>ENA-OPIO01000022-OPIO01000022.1-human-gut-metagenome-genome-assembly--contig:-NODE-22-length-55595-cov-9.966331_pt1 | contig 55595 bp, 49 predicted proteins | sample MGYA00241395_ERZ501636 | MGnify/ENA primary metagenome ERZ501636 (study PRJEB25962, sample SAMEA2042198) | human gut metagenome | biome: human gut; feature: human-associated habitat; material: faeces... | reverse complement strand
GCGGTCTATGCCGCCCAGCAACCGCCAGTCGCCGGCCCGCCAGCGGTATATGCTTTGCTTCACGTCGCCCACTATGAGGTTGTTTACAAGCTGTGAGCTTTCATCGCTGTGGCTCATGCACTCTTTCAGCAATACTTTGAAGTTGTCCCACTGCACCGCGCTTGTGTCTTGGAACTCGTCAATCATTATGTGTTCGAGCCGGCATCCTACCTTCTCGAATATGAATGGAGTGTCGCTGTCTTTTATCAGAGTGTGCAGCAGATGCTGTGTGTCGCTAAGCAGGAAGCGGTTGGCTTCGCTGTTCAGCTCCCTTACTTTTGCTTCGATGCTGCCTAAAAGGCGCAGTTTGTCAAGGTGTTTCAGCGTGCAGTCGGCCGTGGCGTACAGCGTCCATTGCTTCGGCCTATCTTCTTCCGCCTTGTGAAGCAACGGCATCAGTCGGCTTTCTGCCAGTTGGATTATCACGTCACGGTCAGGACTTGTTTTGGAAGCCCAGTCCTCCGCATTGGCAAGACATTTCTCCAAAATCTGTTTTTTGCAGTTTGTGTCGCTGAAATCATCGCTTTTCAGCTTGTTGAAATAGCTGCATATCCCGCTTGATTTCTTGGCATATGAGGTGGGGGAGAGACCTGCTTCCGCGGTAATCTTCTCAAATTCCTGCGCATATCCGGCCATGAGTTTCTTTGCATTCGAGCGTATGGAGCGGAGCTGTTTGGTGTAATTGTCGAAGAAGTCTTGGTCTGACATGGCTTTGCCAAGGTCGTCGCTTACTGCTTTGTAGAAGTCGCGGAAGATTGTCCTGCCGAACTTCTTGACTTGTCCGATGACGTTCCACCCCTTGTTTTCGCTTATGTTTGAGAATATGTAGCTGATGAGCCATTGCAGCATTGTGCTGGTAGAGTTAAGCGATTCGATGAGAAGGTCAACGGCCTGTTCCTCAACCTGCGTGTCGTTGAGCCCTATCCGCAGGTTGGATGTAAGGTCAAGCTCGCGTGCCAGGTTGCGCAATACCGACTGGAAGAACGAGTCAATGGTCTCCACACGGAAGTAGTGGTAGTTGTGTATCAGCAGGCTTAGAGCCGTGCCGGCCCTTTGGCTGGCCTGCCGTTCGCTAATGCCAAGGCTGGCGCATACGGCCGACATGTACGTGTGCGAGTCTGGCAGAGCCTTCCATATGCCGTAAAGCTGGCTTAGTATGCGCAGCTTCATTTCCTCAGTGGCCTTGTTGGTGAAGGTCACGGCAAGTATGTTCTTGAAGCAGGCAGGGTTGTCTATGAGCAACTTTATGTATTCTACGGCCAGTGTGAAAGTCTTTCCGCTGCCCGCGCTCGCCTTGTATACGGTCAATGGTTTCATCGGGTATATTGTATCAGCCTATATTCTTAATTCTTGATTTTTAATTCTTAATTTATTTTCACCAGTCTCTGAATAGCTCGAAGCCGAATCGGCAGCCAAAGCCTTCAAACTTTTCATTGCGTGTAGCCATGAATACGCCCATGGAGAAGAAGCGGTTTGTAAAGCCGTAGCCGTACTCGATGTAAGGGTGCAGATGCTCTACGAACAGCACGTTCATGTATATACGTTCCATCTCCATCAGCCTTCCTACGTATGGGATGCGCGAAAGTATCATCAGTGGTGACTCGTAGGTGACGTTGGCACGTGCGTAATATTCGGACACGTTGTACCAGTTGCTGTTGAGCATTTGGAACTCTCCCGTCCAGTCGTCATCCCATCCGCCGGGTATGTTTTCGTCCCTGAAGTTCGAGTAGTCAAGGAAATACGAGTTTTTGCTCTTTGAAGTGTAGAAGCCGTTGCCAAGCCTTAGCGACAGGCTGCGGAGCGAATAGAAACGCTTTACCCACGACACATCGAACTCGAAACGCTCATACTCCATGTCGGCCTTGCCTGCATGTATGCCGCGTTCGTAGTCGGCGGTGATTATGGGGCCGTCCCATCCCGACGGGCGGAACTGCACTTGCATCGTTGGTGCCAGCGAATAGTAAGATACGGGGCGGCCGGCTATGTTGAAGCCTGCCTCGTCTACGGCTGAGCGTCGGTGGAACACAAGGCCGGGCTGGACGCTCCACTTGTCTGAAATGTCGTAATTTGTGACGAACTTTACATACAAATCCTTGAAATAATCAAGGCTCATATTGTCCCAGTCGAGTGAGTCGAGCGACTCGTGCTTCACCTGGTCTACAATGCTTGAGTTGGTTATCCTGTTGCCGTTACCTATCTCTATGCCGATGTAGCCGTTGCGCTTTTTGTTGTAGTTGTACCTTATCGGGATTTTGAAATACAGCTGTTTCTGCTTGAACGAGTAGCCTGCGTTGAACGCCATGTATATGTCGCTGTTGAGCGAGAACTTGTAGCTGCCGTTTATCTTGAACTTGTACGTTATGCCTCGCCGGCCGCTGTAGCCGAGGTACAGCGGGTTTAGTATGGGCGATATTCTGAACGCTCCCTGCCTGTCAGAGCCGAAGTTGCCTTTTGTGCGGTTGATTACGTAGTCGCCAAACGAGTTCCATAATATCTTTTTCCACATGCTGTCCTCTTTTTTCAGCCTTGTTGTGTCGGCATTGCTCCTTACGGAGTCATGTCTGGCGTACAGTTTTTTTATCTCTGTTGGCAGAGGGGTGGGTCTCACGCGGGCCATCATCTTTTCGTCGTGCGAGTTGACAATGGTGTCAGGCAGGAAAACAGGGTTGTCGTAAACGGAGTGGAACGAAGCCCTGATTTTGTTGCCTACGAAGTGGAACGAGGCGTCTATGTCGCATGTCTTGGGCATGAGCGAGCGCACGCCGGCCTTGCCCATTTCGGCCGTTATGTGGAAGTTTACCATGTCGTATTCGCCGTTGAAGCTGATTTTGATGACGCGTCCCGTACCGCGGTCTACAATCGCCCAGCCGCTTACGAGCTGTGTGTTGTAGCGTCGCGGGCGGAATACTATCTCGGCCCTGTTGCCGGTCAGGTTGGTTATGTCGTACCTGTACAGGCCTACGTTGTGGCGGTTGAATGGCGAAAGCAGCTGGTTGTCGATGATTGTCACGCCGTAAATGTCGGGCAGCAGGTATTTGTTCAGCGTAGTCATGATGTCCTTGTGGCGTGGCACGGTGCCCGTATTCAGCTGCCTTACGGCGTCAATCTCGCCGTTGTCTTTTATGTAGACCGTGCTGTATGACTCGCCGGCGAACTCCCTGTTGCCGCGCGCTATGGCGTACATCGACGGTATAGCCATGAGCGTGAAGTTGCGTTTGTCCGTCTTCAGGTAATACCTTACATAGAGGTTGGTATGCACTCCGGTGGTGCCTATGGGCATACCTTGCCGGTAAGCCAGTACCCGTTGCAGTGTCAACGAGTCGGCGTGCCCCCTGGCGCAAGCAGTAGAAGGCGTAAGCATAAGCAGCAATATGCACGGAACAAGTATGCCCATACGTGTTTTCATAATGCAAATATACGAGTTATTTTCCAATTCGTACATGCCTGCAAGATTATTTTGGACGCCGGTGTATAATATAAGTTAACAGGCCACATAACGTATTCCGTAATACGCCGTGTAAGCGTTTTGCGGTAAAATACGCGCAAAGTGTCAAAGCGGATTTGTCGGTGAAAACGGCGAAACTACGTCTCTGGTTGCACCGCAAATGCTTGACAGGCGTTGGATTGGTTATGAAACAACGGTAAGATTAGACCTTTCCGGATATAAAACCTGCGTACTACGCATGGTGAAATGCCGTCTTTAAGGGGTGATGAATGCGGTCTTTACCAATGCTAAAGACGGCTTTTGGCACCGATAAATGCCGTCAAAAGAATGTTAAAACGCCGTATTCGGTTGCACAAATATTCGTTTCCGGTTGTAACGTTCACGGTTACAGGCTGTTACGTTTGCACGCTTTTCCTTGCGTTATTTACGCCCGAACCGGAAAATTTTACGCCGTGCCCCTTCTCAGTGTTAAATGGAAATCAGAAAGTAAGTTATATCCCGCGTTTTGTTTGCAATGTGTTAGTATGGCTTCCGTGCTCCATAGGTCGCCGCCATGCCACACATGGCGGTTGTTGCCGGTTATTGTGTGAAAAAAGTAACATTCTTTGTCTTGAAAGTAATATTGTTTATAAGTGTGTATTAAAATTGCACAAATAATTTGCCTGTGTGCAAGAAATAGCCTATCTTTGCACAAATTTTTGAATTTTGTGCAATGAAATCAATACCAAGTTTTAACTCGTACATCGAGAAAAGCGTGATAGAGAACTGGGACCGCGACGCCCTTACCGATTACAAGGGCATAACGCTGCAATATAAGGATGTAGCCCGCAAGATAGAGAAGCTGCACATAATGTTTGAGAACAGCGGCGTGCAGAAGGGCGACAAAATAGCCATCTGCGGGCGCAACAGCGCCAGTTGGGCCGTAGCTTTCCTTGCTACTCTGACGTATGGAGCCGTAGCCGTGCCCGTGCAGCATGAGTTCACGCCCGACCAGATATATAATGTGGTAAACCATAGCGAGGCCAAGCTGCTGTTCGTGGGCGACGTAGTGGCCAAGTCGGTGGACGCGACAAAGATGCCGCACCTCGAGGGTGTAATCTACATACCCGACTATTCGTTGCTCGTATCGAGGACGGACAAGCTGACATACGCACGCGAACACCTTAATGAACTGTTTGGCAGGAAATACCCCAAGGCTTTCCGCGCCAACCATGTGGAGTACCACAAGGAGGCAAGTCCTGACGAACTGGCGCTCATCAACTACACCAGCGGTACTACCGGCTTCTCAAAAGGCGTGATGCTGCCTTACCGGGCGTTGTGGGGCAACCTTGACTTCACGCTGAAAATGCTCGGCACGCATGTGCCCAAAGGCTCGAATACGGTGAGCATATTGCCCATGGCCCATATGTATGGCATGTCTTTCGAGTTTCTTTTCGAGTTCTGTCACGGCTGTCACATATTCTTCCTGACACGTGTGCCCAGCCCAGCCATCATAGCCCAGGCTTTCACCGACATCAAGCCGGCGATAATAATAGCCGTGCCTCTTGTGGTTGAAAAGATTATAAGGAAAAAGGTTTTCCCGAAAATACAGACACACAAGATGCGCCTGTTGATGAACATGCCGGTTATAAGCAAGAAGCTGAAGCAGCGTATCTGTGAAGAGGTGTTTGAGGCCTTCGGCGGAAATCTTTATGAAGTAGTGGTAGGCGGCGCCCCGTTCAATCAGGAGGTGGAGTCTTTCTTGAAGAGCATAGACTTCCCCGTGACCGTAGGTTACGGAGCAACCGAGTGCGCTCCGATAATAACATACACCGACTATAGCGAGTTTGTGCCCACGTCGTGCGGCAAGGCTGTCATCCATATGGATGTGAAGATAGACAGCCCCGACCCGGAAAACATACCTGGCGAACTTCTTGCGAGAGGCACTAACGTGATGCTCGGGTATTACAAGAACGAAGAAGCAACCCGACAGGCGCTTGACAGCGAAGGATGGTACCATAGCGGCGACCTCGCCCTGATGGATAGCGATGGCTATGTGTATATAAAGGGACGTATCAAGAACATGCTTCTCGGTGCGAACGGACAGAACGTTTATCCCGAAGAGATAGAGGACAAGCTGAACAGCATGACGCTGGTGGTGGAGAGCCTGATAGTGCAGAAAGGCGACAAGCTCGTAGCGTTGATATACCCTGACTATGAAGAGGCCAAGAATCTTGGCATATCCAAAGATGACCTTTGTCATGTGATGGAGCAGAACCTGATAGAACTGAATCAGCTCATACCGTCGTACAGCAAGCTTACGACTTTCAAACTGATGGACGAGGAGTTTGAGAAAACACCTAAGAAGAGCATCAAGCGTTATCTTTACAAAGACGTGGAGCTATAATTTACCGATATATGGACATGAAAGGCCGCACCGTTAAGGTGCGGCCTTTCATGTATTTACATATATAATAAGGTGTAAGCGGTGCAGGCGTGTATAAGCATGAGGCTGTAACGCATTGTCATTTTTCAGGTTAAAATCTCGTTAAGCATGAAATTTTTTTATGGCGTAAACTTTCTATCTAAATATTATTTTGTAATTTTGTAGCTGAATTATGAAAAGACCATGGCACTTGTAATTGTTTCTATTTTGCTGATAGGATACGTCCTTATCGCTACGGGATACGCAACCAACGTAAACCGGGCGGCGATAGCGATGTTTGTAGGTACGGCCGGGTGGGTGCTTTACATTTGCTATGGTACAGACTTCGTGATGGGGCAACATGCCGGAGAATACGCCGACTTCCTTTCAGGGGCGGCCTCTACAAGCTCGAATGTGAAGCATTACATCGCGGAAGATATTTTTATAAAATATGTAGGTAAGGCGGCTGAGATAGTTTTGTTCCTGCTTGCCACCATGACAATCGTCGAGATACTTAACAACAACGGCTGCTTTGACTTTTTGCAGGAGCTGATGAAGACGCGCAACAGCAAGAAGCTGCTTTGGATAATGTCGGTGATGACGTTTGTCATTTCAGCCAATCTTGACAACCTTACCACGACTACGATGATGCTTGTAATCATGCACAAGCTGTTGCCTAACCGCCGGCAACGTATGGTGTACGGGTGCGCAATCGTCTTGGCGGCCAACTGCGGAGGAGCGTTGACCGTGATAGGCGACCCCAACGGGCTTGTGCTTTGGAGCACGGGTGCCGTCACTGCAACCAATTTCTCTGCGTCACTCGCTTTGCCCTGCCTTATAGCCTGGTGGCTGCCTACGTATTGGCTTGGGCGTAGCCTGCCGGTACATACAGACCTGCAGGTGGCTACGATGCCTTATCGTGGCGATGACACGAACTTGAACAAGTGGCAGCGCGTGGTGATGCTGATACTCGGTATAGGCGGATTGTGGTTTATTCCGACATTCCATAATATTACGAAGCTTAGCCCGTTCCTCGGCGCGTTGTGCGTGCTTTCGTTCTTGTGGATTGTGAACGAGATATTCAACCGCAAGCTGATGAACGTGGACCAGATGATGCAGCGTCCCATTCCGCGTGCCTTGCAATATGGTATAATCCAGCTGATGCTTTTCGTCATGGGCATTATGCTTGCAATAGGCGCCGTCCGCGAGACAGGCATAATATCACACATCGCAGGCTTTTGCGACGCCAATATACACAATGTATGGATTATGGGTGTGGTTACTGGATGTGTCAGCAGTGTGCTTGACGCATTTGCGTCTTGCATGAGCTTCATCTCAATCTATCCTGTAATCGATGCGGAAACGTTTGCGCAGGCTGCCGATACTGCTTATATGTCATCGTTTGTGCAGAACGGGATATATTGGAAAATCATCGCTTTCTGTTCGGCCATGGGCGGTAATATTTTGCCTTTAGGCTCTGTCAGCGGCCTTGCGCTGATGAAGATGGAGCGTGTACACGTAGGATGGTATTTTAAGAATGTCGGCTTTGTGGCGATGATAAGCTGGCTGCTGGGTTTGGCTGCGATGTGGCTATTGTGTTGAATTTGGTAAAAAACAAATATATTATGGGAAGGATTAAGACAATAGGCATTATGACTTCGGGAGGTGATGCCCCCGGAATGAACGCTGCTATACGTGCGGTCACAAGAGCCGGTATTTGCAATGGTTTTAAAATCAAGGGTATTTACCGTGGCTATGACGGCTTGATTAACAATGAGATTGCTGATTTCACAACTGAAAATGTCAGTGGAATAATCATGTCGGGCGGTACAATATTGAAAACTGCGCGAAGTAAGGAGTTCACAACAGAAGAAGGGCGCCAGAAAGCATATGACAATATGGTTGCGAATGGGATTGACGCCTTGGTCGTGATTGGCGGCAACGGTTCGCTTACAGGTGCGATGCTGTTCGCACAGGAGCATGATGTCTGCTGCATAGGTCTGCCCGGTACCATTGACAACGACTTGTATGGCACGGACTCAACAATAGGATATGACACCACGCTCAATACCATTGTGGAGTGCGTCGACCGCATACGCGACACGGCGCAGAGCCATGAGCGTATTTTCTTTATAGAAGTAATGGGACGCGACGCAGGCTTCCTGGCGCAGAACAGCGCGATAGCTTCAGGCGCAGAGGCGGCGATAATACCGGAGGACTCTACCGATGTGGATCAGTTGGCACGCTTCATGGAGCGAGGAATAAGAAAGAGCAAGAAAAGCTGCATCGTGATAGTGTCGGAAAGTCCGAAGTGTGGTGCTTTGTATTATGCAGACCGCGTGCGTAACGAGTTCCCCGATTATGACGTTAGGGTGTCAATACTCGGCCATTTGCAGCGTGGTGGAAGGCCTACTGCCCACGACCGAATTCTTGCCAGCCGTACAGGAGTCGGTGCTATTGATGCAATAATGCAGGGACAGCGTAATGTCATGATAGGCGTTCGTAACAATGAGGTTGTTTACGTTCCGCTGAGTGAGGCTATACGCTCGGACAAACCGTTTGACAAGAAGCTGATAACAGTTCTTGACGAGTTGAGCATATAATGCTCTGTTGCTTAATTAAAGTGTTTTAAAATGTAGCCTTCGAAATGTAAATAAAAGTTTATTGCAGCAACATTTAAGCATTTTGTTTTGCGCGTAAGAAAACTATTTGCTATTTTTGCGTTTCGAAAGATATACTTAAAAAGTAATTTATATGGAACACACAAAAGGTCATATTTCCCAGATTATTGGCCCTGTCATTGACGTATATTTTGACACAAGCGGCGTTGACCCTGAGAAAGTATTACCTAAAATTTATGATGCGCTTGTAGTGAAGCGTCCTGATGGACGTGAGCTTGTCATCGAAGTGCAGCAGCACATCGGCGAAGATACTGTAAGATGTGTCGCAATGGACAATACTGACGGTTTGCAGCGCGGCCTTGAAGTTGTTTCTACCGGCCATCCTATATTGATGCCTGCTGGAGAACAAATCAAGGGACGAATGATGAATGTTATCGGACAGCCGATAGACGGAATGGAACCGTTGAGCATGGAAGGTGCTTATCCTATACATTGCGAGGCTCCGAAATTCGATGAATTGTCTACTCATAAAGAGATGCTTGCCACGGGTATTAAGGTCATTGACCTGTTGGAGCCTTATATGAAAGGTGGTAAGATTGGCTTGTTTGGCGGAGCCGGTGTTGGTAAGACAGTGCTTATCATGGAGCTTATCAACAACATTGCAAAAGGACATAACGGCTATTCTGTGTTTGCCGGAGTAGGCGAGCGAACACGTGAAGGCAACGACTTGATTCGAGATATGCTTGAATCCGGAGTCATACGATATGGAGAGAAATTCAGAAAGGCAATGGAGGAAGGCAAATGGGATTTGTCTTTGGTTGACCCCGAAGAACTTAAAAAGTCACAAGCTACGCTTGTTTACGGACAGATGAACGAACCGCCCGGTGCGCGTGCGTCTGTGGCATTGTCAGGACTTACCGTTGCGGAGGAGTTCCGTGACCATGGAGGTAAGGATGGCGAAGCCACGGATATAATGTTCTTTATCGATAACATATTCCGCTTCACACAGGCCGGTTCTGAAGTTTCGGCGTTGTTGGGACGTATGCCTTCAGCCGTAGGTTATCAGCCTACACTTGCAAGCGAGATGGGTACGATGCAGGAGCGCATCACATCAACAAAGAATGGCAGTATCACTTCCGTGCAGGCTGTATATGTGCCGGCGGACGACTTGACCGACCCTGCGCCTGCAACAACGTTTACCCATCTTGACGCAACCACGGAGTTGAGCCGAAAAATTGCAGAATTGGGTATTTATCCTGCTGTTGACCCGTTGGGCAGCACATCACGTATTCTTGACCCGCTTATTGTAGGTAAAGAGCATTATGAGTGTGCGCAGAGGGTTAAGGAGATACTCCAGCATTACAAGGAATTGCAGGATATTATTGCAATTCTGGGTATGGATGAGCTTTCTGACGAGGATAAGTTGACAGTGAACCGTGCCCGTAGGGTGCAGCGCTTCTTGTCACAACCGTTTACGGTGGCGGAACAGTTTACAGGTCTGCCCGGAGTAATGGTGCCTATAGAGGAAACTATAAGGGGATTTAACGCGATACTTGACGGTGAGGTGGATAATCTTCCGGAACAAGCATTCTTGAATGTTGGTACTATTGATGATGCGATAGCCAAAGGCAAGAAGCTTCTTGAAGCCGCCAAGGGTTGACAATAGAGAATTTACGGATATGAGCTTAAAACTGAAAATAGTCTCACCCGAGAAATTGGAGTTTGACGATTACGTTGACAGCGTAAAGGTGCCTGGCGTGATGGGTAACTTTGAAATACTTGACAATCATGCTCCGATAATATCTGTGCTTCAAAAAGGTATCGTTGAATATGCCACGAAAGATGGCAAGGAACAGTTAAACGTATCAGGCGGATTTGTCGAGGTACAAAAGAATGAGGTGTCATTGTGCGTTGAAAAAACACGATGAGCGTATTAACGATATCTCTGTCTGCATTGTTCTTTGTTATTTTGGGTACGGCTTATGTAAAGGGCTTGGGGTTTGTAAAGCGCCATGTTCCTGAACATATGGTGCATTTTTACCTTATAATGGCGACGATACGTATGCTTTTGGTCGCCACAATAGTGGTATTATATGTGCTTCTATCCGACAACAGGGACGATTCAATCGGATTTGCGGCAATGTTTCTTGGAATGTATGTCGTAATGATGGTTGTGACACTGATTTTAAAACATTAAAAGAATGAACCATTTGATACGGTTGCTATGTGTTGCTGCATTGATGTTGCAGGCTTTTGTTACTCCGGCAGTAGCAGCCGGAGGACAAGATGCCAATATAAAGGAAGTTGTGCTTGAGCACATAAAAGATTCCTATGATTGGCATGTAACTGATATTGGCGACAAGCCATTAGTTATACATTTGCCTGTAATCGTCAATAGTTCGACAGGATTTCATGTGTTCAGCAGCGCACAATTTGCAGAAGAGTGCGATGCTGAAGGTTATAGGCACGGTCCTTATAATCTGGCTATAGCAACAGAAGGCGACAATGCTGGTAAGATTGTTGAATTGGATGCGGCTGGCAACGAGACACGTCCTTTTGACATATCGATAACAAAGACGGTTGCCGTTATGTTCATTAACGTCATAATTCTGTTATGTTGCATACTGATACCTGCACGATGGTATCGCAACCGTAAGGCGAGCGACCCGGCTCCGAAAGGTTTTACCGGATTTATCGAGATGCTTGTGATGTATGTGATTGACGAGATAATAAAGCCTGGTGTGGGGAAAGGATATGAGAAGTATACGCCTTATCTGCTTACATGCTTCTTCTTCATTTTCACTTGCAACATAATGGGGTTGATGCCTTTTCCTCCTGGAGGAGGCAATGTGACAGGCAATATTGCGGTTACATTCTTCTTGGCCTTGTGTACGTTCGTTATAGTTCAGTTTAGCGGAAACAAGCATTATTGGAAAGATATTTTTTGGCCGGATGTCCCGACATGGCTCAAGGCTCCTGTTCCTGTTATTCCTGTAATTGAATTTGTAGGAATATTTACGAAGCCGTTTGCGCTGATGATTCGACTTTTTGCCAACATGATGGCAGGTCATGCGATAGCTTTGGCTATAACGTGCATAATATTCCTTGTGGCAAGCAAGGCGATAGCGGTGTTCTTGAGCATGACAGCCCTGAGTGTTATTATGAGCGTCTTCATGATGTGTCTTGAATGCTTGGTTTGCTTCATACAGGCTATGGTGTTCACAATGCTTAGTGCGGTGTTTATCGGATTGGCAAGAGTCGAGCCGGAACACGGCAAATAAAATAGTAAAATAGAAAAACTAATAATTAAAAATTTAATACTAACGATTATGATTTCATTATTATTAGCAGCAGAAGTTGCAAAGTTGGGTGCCGCTGTAGGCGCAGGTCTTGCAGCCATTGGCGCAGGTATCGGTATTGGTAAGATTGGCGGTCAAGCCATGGATGCTATGGCACGCCAGCCTGAAGTAATGAACAAGCTTTTTACAAACATGATTGTTGCGGCCGCCCTTATAGAGGGTGTGGCACTGTTTGCCGCAGTCATAGCATTCTTGTGTATTTAATAGATTTAGGATAAAACAGCTCCGTTATGGCTAATGCCAGTGGAGCTGTTCTATAATGACAGCGTATGGATTTATTAGTTCCGAGTACAGGTCTGCTTTTTTGGATGGCCATCACGTTTTTCGTGGTGCTGGGCATCTTTTGTAAGTTTGGACTGCCGGTAATCATAAAGATGGTTAATGACAGGAAAGCTTATATAGATGACAGCTTGCAGAAAGCGCATGAGGCTAATGAAAAGCTTGCCAATATACAAAGAGAAAGTGAATCCATCTTGCAGGAAGCCCGTGAGAAGCAGGCCTTGTTGTTGAAAGAAGCTGCCGCAACCCGTGATGCCATTGTTGAGAAAGCGCAAGGCAAGGCACGTGAAGAGGGTAGCCGACTCCTTTCTGAAGCTAAGGCGGAGATAGAGAACCAGCGGCGTACAGCCGTTAGTGGGATTCGGAAAGAAGTGGCAACGCTCAGCGTTGAGATAGCCGAGAAAATACTCCGTGAAAAACTTGGTAATGACAAGGCGCAGATGGATTTAATTGACCGTATGCTGGATGAGGTTTCTTCTGAAAAAAGATAATTGGTTATGGATTTAGGATTAATATCGGTAAGATATGCACGCGCCTTGCTGAAGGCAGGCACGGAGGCGAAGCTTGAGAACGATGTGTATAAGGAGATGCAGTCGTTGTCCGAGAGTTATGTCAATGTTCCAGAACTCAAGTTTACCATAGATAATCCGATGCTCTCGAAAGATGATAAGGAACAATTGTTTCTGACGGCGGTCGGAGGTAAGCCGTGTGAGCTTACCCGTACTTTCATTAAACTTGTTTTGAAGGAAGACCGTGAGAGCATGATGCAATTTATTGCGAATTCATACATCACGTTATACCGAAAGCAGAAAAATCTAATCCGTGCAAAACTTTTGACCGCTACTTCCGTTTCTTCTTCTACAGAGCAGAGGTTACGGAAGTTAGTGGAGGGTAAGACAAGTGGTACTGTTGAGTTTGAGACTGAAACAAATCCGGACATCATCGGTGGTTTCATATTGGAGTATGATACATACAGATTGGATTTGAGTGTCAAGTCAATGCTTAATTCCATCTTGTCACAGCTAAAATAACAAACGATTGTAATTTTTAATATGTCAGATAAAATTAAACCGAGCGAAGTATCACAGGTCCTTCTTGAACAGCTTAAGGGGATAAGCGGTAGTGCTAAGTTTGATGAAGTGGGCACGGTGTTGCAAGTAAGTGACGGCGTGGCTCGTATTTATGGACTGCGCAATGCCGAGGCTAACGAACTGCTTGAGTTTGAGAATGGCACAATGGCCATTGTCATGAACCTTGAGGAAGACAATGTCGGATGCGTGCTTTTGGGACCTACTTCCGGTATTAAGGAAGGAATGCATGTAAAGCGTACAAAGCGCATTGCAAGTATTAAGGTGAATGACAACATGCTTGGGCGAGTTATCAATCCCCTCGGTCAGGCAATTGATGGTAAGGGTGATATTGATTTGACCGATTCTTTTGAAATGCCGTTGGACCGTAAGGCACCGGGTGTTATCTACCGCCAGCCGGTTAAGGAGCCGCTTCAGACAGGTTTGAAAGCCGTTGACTCCATGATACCTATCGGCCGTGGACAGCGTGAGCTTATTATCGGTGACCGTCAGACCGGCAAAACAGCAATTGCAGTTGATACTATAATCAACCAAAAGAGTTTTTATGAGGCAGGCAAGCCTGTTTATTGCATATATGTGGCTATCGGCCAAAAGGCTTCAACCGTAGCGGCTCTGGTTGCCAATCTGAAGGAGCATGGGGCTATGCCTTATACGATAGTTGTTGCAGCAACCGCAGCAGACCCCGCCGCCATGCAGTATTACGCTCCATTTGCAGGCGCCGCCATTGGCGAGTATTTCAGGGATAGGGGATATTCAGCCCTTGTAGTATATGATGACTTGTCAAAACAAGCGGTAGCATACCGTGAGGTTTCGCTTATTCTTCGCCGCCCATCAGGTCGTGAGGCTTATCCTGGAGATGTGTTCTATCTGCACAGCCGCTTGCTTGAGCGTGCCGCAAGAATTAACGACCAAAAGGAAGTTGCCGAGCAGATGAACGATTTGCCAGAGTGCATGAAAGGTCACGTAAAGGGTGGAGGTTCACTTACGGCATTGCCTATTATCGAGACACAGGCTGGCGACGTTTCTGCATATATTCCTACGAATGTTATATCTATCACCGACGGACAGATTTATTTGGAGACAGACTTGTTCAATCAAGGCTTCCGTCCTGCCATCAATGTAGGTATTTCGGTCAGCCGTGTAGGAGGTTCGGCACAGATAAAGAGTATGAAGAAAGTGGCTGGAACGTTGAAGATAGACCAGGCGCAATATCGTGAGCTTGAGTCGTTTTCAAAGTTCTCTAGCGACATGGACGCTGTCACAGCCATGACCCTCGACCGTGGACGTAAGAACAACCAGCTTCTTATCCAGCCACAGTACAGCCCGATGCCGGTAGGCGAGCAGGTTGCAATACTTTATTGTGGAACGCATGGCCTTATGCATGATGTGCCGGTAGAGAAGGTGCGTGAATGCCAAGATACGTTCTTGGAGAAGATGCGTTCGGCTCATGCAGATGTAATCGACACACTTGCTGCCGGAAAAATTGGCGATGAGCAGACTAGCGTGATAGAATCTGTAATGGCCGATATTGCAGGCCAGTATAAAAACTGATTGATTTATGCCGTCACTTAAAGAGATAAAAAATAGGATATCGTCGGTAAACAGTACGCGGAAGATAACCAGTGCGATGAAGATGGTAGCTTCGTCGAAGCTGCATCATGCGCAGGTTATGATTGAGAACATGCTGCCATACGAGACGATGCTTGAGCATATACTTAAAAGCTTTCTTGCTTCAGAGGTGGATGCCACGACCGTTTACAGCATTGAGCGGCCTGTCAGGCGAGTTGCCTTGGTGGTCTATTCGTCTAACAGCAGCCTTTGTGGCGGTTTCAATGCCAATGTCATAAAGATGATGCAGCAAGTTGCTGACGAGTATCGTCATCTTGGCATGGAAAACATAGTGGTATATCCTGTGGGGCGTAAAGTGGCGGAAAAGGCGGCTAAACTTGGTTTTACTTGTGCCGGTGACTATTCGGCTATTGCCGACAAACCGTCGGTTACCCCGTGTATAGACTTGGCAGAAGACCTTGCAAGGCAGTTTGTTGACGGAGAGATTGACCGTGTCGAGATGGTATATCATCATTTCAAAAGTGCTGGTTCGCAGATACTTACGCGCAAGACATTCTTGCCAATCGACGTGAAAGGCGAGCTTGAGTTTGACGACGAGCGAGACCTCTCTTCAAACATTGCCACCCTCGAGGCTCAAGAATATCTGCGCAAGAAGAGTCAAAGGATGCCAGCAAGGGAGGCGGAAGAGGCCAAGCCGCTCAATGACAACTTCATTGTAGAGCCAGACATGAGCACTGTGCTTTCCATGTTGATACCAAAGTTGTCGCATTTGATGCTTTACACGGCTTTGCTTGACAGCCTGGCCAGTGAACACGCGGCGCGTATGGTAGCCATGCAGACCGCTACCGATAATGCCGACGAGCTGTTGCGTGAGCTCAACTTGCAGTACAACAAGAGCCGCCAGCAGGCAATCACCAATGAGCTGCTTGACATCGTTGGTGGTTCGGTGAACAACTGACGTATTCTATCATTGATAATGCAAACGGGAGGAAGCGCGGAAGCCGTCCTCCCGTTTTTATTTGTTTCTTTTTTCATGTAAACTTTGCGCTTCTGTTTTTGCTTGCTCACCTCTGTACTTTTGGCGTTTATATGATGGCATAAGGCGGTCTGGATGTGTGTAAAGATTGATTTGTTATAAAAACAGCCTGTTTGCTTACATGTTTTTTACGGCTTTCAATCAATTTATAATTTGCGGCATTTTGCAACGTGAAACACGGTCAAACGCAATGTGAAAGGCCGTGTATGGGAACGTAAAGAGCCATCATGATAATTTGTAACTATCGTAAGGAAAAGCCTTTTAGTGTATTTAACTCTTTTGCTTTGATAAAATTTGGTGTTTTGAATTATTTGATGTAATTTTGCAGCCGATTTAGTCCGCAAAGGCTTGAGCAAGTTATGGCAAATGCCATACGCCTTACGGAAAAAACCGTTTAATATATTATAAATGTACGCAATTGTAGAAATTAACGGTCAGCAGTTCAAGGCCGAGGCAGGCAAAAAGCTGTTCGTACACCACATGAAGAATGTGGAGGAAGGCCAGGCTGTTGAGTTCGACAAGGTACTGCTTGTCGACAAGGAAGGTTCAGTACAGGTAGGTGCTCCGACGGTAGACGGCGCCAAAGTAGTATGTGAGGTTGTGAATCCTCTTGTAAAGGGTGACAAGGTCATCGTGTTCAAGATGAAGCGCAGAAAGGATTACCGTAAGAAGAACGGCCACCGCGCTCAATTCACTGAGGTTAAAATCAAAGAAGTAATCGCTTAAACTTAGGAGGAACAAGGAAATGGCACATAAAAAAGGTGTAGGTAGTTCGAAGAACGGACGTGAATCGGCTTCTCAAAGATTAGGCGTTAAAATCTGGGGCGGCCAGAAGTGCATCGCCGGCAACATCATTGTTCGCCAGCGTGGTACCAAGCATAACCCTGGCAAGAACGTTGGTATTGGCAAAGACGACACGCTTTATGCGCTGGTTGACGGTGTGGTTAATTTCCACAAAGGTCGCCGTGACAAGAGCATTGTGTCGGTAATACCTGAAACCGAAGCTTAAAAAAAGAGTTTATATTTATTCCAAACAAACAACAAAAATCCCATTTCTCTTATGAGATTTGGGATTTTTGCCGTTTTTGTATGCCGGCTTATTGGAATATTTTGTAATTTTGCAGGCAATGTAGCTCAGACGTACATGTAATTTACAAGATGTCAGGAAGCGATGCTTGCCGGCAGAATGTAGCCTTGTATGTCTGTCCGTATTCTGTAAACTAAAAAATAAATATATGCTTACACTTAAACTTATCAGTGAAGAGACTGAACGGGTAATCAAGGGATTGGAGAAAAAACATTTTGCCGGTGCGAAGGAAGCTATTGACAGCGTATTGGCTCTTGACAAGACAAGGCGCCAGACGCAGCAGCAGCTTGACAAGAACTTGCAGGAAGGCAAGAAATTGGCTGCTGAAATTGGCCGTCTGATGAAGGAAAAGAAGAATGACGAAGCCAATGCCGTAAAAGAAAATGTATCCAAGTTGAAAGAAACAGCCAAAGAACTTGAACACGAATTGGCCGAGACACAGCGTAAGCTTACAGAGCTGTTGTGCACCATTCCGAATATTCCCAATGACGATGTGCCTGAGGGTAAGGACGCGTCAGACAATGTAGTGGTGAAAGAGGGTGGCGTGATACCAGAACTCCCGGCTGACGCTCTTTGCCACTGGGATTTGTGTAAGAAGTTCAATTTGATAAATTTCGACCTCGGTGTTAAAATCACCGGTGCCGGTTTCCCTGTATATATAGGCAAGATGGCACGTCTGCAAAGGGCGCTTGAAGCGTTTTTCCTTGACGAGGCGCGCAAGAGCGGGTATCTTGAAATACAGCCGCCTTATGTGGTGAATGAGGCATCCGGCTATGGTACAGGACAGCTGCCCGACAAGGAGGGGCAGATGTATCACTGCAATCTTGACAACCTCTACCTCATTCCTACGGCCGAAGTTCCTGTGACAAACATCTTCCGCGACGTAATACTTGACGAGAAGGACTTGCCCATAAAGTATTGCGCTTATTCGGCTTGTTTCCGCCGCGAGGCAGGCTCTTACGGCAAGGATGTGCGCGGACTGAACCGTCTGCACCAGTTTGACAAGGTGGAGATTGTGCGCATCGACAAGCCGGAGCATTCATACAGGTCGCTCGACGAGATGCTGGCACACGTGGAAGGCTTGTGCCAGAAGCTCGAGTTGCCTTACCACATACTTCGCCTTTGCGGTGGAGACATGAGTTTTACTTCTGCCATATGCTATGATTTTGAGGTTTACAGTGCCGCACAGAAGAAGTGGCTTGAGGTTTCGTCGGTAAGCAACTTTGAGAGTTACCAGGCCAACCGCTTGAAGTGCCGCTACCGTAACCCCGAGACTAAGAAGCCGGAACTGTGCCATACGCTTAACGGCTCGGCTCTTGCCCTGCCGCGCATCGTGGCTGCGATAATTGAAAACAACCAGACACCTGAAGGAATACGCGTGCCTAAGGTGCTTGTTCCTTATTGCGGTTTCGAGATGCTTGACGACAAGAATTTCTAATTGAGGTTGTGCGGTTGTAGGATTATGGGGTTATACAGACTTTATTTTGATATGTTCAAACCTTATAATCTTACAACCGTAATACCTTATAACCCCGTTATACTATGAACAAGATTATCCGAAAAAAGCAGTTTTCTGAGAAAGTTTTTCTTTTTGAGGTAGAGGCTCCTCTTATTGCAAAGAGCCGTAAGGCTGGCAATTTCGTCATTGTAAGGATAGGCGACAAGGGCGAGCGTATGCCTTTGACGATAGCAGATGCAGACCCGGAAAAGGGCACTATAACCATAGTCGTACAGGAAGTAGGCCTCTCTTCCACCAAACTGTGCCTTTTGAATGAAGGCGATTACATAACCGATGTTGTCGGTCCACTTGGAAATCCTACAAAAATAGAGAAGTATGGTACGGTGATATGCGCCGGTGGTGGAGTGGGGGTGGCTCCTATGCTGCCGATAGTCAAGGCGTTGAAGGGCGCAGGCAACCGTGTGCTTTCAGTCATTGCAGAGCGCAATAAAGACCTTATAATATTGGAAGACGAGGTGCGTGCAAGCAGTGACGAGCTTATAATAATGACAGATGACGGCTCTTATGGTGAAAAGGGAGTGGTTACTGTAGGTGTGGAAAAGCTTATCAAGCAGGAGCATGTAGACAAGGTATTTGCCATCGGGCCTCCTATAATGATGAAGTTCTGTTGCCTGCTCACGCAGAAATACAATATCCCGACCGACGTTTCGCTTAACACCATCATGGTTGACGGTACCGGCATGTGTGGTGCTTGTCGTCTTACCATAGGCGGAAAGACCAAGTTCGTCTGCATAGACGGCCCCGAGTTTGATGGTGCACTTGTCGACTGGGACGAGATGTTCAAACGCATGGGTACTTTCAAGCGTGCCGAACAAGAAGAGATGGAACACTTTGAGGAGCATCTTGGTACTGTTGACGTGGGTAACGCGAATGAAAGTCCGTGCGGTTTGACGGATGGAGAGGCGATGGATGTCACACCGACGGATGAACCGTTGAGCGTGCTGACCGACCGCAATGCGGAATGGCGCAAGGCTTTGCGTGCGTCGATGAAACCTAAGGAGCGCACTGCGATAGAGCGTGTGGTGATGCCTGAGCTTGCGCCTTCATACAGGATAACCACACGTTATGAGGAGGTCAACAAGGGACTGACTAAGGAAATGGCTCTCGTCGAGGCGAAGAGATGCCTTGATTGTGCAAAGCCCACGTGCGTTGAAGGATGCCCCGTGAATATTGATATTCCGTCATTCATCAAGAATATAGAGCGCGGACAGTTCCTTGCCGCTGCCAAAGTGTTGAAGAATACATCGGCACTGCCTGCCGTTTGCGGCCGTGTATGTCCGCAGGAAAAGCAGTGCGAAAGCCGTTGCATACACCTGAAGATGAACGAACCTGCCGTTGCAATAGGTTATCTTGAACGCTTTGCGGCTGATTATGAGCGTGAAAGCGGAAACATGTCTGTGCCCGAACTCGCGCCCTCAAACGGCATAAAGGTGGCTGTTGTCGGCTCCGGTCCTGCCGGATTGAGCTTTGCCGGCGACATGGCCAAGCGCGGTTATGATGTCTATGTATTTGAGGCGTTGCATGAAATCGGCGGTGTATTGAAGTATGGAATACCTGAATTCCGTCTACCTAACAAGATTGTCGATGTAGAGATTGACAACCTCCGCAAGATGGGTGTGCATTTCCAGACTGACTGCATCGTGGGCAAGACCATCAGCATAGACCAGCTTGAGCAGAGCGGCTTCAAGGGAATTTTTGTAGGTTCGGGTGCAGGTCTGCCAAACTTTATGAACATTCCGGGTGAGAACTTGATAAACGTTATGTCGTCAAACGAGTACCTTACCCGTGTAAACCTTATGGATGCTGCCAATCCGTTGACCGATACGCCGCTCAACATAGGCAAGAAGGTGCTTGTGGTTGGTGGCGGCAATACGGCTATGGACTCATGTCGCACGGCCAAACGCCTTGGTGCCGACGTAACAATCGTGTATCGCCGTTCGGAGGCGGAGATGCCGGCGCGTGTCGAGGAGGTGAAACATGCCAAGGAGGAAGGCATCAATTTCATGTGCCTGCACAATCCTATAGAATACATAGCCGACGAGAACGGTGCCGTGAAGCAGGCCGTATTGCAGGTTATGACGCTCGGAGAGCCTGACGCGTCAGGACGTAGAAGTCCTGTGCCGGTTGAGGGAAAGACCGTTACGGTGGATGCCGACCAGGTGATAGTTGCCATCGGCGTGTCGCCCAATCCGCTCGTTCCGAAGTCGATAAAGGATTTGGTGCTCGGGCGTAAGAACACGATTGTTGTCAATGAAGAAATGCAAAGTTCGCGTCCAGAAATCTTTGCCGGCGGCGACATCGTGCGCGGCGGTGCCACGGTTATTCTCGCCATGGGTGACGGAAGGCACGCTGCTGCAAGCATGGATAAACAACTGAAAGGCTGAATAGTGGGATGAACGGACTATATACCATCGTATTGCTCATACTAAGCAACGTCTTCATGACGCTTGCCTGGTATGGGCATTTAAAGTTACAGGCATCCGGCGCGTCGGCAAAATGGCCGCTGATAGGTGTCATTGCATTTTCTTGGGGTATCGCGTTTTTCGAGTATTGTTGCCAGGTACCGGCCAACAGGATAGGCTTTCAAGGCAATGGCGGACCGTTCTCGCTTATCCAGCTGAAGGTCATCCAGGAGTGTATCAGCCTTGGAGTGTTCGCCGTTATTGCAAACATACTTTTCCAAGGGCAGAACCTTCATTGGAATCATGTCCTTGCTTTCCTGTTGATTATTTGCGCCGTATATCTGGTGTTTATGAAATAACGGTGCCGTATTGAGGTGAAATACAGTCCCCAATGCCGATACTAAGCATAGAACAGAAACTTGAAAAGAGAATCGTAAGTCGTTTCAACAAAGCGATTTACGATTATCATTTGATTGAAGACGGCGACCGTTTGCTCGTTGGCTTATCCGGCGGAAAGGACTCTTTGTGCCTGCTTGAACTTTTGGCGGCGAGGCAAAAAATCAAGAGACCCGATTTTACCGTTGAGGCTTTGCACATAAGGATGGAGAATATAAAGTATGAGACGGACACGTCTTATCTTAGTGACTTTTGTGCAAGCCGTGGCGTAAGGCTTCATCTTGTAACTACCGGGTTTGATTCTTCAACTGACAACCGCAAGTCTCCCTGCTTCCTTTGTTCATGGAACAGGCGCAAGCAAATGTTTTTGAAGGCACAGGAACTTGGCTGCAACAAAATAGCTCTGGGGCACCACATGGACGACATCATACACACGGCTATGATGAACATCTTTTTCCAAGGCAGCTTTTCTACCATGCCGGTACGTCTGAAGATGCGGAAGATGCCGCTTACCATAATACGTCCACTTTGTCTTGAAGAGGAGCGCGATTTGCGTCAGTATTCCGTCAATAAAGAATATCGCAAGCAGGTGAAACTCTGTCCGTATGAGACGGATTCCCATCGTGCCGACATGAAGGAGCTTTTCGACAAAGTCGAGGCTATGAACGGCGAGGCCCGCTACTCCGTATGGAATGCGCTTGAAAAGGGCGGCAAGCTCATCGAGGATTGATTTTACCGCAGGCATATTCCCTCCTTGTCTTTTATTGTTTTACCAACGGCGGCTTTTGATGATGTCAAAGGCCGTCTTTGGCACTGCTAAATGCCGTCTTTGGCAATGTGAAAGACGGCATTTGGTAAAGCCACTGATTATCAACGGTTTACGCAACAGCCTTGGATGGCGGACAAAACAACCGTCCGAACGACCAGTAAGAGCCGTCCAAACGAGCGGTTTAGGCCGTCCAAACGACCAGTTTGGACGGCTCTAACTGCGGCGTTGCACTGCATATGCCTTACTGCTCTTTTGTGCATGGCCTGAAAAACTTGCACCGTATGTACTTTATAATGGCAAAAAATGTGTAAGTTTGCACCGTTAACAACATCACGTATAAATGATGAAAGTAAATCTGGAGACATTCGACGAGCTGAAAACGCCGTGTTATGTGCTTGAAGAGAAGCTGTTGCGGCGCAATCTTGTATTGATAAAACGCGTGGCCGACGAGGCGCAGGTAGAGATAATTCTGGCTTTCAAGGCGTTCGCCTTGTGGAAGACTTTTCCAATATTCCGCGAGTATATCAACGCCACGACGGCCAGCTCTCTGTACGAGGCGAGGCTCGCCTGCGAGGAGTTTGGCAGCAAGGCGCATACGTTTTCGCCTGCATACACTGATTATGAGATAGACGAAATGGCAAGGTGTTCAAGCCATCTTACGTTCAACTCGCTCTCCCAATACACCCGTCTGCACGACCGCGCCATGCGCGCCAACGGCTCGTTGAGCATAGGGTTGCGCATCAACCCTGAATATTCAGAGGTCGGCACTGCTCTTTACAACCCATGCGCGCCCGGCACGCGCTTCGGTGTTACGGCGGACAAGTTGCCAGAACGCCTGCCCGGCGGCATCGACGGCTTCCATTGCCATTGCCATTGCGAGAGCGGGTCGGATGTTTTCGTGAGGACGCTGGAGCATATAGAGGGCAAGTTCTCGCGCTGGTTCGGCCAGATAAAGTGGATGAATTTCGGCGGCGGGCACCTCATGACGCGCCGCGATTATGACATTCCCTTGTTGGTGAAGACGTTAAATGATTTCCGTGCGAGGTATCCACATCTGTCCGTCATACTCGAACCTGGCAGCGCGTTCGCCTGGCAGACCGGCCCGTTGGTAAGCCAAGTGGTTGACATTGTGGAAGACCACGGCATACGCACGGCCATACTCAACGTCAGCTTTACGTGCCATATGCCCGATTGTCTGGAAATGCCTTACATGCCGGCGGTGCGCGGCGCAGAGACGATTGAGGACGCCTTGGAGGCCGACATACGCTCTGCCAACGTCTACCGGCTTGGCGGCAACAGCTGTCTTTCGGGCGACTTCATGGGCTACTGGCGTTTTCCCAATGGCCTGAATGTCGGAGACAATGTGATATTCGAGGACATGCTGCACTATACAACGGTGAAGACCAACATGTTCAACGGCGTCACCCATCCCTCCATAGCCTTGGCCCGCGAGGACGGAACGCTCGAAATGCTCCGCGTGTTCGGCTATGAAGACTATCGCGGCCGTATGGACTGAATGTTTTTTCGGTGATATTATTTGTTGTTTGCATTTGTATATTATTAATGTATATATGCAATAAGCTATGCTGAGATGAGGCAATAAGTATGGAAAACCAAGTTTTTTTAGCTTGTTGGAGAAAAAAAACGGCAAAAGTTTTGCAGGTTTCAGAAAAAGCCGTATCTTTGCACCGCATTTAGAGAAATGCTCCTTTGAAAAGGAACAGGCGGCAATAGCTCAGTTGGTAGAGCGCGACCTTGCCAAGGTCGAGGTCGCGGGTCCGAGTCCCGTTTGCCGCTCAATATTCTGAATAAACCAAGTTATCGGGAAGGCATCCCGTTTTAAGCCCAAGTGGCGGAATTGGTAGACGCGCACGTTTCAGGTGCGTGTGCCTCACGGCGTGCAGGTTCGAGTCCTGTTTTGGGCACGATTTATTCAGAATATATTTTTATGTTGGAGAGGTGGCGGAATTGGTAGACGCGCTACTTTGAGGGGGTAGTGAAAATTGTTTCGTGGGAGTTCGAGTCTCCTCCTCTTCACATATTTGTTTTAATATTTTCAGGCGGCAATAGCTCAGTTGGTAGAGCGCGACCTTGCCAAGGTCGAGGTCGCGGGTCCGAGTCCCGTTTGCCGCTCTTCTTAAAACGAAAAATACAATCATGAACTTATATTTGAGATATTTCGACAAGGAGACATTGGTTACCAATGTTGATGATGCCATTGCCTTTTTGTATTCGATAGCAGAGATAGGTATGAACCCCGATTTGGAGCGTGACGTAAGGGACTATGTAGCCAGCAGCGTCTATTATCCCAAGCGTTACAAAATCCGTCCGAGGGTGTATTTCATTATAATAAAGACCGAGGCTGGCACAATGCTTGACTTCAAGCAGAAGAAGGCTTTACGTTCGAACTTGCATCCGGGTGACCAACGTGACGACATAACACCTGTATTGGCTAAGTTGACGGAAGAAAGGCCTGGGTGGTATGAAGGCACGCTCGACTTCAAGAGGGTGGTGCTCGTGCCCGTTACTGGCAAGCATGAATACCGTGACACGCATTTCGTGGTGAACTGCAAGGCCATGTCAGGACTTGATTGCTATAACCGTATGGTGGAGCATTTGCGCGGACGTGTTGACAGCCGTAGCCAGTTCCCTTCGGCTAAAGGTAAGAATTTCCATTTCAAGTATTTGGGAATGTGGAAATAAATTTGTTTCCCGTCAGTGTATAACCAGGTCAATCTCAGAAGTACATGAATAAGGTAATGCTTATAGGGAATGTGGGCAAGGAGCCTGTTGTGCGATATTATGACCACGACCAGGCTGTTGCGACTTTTCCATTGGCCACAACTGAACGTGGTTATACGTTGCAGAATGGTACACAGGTGCCTGACAGGACAGATTGGCACAACATTGTGTTATACCGTGGACTGGCTAAGGTTGTAGAGAAATATGTGCACAAGGGTGACAAACTTTATGTTGAAGGACGCATACATTATCGTACTTATGACGACCAAAAGGGCATAAGGCATTATGTGACCGAAGTGTATGCCGACAACATGGAATTGCTTTCGCCGAAGTCCGTACGTAGTGCAGATACAGGACAGGACATTCAGTCTGTAAATCAGGAAAGAACAGACAACACACCGTTTTGAGAAGCGGTGCGTTTGTTTATTATATAAATGTATGAGCTATGCCGTTGAAGTCAGTTGAAAACATTGCCCCGGATGTGTATTTGGGAATGTGGAACATTACTGAAAGTGTAGATGGTTTCTTGCTTTGCTGCGGTAATGCTGCGGTCTTGGAGACTCTTATTGCTGGTTACACATCTGAACAACGCCGCCGTGAGGTGTTGGCGGTGCGCATGTTATTGGATGAAATGATAGGAACTGATGTTGCTTTGAGGCACGAGGAGTCCGGCCGTCCAATTCTTTCCAATGGAATGAATGTAGGCATAAGCCATACAAAAGGTTTTGCATCAGTAATTGTTTCGCCTGGCCGTAAGGTTGCGGTAGATGTTGAATATATGAGCGAGAGGGTCAGGAAGGTGGCTGCAAAAATGCTGCGCACAGATGAAAGTGCCGATACTTTGCTTGGACTCTTATTGCATTGGTGTGCCAAGGAGACTTTGTATAAACTCTATTCAGACGAGCGTCTGGCATTGAAAGACATGCAGGTGCTGTCTGTTGAAGGTGACAATACAAGGGGAATAGTAAAAGCAAAAAACGTCAAACGTAGCGAAACGTTAGACGTTTTTTATCGTGTATTTGACAATAAGGTGCTTACTTACGCTATTCTTTAGCTTTGTTGCTTTTTCTTTTGGGCTTTCCTTTTCCCTTGAATTTCCCGTTTCGCCTTCCGCCGTTCCTACGTTCTTTCCTTGGCTCGGACGCTTTGTATTCGGGAGCCTTGCCTAAGCCTTTGGGCAGCGGCAGCTTTTCAACCTCTTTGCCGAGAAACTTCTCTATCTGCATGAACATCGATATTTCCTTGCCACGGACAAGGGTAACGGCTACACCGTCGTGGTCGGCGCGTGCCGTTCGTCCAATTCGGTGTACGTAATCTTCACAATCGTGGGGTACGTCATAGTTTACCACCATTGAGATGTCGTCGATGTCAATGCCTCGTGCTACAATGTCAGTGGCGACAAGTACGTCGATTTGTCCGCTCTTGAAAAGATACATAACCTCGTCGCGCTGGCTTTGCATCAGGTCGGAGTGCATTTCGCCGCTATTGATTTTTACCGACTTGAGGTATTTGTTGATTTCCTTTACTTTTTGTTTTGAGCTTGAGAATACGATGACACGTTTTTGTCCGTATGTCTTGAAAATGTCACGCAGCACACCGTTCTTCTGGTTCTCATGGCAAACGCAGGCAAGTTGCTTGATTTTTTCCGCCGGTTTGCTTACTGCGAGCTTTATTACGGCCGGTGACTTTAAGATAGTATGGGCGAGTTCTTCTATCTTTTGGGGCATCGTAGCCGAGAACATTATAGTCTGGCAGTTGTTGGGCAACAGCTTGGCAATGGAGAGTATGTCTTCATGAAAACCCATGTCAAGCATACGGTCGGCTTCATCGAGAACAAAGAATGAAACCTTGCTCAAATCAACATTGCCCATTGTTATATGGCTTATCAGCCTGCCTGGGGTGGCGATGATGACGTCCGCGCCCATCTTCATGCTCTTGTATTCCTGGTCGTAACGGCTTCCGTCATTACCTCCGTAAACTGCAACGCTGCTTACAGATGGCATATAGTATGAAAATCCCTGCATGGCCTGGTCTATCTGTTGAGCCAATTCGCGTGTGGGACTCATTATTACGCAGTTGATTGATTCTTCGGGAAAGTTCTCTTCGTCAAGCATACTAAGTATCGGAAGCAGGTAAGCCGCTGTTTTACCAGTACCCGTCTGCGCTATGCCGAGGACATCCTTACCGTCCAAAATCTCTGGTATACACTTTTCTTGGATGGGTGTACACGATGCCCAACCCATATCATCGATTGCGTCAAGAGTGTTGTCGCTCAAATCTAAGTCGTAAAAATCCATGATGAATATTAATTTGGTGCTTTACGGTAGCAGAAATATGCCACGATTGTGAAAATTATATTAGGAATCCATGCTGCCAGCATTGGCGGCGTATCTGCATTGATTGCGAATGTTGACGACACCGTCTGCAACATGATGTATGTAAAACTTAATGCAAGTCCGATACCGAGATACAGACCCATTCCTCCTTTGCGTTTCCTTGAAGATAATGCAAGTCCGATTGTAGTCAGGATGAATGATGCGAAGGAAGTAGCTATGCGCTTGTGGAACTCAACTTCATACTGTACCACATTGCCCGACCCACGGTCTATCTGTTTGCTTATGTAATCACGGAGTTGCGGACTGGTGAACGTCTCTTGTTGGCCTTTAGAGAATACAAGGTCTGCCGGCTCCATCATAATAGTAGTGTCTTTGACTGAGCCGCTGGTGATAGTTTCGCGCATACCTTTGAGTTGTCTTATGCGCCAGTTGCGTGCCTTCCAGTGATATTTTGAGTCAGAAATGGTGTCGTATTGTATTTCTGATGCGGTCATGTGGCTCACCAGTTTTTTGTCCTCGAATTTGTCGAGACAGAAGCCATAGCCTTTTTTCAGGTTGTTGTCATAATGCTGAATGTATGCTATTACGCCTTTTCCTACTTGTAGTTGCACGTTTTCGGCCGACGTGTTTTTCTTTTTGTTTTTGTATATCGTCTCAAAATTCTGCCTTATTATTGTGCCTTTGGGTATGACGTATGCGCCAAGAAAGAATGTCATGACAGAAATCAACGCTGCTGAAATCATATAAGGACGCATAAGCCTCTTGAAGCTTACACCGGCGGCAAGCATTGATATTATCTCTGAATTTCCTGCAAGTTTCGATGTGAAGAATATTACGGCAATGAAGACGAACAACGGACTGAACAGGTTGGCGAAGTAAGGCACGAAGTTCATGTAATAGTCTACCACGATAGCCCTTAATGGTGCGTGGTATTGAGTGAACTTTGCAAGGTTCTCGTTTATGTCGAAAACTATTGAAATGGAGATAATCAGCGCAATTGAGTAGAAATAAGTGCCGATGAATTTCTTGATTATGTACCAGTCCAACACTTTCAGATATCTGGACGGGTTTAGGAAACCCAGCTTCTTTCCAAGCCATGCGAACGATATGAAAAGCCAATTGAGATGGCTTTTCGTCCACCTCGTACACTTCAATATCCTTCTGAATTTCCTGATATTCTTAGTCTTCATGTCATTGTGTTAAATCCGTTGCCCCAGTTGGTCGATTACTGAAGATTTCCATCTTACGAAGTCGCCTGCCTCTATGTGTCTGCGTGCGTCTTGCACAAGTCGCAGGTAAAAGGCGAGGTTGTGTATACTCGCTATCTGCATTGCAAGTAACTCTTGCGCCTTGAAAAGATGGTGCAGGTATGCTTTTGAATATGTTTTGTCAACGTTGCAGCCGTCAGGGTCGATGGGAGAAAAGTCTTTTTCCCACTTCTTGTTGCGCATGTTCATAGTACCGTTGTATGTGAACAGCATTGCGTTACGCCCGTTTCTTGTCGGCATTACGCAGTCGAACATGTCAACTCCGCGTTCAATGGCCTCCAGGATGTTCTGCGGCGTACCGACTCCCATCAGGTAACGGGGTTTGTCTTTGGGCAGAATTTCGTTGACTACTTCAATCATTTCATACATCACTTCCGTAGGTTCTCCCACGGCAAGACCGCCGATGGCGTTGCCTTCAGCCCCCTTGTCGGCTACGAACTTTGCCGCGTCGCGCCTCAAGTCTTTGAAAGTGCAGCCCTGCACGATAGGGAATAGTGCCTGGTCATATCCGTAAAGAGGCTCGGTTTCGTTAAACCGTTTGATGCAACGGTCGAGCCAGCGTTGTGTGAGCATCAGGCTTTTCTTGGCGTACTGGTAATCACTTTGCCCGGGAGGGCATTCGTCGAAAGCCATGATTATGTCCGCACCTATGGTTCTTTCGGTGTCCATCACGTTTTCCGGAGTGAAGAAATGCTTGCTGCCGTCGATGTGCGAACGGAACTCGCAACCTTCTTCCTTCAACTTCCTGATGCCTGTCAGCGAGAACACTTGGAAGCCACCGCTGTCGGTCAGGATGGGCCTGTCCCAGGTGTTGAACTTGTGCAGTCCTCCGGCGGCTTTCAGTACGTCAAGCCCCGGGCGCAGGTACAGGTGGTAAGTATTGCCCAATATTATCTGGGCTTTTACCTGTTGGCGCAGTTCGCTGAAATGAACGCCCTTCACGCTGCCGCATGTGCCTACGGGCATGAATATCGGAGTCTCGATTTGTCCGTGCGCAGTCGTGATTAGTCCCGTGCGTGCGTCGCTGGCGTTGTCTGTATGTTGTAGTTCGAAAAACATTCCTTTAATCCTCAATGCTGAACGTGACTGGGTTCTTTACTTTCTCGTCCGTAAGGGCGAAATCCCATACCTCCTGTATGTTTTCTACATAGTGGAAGTTTACGCCGCTGATGTATTCCTCGGATATTTCCTCTATGTCTTTCCTATTATCTTTGCACATTACTATTTCGGTAATGCCCGCACGCTTTGCAGCAAGTATTTTCTCTTTGATGCCGCCTACGGGAAGCACCTTGCCGCGCAGCGTTATTTCGCCGGTCATTGCCGTTTTGGCGCGCACCTTGCGCTGTGTCAGAGCCGACGCAATCGATGTGGCAATGGTAATGCCGGCTGACGGACCGTCCTTAGGCGTTGCGCCTTCGGGCACGTGGATGTGTATGTTCCAATGGTCGAAGATGCGGTAGTCAATGCCAAGGGTGTCAGCATGAGCCTTGACATATTCAAGCGCAAGCACGGCCGACTCTTTCATCACGTCGCCTAGATTGCCTGTAAGCGTAAGCTTCGAGCCCTTGCCCTTGCTAAGGCTTGTCTCGATGAACAGGATTTCTCCGCCTACGCTTGTCCATGCAAGGCCGGTAACCACGCCGGCGTACTCGTTGCCTTGGTATATGTCGCGGTAGAAAGGCGGATTGCCAAGCAGCTCTTTTATCTCCTCTGGAGTTATCTTATAGTAAGGCAATACGCCATCTTTCGCTTTTAGGAAAGCCAGCTTCCGCAAAGCCTTGTTAATCTGTTTTTCCAACTGGCGCACGCCGCTTTCGCGCGTGTATTGCTCAATGATTTTCTCTATGGTCTGCTTGGTGAACATCAGCTTTTTCTCGTCAGCCAGTCCTGTGTTCTCCTTTTCTTTCGGTATGAGGTGGCGTTTGGCTATCTCTACCTTCTCCTCCGTTATGTAGCCGCTCACCTCTATCAGCTCCATGCGGTCGAGTAGTGGGCGCGGAATGGTGTTAAGGTCGTTGGCGGTGGCTATGAAGAGAACCTTCGACAGGTCGTAGTCTACGTCAAGGTAGTTGTCGTGGAAAGCGAAGTTCTGCTCCGGGTCAAGCACCTCGAGCAGTGCCGATGCTGGGTCGCCGTTTATTGTGTTCTGCGTAACCTTGTCGATTTCGTCGAGGATGAACACTGGGTTTGACGAGCCTGCTTTCTGTATGCTCTTTATTATGCGGCCGGGCATTGCGCCGATGTATGTACGGCGGTGCCCGCGTATTTCAGCCTCGTCGTGTACTCCGCCGAGCGAGATGCGTGCGTATTTGCGCTTCATGGCGGCTGCTATGCTTTTACCGAGGCTCGTTTTGCCCACTCCCGGAGGACCGTACAGGCACACTATGGGTGACTTCAAGTCCTTTCTAAGGCTCAATACGGCCATGTATTCCAGTATGCGCTCCTTTACCTTCTTCATGCCGTAGTGGTCTTTGTCGAGCACCTTCTCGGCACGTTTCAGGTTGAGGTCGTCAGTAGTGTAGCTTTCCCATGGCAGGTTTACCAGCGTTTGCAGGTAAGTCAGTTGTACGCTGAACTCCGGGCTTTGCGGGTTGAGTATGTCGAGCTTGTCAAGTTCCTTGTTGAATGTGGCCTCGATGTCCTCCGGCCACTTCTTCTTCTTGGCCGCTTCCATCAGTTCTTTGCGCTCGGGGTAGCTGTCGCCGCCCGTCAGTTCTTCCTTGATATTCTTTATCTGCTGTTGCAGGAAGTATTCGCGTTGCTGCTCGTCTATGTCCTCGCGCGTCTTTGTGCGTATGTCATGCTTCAGTTCAAGCAGCTGCATTTCGCGGTGCAAGATTTTCAACAACTTGAACAGTCGGCTCTTCAGCGAGTTCGTCTTCAGCAGCTTCACCTTTTCCGCAGAGTCAAACGGCAGGCTCGTACATACGAAGTTGAGCAGTATTATGGCGTTGTTGATGTTCTGGAGGGCAAACTGCGCCTCGTCAGGTATCTCGTCGTTCTTCTTTACATAGTCTATGGTTACGTTGCGCAAGTCTTCTATGGCAGCCATGAACTCCTTGTCCTTCTCGTCAGGAAATGTCTCCGGCGCAACCTCTACCGTGCCTTTCAGGAAAGGCGCGGTGCTGTTCAGGCCGGTGAGCTTGCAGCGTCCCATGCCTTGCAGTATTACGGTAACGTTGCCGGTTTGTCCCGGCATTTCGAGCACGCGTATAATCTTTGCGTGCACTCCGTATTCGTATAGCTGTTCTTTCTTTACAGGATTGTCCTCTTCCTGGTTCTTCTGACAGAACACGGCAAACGCCTGGTCGGGCGTCTCCTTCAGGTAGTTAATAAGGCTAAGGCTCGTTGCGCGCCCTATGAGTACGGGCGACACCACGCCCGGAAACAGTACGAGGTTGCGCGTGGCAAGTATCGGCAGTTCGCCGTCTTTGTCGCCTTCAAACAGTCTTGTTATGTCGCCCTCGTAGTCGGCTATCATTGAAAAAGCGTTGTTCACGTCTCTATTCATAACTTGTTTAATTACTTTCCCAAAGTACATATTGGGGTGCAAAGTTACTCATTTTAATCGACATAACGCTTCTGCGTGATTATAATTTGCTTTAAATAATGTTGTTCAATTTGTTTTTCTGTCAAGGCTGAGACAGGTTGAATTGTTTAATTTTTAATTTAGTTGAATCCCTTGATTATTTGTCTTTTAGGCTTATCATGCTTAATGCTTTTTAACCTATTGAATCTCTCTCTTAGTTCTCTTTGAGTTGAAAAGAAAAAAGAGAGATAAGCTCGAAGCATATCTTCATAATCCCCGTTTAATTCTTGGAAGTTCAATGCATGTTTACAGTGAACTCCTATTAGGTTGTTCTCCTTGTCAACCGTGTAAACAGTGGTAATACAATGATATAAATTGTATTCGTTTATCGCTTCTTTTAGAATAGGAACATCTTTATCATTCAAATCAAGTGTTGTCCACCAATTGCAATATATTCTGACAATAGGGCTACTATCTACATAAATAATGAAATCTTGGTCTTGAAAATTGAAGATTATCACATCATACCCGTTTTTCTCGCTTTCTTCAGGATTACAGTTCATCTCCTTTAAAGTTTGGATAATCCTTTCTTTTGTTTCTAATTTGTTCAGGTTCTCTTTACCCCGAATAATTCTAAGCATGAAGTCAATCAATGGTTTTACAGCCAAGAAGTATAAGGCAGCAAGTCCTCCAAGCCCTAAAACCAAGATGGCAAAAGTTCCTTCGCTCATAGCTCATTATTATATTTTAAAGTCATTGAATTTTCGCATATAGCATCACTGTTTGCATACATTTCTCTATTGATAGCCATCCCTTTTCCCACCACCAAAAATCGCACCAATGCATGACATTACGGTAGTCGCCCACCACCATACGTTGTAAGCGTCGGTATAATAGTTTGCTTTGTACAGAGCATCGCCAAACCAGCTCCTGATGAGGTTGGGGACAAAGAACAATCCATGCCAAATGCCGGAATACCATGTGTAAGTTTTTTCAGGGTTAATGTCGCACAGCAGCCATCCGACGAGGCATGATACGGCAATATAGATACATATTCTTGTCAAGCAGCATCCCATAGTCTTATTCTTTTTCTTTTTTCGTGAAAGTTAAAACCAAAAGCAATATCGCAACAGCCACATCAACGATGTTCCATATCGCCCGGCCTAACGCAATCTTTATGAACGGTTGGAAAAGCAATGCCAATGCGCCGAATGTAACTGCAAGTTCTTTTTTGTTTTCCGCATAATAGTTGAATGCCGTAACTGCAAAAACTACCATTGCTGCCCAACGGACGAGCATATAATACCCGTATGGCATTGGCGCAAGGCATAAAAGCAGCGTTGCTGCAAGAATAATTTGTAAATATTTCATGTTTTATTTCAAAATTGCAATCAAAAATATAATAATATAAATTAATAATGATAGGAAAACGACATTTATGTTTTTTAATTTAAATAGATGTTTTTGTTCTTTATTAAATCCATTCTTTATTAGTGAAATATCATATTCTAACTTTTTGTCAGAAAATTTGTATTCGTTAAAATTTCCAGATTGGATGTATTGGGAAAATTCATAGTCATAGCGAGGACGAAGTATTGTTGAGCTTAAAATCAAATATGCTTCTTGAATATTTGATTTTGATTTTACTGAATTCATTGATAATGCTTTATAATATGCCAACTCTATTTCTTTTGTTGTGGCATCTTTGTTTATGTCTAAGATTAAATAATAATCTTTGAAACTTGTGCTATTGTTAGACGTGGTTTTATTGTTAGTTATCCATGAATACAAAATTCTAATTTCACAATTCAGAATGAAAATAAGGCATATGGGTATAATATATATAAATACAAATGTACCACCAGGTAACGCCGTTAAATAAAAGGGGTAACCAATGAAAACTACAAATAATTTCTTCTCGGAATTAGTGGCTTTCCTTTTATCCATATAAAGTTTAATCCAATGTGGAATTATGTAGTCAAAAGAAAAATCTTGCTTACATTTTGAACGCATATATAGCATTAACAAAGATGAGATGATAATGCTCATTATATCATAACCTATATATGTTTCTTCAACATTGGCATAATGCCCGGTGTATAGCAAATGCCATTGTATGGTGATAAGTATTGTGCTTATCATCATTATGGCGGAAAGAATGCGGAGCATTATTAATGCAGGCTTATTCTTTATTATATTTTTGGGGATGATGTTTGTAATTATAATAATTATAAATGCAATAAATATGAGAAAAAAATATGGTAAATTTACTTTTGCTTCTACCATCCACTTGTATTTTAGCGGACTGTAAATTGTGAAATTATTGAGAATATCATTTGTAATTTTTGTAGCGTCATTCCATTCTGAACAAGTTTCTAAAAAATAAATTTTTTCTTTTGCATAGAAAATGGTTCTAATTGTATCAATACTATGTTTTTTGTCTTTATTTACTTTATAGGAAATTGCTTTAATATTTTTATTTGGATGCTTCCAATAAAAGTTTGGTTCAAAAATCCAATAATCAAAATTTGATATATGTTGCTTGAAATCTGAAATAAATTTAGATGATTTGAGCTCATCACTATCAAATGATCCATATTTGTTATTGCTCTCTAATATATATAAAGATGAACTATATTTATAATCATGATATACCGTTTTATAATATGTATATGGCTTTTTCCTTATATAAGACTCATACTTATGGTTAATGAAGTTATAATAATAGTCTTTGACCGTTCGATATTCTGTACGATATTTTACTGTCTCATAAACATTTGAACCAGCTTTTGTATAATAATATATTATATTTGCTTGGGGAATTTCACTTGGAAGGTTGTTTATGATGTTAGTATTTGTATTATTGAAAAAAAGTGAGTTTGGATTAACATATATACCTTCGTTTGTATGTAAAATAGTAGGGATGTCTAATTTTTTTACATCCTTCTTTCTCCATTTTGTATTGTTTCCGGTACCGATAAATACGGTGATAAAAAAAGCAATGAATAGTGTTATAAAAATATTAGATCTAAAAAAATTTTTTATGTCCATGTCTTTTCTTTATATAATGGTAGATTAAATTGATGTTATATATGCACTTGTTATTTTATTGTTCCCTCTTTTTTAGTAGCATGAAAGTTGTTCTTAAAAAAAGTACGTGATTTTGATTAGGTTTTCCTTTGTGTTTTTTGGCTCATAATTATTTAGTAATTAATTGTTTATAGCAGGTATACTGATAAATAAAGCGTGGGAGTTCTTACTGTTCGCCCGTCCACGCTTCGAGGCCTTCGCATTGCCCGGTATAGTAGAACGAGCAACGCAGAGACCCCACGCCGGATATGTTTACACCAATATGCTTCACGCCGGAAAGGCGTGAAGGTATGATATGGAGTGAATACATACCACGTAGGACATCTACTGTTGCCTTGTTCTTGACTATACCTGAAAGTTGCGAAGTTTCGAAGCATCAAGACAAAGCGTTTAGTAAACGCCTTTTTCATATATAGCCGCCGTCTGTGCGTTAGGTTTTGCAAACCTCTGCTTGGATAGCGACACGGCAAATATACTGACTTTCGGCAACACTTGCAAGGTTTTGCATGAAAAGTTGCATGGCGTTCAGCTTTTTGCCGGATATGAAACAGGCAACAGCAGATTTTTATCTCGTATATTATGTGTTGTGATGGTTTTATTCATAATTGTTTGGTTTATTTTGTTCGTGTGGCAAAGATATATTATTTGTTTCAACGGTCAAAGCAATAATCTTCCGCAAGCCTTGCGAAACGTAATATTTTGCCGAATGGACGGATTTCATTATTTTTGCAAGCACAAACGGATTCTTCATTTTTCACTTTTAATTTTTCATTTAGCTTATGTCAAGCGGTTTTACATTCAAGCGTTTCACGGTAAACCACGGCAAGTGCGCCATGAAGGTGGGCACTGACGGCGTGCTCTTAGGGGCTTGGGCGCGTGGCGGCCGGCGTGTGTTGGACGTGGGCACGGGCTCGGGGCTGGTAGCGCTGATGATGGCGCAGAGGTTCGAGGAGGCCGAGGTGACGGCCATCGACATTGAGCCGGGGGCGTGCCTCCAGGCTCGTGAGAATGTTGCGGCGTCGCCGTTTGCTGGCAGGATAAGCGTTGTTGAGATGGCGTTGCAGTCGTTTCAGGGCGGCGAGTACGATGCAATTGTGTGCAATCCGCCGTTTTACGCCGGGACGCTTGCGAGCAAAATGGCGGCGAGGACTATGGCGCGCAGTGCGGAGAAGCTGCCTTTTGCCGACTTGTTTCGCCATGTGGCGCGGCTGCTGGCCGACGATGGCGAGTTTTCTGTAGTCATTCCTTCAGCCTTGCGCGGCGAGTTTGACGCCGAGGCGGCCTTCTCCGGGATGTTTCCATGCCGTGTATGCACGGTTAAGACCGTGCCACACAAGGCGGCGAGTCGCTGCCTGCTGGCTTACGGCAAGCGTCCAGTTGGTAAGGTGGAGGAGGCGGATGAGTGCCTGAACAATGCCGACATGACGCGCTCCGAATGGTATGCAGGGCTTACGGGAGAGTTCTATTTGTAATGCAGTTTGTCGGCAATTAAGGTGTAAGCATTGACAAAATGTCAAACGGTAAATGTCTGTGCCTTTTGCTGAAATAGAACGGAAAGTCATTTGTTTGCCGTCGTTCATATGCTTCAATGCGGCCTTTTAGGCGGCAATATGCGGTCATTTGCATTGTCAAAGGCGGCCTTTAGCATTGATAAAAGCCGTCTTTGGCATCGGTGAGAGCCGTCCAAACTACCTGTTTGGACGGCCTTTTCATATAGTTTGAGCCGTCTTTACCTATTTTTTTAGCCGTTTATATTGCACACTATGACGGCTATCTACTGCAATGCTCTGGCTTATAGCCACTTGCGTTTGCACACGAAAAACTCACGTTTTTTTGTCCATTGCCCGATTGTTTTAGAACAACGCCGTTATAGAGCGTCAACGGAAATCAAAGTGTAAGTAAATGACGGCATAATGCTTGCATGTTGATAGAGGTGCGTTTGTCGGTAGAATAGTAAGATTCAAGCTTAATTTGATAGGCGTATTGAATCTTTTTTGTAATTTTGCTTGTCGGCTGTGTTCGTGTGAATGTGTAGGTCTGTGCGGTAGGTCTATGCGTTTCAAGATATACATGACAGGTCGGCTGAATGTAATTTTAAATGTCTATGCCATGGAGAAACGGATAAAATTTCAATTGTTTACATGTTTCAGTAGTTTGACTAAGGCCTTGTTTTTGCCGGCAATATTGCTGTTCGCTTCTGCGTTATGTACACAGATGTCGGCCAATGACGGCACGTATTATACAGACGGCAACCAGTTGCTGCCTTTGGTCGAGACAGACATCCGTGTGCAGCGCGAGGTCTTGACCCTTAGTTGGGATGATGACGGCATGGCTGATGTTGACGTGTATTACGAGTTCTTTAATCATAGCAAGGGCAAAACCGTACTTATGGGCTTTGAGGCCGACGCTCCAGATTATATGTCTTCGCTCGACAGGAGCGGTGCGCACCCCGCCATAATGGGGTTTACGGTAGAGGTGAACGGCGAGGCTCTGCCTGTATCAACGTCGGTCGTGAACGTAGATACGCTTTATGTGAACGACGGGAAGGTGCTCGCGCTCGACCTTTCGCGTTATGATGTTGACGAGGCGCATACGGGTTCGTGGCTTTACACGCGTGAAGGCGACGGCGTACACATAGCGTTTGTGTACCATTTCGACGCGGCGTTCAAGCCGGGAGTGAACATCGTGCGCCATCATTACCGTTACCGCATGGATGAGTCTGTGGTGTTCAATTATAAGCTTGATTACAAGTTGACACCTGCCCTGCGATGGGGCAACAGGCAGATTGACGACTTTACGCTGCGCATCAAGGCGGACAGCGTGCCGCTGCACTTTATGCTGGAGGACAGTTTGTTTCACAGAAAGGTTGACCCCGTGATTGAAGGTACTGGCAAATGGCGCAGGCGTATAATACAAAACGACGGGTGGCCGGAGAAAATGCCGATGGCCGTTTGTGAGGTGTTTCTGCGCAATGCTTCGATAGAATATAAGGTGAAAGATTACCGCCCGGCTTCGGAATTGCGAGTGTTTTCGGCCGTATGCACCGAGACCGGCGATATTAATGTGCCGTCTGACTATTACGCTTTCCGCTATAACCTTATGAGGCCGGACACGCTCGATAACGACATGTACCGCAAGGTGCGCAACCTGCCGTTCGCCCTGCGCGGCTATGTGTTCAAAGATGCTGCGCTGGACGGTTTCTTCCGCAGCCGGTGGTGGTACATGCCCGACATGGATTATGCCGCCACCCTTGAAAGTCTTACTGACAGTGAGCGGAGATGGCTGATTGGATTTGACGAAAAATATAAGGAAGTTGGAAGTGCCAAATCGTTTCCAATGGTTGAGTAAATGGCGATTTATAGCCGTAGTTTCTTCATCCTTCTTTCGGCCTCTTTTGCGTCAGGGTATAGTTCGAGAGCCTTGCGGTAGTTTGCGGCGGCGGCCTCGGGCATGTGCTCGCGCTCGCATTCCTTGCCCATGAGGGTGTATTCGGCGGCGAGGCGTTTGAGCAAGCCGTCGCGGCGTGACATTTCCTTCTTCAGCTCAATGTTCTCCTGGCGCAATGTGTTGATTATTCCGAGCTTGCGGCGGATTAGGCGTTTGGCGGCAGGTTTCTCAATGTCGTAGCGGTGATGTATGGCGCGGAAGAAGGCGGAAAGGAATGTGTCGAAGTCGCCGCGGTCGAAGGCCTGTGCGGCATCGTGGTACTCCTTGTCGGCGGCAGACTCTTTCAGGGCGTTGCCGATGAGTGCGGTGTCGTTGTAAGTACGGGCGAACTGCTTTATTTCCTGACGAACGAAGACATCCTCACGGCGTATTGGCTGGGCGAGGCTGATGCCTGAAAGCGACGTGCAGCGTGACAGGGCGACGTATGCCTGGCCTCCTGCGAACACTCCACCGGTGAAGTCGATGTTGACGTGGCGGAACGTCAGTCCCTGGCTCTTGTGCACGGTGATGGCCCAGGCAAGGCGGATGGGGAACTGTATGTAGCTGCCAATTTCCTCTTCTTCGATTTTCTTTTCTTTCTCGTTGAACTTATAGCGCATGTTGCTCCACCGCTCTCGGCGCACGTCGTGCTCGTTGCCGTCTTCTGAGACGATGTAGAGCACGCCTTCATCCTCGTCTATTCCCTCGACCACGCCGAGTGTTCCGTTTACCCAACGCTTGTCCATGTCGTTCTTGATGAAGATGATTTGCGCGCCGGGTTTTACTTCCAGTTCCATTGGTGTTGGCAGGCTGTTGTCGGGAAACTCGCCTTTTACTTCGCCGTAGAACGTGACGGCCTCGCCAGGCAGTTGCTTCAGGCGTTGCTCGTTGATGTAGTCTACGGTGTCGCGGCGAGTTGAAAGGGTTATGGCGAGGCTGCCGCCGGCAGTGTCAAGCGTTCCGCCTACACGGGTGTTGAGCGTGCGCAGGTCGGCATCGGTGGCGTCGCTGGTGCGTATGTGGTCGAGTATCGATATGAACGCAGGGTCGTTTTGCCGGTAAACCTTGTGCAGCTCAATGCTTACAAGTCGCATTTCGTGCCACACCCGGGCGCCGAAGAAGAACGAGGTGGGGTAGTAGGGGTGTAGCATACGCCGCTCATCCTCTTTTATTACTGGTTCAAGCTGGTAGATGTCGCCGACGAGCAGGAGCTGTTTACCGCCGAACGGCTCGCGCATGTTGCGTGAGTATACTCGCAATACCTTGTCAATGAAGTCGATGATGTCGGCACGCACCATGCTTATTTCGTCTATGACGATAAGCTCCACCTCGCGTATTATTTTGCGTTTTTCGGATGTGTATTTCAGTGTCGAGCGCATGTTGCGTATAGAATAACGCTCATCGTCTGGCAAAAGAGGGTGGAACGGCAGTTTGAAAAAGCTGTGCAGGGTGGAGCCGCCTGCGTTGATGGCTGCTATTCCCGTGGGGGCCAGTATGACGTGTTTTTTCTTTGTGTTTGCGCAAATGTGGCGCAGGAAGGTTGATTTGCCCGTACCTGCTTTTCCCGTAAGGAAAAGCGAGCGACGCGTGTATTGTATTATTTGCAGGGCTTGTTGCAGCTCCGGGTTGTCGAGGTCGAGCACTTCTATAATTAAGGGTTAAGAGTTATTAGATATGAATTAAGAATTAAGAGTTAAGAGTTAAGAATTAAGAAAATATGCTTCAATGTATTTGTTTGATAAAACATATTTTCTTAATTCTTATCTCTCAATTCTTAATTATTTATAGGTCTTCAAATCTTATGACTTCTTCATGTGGCTTGTCTGATTTCTTTGGCTCGTCTTTACCTCCAGACGGTTTGGCAGGTGACGGTTTGTCAATGTTTACAGAATTGCCTATGACCATCTTCTCCAATGCGTTCATTGGATGTCCGGCTTTCTCTGCTGCGATAGAGTCGGCTATGGCGGCACTGTCTATGGCTGCCGTGTCTTTCTTGACAGGATAGTAGCTGTCGCACATGTACATGTCGCGTGTAATGTCGTCATCTATCGGCTTATGGAAGCGTCCGTGGTATTTGCGGAAGTCAGGGTCGGCCATGAGCGATTGCAGGAAGTAGCCGCAGATGGGCAACGCGGTGCGGCTACCTTGTCCTAATGCGCCGGTGCGGAAGTGTATGCTACGATATTCACCGCCAACCCATGCTCCGACAACAATGTTGGGACTTACACCCATGAACCATGCGTCAGAATGGTTGTTTGACGTTCCTGTCTTTCCGCCGAAGTCAGTGTCGCCTGCGGCATTGTTGATATATCCCCACAGGCTTTGCGACGTACCGCCAGGCTCGCGCATTCCGCCCATTAGCAATTGCTGCATGAAGAATGCGCTTTTATACGGTATTACCTGTTTCTCTTCTGGTTTGCTTGTATATACTTCGTTCCCGTCTTTGTCAACAATCCTTGTCACAAGCACAGGCTCTATGTGCTTGCCGTCATTGGCGATGGTGCAATATGCGTTTACCATCTCGAGCAGGTTTACGTCAGACGAGCCGAGAGCCAATGACGGCTGTTCGTCGAGCGGGCTTTTTATACCCATGTCGTGAGCGGTCTTGGCGATGTTTTTTATCCCCATTTCTTGTCCCAGCCTGACGGCAACCGAATTGATACTTCGTGCAAAGGCTCCTTTCAACGGTATGGAGTCTCCGGAGAAACGTCCGTTGGCATTGGTGGGAGTCCATGTTGTCATGCCATGCTTCTGTTTGTCATATACTTCCATGCGGATATACTCGTCGCGCCGTTTGTCGCAGGGAGTAAGTCCTTGGTTCATTGCCTCTGTGTAGACGAAGAGTTTGAATGTTGAGCCAGGTTGGCGCATTGCCGTAACTTTGTCGTATTTCCAAGAGTCGAAGTCAATATCTCCCACCCATGCTCTTACTTGTCCTGTTTGAGGTTCCATTGCGACAAACGAGCAGTGCATGAACTTCACCATGTATCGTATGGAGTCCATGGTGCTCATTTCCTTTTCAATGGTACCGTTCTCATAATCAAACAGTTTCACCTTGTGCGGCTTGTTGAGGTAATAGGTTATAGAGTCTGGTTGGTCAGGAAACTTCTGTGAAAGCATCTTGTACGCAGGCTGTTTCTTTGCGATGTCTTCGATAAAACCCGGTATAACCTGGTGATTTTCGTCGCGCCAAGGGTCCTGTCCGGCCCAGTGGCGGTCGAAGTTGCGCTGTACTTGGCGCATCTGTTTGCGTGCTGCGTCTTCAGCGAATTTCTGCATACGGGTGTCAATGGTGGTGTATATCTTCAGGCCGCTGCTGTAGAGGTCATAGCCATTCTCCTTGCACCAGTCTTTCAGGTAATTTGCAATGGCTTCACGGAAATATTTAGCCTGTCCGTCGTAGTTGCTTTCCACACTGTAATTTAGCTTTATTGGCATTGCGCTTATAGAGTCGTATTCTGAACGGGAAATGTCTCCGTGGGTAAACATGTTATGCAATACAACATTGCGGCGTTCCAGACTGTTGTCAGGGTGGCTTATCGGGTTGTAATAGGTTGTAGCTTTAAGCATTCCTACGAGTACTGCTGCTTGTTCGTGTGTCATCTTGGCTGGTGTCGTATTGAAATATGTCTTACATGCGGTTTTTATTCCGTATGCGTTAGAGCCGAAATCAACCGTGTTTGCGTACATCGTCAGTATTTCCTGCTTGTCGTAGAGCAACTCAAGCTTGGTGGCAATAATCCACTCTTTGCTCTTCATTATAAGCATACGGACACCGGGAATGTAACCTAACAATCCTGTAGAATACTGTGTCCTTACGCGGAACATGTTTTTTGCCAATTGCTGCGTTATGGTAGATGCGCCGCGTGCCTCATGTCCTAAAACAATGTCTTTCAACACTGCGAACATCCCGATAGGGTCTACTCCGCGGTGTTTATAAAAACGCTCGTCTTCAGTATCTATCAGGGCTTTCCAGAACACAGGGTTTACATCCTCGTATTTTATAGGCGTACGGTTTTCGCTGAAATATTTGCCTATAAGTACACCGTCTGCGCTGTATATTTCCGAAGCTTCGCTTGTTGTCGGCTTTTTTATTTGCGAGAAGCCCGGCGACTTGCCGAACAGCCAGAGGAAGTTGATGTCTACCATACCCAAGTAGACGATAAACGCGACTATGAGAGAAAGTATTATTGTTATAGTTTTTTTATACCATTTGCTTCCAACATAAAGATTTTTGTACCAAAGCCAAAAGGCTTTGATTTTTTTTACACATAGACCGATAAGTCTGCCTATGAATGAATTTCTGAATTTTTGGAACATAAGTTGTTATTGTCTGTTTTGTGATGCAAATGTAGTGAAAAAGCTACATTCTAACAGAAAGAGCGAATATAATTTATGATTTCTTCAACATTGTCTGGAGAAAACCATCTGATGTCTTTGTCGCGTTTGAACCATGTAAGTTGTTTGCGGCAATATTTGTGTGTGTTACATTTTATCCTGAATATGGCTTCTTCCAATGTGCAATTTCCGTCGAAATAATCAAAAAGTTCTTTGTAACCTACTGTGTTGAGTGCATTAAGCCCTTTGTATGGGTGCATTCTACGGGCTTCGTCAATCAGACCTGATGCAATCATGTTTTCCACACGTTCGTCGATGCGTCCGTATAGTTCACCGCGTTCCCGGGTTAGTCCGATTTTTATAATCCTGAAAGGCCGTTCTTTCTTTATATTTGTCCTGAATGATGTATAAGTTCTGCCTGTAGACAGGCAAATTTCCACAGCGTGTATTACACGCTTGGGATTGTTCTTGTCTACTATAGAATAATATTCGGGGTCAAGTTCTTTTAATTTGTTTTGCATCTCGCTAAGGCCATGTCGCTCATAGTCTTCCTTAACAAGATTTCTTATATGTTCGTTTACCGTAGGAATATCGTCGATGCCGTTACATACGGCATCGACGTACATCATGCTTCCTCCTGACAGGATTACAACATCTTTTTCATGGAAAAGCCTGCCGAGCAGGGTTATAACTTCATTCTCAAACATCGAGGCATTAAAATAATCCTTGATGCTGAGATTGCCTATAAAATAATGCTTGACCATGTTTTGCTCGTCATCGGTCGGTGCGGCAGTCCCTATCGGGATTTCCTTGAACATCTGCCTAGAATCGGCATTTATTATCACTGTGTCCAATTGTTTTGCCACATCAATACACAACGCCGTTTTGCCAACCCCTGTCGGCCCGACGATGACAATAAGCGTATTCATGGATTTACCTTATGATGCCTCTCTTCGAATTTTCAACGAAGTCTATGATGTAATTGATATCCTTGCTATCGGGAATGCATTTACGGATTTCTTCTATACCTTCTTTAAGCACGCCCTTGGAATAAAGCAGGCGGTATGCCTCGTGGATGTTGTTGATTAGCTCGTTGTTAAATCCTCGACGGCGAAGTCCGACAAGGTTGATTCCGCAATACTTTGTAGGTTCTTTTCCTGCTATGATAAACGGTGGAATGTCCTGGCTGAAGCGGCATCCTCCTTGTATCATGACATAGCCGCCGATATGGCAGAACTGGTGACAAAGAACTTCAGCACTTATTATCGCATTATCATCAACGGTTACTTCTCCTCCAAACTTGGTAGAGTTCCCTATTATACAACCGCTACCAACCACGCAGTCGTGTGCGATGTGCACATTTTCCATCAAAAGATTGTTTGAGCCTACTTTTGTTGTACCTTTGGATGCCGTGCCCCTTGATATGGTAACACATTCGCGTATGCTGTTGTTGTCACCTATCTCGCACGTTGTATCTTCGCCTTTGAATTTCAGGTCTTGAGGCTTTGTGCTTATGCTTGCGCCTGGCATGATTTCGTTCCCGTTGCCTATGCGTGCGCCGTAATTTATCGTTACGCTATTTTGAAAAACATTATTGTCACCGATTACTGTGTTTTTGTCAATGTAGCAGAACGGGCCGATAATGTTGTTGTCACCAAGTTTTGCTTCAGGATGAATGTATGCAAGCGGACTTATTTGGTTCATAATCTTGTAGTATTAGTATTTAAGGGGCAGATGGTGTAGTCTGCCCCTTATGTTAAAAGGTGTATTACTTGTTTTTTACAATCTGTGCGGTGAAAGTCGCTTCAGACACAACTTTATCTCCCACAAATACATATCCCTTCATTGACGATACACCGTGGCGTACAGGTGCAAGCAAATCAACTTTGAAGAGCAGCGTATCGCCTGGAACAACTTTCTGGCGGAACTTCACGTCGTCAATTTTCATGAAGTATGTAGACCATCGTTCCGGTTCGTCAACTGTGTTCAGTACGAGCAGACCGCCGCATTGAGCCATAGCCTCAACCTGTAAAACACCCGGCATAACTGGCTCTTGAGGGAAGTGCCCAGTGAAGAAAGGCTCGTTGCTTGTAACGTTTTTCACACCGACAATGCTGCTTGGTCCAAGGGCAATAACTTTGTCTACCAACTGCATCGGGTAACGGTGGGGTAATAACTCGCGGATGCGGTTGACATCCATTACTGGCGGTTCGTTACAATTGTATATCGGGGCTTGTATTTCGTGTTTGCGTATTTCGCGGCGCATCAGGCGTGCAAACTTGTTATTGATTGTATGACCCGGTTTTGTCGCTATAATACGCCCCTTTATTGGTTTGCCGATAAGAGCCATGTCGCCTATAATGTCAAGCAGCTTATGGCGGGTGCATTCATTTTCCCATACCAAAGGCTTGTGTTGTATATAGCCGAGCTTTGTTGCGTCAAGGTGTGGCACATTAAGGAAGTCGGCAAGGGCGTCAAGCCTTTCTTGCGTGGTCTGCCTCTCGTATATTACAATAGCATTGTCCATGTCGCCGCCTTTTATCAGGTTCGCCCTTAGCAGAGGCTCAATATCCCTTACAAATACGAATGTACGTGCCGGAGCGATTTCAGTGGCAAAGTCTTCGATATGATCGAGCGTTGCGAATTGGCTGTTGATGAACTTCGAGTCGAACGAGCACATCGCTGTAAGACTGAACTCGTCGTCTGGCAAAATTGTTATGCACGAGCCGGATTCGGGGTCTTTGACCTCTATTTTATGACGGATGATATAGTAATCCTTTGGGGCGTTCTGTTCCTCAATACCGATTTCCTGTATCTTGTTTATGTATTGTGCTGCAGAACCGTCAAGGATTGGAAACTCCGGGCCGTTTACCTGTATCAGGCAGTTGTCTATTCCGAGGGCGTACAATGCGGCAAGTGCGTGTTCTACTGTTGAAATCCTTACATCGCCTTTGCCTACCACCGTTCCGCGTTGCGTGTCAACTACGTTTTCTGCGATGGCATCGATTGTGGGTTGCCCGTCAAGGTCAATTCTTTGTATTTTATATCCCGTATTGACGGCTGCCGGGTTAAACGTGATTGTGAGGTTAAGTCCCGTGTGCAAGCCTTTTCCACATAAGGCAAAGCTGCCTTTAAGTGTATTCTGTTTAGACATTTCCATTATTTTAGGTCTTTTTTTAATTCTTCCACTTGTTTCTGTAAATCACCTAATTGCTTGTATATTTCAGGTAGTTTGCGTGTCAGAGCAATAGATTTGAAATATGCTTTCGGCTCCATTGGCGGCGTTCCGATAAGTGTAGTGTCCCCTTTGATGTTGCCCGGTACGCCAGACTGTGCTCCAAGGAACGTTTTGTCGCCGATGCTGATGTGGCCTGAGATGCCTACCTGGCCGCCGAACATGCACCATTTACCGATTTTCGTACTTCCGGCAACTCCTACTTGTGCAGACATTACCGTGTTTTCGCCAACTTCTACATTGTGCGCTATCTGTACGAGGTTGTCAAGCTTTACGCCTTTCTGTATTATGGTGGCACCCATTGTCGAGCGGTCTACGCAGGTGTTTGCGCCAATCTCTACATTGTCTTCAATGACAACAATGCCTATTTGGGGTATTTTGTCGTAGCCTTCGGTGTTCGGTGCGAACCCGAAGCCGTCCGCTCCTATCACAGAGCCTGCGTGTATTGTTACATTATTGCCAAGCCTGCATTCCTTGTATATCGTAACGTTTGGATAAATAAGACATTCATTGCCGATTTTTGTTCCGTCTTCAATTACGGCGTGTGGATAAATTTGTGAATTGTCGCCTATTTCAACGTTGTCACCGATATATGTGAAAGCACCTATGTAACAGTCTTTTCCTATTTTTGCACTTTCTGATATGAAAGCCATCGGGCTTACACCTGTTTTCTTGGGAATGTACGATTGGTAAAGTTGTAGTAACTTGGCTACGCATTCGTATGCGTTTTTTACTCTGATTAACGTTGCGCTTACAGGCTGTGTAAGCTCTACATCGTCGTTTATAAGTACGACGCTTGATTTTGTATCGTAAATATAGTGGGTGTATTTGGGGTTTGACAGGAATGAGATAGCTCCCGGCTTTCCCTCTTCTATTTTGGCGAAGGTGTTGATTTTTGCGTTCTCGTCGCCCTCAATCCTTCCGTTTATGAAACTTGCTATTTGTTTTGCCGTAAATTCCATTGCAATGTAATTACATTAATATTTGCGCAATTTTTGCAAAGGTAAATATTTTTATTCAAAAACGTTGATAACATAAGTAATATTTGCGAATTTTTTTGGAAAGCAGGGCGATGTTCATTACTTCTGATGCTTCGGAAATGTCTTTTAGCGTGTTGTCTTTGAATAAGATTGTTATGTGGTCGTCGTTCACGTCGTACATGTCTTTCTGGATGGTGTCAACGCTCATCAGATAGCGTGCGTCGTCTTTGCTTATGCCGAATTTTCCTGCGATGGCGGTCTTTATGTCTTCTATTTTATCTTCGCATATAGGTATGTTCGATATTTCCACTTTGAATAGGTTTCGGTTGAGCAGGTCGGCAGATAGAAGAGACAAAACCTTGTCTTCGTTGTCAATCCATACTTTCAAGGCGCTCCATATGTCGTTGTCGTCAAGTAGTGCGTAGTTATGCTGCGCCTCATCGTCCGTCTTGAACTTGTCGGCGTCGATGTCGTTGTACAGAAAATATTTCAGGCATGGCGTGGCGAAGATGTCCTTGCCTTGGCTTGCCAGATGTTTGGCGCGTAGCAATGCGTTGACGAGCACTTTCTCGCTTGATACCGTAGTCTTGTGCAAGTACACCTGCCAGTACATCAGACGTCGTGCCATTAGGTAGTTTTCTATGGAATAAAGCCCCTTCGAGTTCACCACGAGGCTGTCGTCGGCCACGTCGAGCATTTTCAGTATGCGTGCACTTCCAATATTGCCTTCGGTCACTCCGGTAAAGAAACTGTCTCTCCGCAGATAGTCGAGCCTGTCCATATCGAGCTGGCTGCTAATCAGCTGGTGGAGGAATTTCTTAGGGTATTCGTTCTTGAATATTTTTAGTGCGAGGTTCAGCCCGCCTTTCATTTCATGGTTGATTTGCTCCATCATCAGCAGCGATATTTCCTCGTGGCTGATGCCGTTTATCAGGGTGTGTTCAAGGACATGTGAGAACGGGCCGTGCCCGATGTCGTGCATCAGGATGGCGGCCTCTACGGCCTCGGCCTCGCTGTCGAATATGAATATTCCTTTTTGTGTGAGCGACGTGATGGCCTCGCTCATCAGGTGGAACGCCCCGATGGAGTGCTGGAAGCGTGTGTGTTGGGCCGACGGGTACACCATCGATGTAAGCCCGAGTTGCTTAATGCGTGTAAGCCGCTGCATTAGCGGATGCTCCACGATGTCCAACAGTAGCCCGTGGGGTATCTTTATGAAACCGAATATTGGGTCGTTTATTATCTTGCTGTCGTTCATTTTTTCTATGCTTCGGTCGTGCCTGCAAAGGTAGCAAAATCTATGCAATACGCAAAACGTAACTCTGGATTTAGGACTGGCACGGTTGGCTGTGTTCCAATTCAAGCAGTAGTTTTTTTGCCTCGATGCCGCCTCCGTAGCCAGTCAGTGTGTTGTTGCTCCCTATAACGCGGTGGCATGGCACGAATATGGATATGGCGTTTGCGCCGTTGGCATTGGCTACGGCGCGAACAGCTTTGCCCATGCCAAGGCGTGCAGCCAATTCTCCATAAGTGCAGGTTTGGCCGTAAGGTATGGACAGTAACTGCCGCCATACTCTCTTTTGGAAGTCTGTACCGACTAATAGCAGCGGAATGTCGAACTCTTTGCGTTCTCCGCTGAAATATTGGTCAAGCTGCCTGGCGGCTTCCTGTGTTATATCGGTAGGCCCTTCTTGATATTCAGCACGTAGGCCGGTTGTCAGCCGCCTGTCAACTCGCCCGGGATGTTTCTCTACCGCCCAGTTGCACAGGCAAAGCCTGTCGCCCAACGAACCGAGCAGCAGTTCTCCGCAAGGTGCGAGATAGTGTTTTATAAATATCTTGCCGTCCATTATTTAGCGTTAAGGCTTATGTTTGAGTCTGATGGCGCTTCGTCACGGTCGTCTTTCGTATATTCGCGAATCACGTGGGCTACAGATATTTTATACTTCTCGAACAGATTGTTCTTCCCTTTCTTTTGGCTTTCCCTGTGCTTCTCATGGTTGCGCCATATTGCGGCAGCCTCTTCGTTATCCCAAAATGAAAGGCTTAGAAGTTTGCCTTCTTCATTGAGGCTGGCGAAGCGCTCCACACTTATGAAACCAGGCATTTTTATCAATTCTGATTTTAGTTCCGCTCCGAGTTGCAAATACTCTTCCTTGCATTCACTTTTGGGTGTAACTTCAAACAGTACAGCTAATTTTGTCTTTGCCATCTTTTCTTGTTATTTACGGTTGATTAGTTTTGTTTTTTTATGTGCGTATTTATTGTTCCCGACAGCCCGGCCTTACGTCGGGCAGCCATACGGCGATTATTCCCAATATCGGCAGCCATGTACTTACCTTGAAGATGAACTCTATGCTTGTCATGTCTGCCAGCCACCCGAAGAAGGCCGAGCCTATGCCGCCGAGGCCGAACATCAGGCCGAAGAACACTCCGGCTATCATTCCCACCTTGTCGGGCTTCAGGTCGGTGGCGTAAACCACTATGGCCGAGAAGGCCGAGGCTATGATAAGTCCTGTCAACACGGACATTATGACGGTGCCGGCCAGGTTGAGGTAGGGCAGTAGCAGGGTGAACGGAGCCGCGCCGAGGATGGAGAACAGTATGACATACTTGCGCCCGTAGCGGTCGCCGAGGAAGCCGCCGAGCAGCGTACCTGCGGCGAACGCGGCGAGATAGGCGAACAGGCAGTATTGCGACTCTTGTACCGACACCCCGAACTTGTCGATGAGGAAGAACGTGAAGTAGCTCGTCATGCAGGCGTTGAAGAAGTATTTTGAGAAAATCATCAGCACGAGTATGGCGAGTGCCATGCGCACTGTCTTGGCCGGGAGCGTGCACGTTGCAGCCGCGCGTCTGCCATGTGTGGCTTTGAGCTGTTTCAGCATAAGGCTGTACCAGCAACCTACGCGTGTAAGCAGAGCGGCGGCCAGCATGGCTGCCAGGGCAAACCAGCCTACGGCGTGCTGGCCGTAAGGCATCACGATGAGCGCGGCCAGCAGCGGCCCGACGGCGCTGCCGCCGTTGCCTCCTACCTGGAAAATCGACTGCGCAAGGCTCTTCCTGCCTCCCGACGCCATTTGCGCCACGCGCGACGCCTCGGGATGGAACACCGACGAGCCGCAGCCGATTAACGCCACCGACAGCAGTATCGCAATGAATCCAGGCGCGAAGGCCAATGCCAGCAGCCCTGCGAGCGTGAAGCACATGCCAAGCGCAAGCGAGTAGGGCTGCGGATGGCGGTCGGCATAGTTGCCCACAAAGGGCTGGAACACCGACGAGGTCATCTGGAATACCAGCGTTATGATGCCGATTTGGGCGAAGTTAAATCCGAATTTGTCTTTCAGCAGCGGGTACAGGGCCGGTATTACCGACTGTATCATGTCGTTGAGCAGGTGGCACGTGCCCATGGTGAAGAGTATCGCGTAGGCCGTGCCTTCCGTCATGTGCGGATGCCCTTTCAGCTTGTCGAGTAAGTTGCCAGTCATTATCGTAGTGCGGTTTCGGCCTTAGTCTGGCCGCGTTCAATTGTGCAAAGTTAACATCTTTTCCGCAAAGCGGAGCGCGTCGGCCGGTAATTTTGTATTTCCATGCAGCTTCAGAGAATTTACCGCAAGGAAAGCAAGAGCAATATTACATGCCGTTTGAAACGGCAACGAGCCGTATTCATGCCGTGACTGCACGAAAACGACCCATTGTGTGTCTGTGTAGTGGATATGTTTTTTGCAAGAGAAGTGTTGCCTGCAATCATCTTACAGGCTTTCAAGCCATTTTTTACCGCTTTTGGTGTTTATCCAAATGGCTATGCCGGTAGCAATGATTGAACCGACAGTGAAAAACGTAATCATGAAGTCCATAACGCGTCAACCATTTAATATTTTATAACCGATGTATGCCAACATGAATGTGAAAAACAGTCCTGCGCATAAAAGAGCGATTTGTTGTGTACGTACATCGCTGATAATCAGCGATACGCCTCCAACCAAGGCCATTGTCGTGAAAACAAGTTTCGCAAGGTCATAAAAGAATTTGCCAAGCGTTTCCCCGCAGGTCTTGTCGCGTTCTTGTCGCTCTCGCCTGTTTGCTTGTTGTTCGCTCCAGTTGCTCATAATCGCAATGAATTTTGGTGTTGCAAATATAGTGATATTTACTTGATTTAGCCACAAGCGCGTGCAAAATTAACATCTTTTCCGCAAAGCGGAGCGTGTCGGCCGGTGAATTTGTGCTTTTCGTTGGCAATGAAGTGTGAATACGTCAAAGGGCGGTGCTTGCATCATGCGGACACAAGCATCGCCTTTTGTTATGTCAATGTTTAAGGCTGCGTACATATCTGTAAATGTGCGCAGCCTGACAGGTCTTTTGGATTACTTGGAATATGGTATTTCGTTCCAGTAGTCCATGTTGTCTATCCTTTCCACGGTCACCTTGCGGTCGCCCCTACGTGCGTTGTCGCCGGATGAAGGCGCAACGATTGACGTCTTCTTACCGGTGCCTCTCCACTTCATCATGTCTTCCGGGCAGCCGCGTTTTACGAGCTCGTCCACAACGGCCTTGACGCGCGCTTCGGACAGCCTGCTGTTGTATGCGTAAGAACCGCGTGAGTCAGTCTGTCCGGTTATCAGGTAGCGGCTTGTAGTGTCCTCTTTAAATACTTCGGCTATCTTGTCCAATGCCGGAGCTGATGCTGCCGTAACTTCGTAGCTGTCGAAGTCGAAGTATATCTGGTCGAAAAGGTCTTTGATTGTCCGCGTGACGACTTTCTCTACCGGCACTTTGACTACTTTCTCCACAACCCTTTCTACGACCTTGTCTACATATTGTATGGTCGGGGCCGGTTTCTTTGACTTTCCGCCGATGCGCCATATCAGCCGTGCCGAACCTTGCAGCGAGTTGGCTACGTTCTTATGCGGCATCAGCAGATAGTCGGCCTGCAAACCTATGCCGAAGCGGTCGTTCAACCAGAAATTGACGCCTCCGCCCAATGAGATTGGCATCAGGTGCTTGCGGTCGCGGCCTTCCTTGTTGCAGTAATTGTTCAATACCCATTGCATCTCATCGGGTGCAAGGCCTTCGCTGCCGTCGTAGATTATTTGGAAGTCCTTGTACATGTAGTTGATGCCCGCGCGGAGGTATGGGTCAACGTAGCTTGACTTAAAGTATTCGCCCAAGCGCCATTGCAGGCCGAGACCTGCCATTACGAGGAACTTGTGCTTGCCGTTGATTGACTTGTTTGTCATCCCGACGTTGCCTTGGAAGTCAAGGTAGAAGTGTTTGTTCAACTCGCGTGCCGCATATATGCCGCCGCCCCATACCGTGTGGTTCAGGGTCAGGTCGAAAGCATAGCCGTCATCCAGGCGGTTGAAGTCGCTGAAACCTACACGGCTGAACTGGAACACAGTTGCTCCGATGCCCACTTCCCAGGCCTTTTTCTCTTTCTTCTCTTCTACTGTCGGCTCTTGCGCATTGGCTGACAGCACGCCAAAGAGAAGAAACAGGCTGATATATGATTTTAGTTTCATGTTCATGAATTTATTTATTTACTTCAATTTTATTTTACCTGAATCTCTATTCCGTTGTCACCAACCCCTTCTGGAGCTGACACATAATTGCCGTTGACGCGCAGGTAGAGCGTGCCGGAAGCTCCGTTGATATTCCCAAGCGACAGGTTGTAGAAGTTGGCCATCTGGTTGTTGGTCAAATCCACCGTTGATTGGTAGTTCACGGCGCGGGCCGTAAACGCTCCGTCTATTTTTACTTTCGACTGTATTATATTAGTGGAAGTAGTAGAGCTTGAGAAGTTTATCTTGAATATTTCACCAACTTTGTCAATTTCTCCCACCACAGGCTCGTAAACGTCCAATCCTCCTACTCCTTGCGACGCCTTCTTGTAAGCATCTGCGAGGAACAGCTCCTTCTTGACTTTCGACACGTCCAAATTTCCGGTAAGATTCACCAAGTCGTCGGTGCCGCCGGTGCTGCCATCGCCATAGAGCTCGCCGCGCGTTATCTCGCTGATAGTCGGAGTAAACTGGGCAGGCAGGAGCTTGATGTACGACTGGAGCATGATGTTCTCGCCGTAGCATCCCTCAATGCCGATGCGGGCGTAACGGAAGTTGCCAGTGCTGTACGGTCCCCAGTAGTCGTCTGATTCCGCAACCTTCGCCTTGTCAAGGTATTTCAGGTCCGTGTAGATGAACTTGCGCTTAATCTGCACCCTGCAGTTGTTGTAGTTGTGGCCTGTTTCATCGTCGGCCACTTCAATCTGGGTGCGCGTAGCCACGCTCTCAGGCGCTTTGTCTATCCCGTTTCGATACTCATAGATGTCCACGGTCTTTTGCGTATTGCCCAGTTCCGCAGGGATTCCTTCCCACTCGCCTTTTCCGGTGGTGTCCAGCTTCTTGCGCTGCACCTTAAACCACACATTCACGCAAGGCTTTGCCTGGTCTTCGCCCGTGCCGAACAGTCCTACGGTCGGTATCTTGGCGTCATTGATGACCAAGCGCACTTGCATTCTGGCCGGCACAATGGTGTTGTTTGCGGATTGCTCAAAATCAGACGCTCCGTTGGTCTTGACCTCAACCTGTATGTTCATATAAGCTTTGTCAGCAGGCAGGTCCTTTGCAGGCACCGTGATAAATCCGTCTGCATCCGTTGTGTATTCGCTATCAGACTCGGGGATTCCCTTCACTTTAGTTCCTCCAGAAACAACCTTTCCGGTCTTGTCATACACTTTGTAAGTAACCGAACCGTCAGCCCAATCGACATATTCCTTCAACTCCGGGTCGCCGTAGTATTGGATGATGACGTTGGGAGAGCCTAACATAATCGTAGCGCCATCCTGGCCATCCTGGCCGTCCTGTCCGTCTTTGCCGTCTTCACCGCGCAGGAACTCCCAGAAGTCAGCGACTGAAGTCATGTTTGTAGGCCACAGCTCGCCATTCTTGTACACACGTCCGGCTTCCACTTCCTCTACCCAAAGCTCGTATGCGCTCTGTCCGTTAGCGCCTGGCTGGCCGTCGTTTCCGTCATTACCGTCTTGACCGTCTTGACCGTCTTTGCCCTGTGCCGGTACGCCGGTGTCTTCGCCGTTAATCCACCAGTTGCCGTTCAAGCCTATGGTTATGTCGGGCATTTCTCCGTCCTGTCCGTCTTGTCCGTCCTTGCCTTGTGCCGGTATGCCGGTGTCAACGTTGCCAATCCACCAGTTGCCGTTATCGCCGATGTGAGGCGTAACGCCGTCTTCTCCGTCTTCACCGTCCTGTCCCTTGGCCGGTACGCCGGTGTCAACGTTGCCAATCCACCAGTTGCCGTTCTCGCCGATGTGAGGCGTCGTGCCGTCCTCACCGTCCTGTCCCTTGGCCGGTACGCCGGTGTCAACACCGCCAATCCACCAGTTGCCATTCTCGCCGATAACAGGCGTTGCACCGTCTTGGCCGTCCTGTCCGTCTTTGCCCTGTGCCGGTATGCCGGTGTCTTCGCCGTTAATCCACCAGTTGCCATTCTCGCCGATGTTAGGCGTAACGCCGTTCTCGCCGTCGGCACCTGACAGATAATACCAAAAGTCGTTCATGTCAGTCTGGTCTTTCGGCCATTCGTGTCCTGGGTTGTGCGGATTGTCAAGTCCTCTTGCAACCTCTTCCTTCCACAACTCGTATGCGCTCTTGCCGTCGTTGCCGTCCTTTCCGTCTTCTCCTTTCAGGTAGAGGAAGAAGTTGTTGACGTCGGTCCTGTCTTCGGGCCAGTCGATGTTTCCGGCCAACACTTCTTTTACCCATACTTCATAGGCCGACATTCCGGCAGGCCCTTCCGGGAATAACATGTGCAACTCATTGTCGCACGACAAAAAAGTTACCGAGCAAATTATGGAAAACAGTATCTGCTTCCACACATTGCCTCCTTTTGATTTTGAAATAAACATACTTTTCATTGCTTTGTAAAATTGTCAGTTATAGTTGTAAATCAATAAGACACTTTCAGGCACGACAAATCCTCACGCCATCGTTTGACTGATAGCGCGCATACAGCGATGCCCGGCATTGCGGTTGGCAACGCCGGTTAGCGAAGATGAATGATGTTGCTGGTTAGATAAATCGGTGCGATTGCACGGGAACCTGTGCTTTAAAGGGCTGCAAAATTCCCCCCCCCCTTGATTTTCAGACAGTTACAAGAGAGGATTGCCCCATGCGATGAAGTTTTGTGGAGATTGTCCTTGGGTTGTATATACGAGAAACCGGCCGGCATGTCGTATATGCCGCCGCCCATTTCAAGAATAGTTGTGCTGGTTACATTGTTAAAGATAAGACCTCGCATTATTTCCCAAGTAACGCTATTATATTTCAATCCGGTTGCAAAGTTAGTCCTTTATTCGTTAACAATATATATGTCTGGTTAAAGTTTGCTAAAATGCAAGGTGTTCTGTCAAAACTGGTCGGCTTGTTTCAATTCGTCACCTTGCCGCCGTGATGACAAATTGTAAGCGTAAACCGTGCTTCCCGTGCCGTTTGTCTATTTTGTTTTTGTCTGGAAAAAGTGTTGAAATAGGTTTGTGAAAGTGGCGTATAGGCCGTTCGATGATGCGTTTGGCCGTCAATTACAGGCTAAAAGGCCGCCTTTGGTCGTGTCAAAGACGGCCTTTGGC
>ENA-OPIO01000019-OPIO01000019.1-human-gut-metagenome-genome-assembly--contig:-NODE-19-length-58033-cov-9.955638_pt1 | contig 58033 bp, 41 predicted proteins | sample MGYA00241395_ERZ501636 | MGnify/ENA primary metagenome ERZ501636 (study PRJEB25962, sample SAMEA2042198) | human gut metagenome | biome: human gut; feature: human-associated habitat; material: faeces... | reverse complement strand
GCCACAGCCTATCTTATCCAGAGATAATGCAAGCCGGGCGCAATGCAAAATAAAAGGGTGTTTTCCTGTCTTTTATTTTGCATTGCGCCCGGCTTGCATTAACTTTGTCGGCATGTGCACGGCATCGCCTTAGACCATGCCACATAATATATATTAAGGTAAGGAAACTATGCGACCAAACAACCGGAAACGATGAGAATAGGAATAATAACCCTGCCGCTACACGTAAACTATGGCGGCATATTGCAGGCATACGCCATGCAACAAATGTTGAAAAGCCTCGGGCACGACCCCGTACTGATAGAAAAGAAACGGCCGCAAAGGGCAGCCCGCGCCCGGTCGGCCATGCTCAAACCAGCCTACGCGCTGTTAGGGGTGGTAACGGGACGCACAATCCTCACGCCATACGAGCAAAAGAGAATGTGCAAAGAGCGGCTTTCGGTACACACGGAGCAGTTTATCCGCAGCAACATACGCCGCCTGATGGTAGACAATTTCCGGCAAACGGCCGATGAAGGATACGACGCAATCATAGTAGGAAGCGACCAGATATGGCGTCCATCCCAATTCCCTGACATACGCCAGGCCTACCTTGCATTCGCCGAAGGCTGGCCGATAAGGCGAGTGGCGTATGCCGCCTCGTTCGGAACAGACGCGTGGGAATACACGCGCAGGCAGACACGGGAGTGCGGCAGGCTGCTGCACACGTTTGACGCCATATCCGTGCGCGAACAGGGCGGCATATCCCTATGCCGCGAACACCTGCAAGCCGAGGCCCGGCTGGTGCTTGACCCCACGATGATGCTAACTCCGCAAGACTACGAAAAACTGTATGCAGGCAATGCTACAAAGCCGTCAGGCGGCACGATGCTTTGCTACATACTCGACGACTCGCCGCAGAAAACAGCTCTCACGGCAAGACTTGCCGCAGAGAAAGGCCTTGTGCCGTTCAGCGTCAAGGCCGTCACCGACGCAGGGGCGATGACACCCGTTGAGCAGTGGCTGCGCGGATTTGACGACGCACAGTATGTTGTTACCGATTCGTTCCACGCCTGCGTGTTCTCCATACTGTACAACAAGCCGTTCCTTGCCATAGGCAACGCCATGCGCGGCATGGCCCGCTTCACGTCGCTGCTCGGCATGTTCGGCCTTGAGGACAGGCTCGTGCAAGAGGGCGACGCGGCCATACCTGATGACGAAATCGACTGGGCAAGCGTTAACGCCCGGCTCGACGACTGGCGCAAAGCATCGCTCAGCTTCCTGAAAAACGGGCTTGGCGCAGAGTAACGCGCCATGCCTGAAAGCCATACGGCTCTCAACAGGTTTGCAACTCATGGCCTATTGCAAAGCAAAAGACCGTGTTTCATACGACAAAAGGCCGTGTTTCGCATTGTGAAACACGGCCTTTCATAATGCAGGCGGCCGCATGGCGCATCTGCATTCGCAACTATCTATTTTACAGAGGATTGGCTATCCTATCAACGGAGCAAGGTACTTGGCCATAAGGTAACCGCCGCCAATAAGCCAGACGAACAGGATGAAGGCAAGGAGGAACGGCTTGAAGCCAGCCTTCTTGAACTTGTCTATGCTCGTCTCCGCTCCCAACGCCGTCATCGCCATAGTCAAAAGGAACGTGTCAAAATCGTTGATGAAGCCTACCAGCGCGGCCGGCAGCAAATCGAGCGAATTGAAACCTATCACCACAAGGAACAATATGGCAAACCAAGGCAGCTGTATGCGCCCCCTGCCCTCGGTGTCGCCGCTGCGCAGGGCGGCGCGCATCACCATGTAGCTGACGACAAGCAGCACCGGCACAAGCATCATCACGCGTATCATCTTGACGATTATGGCCGTGTCAGACACCTCCTTGCCCATGGCTTCGGCCGCACCTACGACGTGGGCAACCTCGTGTATCGTAGAACCGGCGAACAGGCCCATGGCCTTAGGGTCGAGGCTGAACACGCCCGACTGGTACAGCACGGGGTAAAGAAACATGGCAAGCGTGCCGAAAATGACAACCGTGGAGACGGCCACGGCCGTCTTGTAAGGCTTCACACGTATGGCCGACTCCGTGCCGAGCACTGCCGCCGCGCCGCATATAGCGCTGCCAACCGACGTAAGCAGGGTTATCCCCCTGTCCATCTTTAGCAGCCGGCCGATGAATATTCCGCCTACTATCGTCACCGTAACCACTATCGCGTCTATCACCACGGCCTGCAAACCTACATCTAGCACATTCTGGAACGTCAGGCGGAAGCCGTACAGGATGACGCCCAGGCGCAGCACGCGCTTCGAGCAAAACTGTATGCCCGGCACCCACGTGGCCGGCAGATTGTTGCGAAGGCTGTTAGCATAGAGCATACCCAGCACAATGCCCACAATCATCGGACTCAGCGAAAGGCTTTTTACGAAACCCGTGCCGCCGATATAAAACGCGGCGCACGAGAACAATGTGATTAGCAGCACGCCGTGTAGCATACTGCTGCGTTCTTCTGTCAACATGCTTATTATTGTTTTATTATGACTGTAATCAAATCCAACGCGTACAAGACGCGACGGTGCAAAGGTAGCTATTTTATTCTGAAAACATCACACAACAAAGCCGAAATACCGACAAACACATACAGGCAAGCTCCGCACAAGACGCAAACCACAATGTCGCAAAAACCGCAGGAAAGCTTACACTTTGATTTTCGTTGACGCTCCACAGCGGCGTTATTCTGAAACAAAAGCCTGTCGAGCGGAAATACGCCATTCTGAAGCGTGCAAACGTAAACACCTGTGAACATGCACGTTAAGCCGCCGAGCGGCAAAAGTGTGCAATGATAATGGCCGAAAAACAACGAAAAAACATCCATTACTGGGCGTAAAGGCCGTCATCACATACCTTGAGGACGGCTCTTACCACATGTAATGACGGCCTTTCGCAGCACAAAAGGCGGCCTTTTGCAGGGTGAAAGGCCGCAAACCGCCCGCAGGCAAGCCGTTTTCATGCCATACGCCAACCTGGCTTGGCACTTCAGCCTGACATTTTCAGAATAGACAAATGACAGCAAAACAACCCCCGTGACGACAAGTTGGCAAGAGACAAGCCCGCAGGCGGACAAGAGACTGGCGGCAGACGTAACTGCGTGATTTATAGCGCATTTAAACAAAAAAAGCAAAATAAATTTCCGTTTCACGACAAAAAGCAGTATATTTGCACGCTCAGAAAGGACGCATAAAGAACAATCATAATTGTAAACATACGCAAACGACATGACCAAAGCAGACATTATCGAGGAAATCGTGACATCTACCGGCATCACGAAAAAAGACGTCTCGACCACCGTGGAGGCGTTCATGGAAGCCATAAAGAACAGCCTGCTGGAGAAGAAAGAGAACGTGTACCTGCGCGGATTCGGCAGCTTCGTGGTGAAGCACAGGGCGGAAAAGACTGCCCGCAACATATCCAAGAACACAACCTTGGTAATAGCCGCACACGACTTCCCCAGCTTCAAGCCCGCAAAGAGCTTCGTAGCGAAGATGAAAGGCGAATGAACAGAATATCCAATCAATATCAAATAACTTTTAAAACTTATAATTATGCCAAACGGTAAGAAAAAGAAGGGCCACAAGATGGCTACGCACAAGCGCAAGAAAAGATTGAGAAAGAACAGACACAAGAGCAAGTAAGGCGCGAGCCTTAACGTCTGTACGCTCAGACAAGGGGTATGCCGGCGCGCCCGTTTTACACGGCCTGCCGGTATGCCCCGCATTTTTGACAAACTAAGTTGAAAAATCGGAAATGACCAGCGAAGTAGTAATTGACGTCCGACAGAAAGAGATTTCGATTGCCCTGCTGGAAGACAAAAATCTGGTAGAGTATCAAACCGAGCAACGCTCGGCGTCTTTCTCGGTCGGCAACATCTACATGGCAAAGGTGAAGAAGCTCATGCCAGGGCTCAACGCCTGCTTTGTGGATGTAGGATTTGAACGCGACGCCTTTCTGCATTACCTTGACTTGGGAGGTCAATTCAGCTCTTACGAAAAGTATCTGAAACAGGTACAAAGCGACAGGAAGAAACTATACCCATTCTCCAAGGCCACACGTATGCCCGACCTGAAAAAGGACGGCAGCATACAGAACACACTGAAAGTAGGCCAGGAGGTGATGGTACAGATTGTAAAAGAGCCCATCTCGACGAAAGGGCCAAGGCTTACGGGCGAACTAAGCTTCGCCGGACGCTATCTGGTACTAATCCCTTTCAACGACAAGGTCTCGGTTTCTTCTAAAATAAAAAGCGGCGAGGAACGCGCCAGGCTGAAGCAGCTGATTAACAGCATAAAGCCAAAAAACTTCGGAATAATAGTGCGCACCGTAGCCGAAGGCAAACGGGTGGCCGAGCTTGACACCGAACTGAAAATCCTCTTGAAGCGTTGGGAGGATGCCATAACCAAAGTACAGAAAACGGAAAAGAGGCCTCAACTTGTGTACGAGGAGACAAGCAGGGTGGTAGCGCTGTTGCGCGACCTGTTCAACCCCTCTTATGAGAACATCTACGTCAACGACGAGGAAGTGTACAACGAGGTGAAACACTATGTGACGCTGATTGCCCCCGAAAAGGCAGGCATAGTGAAAATGTACTCTGGCAACGTGCCGATATTCGACAACTTCAACATTACAAAGCAAATCAAGTCGAGTTTCGGCAAGATAGTAAACTACAAGCACGGCGCATACCTAATCATAGAGCACACAGAAGCTCTGCACGTAGTTGACGTGAACAGCGGCAACCGCGCACGCGGCGTAAACGGGCAAGAAGCCAACGCACTGGACGTAAACCTCGGCGCAGCCGACGAACTGGCACGCCAGCTGAGGTTAAGGGACATGGGAGGCATCATAGTTGTTGACTTCATTGACATGAACCTCGCCGAAGACCGCCAGATGCTGTACGAACGCATGTGCAAGAACATGCAGAAAGACCGCGCACGACACAACATCCTGCCGCTAAGCAAATTCGGACTGATGCAGATAACGAGGCAAAGGGTACGTCCGGCCATAGACGTGAACGTAGAAGAAACCTGCCCCACTTGCTTCGGTACCGGAAAGATTAAGTCAAGCATACTTTTCGTAGACCAATTGGAGAGGAAAATCGACCGACTCGTCAACAAGGTTGGCGTCAGGAAATTCTATCTGCACGTACACCCATACGTCGCCGCATACATCAACCAAGGCCTGATAAGCCTGAAAAGGAAATGGCAGATGAAATACGGCCGGGGCGTGCACGTGGTGCCTTCACAGAAAATGGCTCTCTTGCAATATGAATTCTATGACAAGGAGAAACATTTTATCGACATGAAGGAAGAGATTGAAACAAAATGAAAGGGATGCGCTTCATTGCGCATCCCTTTCATTTTGTAATTAAGAATTAAGAGTTAAGAATTAAGAAAAATACCGGCGATGGCATACTTTCTTAATTCTTAACTCTTAATTCTTAATTAATTCTTAATTCGTCTTGTGGTTTATGCAGATGCCAAGCTTGTACCATTCGTACAGCCTGTGCACGCCTTCATCTATTTCTACCTTGTGGTGCCATCCGAGCGAATGGAGCTTTGACACGTCGGTAAGCTTGCGCGGAGTACCGTCAGGCTTGGAAGCGTCCCAGCGAAGCTCACCCTTGAAACCAACTTCACGGACAACCTTCTCCGCCAATTCGCGTATGCTAAGCTCCTTGCCCGTGCCAACGTTGATGTGGCAGTTTCTTATCTCCTTGTCGCCGGGCTTGTAAGTGTCCTTGAAGTCAACGTTGAGCAGTACATGGACGCTCGCGTCTGCCATCTCCTCGCTCCAAAGGAACTCACGCATCGGGCTGCCCGTACCCCAAAGGGTGACAGCCTCAGGAGTTATGCCGAACTTTGAAAGCTCCGCCAATATCTCGTCATTGCCATTCCGTCCATCAACACCTTCAACAGGGCGCAGGTCGAGGTCTTTCCTTACATCGTCCCAACGGCCTTCATTAAGGCACTTTGCCAGGTGCACCTTTCGTATCATGGCAGGCAGCACATGGCTGTTCTCAAGATGAAAATTATCGTTAGGCCCGTAAAGATTGGTAGGCATTACGGCTATGTAATTGCATCCATATTGCAAACTAAAGCTCTCGCACATCTTCAGCCCGGCTATCTTGGCAATGGCATACGGCTCGTTGGTGTACTCAAGTTCGGAAGTAAGAAGAGCCTCCTCCTTCATCGGCTGCGGAGCCATACGCGGATAAATACACGTGCTGCCAAGGAAAAGAAGCTTCTTTACATCATGACGGAAGCTCTCACCGATGACGTTCTGCTGTATCTGAAGGTTTTGATAAATAAAGTCTGCACGGTAATTGAGATTTGCCATAATGCCGCCTACATGGGCTGCAGCCAACACTACGGCATCGGGACGTTCTTCATCGAAAAACTTTTTCACAGCCACGGGGTCAAGCAAATCAAGCTCTTTATGGCTACGCCCTATAAGGTTTTCATAACCGCGAGACTTCAGGTTGTTCCATATTGCTGAGCCGACGAGGCCGTGATGCCCGGCAACATATATCTTAGCGTCTTTATCTAACATGATTATTCTGCCATTTGAGCCTTGATATAAAGTTTCTTGACAAACTTCATGTCATGCTGAACCATTATTTTTATCAACTCATTGAACGATGTCTTCGTAGGATTCCAGCCAAGCACTTTCTTCGCCTTGGCCGGATTACCGAGCAACTGGTCTACCTCGCAAGGACGGAAATATTTAGGGTCAACCTCCACAAGTACCCTGCCAGTGGCTACGTCTATGCCCTTCTCGTCAACACCTTCACCTTCCCAACGCAATTCAACGCCGGCCTCCTTGAATGCCAATGTACAGAACTCGCGCACGGTGTGCATCTCACCTGTGGCAATAACAAAGTCTTCCGGCTCGGGCTGCTGCAATATCATCCACATGCACTCAACATAATCGCGGGCATATCCCCAGTCACGACGCGCATCAAGGTTGCCAAGATAAAGCTTGTCCTGATAGCCCTGCACAATCCTGCAAGCGGCAAGAGTTATCTTGCGCGTAACAAAATTCTCGCCCCTGCGCTCGCTTTCGTGGTTGAACAATATGCCATTGCAACAATACATTCCGTAGCTTTCACGGTAATTCTTCATTATCCAAAAGCCGTACAGCTTAGCCACGGAATACGGCGAACGCGGATAAAACGGCGTAGTCTCGGTTTGCGGAACTTCCTGCACCTTACCATAAAGCTCGGACGTAGAAGCCTGATAAATACGGCAAGTCTTGTCAAGACCGCAAATGCGCACAGCCTCAAGCAGGCGCAAAACCCCGACAGCATCTGTTTCGGCCGTATATTCAGGTACGTCAAAAGAAACCTTGACATGGCTCTGCGCGGCAAGGTTGTAAATTTCCGTAGGCTTTGTCTCACCTATTATCCTTATCAACGACGACGAATCTGTCATGTCAGCCCAATGAAGGTTGACAAGTCGCGACTTCTTCATATCGCGCACCCACTCGTCCAAATATAGATGTTCTATACGTCCTGTATTGAATGATGATGAACGCCGTAGCAATCCATGCACCTCATATCCTTTCTCAATTAAGAACTCCGCCAGATAAGAACCGTCCTGACCTGTTATTCCTGTAATTAAAGCAACGTTTTTTTTCATTGTAATTTGAATAAGTCTTTATATTGTTTTTGTCATTTATCTTGTTCGGAGAACTGGGTTATACGCTGTTCCTCGGACAATTTGCATATCAGCAACTTGTCATCTTTTTCCGCCACAATGTAACCGTCAAGTCCCTGAATTACAACACGTTTCTTACCCAGCGCATGAACAACACAATTATGGGTGTCAAACAGTGATATATTTTCTCCTATAACTCCGTTGCCGTAAAGGTCGCGCTTCGTCTGGGTCAACAAAGAACCCCATGTACCTAAATCACTCCAACCGAAATCAGCAGGACAAACGAATATCTCTTCTGCTTTTTCCATTATGGCGTAATCAACTGAGATATTCTCACACTCCGGGAACCTACGGTTTATTTCTTCTTGCTCTTCGGGCGTGCCGTAAACAGGCAATAGGCTTTCAAAAATTCTGCTTATTGACGGCTGGTAAACCCTGAACGCATTAACAATAGTATTGACATTCCAAATGAAAATACCGGCATTCCAAAAGAAACTCTTGTTCTTTATATACTTAGTTGCCGTGTCCAAATCGGGTTTCTCGCGAAAAGAATCAACGCGGAATATCTCCTTATTACGTGGAGAACTTGATGACAAATCCGCCTGGATATACCCATACCCGGTTTCCGGACGGGTTGGCTTCATGCCCAATGTTATTATCGCGTCAGTCTCATTTGAGAATTTAAGACACTGCACAACAACACGACGGAACTCGTCCGTGTTCATTACAATATGGTCACTGGGTGAAACTACTATATTGGCATTCCTGTCTTTCGCCTTGATTTTCCAACTGACATACGCTATGCAAGGCGCAGTATTCCTTCTACATGGCTCACAAAGGACATTTCCTACTGGTATTTCAGGCAACTGCTCTATAACCAAATCTTTATACTTGATGCTTGTAACAACCCACACGTTCTCCGGACTACAAACACCCTCGAACCTGTCAAACGTAAGCTGCAATAACGAACGGCCTGTACCCAATACGTCTATAAACTGTTTAGGTTTTTCTGTTGTACTCATCGGCCAGAAGCGGCTCCCCACTCCACCGGCCATTATGACTAAATGATTATTTGAATGAACCATAAAAATAGGAACTTATAATACATTATAAAGACAAAGGTAGTAAAAAAAGGAATATTAAGAAACAAAATATAAAAAAAAGGCGGAATTTTTTAATCCCGCCTTCTCATTATTTGAAATGTTACATTACTTGCAATACCAGCTTACGATGGTCTCATAAAGCTCCTGCTTGCCTGAAGTCTGCTTAGGCTCACCAACAGTCTTAGCATAAGCTACAACATCTTCAAGTGACAGCTTGCCTTCCTCAAACTCCTTACCCTTGCCAGAATCGAATGATGCATAACGGTTCTTAAGCATCTCGCAATAAGGAGACTTCTCAATCAAGTTGGCAGCGTTCTCCAAAGCACGAGCCATTGCGTCCATACCGCTGATATGAGCAATGAAGATATCCTCCAAGTCGGTAGAGTTACGGCGTATCTTAGCGTCGAAGTTTGAGCCGCCGTTGCCAAGGCCACCATTGCGGATAATATGAATCATAGCCTGTGTCAGCTCCCAGTTGTCAATCGGGAACTGGTCTGTATCCCAACCGTTCTGGTAGTCGCCGCGGTTTGCGTCGATACTTCCGAGCATTCCGTTGTCAACAGCTACAGCCAACTCATGGTCGAATGTATGACCGGCAAGCGTAGCATGGTTAACCTCGATGTTAACCTTGAAATCCTTGTCAAGGCCATGAGCACGGAGGAAGCCGATAACGGTCTCTGTGTCAACATCATACTGATGCTTTGTAGGCTCCATCGGTTTCGGCTCAATCAGGAATGTTCCAGTAAAGCCCTTTGAACGCGCATAGTCGCGGGCAGCCTTCAGCATTGTTGCCAAATGCTCCTTTTCACGCTGCATCTGAGTGTTAAGAAGGCTCATGTATCCTTCGCGTCCGCCCCAGAACACATAGTTTGTTCCACCGAGCTTGATTGTAGCGTCGATAGCCGTCTTTATCTGAACGGCAGCGCGTGCAACAACATCAAAATCAGGATTTGTAGCGGCACCGTTCATGTAACGCTTGTTGCCGAATACGTTGGCTGTACCCCACAGGTTCTTGATGTTTGTGCCCTTCATCTTCTCAAGAGCATAGTCAGTGATGGCATTCATGCGAGCCTCATACTCTTCGATAGTGTCGCCTTCGTCTACGAGGTCAATGTCATGGAAGCAGAAATACTCTATTCCAAGCTTTTCCATGATTTCGAAGCCGGCATCCATCTTATCCTTTGCACGCTCAACGGCATCTGCCTTCTCGTCCCAAGGATAAACACGTGTGCCACCGCCGAACTGGTCACTGCTTGCCGGGCCGAGTGTATGCCACCATGCTATAGCGAACTTCAACCAATCCTTCATTTTCTTACCCATTATCACTTTTTCTGCATCATAATAATGATAAGCTAACGGGTTGGTGCTGTTAGCACCCTCAAACTTGATTTTTCCAATCTGCGGAAAATACTCTTTTGCCATAATTGTTGATGTTTACAGGTTATTAATAATATTTTTAAGTAAAAGGTTTGACTTCAATAAAAATCAGTTACTTGTCAATTTTTGCAACTTTTCCTTCCACAATGTATATGCTTCAAGATACTCGCTGCGGTGTTTCTCGTCAGGCTCTATGACTGAAAGTTTCTTCAATGATGCAAAAGCTTCATTATTGTCCTTATATATGCCGCAGCCCATGCCGGCACCCTTTGCCGCTCCTACGCTGCCGTCAGTCTCATACAGCTCAATCGTCGCACCGCTGACACCGGCCAAAGTATTCCTGAATATGTCACTTAAGAACATATTTGCCTTTCCTGCATGTATCTTGCGTATATCCATACCCATCTGCTGCATTATCTCCATGCCATAGCAGAAACTGAACACTATGCCTTCTTGCGCAGCACGCATAATATGTGCCTTGCCGTGCTTGTTGAAGTTTATGCCGTGTATAGAGCAGCCTATTTCCCTATTCTCAAGCACTCTCTCTGCACCATTGCCAAACGGAATGATTGTCACTCCCTCGCTGCCTATTGGCACTGAAGCCATCATATCGTTCATTTCTGAATATGAAATGCCTTCCGGAGCAACGTTCCTGCGCACCCATGCGTTCAATATTCCCGTACCGTTAATGCACAGAAGGACGCCGAGCCGGTCCAAGTCTTTGGTATAGTTTACATGCGCAAATGTATTGACACGGCTGCGCTTGTCATAGTTAACCTCGCCTAAAACGCCATAAACAACTCCCGATGTTCCTGCCGTCGATGCAATTTCACCAGGATTAAACACGTTGAGGCTCAATGCGTTGTTTGGCTGGTCGCCTGCACGGTAACTGATAGGCGTACCCTCTTTCAGCCCAAGCTCGGCCGCAGCTGCGGCACTGACTTCACCCTGTACGCTGAATGTCGGGACGATATCTGCAATCAAGTTCTTGTCAAAACCAAAATAATCTAACAAGAATCCGGCCGCATCCTTCTCTTTGAAGTCCCAGAACATACCCTCGCTAAGTCCACTGATTGTCGTGTTTATCGTTCCGCTCAGCTTCATTGCTATGTAATCACCGGGAAGCATTATCTTGTATATCTTGTTGAAAACATCCGGCTCGTTGTCCTTTACCCAGGCCAGTTTTGCAGCCGTGAAGTTACCGGGAGAATTAAGAAGGTGCGACAGGCATTTCTCGGCACCAAGCGCTCCAAAAGCCTTCTCGCCATAAGGCACAGCCCTTGAATCACACCATATTATAGACGGGCGCAATACCTTCATGTCCTTGTCAACACAGACCAGTCCGTGCATCTGATAAGAGATGCCTATGGCCTTAATGTCTTCACCCTTGACACCCGCATCGCTCATAACCTTTTTCAGACTGAGCTTGGCATTGTCCCACCACATCTGTGGGTCTTGCTCAGCCCAACCGGCCTTTACGGCGATTATCGGTGCTTCCTTTTCCGGATAAAAAGCAGATGCCGCGCAGACACCCGTGTCCGCGTCAACCAATGATGCCTTTACAGAAGAACTGCCGACATCAAAACCTAACAAATATCTTCCTGACATAATAATTGTTTTTATTCATAGTACGGATGACAAGGACTTTTCCCTACCTCTTCCGCGGTTTGTTTTTCTTAAATTTGTTAAAACAGAGACAAAGACTTGTCTTCATAAGACACTCCGGCATCTCTAATTTCATCATCCTCGTCCTTAAAATCAAACTGTAGCTGACGAGAAGCATTAGACAGGTTTAGGCGATACACGCCGCGAACATCCGTTCGTTCAATAAAAGAGTCTTCCGACTTGCTGCTACGGGCTAGATACCCGGCCACATAACGATGCACATCATCAAAGGAAACAACGTCAAACAGGCTGTTCCTGCTATTAAACACATGACGCGCTATCTTCTTTATGCTTAATCCCTTTGCACCGGCTTCTTTAAGAACATAAAGTATTTCGCTGTCGTAATTCATAGAATTAGAAGAAAGAAGGACCGGTAAACATTCCATGCCGACCCTTCTTTGATATCATTTCAACAGATTAAGCCAATGTAATCTTGTTCTCCTCTGCTTTGATTTTGCCTTCCTTAAAAAGCCAGCCCATACCGAGCAGTGTTTCCTCTTCGGTTATCTTTGCAGCCTTTGCAATCTCTGCTACGCTGAGCGACTTCTCCGCTGTTGCAAGAGCTTGATACACATCGCCGGCCTTGAAGCCTACCGACTCCGCATTGATGTCAAAAACAACCTTCTTGGCAGCAGTCCTCTTAGGTGCCGCTTTCTTCTCACCTGCGGCCTTTGTGGCTGCGGTCTTCTTTACAGTCTCTTTCTTTTCTGTCATAATCAATTTAAATCACATTAAAGACTTCACTTTGTGAATGACAAAATTTAGCCTTTTGTCGTTGCAAATATAATGCATTTCTTCAAAAGAATGACATATTTTTCAAAATAAAATCATGCGCAGAAGACTTTTCCTTGACAAAAACTACTTTTCTTGACTTAAATCAACCTTTATCTGTAGCTCATCAAGCTGTTTCGGGTCAAGAGGCGACGGAGCATCGAGCATAACATCGCGCCCGCTGTTATTCTTCGGGAACGCTATGCAGTCGCGGATGCTGTCAAGACCTGCCATGATTGACACGAAACGGTCAAGGCCGAACGCCAGTCCGGCATGAGGCGGAGCACCATACTTGAAAGCGTTGATAAGGAAGCCGAACTGCGCCATTGCACGTTCCGGCGTGAAGCCGAGTATCTTGAACATCTTTTCCTGAAGCTTGCCGTCATGGATACGCAGGCTGCCGCCGCCAACTTCTATTCCGTTGCAGACGAAGTCGTATGCCTTTGCACGGACGCGCTCAGGATGCTCCTCAAGCAGGGGTATGTCGTCAGGATTAGGCATGGTAAACGGATGGTGGGTTGACATAAGGCGCTGTTCCTCGTCGCTCCACTCGAACAACGGGAAATCTACAATCCACAGGCATTCAAACTTGTCCTTGTCCCTAAGACCAAGCCTGTCGCCCATCTCAAGGCGCAATGTGCATAGCTGGGTACGCGTCTTGTTCGCCCTGTCACCGCTCAAGATTAGCAACAGGTCGCCGTCGTTCGCGCCTGAAACCGCTTTCAGCTGCTGCATCACTTCGGGCGAATAGAACTTGTCTATGCTGCTCTTGATGGTTCCGTCCTCGTTGAACTTGACCCATACAAGCCCCTTCGCGCCCACCTGCGGACGCTTTACGAAGTCCGTCAGCTGGTCGAGCTGCTTCCTAGTATAGTTTGCGCAACCTGGCACACATATTCCTCCGATATACTCGGCATCGTTGAACACGCCGAACGTTCCCGTGCCTTTCAACACGTCCATCAGTTCGACGAACTCCATGCCGAAACGCAAATCAGGCTTGTCGCTGCCGAAACGGCGCATAGCCTCCGCCCAAGTCATCTGCTGGAGTTTGGCTGGAAGCTCAACCCCACGCACCTCCTTGAACAAATGGCGGCACATGTCCTCGAACAAATCTATCACGTCGTCCTGGTCTACAAACGACATCTCGCAGTCTATCTGGGTAAACTCCGGCTGACGGTCGGCGCGCAAATCCTCGTCACGGAAGCACTTTGCTATTTGGAAATAACGGTCGAAGCCGCTCACCATCAACAGCTGCTTCAACGTCTGCGGGCTCTGCGGCAAGGCGTAAAACTGCCCCGGGTTCATGCGCGACGGCACGACGAAGTCACGAGCGCCCTCCGGCGTACTACCTATTAATATAGGTGTCTCCACCTCGATGAAGTCTTTTGAATCAAGGAAGTTACGTATAAGTATCGTCATGCGGTGGCGCAGCTCCAGGTTCTTACGCACTGACGGGCGGCGCAAGTCCAAGTAACGGTACTTCATGCGGATGTCGTCGCCGCCGTCGGTATTGTCCTCTATCGTAAAAGGAGGCGTCGCGCTCTCGCTCAAAACGTTGAGCTTTGACACGATAATCTCTATGTCGCCGGTAGGCAGGTTGTCGTTCTTGCTCTGACGTTCGCATACCGTGCCTTCCACTTGTATGCAATACTCACGCCCCAGCTTGTTTGCTTCGGCGCACAGGTCGGCGTTATCGTTCTCATTGAAAACCAGCTGCGTAATACCGTAACGGTCACGAAGGTCGACAAATGTCATGCCGCCCATCTTACGGCTGCGCTGCACCCATCCGGCAAGTGTCACTTGCTTGCCTGCGTCAGTAAGGCGCAGCTCACCACATGTATTAGTCCTATACATAAACTAAAATTGCTAAAATTTAAGTGCAAAATTACAAAAAATGCGTGAACGGACAAAAATTAATGGTTAATTTCACGACGAGCCACCTAATTAATAGAACTTTAACGAAGTTGCTTTTATAGTATCAAATCTCACGAAACGGTTAGACTTTATGCGCTAAATTACATTTTCCGAACTATTTTGTGCAGGTATAGTCCCCGAAACTTATCACATACAAATCAAGCCACAAGTCCATTATTTTATACATTATTTATTTCGCAACAATATTACACAGGCCTTTTGATTATTCATATCTGGCATCGTAAGTCCTACAGGCGCGCCGATATACGTTGGGTCGCATATCGTATAACGCTCGTTGTCAAAGGTGATATAATCGCCGTTGACGCTCTCTGTAAAACATACAGCGGAAGCCAAATGGCCGGGATAATACACGAGAATGCATTTCAATCCAAGCAAATCCCTTACCAAACGTGTGAACAAAATCGAACGATCCTCACAATCACAATAAGGGTAATAAAGCGTTTCCTCGGCAAAGAACGCGCGGTCGCCGCCCCACACGTTATCATCATACTCATAAACAAAAGCCGTCTGTACCCAGTTTAATATTCTATTAACGGCATCCTGCTGCCCAAGTCCGCTTATCTTTTCCATCATTTTCGGGTAAAGACTTTCAGCCACTTCATTCTCCATCGGCGTGTTGGCGTACATCGCCCAACGCGTCATAAAGTTGCCATTAGCCTCTGACGTGGGGTAAGTGCTGTAAAAATCTATCAAATTCTTGTTCACACTCACAATAAATGCCATATCCTTGTAACGCTCCGCTGTTAGCTTCCGTCCGGGCGTTTCGCTCACAGCGAACAGCTGCCTTTGCGAAATATAAAGCGACAAAGGCTTTTCGTTGGGCATTGACGCACCGCATATCTCCACTTGGTCGGCATCACAATCAAATGGATAAAACTTTTCGCCATCTATCTCAAAATAAGGAATCTCATAAATCGCGTGCCTACTTGCAAACAGAATGTAAAGCCGTCCATCGGCACGAGCTATCCTCATCTTATAACCGCTCTGACTATAGGCGAACGCAGCTAAAAACGTAGCTTCGTTGCTCTTACCCACACACTTTTCTGCAAAGGCGACAAGCATATTAAGATAAGCCCAATCGCTAAGCTGCATACGCTCACGCAAAGCCAGACAGTCCCTCAACATATTGTCAAACCGTCCGTTGGCCAACTCTCCCCAAGCCTTCGCCAACACCTCGTTATCTGTGCCGTTGAGCCTAAAGCCACCATCGGCTGCATATTTCACTTTACACGCTGTTCCGCAATATACGAACTCCACCGTCCTATCCGCCGTCGGCTGTTCCCTTATCGGCGCAACCGGCACAGGTTGCGGTTCCGGCGCAGGTGGAATCACCACGTCTTTTATCGGCACAGGGCTGCTGTCTACCGGCTTGTCCTTGTCTTCATCCTGCAATACCACAGGCGGCACGGTCTCATTCTTTGGTTTGGGAATTTGAGGCAGAGCATGAAATTCATTCCATGCCTGCCTCATAAATTCCGCATATTTATCATTAACCTTCTTTCGGAAATCGTCATAATCGTTCATTACTTGCCGTTTAAACAATGCGTAACGTTCCTTATAATCATTGCTTTGTTGGGCAAACGACGATAACACATTGCATAACGAAACAATGATTATGACTAATCCAATTCTCATATTATTTTAATTTCCAGTTTTTCCAATCATCACCCACCGTTGCTGAAGGAATTAATGTAGGTGTCTGCAACTTTCCGTTTACAACAACAGACTGACGTTCTACTTGCGTTTTTACAAAATCGCCAAGCTCACCGAGGGTTGCATTTCCTTTTGTTTCTTGCAAGTTCTTCAACAAATAATATGTAAACATACCATGCCCTTGTTCCTTATATGGATATGCTGTTTCATCACCCTGTGCCGCAGTAAATACAACCATATTGCCTTTTGGTTCGGTTGACTTTACTTTTATCGCTACACCTCTGGCTGAAGCTAACATATCACCCTCACGCTTTGCACCGCTAAAACAAGCATCAAGGAATACTGTTACAGATTTTGTCGGGAGTTCACCTAATGCAACATATAAGTCAGCAAGAGAATAACCAGTTGTTACATCAGAACCGTATCCGTCAACAGGCAAAAGGTATGCGGTTTTCTCTTTCTCATCAGGTATTCCGTGGCCTGCATAATAAAATATTACTCTAGCCCCACCTTTATATACAGAGATTACATCCCTCAACCATTTTATTTCATGACGAATATCATTTAATGTGGCATTTGAAACCATATGAACGTTTGTCGCAGGCACACCCAATGATAATTTACAATATTCACTGAAAACTCTACCATCATTTGTGGCAAATGGAACACCAGCTTCTTTGTTATATGCCTCATTTGCAATTATTACGGCAAAAGTATTATCATTTTTAACATTTGATGTTGGTATGTTTTTATCAACATCAGAACCTATTGATGCTATCTTAACAATAAAGTCTTGTTGCTTATTCTCTTTTTCTTTTATTACAATTTTATTGCTTGCAAGCGCTTGATTAAGATTTAAATCAATTGTTCTACTTTCTGCATACTTTCCGTATTTTTCCCGAACATTTATCGTTATTGGTATTTTTGTCCCTGCATAATTATTATTTACAATAAGTGGATAAATGATTGATTTGGTCTCTCCACCACCTATATTGTTAAATGTCTCTCGCAATTTATCAGGGGACATTAAAATCACATTCTCTGGAAGCCCTAAAGAAACCTCTACGTCATTCGCATTTCCAAACTTTGTATTTTGAAGAAGTACTTGCAAATCAAATGCATTTCTTTTCCTCAAAACATTACTGCCATCGTCAGAAGTAACAGCATAATCTACAATTCGAAGTAATGGCTCTTCAAATTTTTTTGTAGAAATAGTCATTGCTAACGGATCTGTACCAAAACCATGAGGTTCATCTACCTGAACATATAATGTTACGCTGTCTTCCTCTGTATTCATATCAGAATAAATTGGAATTTCCACTTGTTTAGTAGAATTTGAAGCTATTGATAAATTATAAATGGGATTTAACTCCAAACCTTTTATTGGATCTGCTGAAAAAACTTTTGCAACACAATTTGAAGCGTCACCTTTTCCTATATTCTTAACTTTAAATTTAACAAAACAACGTTCATTTGCATCAATAGCATTATTTCCATTTGGGTCATAAAATGTTATTGAAGAATTTAAGATTTCAAGTATAGGAGGGCGAGATGCATCAAAATTATCAACAGATTTTACTGATATATTAGCTAAAGATTTAAAATCAGATTTCTCTAAAAGGGCAACCATCTTTGCCGCTTCATCATTTCCTTTATCAGCAGCACGCTGATACCAATAGTATGCCATACCCTTATCTTCCGCTACTCCGTTACCATAATAGTAACACCATCCCATAAAATATTGAGCTGGTTCATACCCCTGCTTGGCAGATTTTTCCAACCAGCTAACAGCTTGCTTACCATCAATAGACACACCGTTTTTACCATTGAAATAACACCAACCCAAATAATATTGGGCTTCTGCATCACCTGAAGCCGCCTTGTTCCGAACAGCATTCAAGCTCTCTTGTGAAAAACACATCGTTGAAACTGCAATAAAACAAGACAACAATAATAATTTAATACCTTCCATTTTGTTTATTATTTTAATTACACATAAATTTTAACTTATCATATTAGATTAAACATTTATACAAGATAAACTATTTTCATTGCGTAAAAATACTTTCAATAATCATTGCCAAACACGTGTCTTTTTTCCGTTACAAATAAACTATGTTCCATATTCCTAACTCTTTTTTAATATTAAACTTATTTCTTTCACCTTCAATGATTTATCACTCACCCTATTGTCAACCAACCATTCACTGAACTTGCGATAAGAAAGATTGCGTGGCAAAAGATTTTCCGACAAAAACGTAGACGCTTTTACTATACTATTTTCTGAAAAAATAATATAAATAGTATTTTGCTCCACATCATTTTCACACGTCATTACATATTCGTCCACTTCCGTTTTATTATCATTTGCTTTTTCTGTCGAGAAGAAAACATACGGAACGTCGTGCTTTATCATTACCGAACCTTCGCCTGAATAACGGTAAGGCAAGAGACAATACACTTGCATCGTGGTTTCATCAAGCAAATAAACGGCAAGATAACCGTCCACAGGAGATTTGAAATAGAGGTAAAAATCGTCACCATTGCGGAACTCGTTGCTCTCAAACTTCGGTTCTGTTCCATTACGTAAGAGTTTTGCCTCAAAATCAATCTTTGATGAAACAATCTCACGTGCGAGACCTGTTACAGACACCCAGACAATCAACACTCCTTCTACAAAAGAAATTTCAAATTCAGGTTCACCGACAGTCTCTATCCACTCACCTTTAACCTCACTACCGCCAAGCGATAAGAAATCAGACGAAGACACGCCGTCAATGTTTCTTATGATTGTAGAATTACTCTGTGACACCAACGTACCAAAAGCATCAGCAAGAGCCTGCACTTTAGCGCGCTCAAGAGCTGTACGTTTTGCATCTTCAAGCGTAACGTTCTCCGGCGCATGGTAAACATATTCACCATGTACCTTTTTTGTCTTTTGCGCCAGCAAACACAATGACAAAAGACAAAAACAAAGTGTAACTATTATACGCCCCAAAAACATCACCAACCTAAAAGCCTGTCAAGATCTCCATGAAGTTCATCGCCACGTTGCTCCAAGTCTTTACGCACTATGTCTTTAGCCGCTTCTTTTGCCATCTCGCTGTTATAAGCTATCCTTACAAGCACCTCTTTACTCTTATTTGACAATGTACGATAAGCCTCAACAACAGGTATTGTCCTTCCGATACTTTGCGATATTAAATTCTTGCTTGCCATCACACTTTGAGTTACCGATGCAGCTTCTTCTGCCGATAACTGTTTGTTGGCAACCGTATTCTCAATCAATGCCGTAATTTCTGTTTGTATTTGTCCTGCAAGGTTTTGCTTGGCTAATTCAAGAGCCTGCATTTTAGCCGCATCATAATTGCCACCAACACTCATGCCCTCGCCCATTATATATTTTGGGTACATATTTTCATCAAACTGATACTGCATAAGATACGACTTATCAAGCTGTTTATCTAACGGAAGCGCACCGGGAGCAGTTGTCCATCCTTCCTTTTTTAACCGCTTCGCTTCTTTACGTGCAGCTTTCGAAGCCTTGTCGTTTAGTTCAGACTTTGAGGCCTTTATAAGGGCTTTGCGTTCTTTGGTGATTTCCTTGGCAGACTGTGCAGTCATCGTGTAGACTGAAAAAGTCAGCATTAACGCTAATACAAGTAGCTTTTTCATATTCCTATTATTTTAAAGGTTATACGTTTAATCTTACCTGTGAGAAATAATAGTGACGTTACTAAACTTGCGGACACAAAAAGAAGCGTAAGAGCATCTTTCAATATCTACCTGATAGTGAGGTCTTAGGAAACCCTGGATTTGATAGATACGACAGATGCGCCTACGCTAAACGTAGGCGTAAACTGATTATCCATGTTCAAATCCATTGAAAGTTCCTAAGTTTCACCAATCAGAACAAGAATAATAGCTAACGCTATATTTTACCCACGAAATAGCCAACGCCGCGACGCTACGCAACAAAAGCTATGGCAAAGATATAATTATTTCAAGAACGCACCAAATAAAAAAGAGTAAAAATGAAAAAAACGAATAAACATTGAAACAATAAAAACATACATTTCTAATACTGCATAGTATTTCACCCATACACTATGTGCATGACTAAAATTTTCAATACGGCTTCCCAATAAGGGTCCCCACTGTTAGGCATATAGTACGAGTCTACCCCACACACGGCATTTCACCATGCAAAAGGCCGTCAATTACACGCTAAAAGGCCGCCTTTCGCAACGTGAAAGGCGGCCTTTTGCAAACGCGCTGGCAATCAGCATGTTACGAAGAAGCCCTTAATGCAAGATTAAAGTAATGCAGAATGCCCGGCTGTTACTTTTCCTCCTTCTGCTCTCCGGCAATATGCTTGAAGGCCGAACCGAAGATAATGTACTGCGTGTTGCCGGCTATCGTGCCCTCGTTCTGTCCCCAAAGGAAGGGCCAGTCGTCAAAATTCTCGAAATGGTCGGGCTTGCGGAAGAGCAGGCCGGGAGCCACGTTGCCCGGTATGAACGAGAAGTCGGCGCGGTTGTTGCCGTAGAACACCATCTTGGGACGCGCCGCCCCGACGGTCGCCACAAACGAATAATTGTGGTAAGGATGGCATCCGAAGAGCCAGTTTGCCACGCGATACACCTCGTCCTTTGCCACTATGTCGGGAAAATACATGTGAGCGAAACATACAGCCGTGCCGAACGCGAGCAGCGGGCCGCTTCCGGCCCAGTTGCCAAGACCTATCGGCACGCCGTAAGGGTTCTGGCTGTCAAACGAACGGATATATTTGGCGTATTCCTCGACGTAAGGACGCAGCTTCGCGCGATAACCTTCGTCCAAGTAAGGAATGGCGTCGAGCGCGGTCTGGATGTTGAACTCCAGGTTGCCGTCCAACTCTTTCCATATCTCTTTCTTGAACACGTCAAGGTATTCCTTTTCTTGTGTAGCGGCATAAAGCTGCAAATTGGTGGCCGCAACGCCGCGAAGCATCTTGCGGTCGTCCTTCTTTTCCGTTGCGTCTTGCCGGCTCAAGAGCTCCCCGGCCTCCTTCATCAGTCGTTTAGACTGCGCCAACGCCCGTGCGGCCAGGCTGTCGTTATAACCTTCCAGAGCGTGCGCGGCGGCGGCGAACATGGTAGCCGCGCGCATATCGAGCCGCGGATTACGCGTAGTAAAAGCCCACATGTCGTCAGGAGTGCCGCTCCGCTTGCCGTCGGCCGACACCTCGTAAGGCTTCAGCGACGGGTCATAGTGCAGTCCGTCGGTTATCGACGCGGCGTCGCCAAGGTGATGGTAATTGTCCAACACAGAGTTGGACAGCGTTGAAGCCATGTGCCCTATCTGCTCCGCCTGCGCCACAAGATTGAGCGTGCCGTGCTCTATGTACTGCAATATGTCCGGCGTACCGTCGGGCCGGTGCAGGTCTACGTAACGCTGCTTCTCGCTCACAAACGTCTCGTCGCGCAACGGTTTGAACAGCTCCCATGCGCGGATAAGGTTCTCTACGACATTGATGTTCGACCCCGTCTCTATGTCGAAGTCGCCCGCATCGAAGAAACCGCCCACGTTAAGACCCGGGATTAGCTCCAGCGGTTTATACTTCGTGTCGGTCGTCGGACCCTGATAGTGCAGGTCGAAGTGGTCGCTCGGCGGGGCTTGCAGGTATCCTTCCTTAAACGGCTCGCCGTGCCATACACGGTAACCCTCGTTCACAAACATGTGATTCATGTGTATCGGCACCCACACGTCTGTCGTAGCGTCGGTTATCTTGTCGTAAACATGCCGGTCGATAAGGAAGTTATTGGTCTTGACCGTGTCGTACTGGATGTAGTAAATGCCGGGTGTGTTGACGCTGGAGAAGTCGAACTTCACATAATTATATTTATAGTAAGCACCCCAGTTGTCGAGTTTCCCCTCGTAAGCCTTTGTCACCGTGCCGTCATTGTTGATGCGCATAAGGGCGGCTGTAGCCTTGGGCGTATCGTTCTTGTCAAGCTCTATGACGCTTACCTTGGGCTGGTCGGGCGTGTAACCTACCTGACAGAAACCTATGTTGGGCTTCCTTATCCATCCCTCTACGGCATGTGGCTCCACCGTCCAGCTAACCACCTTGCCCGTCTTGCCGCCTGGCAGAATGCTGCGGAGCACAAACCATCCGTTCTGCGCCAGCATACGACCGTCAAAAAGCTCCAGCTCGGCATCGTCACTGCTGACGCTTATCATGCGCTCGGGGTCGTCCATAGCCATGGTTATGCTGTGTCCCGTCTCGAAAGGCAGGGGCGAAACGAAGCGTCCTGTCCCTCTGTCGTCGTAAGTCTTAAAGCCCTTGAACTGCCGGGGCTTCTCGCTATTGGGCCGGGTGACCGTCCGGCTGGTGGCGTAACGGGGAAAACGGTTGAGGCGACCGTCCATGACAAACGTCTTCAGCCAATACCTCGAAGGCAGGAACTCAAGGTTAAGGCCTGCGTCGCCTACAAGCTCCTCGGGCACAGGCTTGTCAAGCCAAACGGCTATCTCGACGGCCTTTCCCTTGGCTGTAACGACAATGCGGCTGTCGAAGTCATAATAATCATAACGCAGACCAACCTCAATGCTGCCCTGCTCGCGGTCAACCTTGCGGTAAGTCATCTTCGGCACCAAGTCCCATTGTTCCGGAGTGTCGTTCAAACGGACGGCACCACCCTGCACGGAGCGTATGCCATGCTGGATGATTTCTATGCCAGAGTTCTTTTCATCATTGAAACCGCCGTCGAAACTGTTGCTGAAAACCAGCACGTTGACGCCTTGACGCTCAAAATAGCTGCTGTCGTTAAGCACAAGGTCTTGCGCCTGTGAAAATGAAGATGCAATAAGACCAAATGCCAACAGCATTTGCCTGATGTTGTTTTTCATGTTTAAGTCAATGTAGTTTTTCAATATTAGAGGTTACAAATTGCCAAATGTTTAACCGCCATAGCCTCGCTTTCGATATATTAACATGCAGCGGACTTACGGCCAACGCATCCCGCTCACTTCCTTTTACGCAAGCTCGAGGCCAGCAAAGACATGATGCCGCCCAACACTGCACCGCCCAACAGACCGTAGACAACGCCCATCTTGACTTGTCCCATCTTGTAACCAATGGCTACGCCAAGCACCAGACCTATCACCATGCCTTGCTCCACAATGAACAAAGCCACAAGTTTACGCTTATCCATAATTATGAAAAAGATTTTATAAAATGCTTGAACAAAGGTACAACAAAACGGCAATACGGCATAAACGGCAACAATAATTTTAACTTTATTAAGCATACCGCAATGTTATATCTTGTTAAATACACACCGAACGCTTTAACTTAACATTTCTAAAAACGGCATTATTCAGAGCCGAAGCAAACTTGAGGCAGAAAAATACGCATTTTAAAGCGTCAAAGACAACCGCCTGACAATCAACGGTTTACGTCGTTTAACTCAACAAAACAACATGATTTTCACCTCAAAAACAACCTAAAACAGACGAAAAAGCAGCGTTTTTCTGTTTGAAAAGACCGTCTTTCACATCATTAAAAGCCGTCTTTAAGCATGTCAAAGGCCGTCTTTGGCACCATTAAAGGCCGTCTTCACACCAGCCGATAACCGTCAACACAGGTTTTATTGACTATTTCTTGACAAACATTTTCTATTTTACAGAAAACCAAATGTTAAATAGCACACTGCCCAAACACCGCGCATTGTTAAATAAAACAAAACAAACGCCACGCCAACGTACACATTCTGAAACCACGACTGATGCCGCAACGCGGAGGTAAACAAGGATGAAAAATAGTAAAATTAATGCAAAATGGAACATGTTTTGTACAGACATAATAAAATAAGGAGTATTTTTGTCGGCAAAAATCAAAAGAAGAAAGCAAAATGAAAAAAATCTTATTAATGTCGCTCTTGCTGATGCTTTCAATAGGATATGCGTCGGCGCAGAAAGAAGCGGAAATCAAGTTTGACAAGATGACATACGATTTCGGAACGTTCTCTGAGGGTACGCCCGTACAAAAGTGCACGTTCACATTCACAAACGCAGGCGACGCGCCGCTGATAATCCATCAAGCCATAGCCAGCTGCGGCTGCACCGTTCCGCAATATACCAAGAAGCCCGTAGCGCCGGGACAGAAAGGCACTATCAATGTGACCTACAACGGTAAGGGACGCTTCCCCGGGCACTTCAAGAAGTCTATCACAATAAGGTGCAACGGAAAGCCCGAGATGGTAAGGCTGTACATCGAGGGGACTATGGAAGAAGCGAAATAATTAAGAATTAAGAGGCAAAATAATTAAGAGTTAAGAGTTAAGAATTAAGAAAATATGCGTTGTCTTTTTGATAATCATTGAAACATATTTTCTTAATTCTTAACTCTTAATTCTTAATTTTCAGAACGAATAGGCAAAGCCTATCGACAGATATTCCTTGAACTGCCAGTAACCGAGAGAGCCATCCTTGTTTGCCGTGCTGTCGTCAAAGCGCGGATAAACGAACAAGTTGGACGAAATGTACTTGTTGAACTGGAACGTAACCGTATTCTCCCACTCCATTTGCATACGTTTGTATGTGGTATATCCATAGAGACGGGTCTTCCATTTGATTAACTCCGAGAACTGCCAGGTAAGGTCAAAGGTGCATCCCGAACCAAACTCATGCTTGGTATGCTTGCCCTCGTCAAGCCCGTTGTCAGCAGCAAGTTCCTTTCTGCCAACATACTTGAAGTTGTAAGCCAGCGGAGCAAGCTGTATCGAACCTGTCAGCTTGCCGTCAAAAGCATTCACGTTATAGCTCATACCGAGCGAGAAGTTGAGGTTGAGAGGCGACATGATGTCAGAATACACCTTCGGGTCGTTGCTCTTGTAACCGCGCATGAACTGCGTCTGGGCTATCAGTTGGAGCGTATAATACCAGTTTTTCGTGGCCTGCAAGCCAAGCTTTCCGGTATAGCGGATAAGGTCTTCGGATGTACGCACCCCGTGCAACGTATCGCCGCGCGACGTAAGCATACCGAGCTTCAGCTCCAACTTATTCTCAAACTTCACCTTCTGCTTGTTGTTGTAATTGGCCTGCAACGTAACGCTTGCCATCATGGAGTAATCGCTCTCGCCGCCTTTATACCAATTACCCGACACAAAATTCTGCAAAAACTGAAGATAATAATCGCCGCTGAACGTCCAGAAGTTAGGCTTGTCAACAACTATTTCAAGCGGAATGTCAGGATGTTCGTCAGGCACATCGTCGTCACTGCCTGCATATTCCACCTTGTGCTGCAACGGTTGTGTAATCTCCTCGTGCAGTTCTCCAGCCTGTTCAAGCTCCTTGCCGGTAGCCTCAACATACTCAGGACTGAACAAATAGGCATCGAGCAGCGCATTGTCTATTGCCACATCAATGGCGTCGGTACACCCTCCGTCATGCGTCATGGTGCGCTTCGCCACCGAATTATAAAATGTCAACGGGCTGAACAGCCGGAAAAAACGGGGGTCAGAAGGGGCTGACACTTGCAGGGAATCGGCTTTGCGCAACAACGTATCGGCCTTTGCCTTATACGCTTTCAGCGAGTCCATGTAAGCAACAACGATTGAGGTGTCAGGCCGTTCACGATGAGAAATACGTCGGCCAAGCCTTGTCTGGCAGAAAGCAGAACCGACAACACATGACAATATTACCGTTAATAAAAGCTTGAATTTCATTACCGCGGTTTTACGTTTTGTCTGCAAAGTTAGCATTTATTTTATACATATATAGCGGTTACAGCTTTTTTCGCCTAATAAAGAGGCTATAATTTTGGCGTATCGGCAAATTTTCTTAATTTTGCACGTCATATTTTTATTTTGTATTAGTAATCAAAACATTATAATCGTGGCAGAAACAAAATACATATTCGTCACCGGCGGCGTAGCTTCATCGCTGGGGAAGGGAATAATATCGTCGTCAATAGGGAAACTTTTGCAGGCGAGAGGCTACAACATCACAATCCAGAAGTTCGACCCCTACATCAACATCGACCCGGGAACACTGAACCCGTATGAACACGGAGAGTGCTACGTGACCGTAGACGGCCATGAAGCCGACCTCGACCTCGGCCACTACGAGCGCTTCACCGGCATACAGACGACAAAAGCCAACAACCTGACCACAGGGCGTATATACAAGTCGGTAATCGACAAGGAACGCCGCGGAGACTATCTGGGAAAGACAATCCAGGTTATCCCACACATCACCGACGAGATAAAGCGCAACGTAAAGATGCTCGGCAAGAGGGACAACTACGACTTTGTCATTACCGAGATTGGCGGTACCGTAGGCGACATCGAGAGCCTGCCGTTCCTTGAAAGCATACGCCAGCTGAAATGGGAACTTGGAAGGAAGGCCCTCTGCGTACACCTTACATATATACCCTACCTCGCGGCGGCCAAGGAGCTGAAAACAAAGCCTACACAGCATTCGGTCAAAGAACTGCAAAGCGTCGGCATACAGCCCGACATACTGGTGTTAAGGACAGAACATCCGCTCAGCGACGGCATCCGCAAGAAGGTGGCAAACTTCTGCAACGTTGATTTCGACGCAGTGGTGCAGAGCGTTGACATGCCCACAATATATGAAGTGCCTGTGCGTATGCAGGAACAGAAGCTTGACGAGACGATACTCCGCAAGATGGGCGAGCCCGTAGGCGAGACACCTACACTCGGGCCGTGGCGCTCGTTCCTTGAGCGCAGGCACAAGGCTACGGAGATAGTAAACATAGGCCTTGTAGGCAAATATGACTTGCAGGACGCATACAAGAGCATACTTGAAAGTCTGTCGCAGGCCGGCACTTACAACGACTACAAGGTCAAGGCCACATTCATAAACAGCGAGAAGCTGAACGAAGAGAACGTAGCGGAAAAGCTTGAAGGCATGGACGGCATCGTGATTTGCCCGGGCTTCGGACAGCGCGGAATAGAAGGCAAGATTGTTGCAGCCCACTATACCCGCACACATGACATACCAACGTTCGGCATCTGCCTCGGTATGCAGATGATGGTAATCGAGTTCGGGCGCAACGTCCTTGGTTACGAAGACGCCAACAGCCGCGAAATGGATGAGAAGACCGAGCACAACGTCATCGACATCATGGAAGACCAGAAGAACATAACGAACATGGGCGGCACGATGCGTCTTGGCGCTTACGAGTGTGTTTTAAGGCAAGGCTCGCGCGTGTTCGACATATATAAGAAAGAACACATACAGGAACGCCACCGCCACCGCTACGAGTTCAATAACGACTTCGAGCAGGAATACGAGCGTGCCGGCATGAAATGCGTCGGCCGCAATCCGGAGAGCGACCTCGTTGAGATTGTCGAAATACCCGGTTTGAAGTGGTATATCGGCACACAGTTCCATCCTGAATACTCAAGCACAGTGCTCCATCCGCACCCGTTGTTCCTTGACTTCGTAAAGACTGCGATAGAAAACAAAAACAGCAAGAAATAAATAACAATCACACAAGTTTTCAGAGATGGACAAGAATACGATTATAGGATTTGTTCTAATCGCAGCCGTTCTAATAGGTTTTAGTTGGTGGTCAAGGCCATCGGAGGAAGAGATTGCACAGCAAAGGATGCAAGACTCCATCACCGCCATAGCCAAACAAAAAGCGGAGCAGAAACTCAAGGCTGAACAGGAAGCGTCAAAAGCCAATGCTGCCAACCAGGCAGTAGCGGATACAACTATCGCTTTCTACAAGGCTATGAGCGGCAAGGCACAAAGCGTTGTGCTTAAAAACTCGAAGGTGGAACTTACGCTCAACACCAAGGGTGGTGTCGTTGAGAAGGCCGTTATTAAAGGATTTAAGGCCAACGACGGCAGCAACGACCTGACATTGTTTGACGGCAAGAACCAGTCTTTGAAGTTCATGCTGGCCGGAAAAGAGACCAACATCATAACAAGCGACCTTTATTTCACACCGTCAAACGTAACAGACTCAACAGTTACGATGACGGCCGATGCCGGCAACGGCAAGTCGCTCGTCATGAATTACCGGCTTGGCAAGGACTATATGCTCCACTTCTCGATGCAGGCCAACGGCATGAGCGGCATGTTCGCGCCGAACTATGACAAGATGGACATCGAGTGGACGGACCTTTGCCGACAGCAGGAAAAAGGTTTTACGTTCGAGAATCAACACTCATCGCTCACTTATCACCTCACAGAAGGAGGAACAGACAACCTTAGCGAGACGGGTGAAAAGGTTGACGAGGAAATCGAAGACGTTATCGACTGGGTGGCTTTCAAAAACCAGTTCTTCAGTGCAGTGATGATAGCAAAGGACGATTTCGGTGCCAACTCGCTGATGACAAGTATTCCACAGGAAAAAGGCTCGGGCTTCCTGAAGCACTATGCGGCAAAGATGAAGACGTCTTTCGACCCGACTGGCAAGACCCCGACAGAGCTTGAATTCTATTTCGGACCTAACGACTTCAATCTTTTGAAGAAGGTGGAAAAGCAAAGCACATTCAACAAAGATTTGGAGTTGCAACGCCTTGTATATCTCGGCTGGCCATTGTTCCGTATCATAAACCGCTGGTTTACAATCTACGTATTCGACTGGTTGACGGGAATGAACATCAACATGGGCATCGTGCTCATCCTCATAACCCTGTTGCTTAAATTCATAACCTATCCATTGGTTAAGAAAAGCTACATGTCTTCGGCCAAGATGAGGGTTTTAAAGCCCAAAATCGACGAGGCGACAAAGCAGTATGACAAGCCGGAAGACCAGATGCAAAAGCAGCAAGCCATGATGGCGATGTACTCAAAATACGGAGTAAGTCCGTTGAGCGGATGTCTGCCCATGCTAATACAGCTGCCTATTTGGATTGCAATGTTCAACTTCGTACCGAACGCCATACAGCTGCGCGGTGAAAGTTTCCTGTGGATTAGCGACTTGTCAACCTATGACCCGATTATTGAATGGAATACGAATATTTGGCTTATAGGTGACCACTTGAGCCTTACCTGTATTCTGTTCTGCGCCGCCAACGTGCTTTATTCCATCATGACGATGCGCCAGCAGAAGGACCAGATGATAGGAGCGCAGGCCGAGCAGATGAAGATGATGCGCTGGATGACTTACCTCATGCCGGTATTTTTCTTCTTCATGTTCAACGACTATTCGGCAGGACTTAACTTCTACTACTTCATTTCGTTGTTCTGTAGTGCCGCTATAATGTGGATATTGCGCAAGACAACGAACGATGAGAAGCTACTTGCAATACTCGAGGCACGCTATCAGGAAAACAAGAACAATCCGCAAAAGATGAGCGGACTGGCCGCAAGGCTTGAAGCCATGCAGAAGCAGGCCGAGGAACTGAAGCGTCAGCGCGAGCAACAAGAAAAAATGAGACCAAAGAAATGACACTAACCTGATAGGGGCAGACCGCAAGTCTGCCCCTATATTCAAAATCAAAATATTATGAACAAGACAATAATGGTTGCAGCCGCACTCGCATTAGGCTGTAATACGGCAAACGCACAAGATGCAACCGGCTTTATCGGGAAAAGCGACATTACGCTGAAAAACGACTTGATGACCCCGGAAGCCCTTTGGGCAATGGGACGAATTGGCGGACATCAGGCATCGCCAGACGGCAAGCGCATCGTTTACCAGGTAAGTTATTACAGCGTAAAGGAAAACAAGAGCCACACGGTAATTTATGTAATGGATGCCGACGGCAAAAACAACAAGATGCTTACAACAAGCACAAAGAGCGAAAGTGATGCTGTATGGACTGCCAACGGACAAAAAATAGCGTTCCTTTGCGACGGTCAAATCTGGGAAATGAACGCCGACGGAAGCGGCCGCAGACAGCTGACAAAAGACAAAACGGGCATTGACGGCTTCATATTCTCACCCGATGAAAAACACGTTTTATTAGTAAAACAAATACCATTTCACGAAATAATCAAACAAAACCCGGCTGACCTTCCCAAAGCGACGGGGCGGCTGATTACCGACATGAACTATCGGCACTGGGACGAATACGTGGAGACAATCCCCCACCCGTTCCTTGCCGACGTTACGGCAAGCGGCATCGGCGAGGGAAAAGACATAATGCAGGGCGAGCCATACGAAAGTCCCGTAAAGCCATTCGGCGGCATTGAGCAACTGGCATGGAGTCCCGACTCGAAGACAATAGCCTACACCTCGCGCAAAAAGACGGGCGTAAAGTATGCAACATCAACCGATACGGACATATATATTTATGACATAGCCACGGGAAAGACGACAAACATTTGCAAACCTGCCGGTTATATTGAGCCGGAAACAGACCTTACAAAGTCGATGAAGCACCAGGCCGTCAATGCCGAAGACAACCTGAAGAACAATCCCGGATATGACACCAATCCTCAATTCTCGCCCGACGGCAAATACATTGCATGGCAAAGCATGGCGCGCGACGGCTATGAAAGCGACCGCAACCGCCTTTGTGTCTACAACACCGGCACAGGAGACAAGACGTATGTAACAGAAACTCTTGATACAAATGTTGACGCATTCTGCTGGGGCGATGATTCAAACACACTTTATTTCTTAGGTGTTTGGCACGGATGCGAGAACATATACCAGACCAATCTCAAGGGCGAGGTGATGCAGTTGACCGACGGTTGGTATGATTACGGCTCTGTGCAACTGCTAAACGACGGGAAAAAACTGCTTGCCGAAAGGCACAGCATGTCGCAGGCTTCAGAGCTTTACGTCGTCAACCCAGGCAAGAAGGAAAAGCAGGCGAAAGCCGAACAAATAACATTTGAGAACAAGCATCTTTACGACCAGATGACGTTCGGCAAAATACAGCAACGCTGGGTAAAAACGACTGACGGAAAGGACATGATGTACTGGGTGGTGCTGCCGTCACACTTTGACGAAAACAAGAAATACCCCACCCTTCTTTTCTGCGAAGGCGGGCCGCAAAGCCCTGTATCGCAGTTCTGGAGCTACCGCTGGAACATGCAAATCATGGCGGCCAACGGCTACGTTGTCATCGCGCCCAACCGCAGGGGACTGCCTGGCTTCGGCAGCGAATGGAACGAGCAAATATCCGGCGACTGGACCGGACAGTGCATGAAAGACTACCTGACGGCTATCGACGACGCCTGCGACAACCTGCCGTTCGTTGACAAAGACCGTCTCGGCGCGGTAGGCGCAAGCTTCGGAGGCTTCAGCGTCTATTACCTTGCAGGCCACCATGACAAGCGTTTCAAATGCTTCATCGCCCACGACGGAGCGTTCAATCTCGAGTCGATGTACACCGACACGGAGGAGGCCTGGTTCAGTAACTGGGAGTATGACGACGCCTATTGGAACAAAGACAAGACGGAAAACGCACGCAGGACTTACGCCAACTCGCCCCACAAATTCATCGACAAGTGGGACACGCCAATACTTTGCATCCACGGAGAGAAGGACTACCGCATCAATGCCAATCAGGGGATGGGCGCGTTCAACGCGGCACGTATGCGCGGCATACCGGCCGAGCTGCTGCTATTCCCCGATGAAAACCACTGGGTGTTGAAGCCGCAGAACGGCATACTGTGGCAGCGCACATTCTTCAACTGGCTTGACCGGTGGCTTAAATAATTAAGAATTAAGAGTTAAGAATTAAGAAAGTCGCCCACAAAGCATATTTTCTTAATTCTTAACTCTTTATTCTTAATTTTAATTCCCCACTTCACAAAACAACAATTAAATCCAATAACATGACATCTTCAATTCAAAAAACACTTCGCGACTCCGCCGCAACAAGGTGGATGGTGCTGTTTTTCCTCGCGTTTGCGATGTTCTGCTCGTACATCTTCATGGACATCCTCTCGCCAATCAAAGACCTTATGCAATCGACACGCGGTTGGGACTCTACCGCGTTCGGCACGATGCAAGGCTCCGAGACGTTTCTCAACGTATTCGTATTCTTCCTGATTTTCGCAGGAATAATACTCGACAAGATGGGAGTGCGCTTCACGGCGGTGCTCTCCGGCGCGGTGATGCTCGTCGGAGCCACAATCAACTGGTACGCCGTGACCGAGGCATTCCAAGGCAGCAGCCTTGAGACATGGTTCAACAACAACCTCAACTACATACCCGGCTTCGACGAACTGGGCATATCCCCGTTCTACCTCGGTATGCCCGCGTCGGCCAAGTTTGCAGCCGTAGGCTTCATGATATTCGGCTGCGGTGTGGAGATGGCCGGCATCACGGTGTCGCGAGGCATAGTAAAATGGTTCAAGGGACACGAAATGGCACTCGCCATGGGCTCCGAAATGGCACTTGCCCGCCTTGGTGTTGCCACCTGCATGATATTCTCGCCCGTGTTTGCAAAGCTCGGAGGCGACATTGACGTGTCGCGCTCTGTAGCCTTCGGCGTGGTGCTCCTGATGATTGCGCTCATCATGTTTATTGTTTATTTCTTCATGGACAAGAAACTCGACGCCCAGACCGGCGAGGCAGAAGAGAAGGACGACCCGTTCAAAATAAGCGACATCGGCAACATACTGCGCAGCAGCGGCTTCTGGCTTGTGGCTCTCCTGTGCGTGCTTTACTACTCGGCCATCTTCCCGTTCCAGAAGTATGCCGTCAACATGCTCCAGTGCAACCTCACGTTTACAGAGTTATCTCCCGGCTCGTTCTGGGCAGGCAACACCGTTACCGTAATCCAGTACATCATCATGCTTGTGGTTGCGGCGGCGGCCTTCGCCAGCAACTTCTCCAAGAGCAAGGGTATGCGCACGCTGATGCAAGTAGTGGCCGTAGTTGCTCTCATTGTGTTCTGCTATATGGGCTACATGCGCCAGAGTGCCGAGACGGTGTTTGCTGTGTTCCCCCTGCTCGCCGTCGGCATCACGCCCATCCTCGGCAACTACGTCGACCACAAGGGCAAGGCCGCATCGATGCTCGTCGTAGGCTCCCTGCTGCTCATCGCCTGCCACCTCACCTTCGCCTTCATCCTGCCCATGTTCAAGGGCAACGCCGTTGGCGGAGTAATCGTGGCATACGTAACAATCCTTGTGCTCGGCGCCAGCTTCTCGCTCGTGCCTGCATCGCTTTGGCCCAGCGTGCCCAAGCTCGTTGACGCGAAAATCATCGGAAGCGCATACGCCCTCATCTTCTGGATACAGAACATCGGCCTGTGGCTCTTCCCGTTGCTCATCGGCAAGGTACTCGACAAGACCAATCCACAGCTCGTCGCCGACCTCAAAGCAGGCCTCATCACCCCACAAGAGGCAGCCGTGTCCTACGACTACACCGCCCCGCTCGTAATGCTCGCCTGCCTCGGCGTGGCCGCCCTGCTGCTCGGCTTCGTACTCAAAGTGGTTGACAAGAAGAAGGGTTACGGCCTCGAAGAGCCGAACATCAAGGAAAATGAATAATGAAAAATGAAAAGTGAAAAATCCAAATGCCACATTCTATTAGGCATCTAAAAGTTACTCTGTAACTCATTCATTTTCAGCACATTATTAAAAGGCCGTGTTTCGCGCTGCGAAACACGGCCTTTTACATTGCCAATCATGGCCTTTTGCCATGCAAAAGACCATCTTTTAAACACTAAATCATTTATCTTTCAAAAACATTTTGTAATTTTGTGCCGACAACATGAAGTTTAACCATTAAAGAAAACAGATAAGAAGAAACTGACAGCTGACGAATTTGCGCACGTACATACACGTCAACAACGCTGACATGCGGCTGACAGCCGGGCGCATCCGTTCAAAACATATTTTACATATTGAGCTTTTAGCTCTTGTTCTAATCTTCTTGAATACCGCCAATATTCACTCACGGGAGCAAGCAGTCTGAAGGTTCACGCTCATGGGCGTGGATTATTCTTTGCTTGTTGTGAGTGAGGTAACTTGGCGGTAACCTAAGAAGATGGCAAGTAAAACGAATGGTTGCACGCCTTTTCCATATCCGCACTGTTGACCGTTGCCAACGGGCGCATCGCTCTTAACCCACACAAAAAGAGAAGATGAGTTTGTAAATATTTGCAAAAATTCCCAAACAAAAGAGCACCTTTCCAAGAAATTTCGTTATCTTTGCTATGTATTGTGCGCTGCACATACACAGACATACTGAAAAGAAGCGCAATTTCGCTTTATTCCGTCGATGTAAAATTGGACACTTTACTGCGTAATATCGGAATAATAAGGAAAGGCGCTCTTCTTGGTTGTATTCGTACACGTGTGCCTTTCTGCTTAGTAATGGCATGTTGTATCCGTATCATACATCCAAGCGGGGCTGTCAGTTCATCTTATCCATATTACAGGAAGTCCAAGCCTACATCGAGGATAAGACGGGATTTGGCGGCTCCGCTCTCTTTGTATGTCTTAACCTAAAAATTATTAACCGCACCGACAGGGCTGCAAGGGGCATAAAAAGAAACAATTATGGAAAATTCAGTATTTTTGAATGATTTTGTTAAGGCTATCCAACATGCAGACTTGAAGTTTTTTATTTGGCATGACATTGGTAGCTCAATCAATGAGCCCTCACAGTTTACAATGCAAGAGCGTGTTTTCTGTTATGAGTTCTATCATCAGTTCAGGATGATAATGGAAGCAAATATGTATAAATATGGAAATTTAATATTTAATGGGGAAATAAAGAAATCTGAATTTGACGATTTTCTTAAACTTACAGAAGAACCAAACGAGGAACCAAACAAAGACTCCGAAAATAAATCCAAAGAATACAAATATCCTGATTTTGTTTTGCACAGTGGGCAAGATAACGTCAAGGCTCAAGAATGTGTCATAGAAGTCAAGACTGCTGAAAGGATTAACAAAGTTGGTATCGGTGGTGATATTGACAAACTTCTGAAGTTTGTAGATGAAAACAAGTTGAACTACAATACGGCATTATTTATTGCCGTAAACATGGATAATAAGGAACTAAAAGAGCAAATAGAAAAGATTGCTGATAAATTAACTGGTAGAAATGCAAATAAAATTTATTTCATGGCGACAAAATCAGTAAGGAATGACGATTGTAAATTAAAATATTTTACAATTAATGAATTGAACATGATTGATGATTGATTATATCCATCCCATCCGTTTTCCATTAAAAACGGATGGGAGAATTATTCTTAATGTAAATAATTACTTGTCAATTAATAAAACTCAGAAGATATGAAAACGAAACTACGCTTATTTTGCTTATTATTATGCTTAAGCATATTTAGCAATACATTTGCCTTTACAATAGACAAATTTGTGTATTCAATAAATCCAGATAGCATCAGTGTCACTTTAACATACGCTTCAAACAAATTAAGTGGCAATATTTCTATACCACCGACTGTAACATATGAAAACAAAGTTTACAACGTGACTTGCATCGGAGACAAGGCCTTCGCCTATTGCTATAATTTGGCAGGAATTACAATTCCAAACAGCGTGACAAGCATCGAGAGTAGTGCTTTCCTGAAATGCAGTGGACTGACTGATATAACAATTCCAAACAGCGTGACAAGCATCGGAGACAATGCTTTCCGGTATTGTAGTAGATTGGCAGAAATAACAATTCCAAACGGTGTGACAAGCATCGAGATGGATACTTTCTATGATTGCAGCGGACTGACTAAAGTAACAATTCCAAACAGCGTGACAAGCATAGGAGGATGGGCTTTCTATGATTGCAGCGGACTGACTGAAATAACAATTCCAAACAGCGTGACAAGCATAGGAGGATGGGCTTTCTATGGTTGCAGCGGACTGGCAAAAGTAACAATTCCAAACAGCGTGACAAGCATCGGAAGATCCGCATTTAAAGGTTGCAGCGGACTGATCGAAATAACAATTCCCAAGAACATTACAAGTATCGAAGTCGCTACTTTCTCTGGTTGCAGCAGACTGACTGAAATAACAATTCCAAACGGTGTGGCAAGCATAGGAGAACAGGCTTTCTCTGGTTGCAGCGGACTGACCGAAATAACAATTCCAAACAGCGTGACAAGTATCGGACAATGGGCCTTCTCTGGTTGCAGCGGACTGACTGAAATAACAATTCCAAACAGCGTGACAAGCATCGGAGGAGGTGCCTTCTCTGGTTGCAGCGGACTGACCGAAATAACAATTCCCACGAACGTTACAAGTATCGAAGACGGTACTTTCTCTGGTTGCAGCGGACTGGCAAAAATAACAATCCCCTATAGTGTGACAAGTATCGGAAATGAGGCTTTTAAAGAATGCTTCGGTTTGAGTGGAATAACAATTCCAAACAGAGTGACAAGCATCGGAGAATATGCTTTTCAGAGTTGCAGCGGACTGACTGAGATAACAATTCCAAATAGTGTGACAAGCATCGGAGAATATGCTTTCTCTGGTTGCAGCGGACTGACTGAGATAACAATTCCAAATAGTGTGACAAGCATCGGAGAATATGCTTTCTCTGGTTGCAGCGGACTGACTGAAATAACAATTCCAAACGGTGTGACAGGCATTGAAGACGGTACTTTCGCAGATTGCGATGGACTTATTAATGTTGTACTTGGCAACGGAATAAAAAAGGTAGATTTGAAATCAATGTTCCCTGATTCTTATATATCATCAATTACATTAGGAAAAGACGTTACAGAAATAGTAGGACTTTCTGACAAGCCTATAAAAAACATAGTATGTAGGAACCCTATACCACCCACAACTGACAGCAATTTGAAAAATACAATTTTACTTGAAGTACCAATAAACTCAACCCAAACTTATGTCAACTCAGAAAAATGGGGAACTGCTTTCAGTATATACGCCATAAGTAACGGCAAAAAGTATTACCCAATAATAATAAAAGCTGAAGGTGACGAATTCCTTTATAGCGACCTTACGGAACAAGAGGAAGGAGGTACAATTACCGTAAAGACCAATCAACCGATGGATAGTGGTAAGACAGTATTATTAGCGGCTGAAGACATTTCGGAAAAAATAGGCGAAAATGGTTATCAATTTATAATAAGCAGCAACCTTAAAGACAACACACTTTATACGTTTTCATATTCAAAAGACAACTCATTTGACGTGACGCTCAACAACGGAGGAGAGCTGATTGACATAATAACTATTGAGAAAATACCAGATGTATATAAATTAAAAATAAGAGGTAAGGTAAACGGTACTGATATCTTGGCTATAAGGAAAATGACAAATCTTCAGATGTTGGACTTACACGAAGCGTCTATTATAGACGGAGGAGCTTCATATTACCAAGACTACATAACGTCAGAAAACAAAATAGGAAGTTATTTCTTTATGGAAGGCAACAACATAAAAAACATTGAATTGCCTGATAACATTGAAGTAATTGAAAGCTATGCGTTTTCAGGGTGTACCAACCTTATATCAATATGTATTCCTGGTTCAACAACAGAAGTAAAGTGCGATTTTTACGGATGTAATAATTTGTCTACAATTAAAATAGCAAATGGTACGACTCCATTAATTTTATACGTGGATAGACTTCCCAATATTACTACATTATACGTCGATAGACAAGTTGAATACAGAAAAGGTGTATATTATGAAGGGAAGCTTCCATCTTCTCTACGTAGTTTATATATAGGTAAAAACGTATCCACCATAAAAGGAGAATATAGTGAATGCAAATCTTTACAAGAAGTACACATTTCAGATTTATATGCTTGGTGTAAATGCAATTTCTCTACTCTTAATCCAATAAATCCAACAGAATACGCTCGTAATTTATATTTAAACAATAAATTAATTACCGATTTAAACATACCTGAAGGAATTACAGTCATCAACGATATAGTTTTTACAAATTGCGACAAAATAACATCTGTTTCATTTTCCAACAGCGTGACAAGCATAGGAGAAGGGGCTTTCTATGGTTGCAGCGGACTGGCAAAAGTAACAATTCCAAACAGTATGACAAGCATCGGAAGATCCGCATTTGAAGGTTGCAGCGGACTGATCGAAGTAACAATTCCTAACAGCGTGACAAGCATCGGACAATGGGCTTTCTCTGGTTGCAGCGGACTGACCGAAGTAACAATTTCAAACAGTGTGACAGACATCAGTGGGGCGTTCCAAAATTGCAGCGGACTGACAGAGGTAACAATTCCTAACAGTGTGACAAACATCAGTGGGGCGTTCCAAAATTGCAGCGGACTGACAGAGGTAACAATTCCTAACAGTGTGACAAACATCAGTTGGGCGTTCCCAAATTGCAGCGGACTGACTGAGGTAACAATTCCTAACAGTGTGACAAACATCAGTGGGGCGTTCCAAAATTGCAGCGGACTGACTGAGGTAACAATTCCTAACAGCGTGACAAGCTTCGGAGGATATACGTTCTATGGTTGCAGCGGACTGACTGAGGTAACAATTCCAAATAGTGTGACAAGTATCGGACAATGGGCCTTCTCTGGTTGCAGCGGACTGACTGAAGTCACCATTGGCGAAAGCGTTAAAACCATATATGATAATGCTTTCAATGATTGTAATCAATTAAAAGCAATACAGTTTAATGCTAAAAACTGCGATGATTTTCCTAAGTACAGCCCATTTGAAAATAGCGCAATAAAAGAAATACATTTTGGTAATAATGTGGAACTAATACCCGCATACATTGTCAAAGATTGTAGCGGATTGACAACAATAACCATTCCCAATAACGTTACGACCATCGGAGAATGTGCATTCAGCGGTTGTAGCAACCTAACAGAAATAACAATTCCCGGTAGTGTGTCAGTTCTTAAAAATTCTGCATTCGCTGGATGCAATGGCTTAAAAATAAACGTTTGTGACGGCATTACAACTATTGGCGATGATTTTACATTCAATGGTTGTAGTGGAGTTACTGAAATAATAACTCCTAACAGCGTAATAAATATTAAAGATGGCGCATTTAACGGGTGCAGTGACTTAAAATCAATCACTATTGGCAGTAAAGTTGAAAATATAGAATCAGGAGCATTTGATGAATGTAAAAATATAGAAGAAGTAAACTCTCTCAATACAACTCCTCCTGCAATTACTGAAAGAACATTCGCATATGAAACATACGATAAGGCCACATTGTATGTTCCTACCGGATGTCGCAATATTTATTGGCTGCACCCATATTGGGAAGATTTCTTTGAAATAAAGGAAAAAGACTTTCCGACAGGCATTACCAATCCGACAATAGAAGATAATGAGCAGGCATTTGAAATAGTTGACGGTAAAATACATTTCAACAAAGACGGTGAGAACATATATATTTACAACATTGACGGAACTATTGTATATAAAGGCGTTTCGCAATGCGGAAAGACCGTTGAAGTTCCTGCAAAGGGTATATATATTGTTAAATCTGGAAGTTACTCAACAAAAGTAGCTTTATAATAATGGTTTTAGGCCGTCCAAACGATGTGTTTGGACGGCCTAAACGCATCGTTTGGACGGCGCAAACGTGTCGTTTGAACGGCGCAAAAAAGGCTTGCCGGTATGGCAAGCCTTTAACTTTTGCTGTCACGCTGATGTCAGAACGGCAGGTCGTCCTCGCTTCCACCGTCCTGTTGTGGCGGGAATGGTGCAGCTTCTGGAGCCGGTGCTGCTGCCGGGGCACTCTGTACAGGCTGCACAGGAGTCTGTTGGTCGAACGGTGCAGGTTGCACTGGAGCTTGTACGGCGTTAGGGTCTATGCGTTCAACCTTCCATGCACGGATGGAGTTGAACCAACGACCTTGGTATTCGTGTGCGTCGATGTCGAAACTTACGCGAAGTTCCTCGCCCACCTGGATGTTAAACAACTGGATTTTGTCCGAACCGAACACATTAAAGCAGCAGCGACGCGGGTACTGGTCGTGGGTTTCAATGACGTAATCCTGAGTCTTCCACGCCGTGCCTGTTCTTGCAGAAACGCCCTCCCTCGGGGGTATGACGGCTATGATTTTACCTTCTATTTCCATAATGTGTAATTAGTTATGTTTTAATTTTTTGATTGCGAAATTAGCAAAATACTTGGGAATAAAGAAATTTTTGCACATTTTTTTTGTTCCGCCGCACGCTTTTTTGTATTTTTGTCTGCAATTTGAATGGCAAGCGGACAAGTGACAAGAGACGGCCGTCAGCATACAAACAGCAAGGCTTATCAACTTGTCCGTGTGTAATTGTGCATCTGTCAACCGAAAAAGGAACAACTAAAAACATCAACATAATGAGACTGACAATATCAAGCACGGCCTTGGCAGCACGCCTTTCGGCACTGTCAAAGGTTTTCAACAGCAAAAACTCTATGCCCATATTGGACTGCTACCTGTTCGAGGTAGCAGGCGGCACACTGACAATAACCGCATCAGACAGCGAGAACGTCATGACGACCCAGCTGCAACTGGACGAGGCTGACGGCGACGGCACATTCGCCGTGAACAACCGCACGATACTCGACGCCGTGAAAGAGTTGCCCGAACAGCCGCTGACGTTGGACGTTGACATGTCATCGTATGCCATAAAGGTTGTTTACATGAACGGTATATACAACTTCACCGGACAGAGCGGCAACGAGTTTCCGCGCCTGCAACAGTTGCAGGACGGGGCGGCATCGATAGTAATTGATTCCAAGACACTTGCCAACGACATATCACGCTCAGTATTCGCTACTGCAAACGAAGAGCTGCGCCCGGTGATGAACGGCATATACTTCGACCTGACAACTGACGCACTTGCCATTGTGGCAAGCGACGGGCACAAGCTTGTCAGGACACGCAACAAGAGCATCAAGACGGAGGCACCGATGTCTTTCATAATGCCAAAGAAGCCTGCCACATTATTAAGAAATGTATTGCAGAAAAATGACGAAGACGTGCTGATACGCTTTGACGAGCGCAACGCCACAATATCATATCCCGGTGGAACATTGTCATGCCGATTGATAGAAGGCCGATACCCCAACTATAATTCGGTAATACCACAAGACAACCCCAACCGCATGACGATAGACCGCGCCGTGCTGACAGGTGTCATACGCCGCGTACTACCATTTGCGAGCGACAGCAGCCAACAGGTGCGCCTGCACATAGAAACGGGTAAAGCCGTGATATCATCTGAAGACATAGACTTCTACACAAGCGCAAAGGAAGAAATCGTATGCGACTATAACGGCACGCCGATGGATATCGGCTTCAAGGGCACATCCCTTATGGAGATACTCAACAATCTGGACTGTGAAGAAGTTGAGCTTCAGCTTGCCGACCCGAGCCGTCCCTGCCTCATACTGCCTACACAGCAGCCAGAGAACGAGGACATACTGATGCTCATAATGCCGATGTTGCTTAACGATTGATACTCGCGGCCTTACGGTTATACGGTTTCCCGATTGCGAAGCTATACTGTTATAATACGGTTTGATACCATAAATCCGTAAATACCCAAACCGGGCAACCGTATAACCATATAACCGCATAACCGAAAAAACAAAATGAAACTCAATCTCACAAAGCCTCTGATTGTATTCGACCTTGAAACAACAGGGCTTGACCTTGTAAAAGACAGAATAATACAGATATCATACATCAAGGTGTATCCTGACGGAAAGGAAGAACGCCAAAACTTCTTCATCAATCCTGAAAAACCGATACCTGCGGAAGTTGCCCAGCTGACGGGTATATCCGACGAAGACGTTAAGGATGCGCCTACATTCAAAAAGATAGCCGCTGACCTTGAGAGCAAATTTAAAGGCTGCGACTTCGCCGGCTTCAACTCTAACCACTTTGACGTACCCATGCTGGCGGAAGAGTTCCTGCGTGCCGGTATAGACTTCGACTTCGGCAAATGCAGGCTCATTGATGTGCAGACAATCTTTCACAAGATGGAACGCCGCAACCTTGCCGCTGCATACAAATTCTATTGCGGACGAAAAATGGAAGATGACTTCACGGCGCATAAGGCCGACGAAGATACGGAGGCTACATACCGCGTGCTGCAAGGCGAGCTTGACATGTATGCTCCTGGCAGGCAGGAAGAACCGGAACGACAGTTGAACAACGACATGGACGAACTGGCCGAGTTCTCAAAAATGAACAACAACGTTGATTTTGCCGGGCGCATCGTCTGGAAAGAAATGAAAGACAAAGACGGTAACACGCTGCTCGACGCTACAGGCAAACCCCGAATGTATGAAGTGTTCAACTTCGGCAAATACAAAGGCTGGGGCGTAGCAGACGTGCTCCACCGTGACCCGGGATATTACAGCTGGATGCTAAGCAGTGACTTCACATACAACACCAAGCAAGTGCTGACACGCATCAGACTGCGAGAGTTCAATAAGAATTAAAATTAAGAGTTAAGAATTAAGAAAATATGCGTTTTAACAAGAATAAAGACATTTTTTCTTAATTCTTAATTCTTAACTCTTAATTAGATACATTATGTTGAAAGGTAAAAAAATAGTTCTCGGCATAACAGGAAGTATCGCCGCATACAAAGCCTGTCTTCTTATACGCGAGTTGATAAAGCAAGGTGCCGAGGTGCAGACGGTGATAACCCCGGCAGGAAAAGAGTTCATAACTCCAATCACACTGTCGGCATTGACACACAAGCCGGTAATCAGCGAATTCTTTTCACAGCGCGACGGCACTTGGAACTCACACGTTGACATCGGCCTTTGGGCTGACGCCATGCTCATAGCTCCGTGTACGGCAAGCACGATAGGCAAAATGGCTAACGGCATAGCTGACAACATGCTGATTACCACCTACCTTTCAATGAAAGCTCCTGTATTCATTGCGCCGGCAATGGACCTTGACATGTACGCCCACCCATCAACCCGACAAAACCTTGATAAACTCCGCTCATACGGCAATATCATAATAGAGCCGCAAAGCGGTTTCCTTGCAAGCGGACTTGAAGGCAAAGGCCGTATGGAAGAGCCTGCAACAATAGTCAGAACGTTAGACAATTTCTTTTATGAAAAGAAAGACCAGCTCAAAGGTAAACGCATAATGATTACGGCCGGTCCTACATATGAGAAAATCGACCCTGTAAGATTTATCGGCAACTATTCTAGCGGGAAGATGGGCTTTGCCATTGCCGAAGAATGCGCAAGACGCGGAGCCGAAGTAACATTGATAAGCGGCCCGGTAGGCATACAGTGTTCAAATGAAATACGGCGCATCGATGTGGAAAGCTGTCAAGAAATGTACAACGCAGCTACAAGCGTGTTTAGCGGATGCGACGCAGCGATACTATGCGCCGCCGTGGCCGACTTCAAGCCGGAAAACACTGCGGACAAAAAAATAAAGCGCGGTAAAGACGACCTGCTGATAAAACTCTGTCCGACACAAGACATCGCCGAAGAATTAGGACGGCAAAAACACGACGGACAATGCCTGATAGGTTTCGCCTTGGAAACAGACAACGAAGATGCTAATGCCAAAAGCAAACTTGAAAGAAAACACTTCGACTTTATTGTGCTCAACTCCACACGCAACAAGGGCACAACATTCCGTACCGATGACAACCAAATAAAAATCATCACTGGCACGAAAACCATTGAATACGATAAGAAAAGCAAGAAAGAAGTAGCATGCGACATCATCGACAAGCTCGCAGAACTATCAATGTAACAAAATATAACGACACGAGGGAATGAGGCTGTTATCCATCATAATATGTCTTTGCGCCATGCTGACAGGCATAAAAGCCCAAGAACTTCTGGCAAAAGTAACAATAAACCATAACCAGATACAAGGGACTGACGCCAGTGTGTTCGACAATTTGCAGCAAACGCTCGAACAATTTATCAACGACAGGCAATGGACGTCACTGCAATTCCAGAAGAACGAAAGGATTGTATGCAATTTCAACATAACGGTAACGAAGTACGACCAGTCGTCAAACGCTTTCACATGCACGGCACTCATTCAGGCCAACAGACCGGTTTACAATTCGGCATACACGTCAACCCTGTATAACAACCAAGATGCCGACTTCAATTTCGAGTTCGCACAATTCGACCAGCTCGAGTTCAACGAAGAAATGGTTGACAACCAACTGACCGCGTTAATAGCATACTATGCCTACCTGATTATCGGCCTCGACCTTGACAGTTTCTCGCCCATGGGCGGCGAAGACGTGTTGCAACGATGTCTGAATCTTGTAAACAACGCCCAGAACCTCAGCTTTACAGGATGGAAGGCTTTTGAGAACGACCGCAACCGTTTTGCCATAATCAACGACTATATGGACGGAGCGATGCAACCTTTCCGCCAGTTCCAATACGATTACTACCGTACTGGGCTGGACGAAATGGCGAACAATGCCGACCGCGGACGCACTAACATATCAACCGCGATACAGACCAATCTGAAAAAAGCACATGAAGACAAGCCCCTAAGCATGTTGCCACAGATATGGACAGATTACAAGAAAGACGAACTCGGCAATATATACAAAGGCAAAGGTACTCCTAAAGAAAAAGATGCCGTCTACAATGTGCTTTTCTCAATCAACGCGTCGCAAAGCAACTATTGGGACAAAATAAAAGAGTAACACGTATTGTAACACACGACAATGCTGAAACAACTGTACATCAACAACTTTACACTGATAGACACGCTCGACATCCAGTTTAATCCCGGCTTCTCGGTTATAACCGGCGAGACGGGAGCAGGCAAGAGCATCATACTCGGAGCCATAAACCTATTGTTAGGTCAGCGCGCCGACACAAAATACATCAAGCAGAACACACGCAAATGTGTCATTGAAGCGCATTTCGACATCAGCAGATACGAAATGCAAGACTTTTTCAGCAAAAATGGCATAGATTACGATGCAGAAGACTGCATCTTGCGTCGCGAAATAAGTCCTTCGGGAAAAAGCAGGGCATTCATTAACGACACGCCTGTTCCTCTGTCATTGATAAAAGGCCTCGGCGGGCAGCTGATTGACATACACAGCCAGCACCAGAACCTGTTGCTTAACGAGGAAGACTTCCAAATAAATGTCATCGACATCATTGCCGACGACAAAGAGCTGCTTGCCGAATACAAAGAACGCTTTAACGAATACCGGGAAACAAAGAAAGAAGTAAGACGCTTGCAGGAAGAAGCCGAAGAAGGCAAGAGGAACGAAGACTTCATGCGCTTCCAACTCAAAGAGCTCACCGAAGCAGGACTTAAGCCAGGTATTCAGGAAGAGCTTGAACATGAAAGTAACATGTTAAGCCATGTAGAGGAAATCAAGACAACATTATATAATGTCGAAAACATCTTGGGCGACAACGAAACTGACAGCGGAATGACAGACAAGCTGAAAGAAGCCGTGCGTTCGCTCGAAAGCATAACCGAAATATATCCTGAAACAAAGCCATTGGCAGAACGGTTGGAAAGCTGCTATATCGAGTTGAAAGACATTTTACAGGATGTAAGTTCGAGCGTTGACGGCATAGAATTTGACCCTCAACACCAAGAAACGGTTGACAATGCCCTTGACAAGATTTATTCATTCGAGAAAAAGCACAATGTCGCCACGGTGGAAGAGCTGCTGGATATCAAGTCTGAACTTGAATCAAAATTGGACAAAATAGACAATGGTGACGAGGAAATAGCCGCTATGCTTGAACGCGAGAACCGGCTTGCCGAGGAATGTGCCGCCCTTGCCGACAAACTAACTGCCGTACGTACAAAAGCAGCCAAAGATATAGAACGCGAAATACCCGAAAGGCTAATCCAGCTCGGCATTCCCAAAGTACGCTTCGCTGTCAAACTCGAAAAGAAAGAGCTTGGAACTGACGGGCACGACGCAGCATCGTTCCTTTTCAGCGCAAATACAAGCACACAGATGCAACCTGTAACGCAAGTAGCGTCTGGCGGTGAAATTGCCAGAGTCATGCTATCGCTAAAAGCAATGATAAGCGGTGCTGTAAAACTGCCCACGATAATCTTTGACGAGATTGACACAGGTGTAAGCGGCAAAGTGGCTGAAAAGATGGCGGACATAATGCAAGAAATGGCACACACCGAACGACAAGTCATAAGCATAACGCACCTGCCGCAGATAGCTGCAAAAGGCTCCACACACTACAGAGTGTACAAAGAAGAGGGAGAAAACGGCACTACAAGCAAGATGTGTAAACTCTCCGAAAGCGAACGAATTAAAGAAATTGCGCAGATGCTTAGCGGTTCTGAAGTAACCGAAGCCGCCATAAGCAACGCAAAAGAATTACTTAAACAATAAACAATCTATCGATAAATATGAAACGCATTAGTTTATTAATTCTGACAACCATAGTATGCTGTGCGGTACAATGCGTAGCGCAGCCATCATCGGTAAAGGACGCCGCTAAATCTGTATTCAGGCTCACTACTTACAAAGCCGATGGTTCTGTACTGTCTGAAAGCAACGGCATATTCATTTCCGCTGACGGCACGGCTGTAAGCTCGCTCAAACCGTTTTTGGGAGCGGCGCGCGCCACGGTTACCGACACCAAAGGCAAGCATGGTGAAGTATCGCGCATACTCGGAACAAACGAAATATACGACATGGCCAAGTTCAAGGTTGAAAACATAAAGCCTGAACCTGTAAACCTTGCCTCCACTCCGGCTAAAAGCGGTGACGAGGTATGGCTGGCAACGTATCAGGATAACGGCGCAAAGCCTTTGAGCACAACGGTAAAAAGCGTTGAGACATTTATGGGTGAATACTATTATTACATTTTCACTATGCAAGCGCCTGAAAAGTCAGACGCCAGTCCGTTCTTAAACAGCCAAGGGCAAGTCATCGGCCTTCTAAAACCGTCAGCGACATCAACCGATACACACGCCACCGATGCAAACTTAGCCTTAAGCCTACATACCACAGGATTTGCTCTTAACGACCCAATCATGCGACAGATAGGCATACCACCAGCGCTACCAGAAGAGCAGGAACAGGCCCTGCTCATCCTTATGATGGCCGAAAGCGAAGACTCCGTGAAACACGCCGCCGTTGTAAACGACTTCATGGCACAATACCCGAAACTTGTAGACGGTTATTCGGCAAAAGCACGTATGCAGGTTGCCGTAAACGACTTTAAGGGTGCTACAAAAACTATGGAAGCTGCAATAAAACAGGCCGACAAGAAAGACGAAGCACATGCCGCATACGGAAAAATCATATATGACAAACTCGTATTCAAGGCAGACGTTCCCTACGCCGACTGGACTCTTGACAAAGCAGAAGAAGAAACAAACCAGGCATATGCCATCAACCAACTACCAGCATACCAACACCAACAGGCGCAGATAACCTTCGCCAAAGGCGACTATCAGAAGGCATACGGCGAGTTCACCCAGCTGCTCAACACTTCCATGCACAACCCCGAACTGTTCTATGAAGCCGCACAGTGCAAGACCATGATGAAAGCACCGCAACAGGAAATCATAGCCTTGCTTGACAGCGCAATAAACAATACTGACACGCTGCGCATACGCGAAGCCGCACCATACTTTCTCGCACGTGCGGATGCCTACAACGCCATCGACAGTTTCCGCCAAGCAGTTTTCGACTATACACGCTACGAAATACTTTCAGGGCAACGTATGAGTTCACAGTTCTATTACATACGCAGCCAGGCTGAAATCAAAGCCAGGCTATACCAACAGGCACTTGGCGACCTTGCCGCTGCAATCATGCTCTCGCCAGAAGAGCCCACATATTACGCCGAAATGGCCTCGCTGCAACTAAGGGTTAACATGAACGACGAAGCTTTGGAAACGGCCACACGCTGCGTCAAGCTCGCTCCTGAATATTCTGACGGATACCTATTGCTCGGATTGGCGCAGATAAGGAAAGGAGACACGGCTGCCGGACTGCCCAACCTTGAAAAAGCCAATGAACTTGGCAACCCACAAGCCCAACCGCTGATAGACAAATATTCGAAATAAGCAAATCCGCCGGAGTGCAGGATTTGCAAAATGCGCCCCATCGAAACAAAACTTTATGCCGCATTGCAACCATGTTTCAAATACGGCGAAACATGATGCGCAATGCGGCATTTTGCAAGCTAATCCGCATCCTTTTCTCCGTGAAGATGTGGCAAAGATATATGCAACCTTACGGCCATAAGCCTTACTATGACTACTGCAGAAAAACTTGTTATGACAGTAACCTCAGCGTTAAGACCAACCGCCTGACATACATAATAAACCACACCGCCGAGAATGCAGGCCATAGCATAAATCTCTTTTCTGAATATCAATGGCACTTCGTTAATAAGCACATCGCGTATCACTCCGCCGGCGGCACCGGTTATGCACCCCATTATGATTGCCACCCAAAACGGGAATCCCTCATAAAGAGTTTTCTGCAGACCTGCCACGGTAAACAGTGCAAGCCCCAACGTGTCGAACAAGAACCAAGTGCTGGTAAACTTCACAATCATCTTCTTGAACACAATGACAGTAACCAACGCCACGGCAGTACATATCATGTAAATGGAGTTAGTCATCCAGAACGGCGTGACACCGAGCATCACGTCTCTGATTGTACCGCCACCTATAGCAGTGGCCAAACCTACAACGTAACCGCCGAACCAGTCGAAATCCTTGGCCGCAGCCCAGCGTATGCCTGATATGGCGAAGGCGAACGTTCCAAGAAACTCTATTACTATCTGAATCGTGTTCATCTGCTTACAATGTTAACCGGCCGTCCGTTGGCAAATGCTTTGACATTGGCGGCGGCGACAGCCATAAGACGCTTACGAGCTGCCAACGTAGCCCATGCTATGTGTGGGGTAATGTATGCGTTAGGGGCGTGCAGCAACGGATTGTCAGCCGCCGGTGGCTCCTGCTGCATCACGTCGGCTCCATATCCGCCCAACTGCCCGCCGACAAGGGCTTCAGCCACGTCTGCCTCGTTGACAAGGGCACCGCGCCCTGTATTTACAAGCAGTGCGCCGCGCTTCATCATTCCAAGCGTCTCCTTATTTATCATCTCATGCGTATCTGCGGTCAACGGGCAGTGAAGTGTAAGTATGTCGCTTATGCCGAGCAAACCCCTGAACGTTGTCTTCTGTATTCCCGAGGGCAGGTCGGCCGAGTTCTTACTCGTACATGCGAAAACGTCCATTCCGAAACTGTGCGCAATACAAGCAACCTTAAATCCTATATTGCCAAGCCCCACAACACCAAGGGTCATACCGGCCAGTTCGTCCAACGGAGCGTCCCAATAACAGAAGTCCGCCGCAGCACTCCATTTGCCCTTTCCATTCTCACACGCATAATGAGCCACACGGTTAGTCATGTTCAATATGTGGGCAAAGGTCATCTGCACAACGCTGTCCGTACTATATGCCGGGACATTCGTCACCACTATGCCGCGGCGTGCCGCCGCCTCTACGTCAACCACGTTGTAGCCCGTGGCAAGCACACCTATATATTTCAATCCGGCAAGACGCTCCATAATGCCGTCGGATATTACCACCTTGTTTGTCAGAATCACGTCCGCGCCTTGCGCACGGTTTACAACGTCACAGGCGTCTGTCCTGTCATACACGGTCAATTCACCTAATTTTCCAAGCGCATTCCACGACAAGTCGCCGGGATTGACACTGTATCCATCTAAAACAACTATTCTCATATTTTTAATTTTAAAGTGAAGTAAAAGTGAAAGTGAAAAATCCATTATCCTGCAAAACACTTGGAGTTCTCACTTTTCGTTTTTCACTTTTCATTATTTTTGTACCTTTCTCCCCAACAAGCAATCATCCGCTGGTACATCTTTTCCTCGGCCGGCGAATGCTGCGCGTGCCACAAGCGCTCTCCTTGGGCTCCTTCCGGCAGATACTGCTGCACTACGAAATTGCCTGGATAGTCGTGCGCATATTTGTACCCGTCATGGTAACCGAGGTCTGCCATCAGCTTTGTCGGCGCATTGCGCAGGTGCAAGGGTACAGGCAAATTGCCTGTTCTCTTCACCAGACTCAATGCCTCGGCTATGCCGTTGTATGCAGAGTTGCTCTTTGCACTCGCGGCAAGGTACACGGTAGCTTCAGCTAACGGTATGCGTCCCTCGGGCCACCCAATCTTGCTCACAGCATCAAACGCGGCATTAGCCAGCAACAGAGCATTGGGATTTGCCAGCCCCACGTCCTCAGCCGCGCTTATTATCAGCCTCCGTGCAATGAACTTAGGGTCCTCCCCTCCTTCTATCATGCGAGCCAGCCAATACAGAGCCGCATCGGGGTCTGAACCGCGTATGCTTTTTATGAATGCCGAAACGATGTCATAGTGCATCTCGCCGTCCTTGTCATAAGCCAACGGGCTCTGCTGAAGACACGCCACAACCCTTTCGTCAGTCACCTCCACCGTGTCGCTGCCGGCAGCGCTTACCACAAGTTCAAGTATGTTAAGCAGCTTGCGCGCGTCGCCGCCGCTATATCGCAGTATCGCTCCGGTTTCCTTCAAGCGGATGTCAAGTTTTTTCAATTCCACATCCTCTGTCACGGCACGATGCAACAGTTCCAACAAGTTTTCCCTCTCTAGCGGTTTCAGCACATACAGCTGACATCGTGAGAGCAACGGACGAATGACCTCAAACGACGGGTTCTCAGTCGTTGCTCCTACAAGCGTCACCACGCCCTGCTCCACCGCCGCCAACAGCGAGTCCTGCTGGCTCTTGCTGAAACGGTGAATCTCGTCAATGAAGAGAATTGGCGCATTGCTGTTGAAGAAGCCAGAATGCCGGGCTTTGTCTATAACCTCACGCACCTCTTTGACGCCGCTTGACACAGCACTCAGCGTATAGAACGGTACCTTCAGCTGCCGGGCCACGATTAGTGCCAGCGTTGTCTTGCCCACGCCCGGCGGCCCCCACAAGATGAACGACACCGCCCTTCCCGACTCTATCATGCTGCGGAGGACGGCGCCCTTGCCTACAAGATGCTTCTGTCCGATATACTCGTCAAGCGTCTTCGGCCTAAGTCTTTCTGCCAGAGGTCTTACCATAATTATATTGCAAAAGTAAGAAATATATCGCATCAGGCAAAAATTATCACCCAAAAACTTGCCGTTAACAGATAATGTATTACTTTTGCAACAACCATAAAGGATAGAACGCCGCAAAACGTGAGAATAACAATCGTACAGACAGACATAAAGTGGGACAGCCCTGAAGAAAACATCATTTCAGCGGAAGCTCTGCTCGGCGGCGCGCCGCCGTCCGACTTGTACGTAATGCCCGAGATGTGGGCAACAGGTTTCGGTGCTCCATTCTCGCACTGCCGCGAACCGCTGGAATGGATGAGGCGCACCGCCGCAATCCGCCAATGCGCCATATGCGGAAGCCTTGCCGCTTTGGCTGCCAACGAAACACTGCGCAACAGGTTCTACTTTGTGAAGCCAGACGGCGAGTTTGACTATTACGACAAGCGCCACTTGTTCACATATGGTGGAGAAAACAAGCACTACGCGCCAGGTGAGCGCAGAGTAGTTGTCGAATATAAAGGCATAAGGTTTCTGCTGCTTACATGCTACGACCTGCGTTTCCCAGTATGGGCGCGCAACCGTGGCGACTACGATGCCATAATCATAACGGCCAACTGGCCCGAGAGCCGCCAACACGTATGGGACGCTCTCACGAAGGCGCGCGCTATAGAAAACCAGTGCTACGTCATTGCAGCCAACCGCACAGGCTGCGACCCAAATTGCCACTATACCGGCGGAAGCGTCATAATCGACGCAAAAGGACATACCGTAACACAAGCCAAGGGGCAAGCAGCACAGACCATAACCGCCGACATAGACATCGAAGCCCTGCACACATTCAGGTGCAAGTTCCCCGTCCTTGACGACAGAGACGAATACACAATTACCGCAACAACAACTTAACACATACGAAGCATGAAGAATACCGACAAGAAATCACTCACGCTCAAGACGCTCAACAAGAGCAACATCTGGGACGTACACGAGAGCGACATATTCCGTATGCTCCAGGCCGCCGAGAAAGATGCCGACATAAAGGATAATTACAGGCACTACATAGACATCATCAAGAGCGCTTTCGACATGGAGGAGGTCAAGGCCGACCGCCCTGAAGTCGTAAAGAAGTACGAGGAGCGCGGCTACAAGGTTAGTACACTCCGCACTCCAGACGGCCAGGAAACCACAACGGCCGTAAAGAAGCGCCCCATAACACGCGTAACCGACCTTACATACGAGAACATACGCCATATCTCAGCAGAGAAGCTCATGCAGGTCATCGACCGCAACTTCGGCGGCGGATGGGACTCGCTATCGCAGAGCATACAGGACATCATTCAGAGCGGCTTCGACATCAGCACTACCACCCTGCCCAAGGACCGTCTGCACAAGCCAGGCGGCATGTATGAGAAGAAAGTTGCCGACGGCTACGCAGTGCTCGAGATAACAAAGGGCGCGTGGGTTGAGGCAATCTTCGCCAAGCTGAAACCCGAAACGGAGAAGCCGCGCCTAAAATTCGGGCAGGACGACGACGGGCGTTACGGCGGTGAAGAAGAAGACACAGACGAGGACATGCCCGATGACGACAGCAGCGACACTTTCAACAGCCGTGACGAAGACGACGACACATTCGACGACGACAAGCTCACCGAGGAAAGCTACCGCACCACCATCGAGGAGACTCCGGAAGACTTGGAACTTGCGGAAGAAGTCGCCGACGAAGACGATTACTAAAACAAAAAAACATGTACACCCCATAAGGCGGCACCAATCAAAGAGCGTGCCGCCTTACGTAATTTTACTACCGCCAACATAAACTTATCGGCATTACATTACGACCACACCCTTGACGATTGCAAACAACAGGCCTTTTGCTTTCCAAAACACAGCCAACAAGACAGCCAAAAGCCACGTCTTACAATGCAAAACATGACGTATTGTAACACATGGAGTATCAGCCATTTACAGAAATTCACATCAAGGCCAATCCCATTGCCGCCTGAATAATGTTTTTCAGTCGGCTATTTTCAATGTACGCAGCACAATCCGATACTGTTATAAATTAGTACGTCTCATACGATTATCAGTTAATTTAAACGTTTTTGTTTTGCCCGTACAAGATTTTTACATACCTTTGCAGCAGATAACCGCATCTGCACGTATGCAAGCATACTTGCATTTCGCGCCTGCGGTTACCCTTGTAAACGCCGACTGGTTCACACATGAGTGATTAAAAGGGAAACGGGTGAAAGTCCCGTACAGTCCCGCTGCTGTGAGCCGCCGTTGTCGGTACGGGCAAGCATGGCCACTGGCACAGTTTTTACGCCGGGAAGGCCGCCCGTATCAGTGGCAGCAAAGTCAGAAGACCTGCCGTCGGCAATGTGTAATCCACCGCTTCGAGGACGGCGGTGCATTATGTATGATTGTGTTGGAACATATTAAGCATCTGACGTTTGCGGCCGCCATGGCGGCCTTGACATGCGTACCTGCCACCGCGCAGCGCAATGACAGCATTGCGGAAGACAGGGCTTTGACTGGCGTTACCATTATGGAAAACGCACGGCGCACCCCCATCTCGGCCACGGCTCCGCTACGCATACTTGACGACCGCGACATGCTGCGCCTCGGGGTGGCCGACATGGCCGACGCCCTGCGCCGCCTGCCGGGAATAACCTTGCGCGACTATGGCGGAGCCGGAGGAATGAAGACCGTTGCCGTGCGCGGACTTGGAGCGCAACATACCGGCGTAAGCTATGACGGAGTGGCGTTGAGCGACTGCCAGACTGGGGAAATAGACGTATCACGCTATTCTCTCGAAAACGCAGAGAGCATAGCGTTGACAATCAGTGACAATGAAGACATATTCGTCCCGGCGCGCAACGCGGCCTTCGCCTCAATGCTGTCTGTCAACACCGTGCAGCCGCCGTCTGGCGACCTGCGGCCACACGTTACGGCGCAGGTAAAGCTCGGCTCGTTCGGCTACGTAAGCCCGTTTGTGCGCTACAGCCACAACTTCACGGACAGGCTGGCGTTCACCATGTCCGGCGAATACGTCTATGCCGACAACGACTATCCCTTCACCCTGCGCAACGGCGGCACTACGATGCGTGAAAAGCGCACCAACAGCCGCATGAACTCCGCCCATGCCGAGGCCGGCTTCATATGGAAAACCGGAGCCAACGGCAGGCTCGACGGCAAGATATATTATTATGACAACAACCGCAGGCTGCCCGGGCAGGTAAGATACTACACCGACATGAGCGGCGAGCGGCTGCACGAGAGCAACGTCTTCGCGCAGGCGCAGTACCGCGTATGGAACAGCCGCAACATATCGGCTAAGTTCACCGCAAAGTACAACTGGGCGGCGTCCATATATACCGATGCGACCTACAAAGACGGAGCCAACGACGCGAGCTACTGGCAGCGCGAGGCATACGTATCGGCATGTCTGCTATACACACCGGCGAAGGCGTGGGCGTTGGACTATTCGGCCGACTATATATTCAACAATCTCAACAGCAGCCTCGACACCGACACGCGCCCACGGCGCCACGCCATATTGCAAACCGCCGCGGCGCGTTACAAGAGCGGCCGCCTTACGGTCATGGCGCGCCTGTTGTGGTCGATGTACCTCAACGCGGCGAAAGCCGGCCGTGCGGCACGCAACTTGCGCAGGCTGTCGCCGTCGGCGTCAATGTCATTCCGCCTGCTTGAGGACGAAGAACTGTACGTGCGCCTGTCGTACAAAAACATATTCCGCGCACCTACGTTCAACGAGTCGTACTACTTCCACTACGGCAGCACCAGTCTGCTGCCCGAAAGCACAGACCAGCTCAACGCCGGGCTGACGTGGCGGCACGTTTACGGCAAATCATCATATTTCAAGCTGTCCGCCGATGGATATGTGAACCGCGTGAAAGACAAGATTGTGGCCGTGCCTTACAACATGTTCATATGGACCAACATCAACGTGGGCAAGGTATGCGGGCACGGCATCGAGGCCGAAGCCACGACAGAGCACCGTTTCAGCCCACGCTTTACGCTTCTGGGCACAGTCAATTACGGCTGGCAGCGCGCCGAAAACCGCACAAGCAAAAGCTCCCAATACTACGGCTACCAGCTGGCGTATACCCCAGAACACCAGGGAAGTGCCACGGTTAGCTTCGAAAACCCGTGGGTAAACATCTCTATACACGGCTATGCCGTAAGCAAGCGGCACGCCAACAACAACCACTACGAGGGCACCGACCTGCCCGGCTACGCCGAGTTCGGGCTGACGGCCTACCGCAAGTGGCGCATATGGCAAGGCACGCTCGAGACGCGCGCCGACATCAAGAACCTGTTTGACAAACAATACGAGATTGTGGCGCGCTACCCCATGCCGGGGCGCAGCTGGCAATTCTCGATAAACTACAAATTCTAAAATGATGAAAAAGCTTTTATCTTTCGCCGCAATGGCGGCAATCAGTGTTTCAGTGTTTACGGCGTGCAGCGATGACGGCACGCCCGGCCCCGACCCTTCACCAGTCAACGCAGGCGAAGGAGTATTCGTAGTCAATGCCGGCACCATGGGCAACATACCCGGCAGCCTTACATTCATAGGCAACGACGGCGGCACGTTGCAGGACGCATTCGCCAAAGCAAACAACATGGCACTCGGCGACACACCGAACGACGCCATAGTGTACGGCTCCAAGCTGTACATCGTGGTGAACGGGGAGCACCGCGTATGGGTGGTTGACCGCCGCAAGCTGAACGTGCTCAAACAAATCAGCACCACCGCGCTGATGGGCAGCGACAAGGGCAAGCTGCCGCGGCGCATCGTAGCGGCCGGAGGCAACGTCTACATATCGACATTCGACGGCTACATAGCAGCCATAGACACGACGGACTACACCATGACCGCATGTTACGCGGCAGGCTCGTACCCGGAAGGGATGGCCGTAGCCAACGGCAAACTTTACGTGGCAAACTCCAACTTGGGACAGAACAAGAACCCGTCAATATCCGAGATAGACCTCGCCACGGGCAACGTGACCGACCATAAGGACGCCCTGATAACCAACCCCGTAAGCATAGCCACGGTAGGCAGCGCCATGTACGTGCTCGACTCCGGATGGTACGACGACAACTGGGCGCAGCACGACGCCGGCATCAGGAAGATAGAGAACGGCACGATAGAGAAGCTTGCCGACGCTACGTTCATGGCAGCCGATGCGCGCAACGGACTCGTGTACTACGTCAACTCCGCATACGGCGCAGAAGGCGCTACCGTGACATACTCCGTCTACGACACACGGACAGGCAAGACGCGCCAGTTCATCACGGGCGACGGCGTGGACAGCCCGGCGGCCATTGCCGTTGACCCCGTGAACGGCGACGTCTACATATCGTCATACAGGATAAACCCCGACACCGGCTACGCCGACTACACCGCCGACGGCTACGTAAACCGCTACCGTGCCGACGGCACCTTCGTGGCAAGATACGACGCCGGCGTAGGCCCTACGGCACTGGCCTTCAACTACCACATGACGTATGAATAAGCTGAAAGCCATAGTTTTGCTAATAGCCTCGGCGCCGCTACTCCTCTGCGCGTGCAAGGGAGGCGGCACCAGTGCCGCCCTTTCCGGCGGAGACACCGTAAGGCTGGAATACGCCCGGCGGCTAACCATCGTGAAGTACGACGGCTACACCGTAGCCACACTACACGACCCATGGAACAAAGGCCGGACACTGCACACATACATACTTGTAGCCGACAGCCAGGCCGAAGGCAGGCCGCCGGGCAACGACAAGGCGGAGAAGCTGGCGGCCGCGCTGAACGCCGACGGGCAAAAGGCCGAGATAGTACACACCCCGCTGCGCCGGGCGATAATAACCACGTCGGCACACTGCGCACTCTTGGACAAACTTGGGAAAAGAGACGCCGTGCGCGGCATATGCGACGCGCAATACATCAACCTGCCGTGGGTAAAGCAGCGCCTGAAAGAAGGCCGCATGGCCGACTGCGGCAACGGTACCACGCCTACGCTCGAGAAAATCATCGAGGCCGACGCCGACGCCATACTCATATCGCCGTTCCAGAACAGCGGCGGCTACGGCCGCCTCGACGAATGGGGCAGGCCCATAATAGAAGTGGCCGACTACATGGAAACCTCCGCACTGGGGCGCGCCGAGTGGATGAAGCTATACGGACTGCTGTTCGGCGCCGAGCACGAGGCCGACAGCATCTGGGACGCGGTGAAGCGCCGGTACAACGGGCTGAAGGCCATAGCGCAGAAATCAGGCACGCGGCCATCCGTCATCATCGACAAGGTGACAGGCCCCGTATGGTACGTGCCTGGCGGACAGAGCACCCTGGGGCAGGTCATAGCCGACGCCAACGCCGCCTATCCCTTCGCCGACGACGCCAACAGCGGCAGCCTGCCCCTAACGTTCGAGGCCGTACTGGCCAAAGCCAAGGACGCCGACGTGTGGATGCTGCGCCACGACAGCCGCCAGCCGGCCACATACAGCGCCCTGCTGGCCGAAAACCCCGGCTACGCCCAGTTCAAGGCCTTCAGGGAGCGGCGCGTCTACGGATGCCCCACCACCGGCGGCAGCACCTTCTATGAAGACACCCCCTTCAGCCCCGACCTGCTGCTACGCGACTTCATCCTCATAACACACCCCGACCTCGCGAAGCTCGGCGCGCCAAAATACTTCAAGCCACTGAAATGAGCAAAGCCGCAAAAGCCAACACGCTCACAGCGGCGGCGCTGCCGCCGCTGTTTGCCGCCAGCCTCGCCCTCGGCGCGGTAGACATACCCCTGGCCGACGTCGCCGCCATACTTGCAGGCAGATACGAAGGCAACGCGGCGTGGAGCTACATAGTGCTCAACGCCC
>ENA-OPIO01000013-OPIO01000013.1-human-gut-metagenome-genome-assembly--contig:-NODE-13-length-68337-cov-8.094300_pt1 | contig 68337 bp, 50 predicted proteins | sample MGYA00241395_ERZ501636 | MGnify/ENA primary metagenome ERZ501636 (study PRJEB25962, sample SAMEA2042198) | human gut metagenome | biome: human gut; feature: human-associated habitat; material: faeces... | reverse complement strand
GCGTGAAGGAATACAGCACGAGGCATGGGCGCCCTTCGCCGAGGGCAAGCGCGACATCTTCAACAACCCTACCGTCAAGGCGATAGCCGGCCGCCACGGCAAGACCACGGCGCAGGTAATGCTCCGCTGGCTCAACCAGCGCGGCGTTGTAGTCATCCCCAAGAGCGTAAGCAAGGCGCGCATGGCCGAGAACCTGGACATCTTCGACTTCACGCTTGACGACGAGGAGATGCGCCGCATGGCCGTTCTCGACACGGGGAAGAGCCCCATATACGACGACCAAGACCTGCCTACGGTGCGCGGAATAGGGCTGCACAAGATACATTAGTTGCGGTTTTGGGGTTTTACGGTTATGGGGTTATGCGGTTGTTGGTAGCGTTGCAAAGTCAAAACCAATATTAATAAGGCTGTAAAACAAACCGTATAACCTTATAACCGCGAAACCCCATGACCGTAAGAAATACCGTAAAACCTTATAACCGTATGACTTTATAATCGAAAAGATATGGAATATACAACATTAAGCAACGGCGTAAAGATGCCGTTATTGGGCTACGGAGTATTCCTTGTTAGCCCGGAAGAGTGTGAACGTTGCGTGCTCGACGCGATAAGTACGGGTTACCGCCTCATAGATACCGCCCAGGCATACTTCAACGAAGAAGGAGTTGGCGCGGCGATAGCGAAGTGCGGCGTGACGCGCGACGAGCTTTTTATCGTTACGAAAGTGTGGATTACCAACGCCGGAGAGGAGAAAGCCGCGCACAGCATCGACGAGTCGCTGCGCAAGTTGCGTACAGACTACATCGACCTGCTGCTCATCCACCAGCCTTACGGCGACGTGTACGGCTCGTGGCGGGCAATGGAGAAGGCTTACAAGGATGGCAAAGTGAGGGCCATAGGCGTGTCAAACTTCCAGAAGGGACGCTTCTACGACTTTGCATATCATGCCGACGTGAAGCCAATGGTTAACCAGTTGCAGTGCAACGCCGTGATGCAGCAGGACGGAATACAGCCTTACTTGGCTGAATTTGGCACGAAGATGATGGCCTGGGAACCGCTCGGCGGACAAGGCTCTGACGCCATATTCGGCAACGAAACGCTGAAACAAATCGGCGGAAAGTATGGCAAGACGGCCTCGCAGGTGGCCTTGCGCTGGCTTACGCAGCGCGGCATAGTTGCCATTCCGAAGAGTACGCACCGTGAAAGAATGGCCGAAAACCTTGACATTTTCGGCTTCCGCCTTACCGACGGCGACATGTCGTCCATTGCCAAGCTGAACATGCACGACGAAGGAGCGGTGAACTTCAACGACCCGGCGTTCATCAAGATGCTAATCGATACGTATAAGTAAAATCAAAAGGTAAAAGGGTAAAAAGGTAAAAAAGTAAAACGGCTGCGCATGAAAGGTTTTACCTTTTTACTTTTTTACCATTTTACCTTTACAATACGGTTGCAGCCAACCTCTTGGCCTTATCCCTCAAGGCTGTTGTGTCGGCGTCGGTGTCGCCGTAACAGAGCACAACGCCCATGCGGCGGCCTACGTGTTGCTGTTGTTTTCCGAATATGCGCAGTCGGGTGTAGTCCTCTTTCAGCACGTCGAGCATGTTGTATTGCGGCTCGTGGTCGGCCTCTTCCTTGGCCAGTACGACTGCGCTCGCCCCGGCGTGTTCAAGGTGTATGGCCGGGATAGGCAGCCCCATGACGGCGCGGAAGTGCAGTTCGAACTCGTTGAGGTTGAGCGTATGGCCGAGCGTTACCATGCCAGTGTCGTGGGGACGGGGTGAAAGTTCGGAGAAAATCACGCCTTTGTCATTGCTTAAAAAGAACTCTACGCCCCATATTCCCGCGCCGGTCAGCGCGCCGGTCACGGCCTCCGCCATGCGCTCGGCTTCTTTCAGGTCGGCCTCGGGAATGGCATACGGCTGCCAGCTCTCGCGGTAGTCGCCGCCTTTCTGTACGTGTCCGATGGGCGGACAGAACAGGGTGGGGCCGTTCTTCTGCGTCACCGTGAGCAGGGTAAACTCGCTGTCGAAGTGGATAAACTCCTCTATTATTATCTCTTTAACGTCGCCCCGGCTGCCTTCCATCGCCGCATTGAACGCCGTTTCGAGTTCGTTGGCGCTCTTTACGCCGCTCTGGCCGTGCCCTGATGACGACATGAGAGGCTTTATTACGCATGGGAAACCGATTTCCTTGGAGTGCTCTTTCAGTTCGTCAAGCGTCTTTGTGTAGAAGTATTTGGCGGTTTTCAGGCCGAGTTCCTTGGCTGCCAGGTCGCGTATAGCCTTGCGGTTCATCGTGAAGTTGACCGCCCTCGCGCTTGGAACAATCTGTATTCCCTGCTCTTCGAAGCCGAACAGGCGTTCCGTTCGGATGGCTTCTATCTCCGGGACGATGATGTCCGGCTGGTGTTTCTCAACCACTTTGTCGAGCGCGTCGCCATCAAGCATGTTGAAAACTTCGCACTCGTCGGCCACCTGCATTGCCGGAGCGTTGGCGTAACGGTCGCAGGCTACAACGTATTGGCCGGCCCTTTTGGCGGCGATTACAAACTCTTTGCCCAGTTCTCCCGAGCCTAACAATAGTATTTTCTTCATCTTTTATCTGTCGATTAATTGTTTCACCATCTGCCATTCGGGCGAAACCGCCATCTTACGGAGGTTGGCTTCGATTATTTTCAGCATTGTCTCGTTGCTTACGTGGCGTTCCCTTGCAATGTCTTCAAGCGGCTTCACGTCGTTGCCGAACAGCCCGTAATACTGCTGCAGCATGTCTTCGTCGTCGGCGTAGACAAGGTGCATGATGTGCTTTATGTAGTGTTCCACCTTCTCGCTTACGCACTGCGGCTCCTTGCCGAGGCGTATGAGGAAGTCTTGGAGTTCTTCGGATAGTGCGTCCATGGTTGTTTGCGGTTATACGGTTTTACGGTTATGAGGTTTTAAGGTGGTTAGAAACATAAAACCGTATAACCTTAAAACCTCATAACCTTACAACCGTATAAATTATCTGTTGCCGTACATCTGCTCGTAATACTTCTGGTAATCACCGCTGGTTACCTCGTTCACCCAGTCCTGATGCTCCAAGTTCCAGCGTATTGTCTTTACAATGCCGTCGGCGAACATGGTTTCCGGCTGCCAGCCCAGTTCGTTCTTTATTTTTGTCGGGTCGATGGCGTAACGCTGGTCGTGGCCGAGGCGGTCGGTGACGAACGTGATGAGGCTGTCGTTAATCCAGCTTATGTCGATGTCGCCGTTGGCGTCTTTCACCTGTTTTTTCAGTATGTTGCGCAGGCTCTTGTCGTCGGCCATCATGTCGTGGATTGTCTTTATTGTGAGCTTTACAATGTCGATGTTCTTCATCTCGTTGTGTCCGCCTACGTTGTACACCTCTCCGTCGCGTCCTTCACGCACCACAAGGTCTATTGCCTTGCAGTGGTCTTCCACATAAAGCCAGTCCCTTACGTTGTCGCCTTTGCCGTAAACGGGCAGTTGTTTGCCTTCGAGTATGTTGTTTATAATCAGCGGAATAAGTTTCTCCGGGAAGTGATACGGGCCGTAGTTGTTGGAGCAACGCGTGATGGTAACGGGCATGTGGTAAGTGTCGTGGTATGCCTTTACAATGAGGTCGGCACTTGTTTTCGATGCGCTGTACGGGCTGTGGGGGCATACCGGGGTGTCTTCGGTGAAGTAACCTTCCGCTCCGAGCGAGCCATATACTTCGTCTGTGCTTACCTGGTGGAAGCGTTTGCCCTCCTTCCAGGCCGGGTATCCCGTAGCGTCTTTGCCTGTAACCCACGCCCGGCGGGCAGCGTCGAGCAGGTTTTGAGTGCCCAATATGTTTGTCTCAAGGAACAGCTGAGGGGTTTCTATGCTGCGGTCTACGTGGCTTTCGGCTGCAAAGTTCACCACATAGTCTATGTCGTTCTCGGCAAAAAGGCGGTCGGCCAGTTCGCGGTCGCGTATGTCTCCGTGTACGAATACACACCTCTTGCCGTCTACATCGTCCTTTATTGTACCGTAGTTGCCTGCATACGTCAGGAGGTCGAGCACAATTACCTTGATGTCTTCATCCTTATACTTCTTGTAAAGAAGGTATTTGATGAAATTGGAGCCGATAAATCCGGCGGCGCCTGTTACTAAATAAGTCTTCATTTTGTTGGCTGTTTTGTTGGGTTTTACGGTTTTCGGTTTTTATGGTTATGCGGTTTGGGGCTTTACGGTTGTGTTGTTTATGGTGCGATATGCGGCATAACCGCACAACCTTACAACCTCATAACCGTATTACCGTATATATATAACTCTGTTTTTGTCAAAAAATTGTGTCGCCGCAGCGTCTCGGGTCGTTGAGCGTAACTACTTCAAGGTCTTTGAAGTCGTTGCCGTCCACGGTCAGGCGGACGATGGTCCGCTCCCTGTGCCATCCTTGCAGGCCGGCCGCTCCGGGGTTGATGTGGAGCAGGTTGAGCGTCTTGTCGTACTTCACTTTCAGTATGTGCGAGTGTCCGGAGATGAAAAGCCGGGGCGGACTGGCGTATATTGAGGCGCGTATGCTGGCGTCGTAGTTGCCGGGATAGCCACCGATGTGCTTCATCAGCACGTCGGCATCCTCGCATTTCCACCTTAGTTTTTCGGGGAACATGCGCCGCAGGTCGCCTCCGTCGCAGTTTCCGCAGACGGCACGGAACATGCGAAACTCCGCCAGACGCTCCGCAACCTCCATTGAGCCGATGTCTCCGGCGTGCCAAATCTCGTCGCACGGCTCGAAGTAATGCAGGTATTTGTCGTCCCAGTAGGAGTGGGTGTCGCTGATGATGCCGATTTTCTTCATGTCGGTATGCGGTTTTACGTTCGTGAGGTCATACGGTTTTACGGTAAGGAAGCAAGTTCCACTCCATGTCGGTATGCGGTTTTACGTTCGTGAGGTCATACGGTTTTACGGTATTGCGACCGTATAACCGCATGACCTTAAAACCTTATAACCTCACATTAAGTTTTCTCTTTATAAACTCCTTGACAAACTCTTCCGTGCCTTCCATACCCAGGATGCTGGAGTTTATGCAAAGGTCGTAAGACTTGCTGTGCCCCCATTCCTTGCCGGTATAGTAGTTGTAGTAAGACGAACGGGTGGATTCCTTGTTCTCGATGATTTTCTTTGCCTCGTCCTCCGTGCAGTTGTGGCGTTTGCATACGCGGCTGATGCGCTCGTCCATGTCGGCCGTAATGAATACGCTTACGGTGTTCTTGAAGTCGCGCAGCACGTAGTCGGCGCAACGGCCCACGAACACGCACGAGTGTTCCGACGCCGCCTTGCGTATGGCGTCGCTCTGGAATTGGAACAGGCTTTCCTGCGAAAGCTTGTTGTTATAGAAGTTGTTGTCAGACACGAAGGGTGCGTGCATGTGGAACAACGAGCGGAAAAAGCCTTTCTTCTCGTCGTTCTGTTCAAAGAACTTCTCGCTGAAGCCGCTTTCCTTGGCGGCGAGATTAAGCAGTTCGCGGTCGTAGAAGTTGCACCCGAAGTCCTTGGCCAGCATCTTGGCAATGATTAGTCCGCCGCTGCCCAGCTGCCTTCCTACGTTGATTATTATTTTTTTGTCGTCCATAACGGTTTGTTTTTACGGTTTTACGGTTGAGCGGTTATAAGGTCTTACGGTATTTGTCTGCAACCGTATGACCTTATAACCATATAACCTTATGCCCCCATATTCATTTGCCTTTTAAACTTCCTCATGTACTTCGCCATCATGTAGAAGGCCACAATGGCTGCTACTGCGTCGGAAACCGGCATCGCCGTCCACACGCCGTCAACCTTCATGATGGGCGGAAGCACAACGAGCAGCGGCAGCAGGAACAGCATCTGGCGCGAGAGCGACAGGAAAATGCTGATTTTGGCCTTGCCGATGCACTGGAAGAAGTTGGTGATAACCATCTGGCAACCCACGATTGGGAAGGCCAGCATGTGTATTCTTATACCCTCGACGGCCAGCCCGATGAGAGTGTCATCGGTCGTGAAGAGGCGTGCGCACTGGTAAGGAAAGAACTCGGCGATGACGAAGCCCGTGGTGGTGATTGCCGTGGCGGTTATCATCGCGAGCTTCAACACGCGCATGAGGCGGTCGAACCGCTGCGCGCCGTAGTTGTAGCCGGCTATCGGGAGCATTCCCTGGTTGAGGCCGATTGTCACCATTACGAAGATGAACGACACCTTGCTGGCTATGCCGTAGGCGCCAACGGCAAGGTCGCCGCCGTAATGTGACAGCCCGGCGTTGATGAAGATTACCACAACGCAGGCGCACACGTTCATCGCGAAGGGCGACATGCCTATGCTCGTGATGTTCTTCACAATACTGCTTTTCAGCTTGTATATGCCCCGTTGGAAGTGTAGGATTTCCTGTTGGTTGCTGAACAGCTTGATTTGCCACAGCAGGGCTACGAGCTGCGAGAGGATGGTTGCCAGCGCGGCACCCATGATGCCCATGCCCAGCGGCCATATGAAGATGGGCGCGAGCACTATGTTGAGTATGACGGTGAGTATTGTCGCCGCCATGGCCTGCTTGGGTTTGCTGGCCGCGCGCAGCACGGCGTTCATGCCGAGGAATGTCTGCGACACCACGTTGCCCGCCAGGATTACGAGCATGTAGTCGCGTGCGTAAGGTATGGTGTTCTCGCTTGCGCCGAAGAAATACAGGATGGGGTCGAGGAAAAGCAGCGTGATGATGCCGAAGGCCACGCCCACCACAAGGTTGAGCGTGAAGCTGTTGCCGAATATGTGTTCGGCCATTTTGTAGTCTTTCTGCCCTAATTTCACCGAGATGCACGTTGAAGAGCCGATGCCGACGGCGGCTCCGAAGGCCGCCGATAAGTTCATAAGCGGGAACGTTATTGCCAAGCCCGATATGGCTAGCGCGCCTACGCCTTGTCCGATGAAGATGCTGTCAATCATGTTGTACAGCGAGGAGGCCGTCATCGCTATGATGGCCGGCAGGGCATACTGGGCCAGCAGCTTGCCTACCGGCTTCGTCCCGAGTTCAAGTGTTGCCTGTCTGTTATCCATAAAAGTCTTTCTTTATCGTGTGCAAAGGTACTGCAAAATTTCGGTTAAGCGAAGTAAAAGGGAAACACTTTTCATTTTTATGAGCGTAAGAAATTTATTTAAACCGAGCGGATTGCAAAATAAAAGGATGTGAAACGGACTTTTATTTTCATTCCTGAGGTGCAGCCTATATTATCAAAAGGTACTGCAAAAAGTTGATACGGTGAAGTGAAAAACTGAAAAAACATTGTAACAGGCTTTCTTGTATTCTTCAATGCTTTTTTAATTGACGGCGAATTGTATTGCAAAAGGCCATCAATTGCAACGTAAAAGGCCGTCTTTTGCAGGCTAAAAGACGGCCTTTGCAAAGTGCTTGATAGCCAGGCTGTTACAAGGTGCGCACCGATGCCGGTGCGTATGGCCGCCTGCCATGCCTTTGATGTATGCCGCGCATGGTGCCGGCGGCAGCTTATAAACGGAACCGGTGCGCCCTTTACGGGGCGCACCGGTTATTATATACATGCCGCGTGACGGCTCGATGTTGTTACTTGCGGTTGCGCTTCGGCATGAAGAAGTCGCGCACGCGCAGCTTCTTTTGTCCGGCCTGCATGGCTTTTGTCATCTTTGCGGCTGGCGTAACCTCGTCGTCGTTAGCGGAGTAAGTCTTGTAAGAGTATTCGTAACGGTAGCCGTTAAGCATCTCCCAGTCTATGGTGCCGTCGGCGTTGAGGCCGTACTCGGCATAAGTCTGTTCGTTATAGCTGCCGTCGTCGCCATATATAGTCTTGCATTCTATTAATTCAGGAAGGTGTGCCGGGCCTTTGCCGAACATTCCCACGAGGGCGAGTAGGTACTGGTCGTCACCGAAAATATCGGTAAACGCCATTGGGAACTGCCCTGTTTTGTTGTTGAGTGTATTGTCGTATGTCACCTTGTATTCCTCTGTTTCGGTGTCTGTCTTGCCGTCTTCAGTCTCGGTGTACTCATAGCGCGCGCTGACAAAGTCGCCACCCTTCCATGTGCAGGTCACCTTTCCGCTTCCTGTATATGAAGACTTTTCGCCATCATAGCTGTAGCTTTCCTTCGACGTGCCCGTCTGTGCGGTCAAGTGGCCGTCGCTGTCATACTTGAACGTCACCGTTCCGCTGCCTCTTTCGTATCCGCTGCCGTCAGAATAGTTCCATGACCCGTATATTTTTGTGATGTAGCCTTTGTTGTTGAATACGACGTGCATGTAGTCCTCTTCGTCGTCAGTGCTTATGATGAGCTTCTTGTAGTCTATGTTCACAACGTCGTAGCCGTATGAAGATGATATGTTGTAGCAGCGTCCATTGTCGTCATAATAGAAGTTGTAGCTACCTACCTGCGTAGGCAGTTTGCCGTTGTACGTCGCCACAGGGCCTTTGGGTGCCGCCCCCTCGTCGTCGTCGCTGCACGATGTGAATGCTACCGAGCACAATGCCATGGCCAGGCACGGTACGAGATACTTCCAACTGTTCTTGTTCATCATTGTAATGTTTTTTGTTTTGCGCCTGCGTAGGTCGCAGGCAAGTTGTTAGACAATCAACGGGGCTTCTTTGTTTTATGTTTTTAACATCCTCCAAGGCTGCCCCTTTCCGCCTCGTAAGGTGTGCGTTCTGTGTTGCTGTAATGTTTACATTGCCTGTTGTAGGACATTTCACGGCTTTTACGCCGCGACTGGTTTTATTGCAAATTTATGGTTTTTAGATTTACATTCTTTAATAATTAAATATTATTTAACGTAAAACGCATAATTTTAACACGACCCGTAAACGCTTGGTTTACACCTTTTGTGAAAACCGTGTGCGGTTGCATGTTTTGTATCTTGAAGCCAGCTGTTTTGTAAAAGGTGGCCTTTCGCCTTGCAAAAGGCCATGAATTGCCATGCAAAAGGCCGCCTTTTAGCGTCTAAAAGGCGGCCTTTTGCATGGCGTTTTGTAAATTGCTGGCTGTCAATGGGTTGGCAGTGGCTTGTCGCTTGGCATTATTTGGCTTGTTGGCCTGATGTGACTTGTTGGCCTGATAAGGTCGATAAGCCGCTGCTGATACGTCTTTTTAACGTAAGTCCGGCATAAGAAATCTGCGGTAATCATCCTACTTCAAGCGGCCGGCGGGTAACTGTCATTCCGCGCTCCGACGCGGAATCCAGTAAAAAAACATGGTAAAAACAAGGTTGTTCACACTGGATTCCGCGTCGGAGCGCGGAATGACAGTTACCAACCGACCACTTGAGGAGAAAGAAAAGGCAAGTTCTTCTCTATCAGTAAAATTGTTCCTTATATCGAATTCACGTCTTTTTACAATGGCAAAAGCTAATCAAGCCCCTCCTTTCGGGAGGGTTGGGGGTGTGTATTTACTCGAAGTCGAAGTAAAAACCGTCGTCGTCCGTGCTTTCGCTTTCGGCCTTTTGTTGTTGCGGAGGGTTCTTAAGGTTGCCCTTCTCGTCGTACATGCCGTATGTGATGCGCAGCACTATGAACTCCGTGCGGCGGTTCAGCTGGTTGCATATTTCCTGTTTCTCGGGGTCAAGCTTCTTTATGAAGTCCTCGGTCAGCACGTCTCCCTCTTTCAGCCACGGGTACTTCTCGGTCAGCTTCTTGCGTATTGTCTTAGGCTTTTCCTTGCCGTAGCCCACGGGCGACAGCCTGTCACGGGCTATTCCGTGCTCCGTCAGGTAGTTTACTACGGCTTCCGCCCTGCGTTGCGACAGCGTCTTGTTATACTCCGCGCTGCCTTTGTAGTCGCAGTGCGCGCTCAGTTCGATGGTTACGTTGGGGTTCTCGTTGAGCAGTTTCACGAGTTCGTCGAGCGCGGCGGTCGATTCCGGGCGCAACGAATACTTGTCGAAGTCGTAGAATATGTTGTCAATCAATACGGGAACGCGGATTGACGCCAAGGGGAATTGCAGCACGTATTCCTTTGATTCCTGCACAGGCTCTACGCGAAGTTCCTCCTTGTGGTTGAGGAAACCTTTGCATGTAGCCAGCATGATGTAGTCAACGCCGGGCTGTATTACCTGCGTAAACGAGCCGTCCATCTTGACGCTAAGCTTCAGGTTGGTGCCGTCGCTGCCCACCATGTACACCAAGGCTTCGGGCAGTTCGTAGCCTTCCATCTCGTAGACCCAGCCCTTTACGGTCTGTATTATCTCGGGTTTCTCGAAGCTGTAGATGTGGTCGTAGCCGCGTGCGTCGCCCCGGTTGGATGAGAAGAAGCCGCGGTTGTGAGGTCCTTCAAACGTCATTCCGAAGTCGTCTCCCTGCGAATTGAGCGGATAGCCGGGGTGTTCCAGCTTGACGCGTCCCGTCTTCGGGTCGGCCTTGGCTATGTATATGTCAAGTCCGCCGAGGCCTTTGTGCCCGTCGGATGAGAAGTACATGTCGCCGTTCGGGCGGAAAGTGGGAAACATCTCGTCGCCTTCCGTGTTGATAGGCTCGCCCAAATTCTCCACGCCTCCAAGCCCGGCGGAGGTCAGGCGGACGCGCCAGATGTCGAGACCGCCCTTGCCTCCGGGCATGTCTGACGTAAAGTAGAGCCACTGCCCGTCGGGAGATATTGCCGGGTGGGCGTAGCTCGACAGCGTGTCGCGCGTCAGTTCGAGCGGCTTTGGCTTGCCCCATGCCGCGTCGGCGCGGCTCGACGTCACTATGGTTGCATACCGCGGATAGCTCGGGTCGGTGACACATTGTGTGAGATACATTTCCCTTTGGTCGGGCGTAAAGCAGCAGGCACCCTCGTCATATTCGGAGTTCAGGCCGCTCTCGATGGTCTCCGGCCGTTGCCATTTGCCTTTTTCGTCCTTTTGCGAATAAAATATGTCGCCGTTCTTCGTTCCCGTTATGCCGCTAAGTTCGTCTCCCTGCGCCTCGTTTCGGGTTGAAGTGAAGTAGAGCTGGTCGTACTCGTCGCCGAAGAGCATCGGCGAATAGTCGGCCCGGCGCGAGTTGAATATGTCCATCTTCTTGACTATGTAGCGCGAGCCTGCTTCCTTTTCGGCTTGCGCTGTCTGTGCCGCGAGCAGGCCGGTCTTGGCAAGTTCATTGCCGGGAAGGGTGTCAAGTACGAGCTGGTACTCCTTTGCCGCCTCCTTGTAGCTGGCCGCCTTCATCAGCAGTCGTGCCAGTTTGAGGTGCGTATCGATGCTGTCCTGCTTGTATCTTATAACGTTTCGGTATGCTGCTATGGCTTTTGCGTTGGAGTTTATGCGGTCGTAACAGTAGGCAAGTTTGGCCGCGCGCTGTCCGCGCTTTGCCCTTTCCTTTGACGGAGTTTTGTTGTATGCCACCTTAAAGTATTCCGCCGCGTCAAAATATTCGCCTACGGCGAGAGCCTTCTCGCCCTTTTTCATGTAGTGGTCGGCACCGCACGAGGAGGCGAGCAGTGCCATTACACCTATTATTATATATGTGATGGGTTTCATGTTTGTTGCCTAAGAAAAAGCCCCTCCCGGCCTCCACGGTGGGGAGGGGCGTGTATGTATGTCAAGTTATGCGCCTTCTTTCTGCAATATATGCCGGTTGGGGCTTCTTATATAATAACTTGTTTTTCCTTGTTTTATTATTTTTATTGCTGTCTGCTGCGCATGTTCAGGTGTTTTGCTGGTACATGGCGGCTGTCAGTTTCCCTCCCTTTGGGGAGGGTTGGGGTGGGGCTTAAACGGCAGGCGAAATGTGCAGCCCTCGCGCCAGCAATCGCATCCGTAGGCCGTTTTGCCCTTTATTATGTGGCCTTTGCCGCATACGGGGCAGGTGCGGCCTATGATTGAGTCGTCGGCAGGCAGCGTCTGCGCCTCCTGTTTGGGCTTTGCCTTGTCGGGTTTTGCTGTGCCTTGTGCCTTGGGACGTGGCGTTGCGGCCTTCTTCTTGGCCTTTTTCTTCAGGTCGTCGTCGGTAGTTACGGTTACGTGGCGGTTGCTGTTGTCGGCCAGCACGTCGTTCACAATGGTGGTGATTTGCTGCTTCAGCTCGTCGATGAACTGCCCGGCATCGTATTTCTTGTGCTCTATGTCGCGCAGCTTCTTCTCCCAAATGCCCGTCAGTTCGCAGCTTTTAAGCAACTCTTCCTTGATTATTCCGATGAGTTCGATGCCCGTAGGCGTAGCCACTATGCGCTTGCGTTCGCGCCTGATGTAGTGTCTTTTGAACAGGGTCTCGATGATGTTCGCCCTCGACGACGGCCTTCCGATGCCGTTCTCCTTTAATGCGGCGCGCAGCTCCTCGTCATCTACGAACTTTCCGGCCGTCTCCATCGCGCGCAGCAGCGTCGCTTCGGTGTAGTACGGGGGCGGAGTGGTCCACTTCTCGGTAAGCGTAGGCTTGTGGGGGCCGCTCTCTCCCTTGGCGAAGGCAGGCAGAGTGCGCTCCTCGTCTTGGCGGTTGGCGTTGTCGGTGTCGTCCTGCGGCGTGTCTTTCGCGTACAACACGCGCCATCCCGGGTCAAGTATTTGCTTGCCGGAGACTTTAAATTCCACGTCGTCCACACGTCCCGTGGCGGTTGTTGTTGAGAACTTGCAGTCAGGATAGAACACGCTGATGAAGCGGCGGGCGATGAGGTCGTAGACGTTTCGCTCCAGGTCGGTAAGGTTTTGGGCGGGAACGCCGGTGGGGATGATGGCGTGGTGGTCGGTCACTTTCGACGTGTCGAACACCTTTTTGCTCTTTGGCAGGGGCTTGCCTGCCAGCGGTTGTGTGAACGCCTCGTACCCGCGCAGCCCACGGAGGGTGGCGGCGCACTTGGGATAGATGTCGTCGCTAAGGTACTGCGTGTCCACACGGGGGTATGTAGTCAGCTTTTTTTCGTAAAGGGATTGGATTACATTGAGCGTGGTTTCCGCGCTCATGGAGAACTTCTTGTTGCAGTCCACCTGAAGCGAGGTCAGGTCGTAGAGGTGTGGCGGCGCTTCCCGTCCGGCTTTCTTCTGAACGTCGGTCACGGTGAAAGGTTTTCCTTCGATTTTGGCGAACGACTGTTCGCCCTCCTCTTTGCTTGTAAACTTGCCCTTGGTGGCGGTGAACAGCGTGTCGCGGTACACCGTGGAGAGCACCCAGTAAGGCTCAGGCTTGAAGTTGTCTATCTCCTTCTGGCGGTTCACTATGAGCGCGAGGGTAGGCGTCTGCACGCGTCCAACGGAGAGCACCTGGCGGTTTTGCCCGTACTTCAGCGTGTACAGGCGCGTGGCGTTCATGCCGAGGAGCCAGTCGCCTATGGCCCGGCTAAGCCCGGCAAGGTACAGGGGCTTGTATTCCTCCTGGTCTTTCAGCGTGTTGAAGCCGTCGCGTATGGCCTCGTCGGTCATCGACGAAATCCACAAACGCTTCACGGGGCACTTGGCCTGCGCCTTCTGCATCACCCAACGCTGGATGAGTTCACCCTCCTGTCCGGCATCGCCGCAGTTTATTATGCCGTCGGCGGCCTGCATCAGGCGTTCTATTACGGCAAACTGTTCGGCCACTCCTTTGTCCTCTATTAGCTTTATGCCGAAGCGTTGGGGTATCATCGGCAGCGAGCCGAGCGACCACCGCTTCCACATAGGTGTGTAGTCGTCAGGCTCCTTGAGCGTGCACAGGTGACCGAAAGTCCATGTCACCTGGTAGCCGTTGCCCTCGATGTAGCCCTTGTGTGTGGCCGTTGCGCCCAGTATTCGCGCTATGTCGCGCGCCACGCTTGGTTTCTCGGCGATGCAGACAATCACTGGTTATTTAAGAATTAAGAGTTAAGAATTAAGAAAAAATGACTTGTTGGAATTAATGGTTATGGATTTGGAGCTTCTGTTTAATTAAGAGTTAAGAGTTAAGAATTAAGAAAATATGACTTATCGGTAATTTTCTTAATTCTTAACTCTTAACTCTTAATTTCCTAATACCCCAAGTCTTCGCCCACCAGCACCACTGTGTGTCGGCCTGCCGGGTGAGAGTTGCGCATGAAGTGGATGTAGTTGCAGATGCTCTCTGGCGAGTTGCAGTTGTGGCATACGCCGTCAACCTGGCACGGGGTCTTGATGTCGAAGCGCGCCGCGTTTATTGGGCTGGCCGTCGAGCGGGCGCGTGCCAGGGCTGCGTTTACGTCCTGCGCCACCTTGTTAAGCCCCACAACGAGGATTACCTTCTTAGGCCCGAAGGTGATGGCGGCCACGCGGTTGCCGTTGCCGTCGATGTTCACCACAACGCCGTCCTCGCTTATTGCGTTGGCGCTCGTCAGGTAGAAGTCGGCTGAAAACGCCTCGCGGTATATGCGCTGCGCCTCGTCGCGGTCGGCGGCAAGGTCGCGGTCGAGCAGCCGCAGGTCGCGCTTGTGCAGTGCTTCGGTAAGGCCCATGTCGCGTATCGTCATTGAGCCGCCCCATGATACTGTGCTGCCGTCGGGTATCATTGCCGACACTCGCTCCACGGCTTCGGCCGCCGTGGGGCAGTATATGGCCTCGAAGTTGCGCCTTTTCAGGTTTTTGAGCATCTTCTCGGCGAGCCGTTGGTTGCGTATTTCCTTTGGAGTCATAATGTGTTTTGTATTTGTTTTCTTGACTAATATGAGTGCAAAGTTACTTATTTTTTCGTCATTTCGAGTGTGTTGCGTGATAAATGTAGCCATGTTTAACGTTACAGGGTTTTGCAAAAGGTGGCCTTTCGCCTTCCAAAAGGCCGTCTTTCGCACGCTGAAAGGCCACCTTTTGCAGGCCGAAAGACGGCATATTGGAAAGGCGTTGGCAATCAGACACTTACAAGCCTGCCGCCGACGCGTCTTGAAAGAGCCGTCAAAACGCCCCTTTTCAGCCGTCCGGACGTGTCGTTCACGCCGTTGAAACGTCTTGTCTGGACGGCCTTTCCGTAACCGTGTTTTTATGTTTGGATGAAAATAAAATCTCGTTTCGTCCACATTTATTTTGCATTTCGCCTCGCAATCATTATCTTTGGATAAGATAAGCTGCGTTTCGGCAATAAAAATAAATCCTCGTTTCTCTCGGTTTTATTTTGTATTGCACTCAACTTGCATTATCTTTGCAGGTTAAAAAGAAATCGTGACGTTAGTGAAGCCGTTATTGTCAACGTTGTTGTTTTTCGTCTTCGCCGCCGCCGTCGGCGCGCGGACGGGCGAGAATGCGCTCAAGGTGAAATACCCGGGAGGCAGGACATACATGTTCCGCGTCGAACTGAAAGACAAGCGCGGCACGCCTTACAGCCTCTCGCGGCCTGGCGACTTCCTTTCGACAAAGGCCTTGGAGAGACGCAACCGCCAGCACCTGAGGCTCGACTCGACCGACCTGCCCGTCAATCCTGCTTATGTGAACGAAATCCGTTCCATGGGAGTTGATGTGGTGAGCAGCAGCAAATGGAACAACACCGTGCTCGTGCGCAGCCGCCATCTGTCTAAACTGAAGAGCGTCGCGCTGCTCGGCTGCGTCAAGTCGGTGCGCAAGGTGTGGACGTCTCCCGACTCCATCGACTCCGCTCCGCCCCGTGCGAGGTATCACACGGAGTTCAACAGTTGGGACACCGTGGAGCAAAGCCCTTACGGGGTGACGCTCGGACAGACCGAAATGGTTGGAGGAGAGCAGTTGCACAACCGCGGCTACCGTGGCCGTGGCATGACGATAGCCGTGCTCGACGGCGGCTTTATGAACGCCGACCGCATACCGTGCTTGAAGGAAGCGCGCGTAGTGGGCACGGCAGACTTCGTGGTGCCGCGCTCGGAGAGCGTATTCAAGGAGATGGACCACGGCACAAAGGTGCTCTCGGTGATGGCCGTCAACGTGCCGGGCAAGTTTGTAGGGGCGGCCCCGGAGGCGTCATACTGGTTGTTGCGCTGCGAGGACGGATATACCGAAAGCCTTGCCGAGGAGGACTACTGGGCCGCCGCGGCCGAGTTTGCCGACAGCGTAGGCGTTGACATAATAAGCAGTTCGCTGGGCTTCCATTCGTTCGACAACCCGGCAGACAACTACACATACCGCCAGCTCGACGGCCATACCGCCCTAATATCGCGCTCCGCGTCGATGCTTGCCGCCAAGGGCATACTGCTCGTCAACAGCGCGGGCAACGACGGCATGGCGTCATGGAAGAAAATAAACGTGCCTGCCGACGCTGACAACATAATAACTGTGGGCGCCGTTACGCCCGACCGACGCAACGCTTCGTTCAGCAGCATAGGCCCTACGGCCGACGGACGCGTGAAGCCCGACGTCATGGCGCAGGGCAGTCCTACGGCCGTCATCACCGGGCGTGGCACTATAATAAAAGATGTGGGCACGTCGTTCTCCACGCCGCTCGTTGCCGGACTGGCCGCATGTCTTTGGCAGGCGTTGCCCGGCAAGACAGCCTCTGACATGGTAAGGCTTATCCGAAAGTGTGCCGACAACACCGCCGCGCCCGACAATATCTACGGTTACGGCATACCTGATTTCTGGAAAGCGTATGAAATGGGGAAGGAATGAGAAAATTAAAGCCCCACCCCGGCCCTCCCGCGGGGAGGGAGTTCTGATTATAATGTTGTCTTTTTGCCTTCCCTTTTTCTGGTATTCGTCAATAATTTCTTGCAAGATGAAATATCAAGATACTGTTTTTACACCCAATCAAGCTAATCAAGAGCCCTCCCATCGGGAGGGGTGGGGTGGGGCTCTCTCTCTTTTTGAGCTTAACTCCCTCGTCCGCGAGGCCGTCGAACTGACCCTGCCCGGCGACTATTGGGTGGAGGCGGAGCTGTCGGAGGTGCGCGAGCGTGGCGGACATTGCTACATGGAGCTTGTGCAGAAAGACCCTGACGGCGTAACGCCTGTGGCGCGAGCATCGGCTAAGTGCTGGCGTTCGGCGTGGATGTTGGTGCGTCCCCACTTCGAGCGCGTCACCGGGCAGTGCATAAGTGCGGGCATGAAGGTGCTGCTGAAGGTGCACGCACAGTTCCATGAAAACTACGGTTTTTCGTGGATAGTGACAGACATTGACCCTACGTTCACCCTCGGCGACATGGCGCGCCGCCGCCAGGAAGTAATCTGCCGGCTGAAAGAGGAAGGCGTGTTCGACCTCAACAAGCAGCTCGCCCTGTCGCCATTCGCGCAGAGCATAGCCGTAATCTCCAGCGAGACGGCGGCCGGTTACGGCGACTTCTGCAACCAGCTTGACACCAATCGGTTCGGTTTTGCGTTCACGGTTACGCTCTTCCCTGCCGTAATGCAGGGCGAACGCACGGCGCGGAGCATAATCGATGCCCTCAACGCGGTGAACGCTGATGCCGCGAAGTATGACTGCGTGGTGATAATCCGCGGCGGAGGAGCAACGAGCGACCTGTCCGCCTTCGACTCGCTTGAGCTTGCGGAGAACGTGGCAAACTTTCCTTTGCCCGTAATAACCGGCATCGGCCACGAACGCGACGAGAGCGTAGTTGACATGGTTGCGCATACGCGGGCCAAGACGCCGACGGCGGCCGCCGCCCTGCTCATAGACAACCTGAAGCATACTTCGGAACGTATCGACCGCGCCCGTGACGCCATTGTGGCCGCCGTAAGCCGCCGCATGGACTTCGAGCGGCTGCGCATCGCCCGCGTGGCGGAGCGCATACCGGTGTCGTTCTCTTTGGTCTGTACACGTCAGCGTGCGTTGGTTGACGGTCTGTCGGCAAGGCTCGGCATGGCCGTAAGGCGCGCCGTGATGTCACAAGGGGCGCGTCTCGACCGCCTGTCCGCCTCCATTCCTCCTGCCATAAGCCGCAGACTGGCCGCCGAGGCGCACCGCCTTGAGTTGCTGTCACAGCGTGCGGAGGCGCAAAATCCCGCCCATTTGCTTAAGCGCGGCTACTCGATAACGTTGCATAATGGCCGCGCCGTGCGTTCTTCGGCGGCATTAAGTGACGGCGATGTCATTGAAACACTGCTCGGACGGGGACGTGTAAAGTCTACGGTAACCAAGAAATAGCACCCATGAATTGCCCTCTACCATCCCTTTAATCCCATAGTTACCAGTTCTCCCAGAACACCCAAAAATCCCGAAAACATGAAAGAAACCACCTACGAAGCGGCAATCAAGCAGCTTGAAGACATCGTAAGCAAGATGGAAAACGACGAACTCGACATCGATAGCCTGTCGCAGCAACTGAAAACGGCACAGCGCCTAATCAAGCTTTGCAAGGACAAGCTTGCCAAGACCGACGAGGAAATAACGAAGATACTCGGCAATTAGCAATTCATAATCTACAATTCATAATTCATAATCCCCTTCTCGGGCACCAGCCGAATTAGGCTCATTGGGCTTATTCCCCATCAGGCTAATTAGTCCCATTGGGCTAATCCCCCATCATCCCAATCATAATTATTTCATTAAAAAATTGCTTGTTATTAAGATAATTGCTACTTTTGCAACAAGAAACTCATCAATCAAAGCGATATTATGAAAAATCTGGATTGGGCAAAGTTGCCTTTCGGATATATTCCGACAGACTACAACGTGCGTTGCTATTACCGCGACGGCAAGTGGGGCGAGATAGAAATCTGTTCCGACGAATACATCAAGATGCACATGGCGGCCACCTGCCTGCATTACGGCCAGGAGGCGTTTGAAGGTCTGAAGGCCTACCGTTGTCCGGACGGCAAGGTGCGTGTGTTCCGCATGGACGAGAACGCCGCCCGCCTGCAAAGCACATGCCGCGGAATACTCATGCCCGAGGTGCCGACAGAGCTGTTTGAGGAGATGGTTGCCAAAGTGGTACGCCTCAACCAGGACTATATCCCCACATACGAGAGCGGCGCAACGCTCTATATCCGTCCGTTGCTGCTGGGCATGTCGGCACAGGTTGGCGTGCATCCGGCTACTGAATACATGTTCATGATATTCGTCACACCGGTAGGCCCGTACTTCAAGGGAGGCTTCGCCACCAATCCTTACGTTATCATACGCGAATACGACCGTGCCGCTCCGCTTGGCACCGGTATATATAAGGTGGGCGGCAACTACGCCGCTTCATTGCGTGCCAACAAGATGGCGCACGACCTCGGTTACGCCTGCGAGTTCTATCTCGACGCTAAGGAGAAAAAGTACATTGACGAGTGCGGTGCAGCCAACTTCTTCGGCATAAAGGACAACACTTATGTTACGCCTAAGTCAACAAGCATACTGCCCAGCATCACCAACAAGAGCCTGATGCAGCTGGCCGAGGATATGGGCATGAAGGTGGAGCGCAGGCAAATACCTGAAGAAGAGCTGGCAACGTTTGAGGAGGCCGGAGCCTGCGGCACAGCTGCCGTTATCAGCCCCATCTCCAAGATAGACGACCTCGAGAACCACAAGAGCTACGTCATCAGCAAGGACGGCAAGCCAGGTCCGATAAGTACAAAGCTGTACAACAAGCTGCGCAACATACAGTACGGCATTGAGCCAGACGTGCATGGTTGGACGAAAGTGGTAATTGAATAAATGAATAATGAAAAATGAATAATGAAGAGTGGAAAATTCAAATACCGTGAAATGCAAGGTAATGGATTTTTCACTCTTCATTCTTAAATCTTCACTTTTAATTCTTATGTCAAAGGGAAAACTGGCCAAGTTCGCCGACATGGAGCGTTACGCGAACGTTTTTCAGTATCCGTATTCAGTTATTGACGATGTTCCTTTCGAGATGAAAGGCCGTTGGCGAGAGATGTATTTCCATAACGACAACCCCATTGTGCTTGAGCTTGGCTGCGGCAAGGGTGAGTATGCCGTAGGCCTTGCGCGCCTGTTCCCCGACGTCAACTTCATAGGAGTTGACATCAAGGGGGCCCGCATGTGGACGGGAGCGACGCAGGCGCTTGCCGAGGGGCTAAATAATGTCGCCTTCCTGCGTACCAACATTGAGCTAATCGACCGCTTTTTTGCTCCCGGCGAGGTGCAGGAAATATGGCTTACGTTCAGCGACCCGCAGATGAAGAACGTGCGTAAGCGCCTTACCAGCACATACTTCATGGAGCGTTACCGCCGCTTCTTGGTTGACGGCGGCATAGTGCACGTCAAGACAGACAGCAATTTCCTCTTTACATATACGCGCTACATGGTGGCCCATAACGGCCTGCCGGTGCTCTTCTGCACGGAAGACCTTTACCATACGGCCGACATCGACGACGATACGCGCCGCATACTCTCCATACAGACCTATTACGAGAGCCAGTGGATAGAGCGCGGGCTGAACATACGCTACATGAAGTTCCGTCTGCTGCATGGGGCGGCGCTTGAAGAGTCGGGCGTTGAAATCCCCGTTGACGATTACCGCAGTTACCGCCGCCATTCACGCAGCGGCGTGGAAAAGCGGAAGTAATGGCTCTTGCTTGATTAATGTGAGTTCGGCATAAGCAACCTCCTTTGTAGTGACATATTTAGCGCTACGCGAGTTCGGCATAAGGAATTTACGTTTCAATAAGGCGTGTATCAATCTATTTTGTGTCTCAAACGGTCAATTGGTATCGGTCGGCATCTGTCATTCAGCGTCGGAGCGCGGAACGACAGCTACCAACCGACTGATTGAAGCAGGATGATTGTCGATGCTTCTTATACCGAACTCACGTAATATATTTGTACTGCTTCGTTTTTTTTCAACGTCGTTTCGCATTATTAACGACGGCCTTTCGCTGCCCTGTTTGCCGTATATTGCAATGCCGTTTGCCGTGTCTTGATGTGCAATAAGCCGTGTTTTTACTGCAAAATATCTTTCATCTTTCAGTTTACGGTGTAACACGCTGAATGTCAAGGTGTTGCGCGCTGAAAGATAGCTTGTCGTATCTGTCATCATCCTTCATTCAGAGTATTACGGTGAGAGACGGCTGAAAGATGCCGCGCACATCTGTCATTGTGCAACGCCTTGACATTCAGTGTGTTACACCGTAAACTGAAAGATGAAAGATGTTTTCCATTTTTTTTCGTTTCGTTTTGTCGCAACGCTTGCAGGCTGCCTCTTTTCGGTTCATCCGCTGTTCAGGTGTATAGGTGCATATCTCATCCCCGAAGGGGCAAAACCGCTTCGCGGAAATTAACAATGAAAAATGAAAAATTAAACCGCACGTGAGTTCGACATAAGGATAATGTTGTGATAATCCTATTTCAAATAGTCAGAGGGTAATCAGTCATTCCGCAGAAATGCGGAATCAAGTACATAAATATGGCAAAAACAGGTTATCTATACTGGATTCCGCCCCCGCCCCCTTTCTTCCTACCGGCGGGCGTCCTTCCGCTAAGATATTATATTTGTTTTATTTGTGTTAACGAATATTAATCGGGGGGTAAATTCACACATTCATAAATATTTATTATTTTTGCAACAGTTTATATTGGTATTAACGATTGAGACTGTCTGTGATGGCTAATGGCAAATTTAGAGCCTTTATATTAGTGTTGGCATGTCTGTTGTTTAGTATTCCACTCCATGCGCAACGCATAGCAATTAAGACCAACGCACTGTACTGGACAACTGCAACGTTCAATGCAGGCGTTGAGGCGCGCCTGTCAAAGAAGTGGACATTGGACGTGTCGGCCGGCTACAACCCGTTTACTTTTTCCGGCAACAAGAAGCTGAAGCACGTCTTGGTACAACCCGAGGCGCGCTATTGGCTTTGTGCCCCGTACTCGGGTCACTTCATTGGAGCCAACATCCTCTACTCACACTATAATGCCGGCGGTGTGAAGTTCCCCTTCGGAATATTCAAAGACCTGCGCAGCCAGCGTTTTCAAGGTGACCTTGGAGCTGTCGGGCTGGTCTATGGTTACAGTTGGATGCTTCCCGGAAAGCGGTGGAGCATTGAGGGCGTGGTCGGTATCGGCTACGGCCTGACACATTATTCCAAGTACGCCTGCGAGGTGTGCGGCAGCAAGCTTGGCGAAGACACAAAGAGCCTCTTCATGCCAACCAAGCTCGCTGTGTCGGTAGTATATTATTTGAAGTAAGGAGTGAAAAGGGAAGAGTTAAGAATTAAGAGTGAAGAGTTAAGAGTTAAGAGTGAAAAATCCATTAGCCCTCCCGAAGCTCCCAGCTCTCCCGGCCCTCCCTTAAAGAAGAAAAACTAAATGATTATGAGATTTCTTTTTACCATATTGTCAGTCCTTGCTGTCGGCGCAGCGTCGGCACAGCGTCAGCTCGATGTAGACTGGCGCGACAGCAGCTCGGTAAGGTTTAGCTTCACCGTGGCCGAGGGGCAGGGTGCCGGCAGCGATTACGCCGTGCGCGCCGTTCCCGTATTGGCCGGCGCACTTGGCGACACGCTGCGCCTGGAGCCTACGGTGTTCCGCGGCAAGCGCAATATGCGCTACATAGAGCGTGCGCGCTATTACGGAACGGCCGGCCCGGCCGTGGGCGACGAGTTGTCAGCAGGGCAGGCCAAGGAATACAGCGTTGAGCTAAGCCGTGGCGACTATCCATGGCTGTGGGCGGACAAGGTAAGTCTTGCCGTTGAACGGACAAAGGAGGGCTGTTGCGACGTTATACCCATGCAGCCCGTGCCCGTGGGCAGCCTGATGTACGTGCCGGCGTTCGCACCGGTGCTGGCGGCCGTGCCCGACAATACCGGCCGCGCCGGAGAGCTGGAGCGTGACAACCCCGTGCTGCAGCACATATCCAAGTACCGCCCGTATGACGATACACGCATACTGCGCAAAGAGAAGGGCGCGCTCTACGTACACTTCCCCGTTGACAAGCATGACATACGCCACGACTTCCGCAGCAACGGCCCTACGCTCGACCGCATAATCTCAATTACACGCGACATAATGGCTGACACCACGTCGACCGTAAAGCGCATACAAATCATAGGTCTCGCCTCGGTGGAAGGCTCTGTGCCTTACAACAGCCGCCTTGCAGGCCGCCGCGCCGCCGCCCTGAAGCGGTATGTACAGCAGCGTGTGCCCACGGCCGACTCCCTCTATGAGTGTGTCAACGGTGGAGAGGCGTGGACCGAACTGCGCGACCAGATAGCCGACAGCCGGAGCCAGTGGCGCGACGAACTGCTACGCATCATCGACAACGAGGCCGACCCTGACCGCCGCGAGAGCCGCATACGCTCGCTTGCCGGGGGCAAGGCTTATGCTTACCTTAAAGACAACGTACTTTCAGACCAGCGCAACTCCGGTTACCTGCGTATATACTATGACTACGTGCCCGACACGGCGGCGCGCACCATCAACCGCGCTACCGACCTTTTGCGCCAAGGACGTTATGGCGAGGCACGCCGCATGTTGCTTACCGTCAAGGATGACCGGCGGGCATGGAACGCTCTCGGCACAGCCTGCTACATGACCGGCGCAGAGGACGAGGCGATAGGCTTTTTCCGCCGTGCCGCACAAGACGGCAACCGCCAGGCCACAGACAACCTGCGCCAGGCCGAGGACATCAAGGCGCGCCGCATTAAGGCCGAAAGCGGCAATTAGGCCAATAAGCAATAAGGCCAAATGAGCCTGATTAGCCTAATAGGCAATAAGCCAAATATCTCCCAGAGTGCCCGGCTCTCCCATCCGGCCCATTAGCCCCATCCGGCCCATCCGGCCTGTCAAAATAGAAAACTGAATTAACTAACAACTTAAACTTTTTGTATTATGATTAAATTAGACAAGTTTGCCTTGATGGGCGCATTCGTGCTCACTGGCGCACTCGGCTTCACCGCCTGCTCGTCTGACGATATTGCAGATGTCGAGCCTAATCCTACCTTCGACGGCGAGTCTGTAAAGACGCAGTTTGCCATAAACATTCCCTATGCCAAGGGCGGCACACGTATGGGTGGCGAGACCGTTCAGCAGAACAATAACTTCCGCGGAATGCAGGACATCTACCTTGTTTCGACAACAGGCAGCACTGCTACTGACTTCTCTTACATCACAGGGCTTGGCAACATCAGCGCTTTGGATAATCCCGGAAGCAGCAATAACGGCAACTACAAACTCTACAATGATGTCAACATCCCCACCGGTACCAAGTATTTCCACTTCTACGGCCAGGCTACGAAGGGCAGTGGTGCATCCAACATGGAAAACGGCGTAATTGAGACCAACCTCACAACCGCCGCTGACCGCGATGCAATCGAGTTCAAGCTCAGGACGATTAATTCGGACAACACCACAACTACATTCTCTGGCGGAATGAAAAAGATGGTGGACTATCTTAACGCTGTTGCTACGGCGTTCGGTTCTCCTACTGGCCCAAGTGAATTGAAAACTCTTTACGATGAGTTCATTAAAATGAAGGCCGCTTCAGCCAACTCTCTGCTTATAGCAATGCAGACCCTTTATGACAATCTTCCCTCAACAGGGGCTGATGCTGTTAAGACCGCGATATTAGGTGAAAGCAACAGCGTGATGAGCGTAAATGGAAGCGGCAAGCTGTCATGGAACACTACCAATTATGCCGCCAACTTCCCCGAGAACGTTGGTCTGCCGGAAGGTGTTGCCATGGTAGAGTGGAACAGCGGTGAGAGCAAGTTCGTTCAGGCTGTGCCTGGAGGTAATTCTTATACGGTTGATGCGGCAAAAATATGCTACCCGGCAGCATTGTATTATTATATAGGTACAAATGCCAAGACTTATACATCCGAGTACAACTCATGGCCAAATTCATCTGCTGCATGGGAGAGTGAAACTTGGTCTGGTTGGGGCGATGAAGTAACCGCTACAACTCGCACCGTTGCTTTGGAGGACAACGTTCAGTATGCAGTAGGCAACCTCAAGACCACTGTAAGGTGTACAGCCGGTAGCCTTCCCGACAATGCTGATGAATTAGGCCCGCTGGGCAATGTAAACTATGTGCCCGTAGGTGACGGCTTCCCCGTAACTGCTATAATCGTTGGCGGCCAGCCTGACAAGGTGGGCTATGACTTTACTGGTGGCACCCCGACCACGTTCGACTACAACATCTACGACAAGTTCCCGGCAAATACTGTAGCTAAGAATGAAACAACAGCTTCTAATGCTAACTACACCCTCGTGCTCGACAACTCGAAGGATGGCAACACCAACAAGACGGTTTACTTCGCGTTGGAGCTTACCAACAATTCAGGTATCAACTTCTACGGACACGACGGCTTGATTGCCAACGGCATGAAGTTCTATCTTATCGGCGAGCTTGACCCGACAAATGCTACGTTCTCCGGTACGGGTGCTAAACCGACAAACGTATTCACCAAGGATTACGTTACAACGGCGAATGTAAGCATCAGTTCTTTGGCAGACGCTTATGTCACCATTCCTGACCTGCGTGCAGAGCGCCTGTCGCTCGGCCTTAGCGTTGACCTGACATGGCAGACCGGCCTTGAATTCGATGTAGAGATTAAATAACAAATCACTGCCTGCGCATTGCATCATCAGCAAGCCACAGGCTGTGCAACCAATGGCGGCAGACTTTCGTAGGTCTGCCGCCAGCAAATCGGGCGGACGGCGGATAACCGTTAATCTTCCGCATGAGAAGCCCGAAAAAAAAGGCCCTACAAAAGCCTCCTCTAAAGCCCCACCGAAGCCCCCTCCAAACCTCCCCAAGGGGAGGCTCCGGCCAGCTTGAGGTCAGGCACTCCCAGTTTTCCCAGAGCTCTTAGCTCTCCCAGGTCTCCCAGTAGAAATTAAAGATAATGCTTATGGCAAGATATTCAATGAATACTAACTCTAACTTAAATACTCCCAACAGCAGCAACCCCATTGCGCCAAGCCCGCAAGCGGACAGGGGCCTCCTCTCGGGGAGGTTTGGAGGGGGCTTCCCCTTCCGGTTTGGAGGGGGCTTCGGTGGAGGCTTCTGTTTAGCTTGCCTCGCCTTTGCCGTCGCCGCGTTAACCTCCTGCATCGACGAGGACTTGTCTAAGTGCGGCGTCAACTATGCCGTCAACTATGCCGTTCACCGCTCCGTTGACCTGCAAGCAGAGGTGGCAGATGTGTTTTATTCGGCGGGGGAACAGGGCATTGCCGCCCATGTTGAGGGCGAGCTTGGCGGTGTGTTCAGTGGCGTTGCCCACGACCTCGACCTCTCGTTCTTCGTCGAAGGCCGCCGTAGCCACTGGCAGAGCACCGTTATCGACGCGTCGTCGGCCTCGCTCACTTATTATCTCAAGCAGGCAGACTACCGCCACCTGACGCTTTCGGGTGCGGCCGACGAGGCCGCCGTAGCCGTTGAGGGGCGTGACGGCGAGGATGCGCTCGCCGTGTCGGGCGTGATAGAGCATGACACGGTAGACAGCCATCGCCGCGCCATATATTCGGCACGTATGGATATGCCGGTAGAAGGCCGCACGGGCACGTACCGCTCCGACCTGTACATGGTGAACAGCGCCGTGGCCGTGGTGCTTGGCAGCGCGGCGCAGCCGGAGAGCGTCACGGGTTGTGTTGACGGCATGGCGTCAGGCTTCGCCGTGAACGACAGCCTCTATTCGTTTGACCGCAAGGCCGCCGTGCGCATGTGGACCACCCGTTACGATGCCTACCACTGCCTTTATGCCGTGGCTATGCCGTCGCGCGACGCAGTGGCAGGCGATGCGGCCGACGGCATCTGGCAGGTGAAGGTGTACGTCTCCATGGCAGGAAAGATTACGGAGAGCGTGCTCCACATAAGCGAGCCTCTGCCTGCCGGCGGCGTGAAGATAATAAAAGGAGTAATCAAGGACGACGGCTCGGTCACCACAGAGTCGCCAGAGGTGGGCGTCAGCGTAACGCTCGACTGGAAACCCGGCGGCAGTCACGACGTGGAGATGTAGGGAAGCCCCCTCCAAACCTCCCCGAGGGGAGGCCCCGGTCCGCTTGAGGTCAGGCACTCACAGTGTTCTCAGTTCTCTCAGAGCTCCCAGCTCTCCCGGTAAAAATTAAAGATAATGCTTATGACAAGATATTCGATAAAAACTAAAATCCTCGCCTTCTTCAACAAAATTGGCATTCGTATCTCCGCTTTCCCCAAGCGGCCAGTAGCCTCCCCTCGGGGAGGTTTGGAGGGGGCTGTTCCCTCTGGCTTTGGAGGAGCTGTTGTTTTTGTGGGGGCTTTCATCCTCCTTTCCCTCTTCTCCTGTTCAAGCGACGACGACGGAGGCGGGCGTACGTCAAAAGTGGAGCGGCAGACGGTGCGCCTCTACCTCAACATCCCATCTTCCGACGGCACGCGCGTAGGTGACCCAGGCCAGTCTACGGGCGAGGGCATAGCTTGGGACAAGCTCGCCGTGATGATAGAATATCCTGACGGAGTATCAGGAAACGATAACATTCCCGGAGCTGACAGGCACAGTGTAATATATGTAGACAAGACTGATTACGACGCAGGCATCGACGCGCAGGGCTATTACTGGGTGCCGTTAGACCTGCCCGAAGGCAAGGTGCGCTTCTACGGAGTGACGTATAGCAATGGTGAAGGGGCGCCGCTTGAGACTGCTATTAATGCGATTGACGAATCTGATGACGCAACCCCGAGCTTCGCCAGCCTTGAAATATCCAACGATTACGCTACGGCCAACGGCACGATGGACGTAGCCAAGTTTCTTAGCGTAGCCACTGGATATTACAAGGATGCGACCGGCATCCGCGACTTCACCGTAGAGCAGAAGGCGGAATGGGAAGACGAGGACATGCCGCGCATGACGCTGACACGCCTCGCCGCGAAGATAGACATACAGTGGGATGCGGCCAACGCATACCCTGAATATACTGATGTAAAGGTGGAAAACTTTACGTTTTACGGAGACAATGCATCCACCGACATAGCAAGCTCCGGCAAAGGCAGGCTCTTCCCCGATTTGTGTACAGGCAAAGAAAACAAGATACTTGGCGGCAAGAGCTTCCTTAGTGTGTTCACCTCGCCCATAAGCCAGCGCAACGGACGCGTTTACCATTACGTGTTTCCCGATGGCGTAAGCACGCCCAAGATAGTGTTTGACCTGTCGGCCAATCATGTAAAAGATGATAATCAGACTGAAAATATAAAAGGAAACTACACGTTCAACTTTACCGGCGGTGCGCTTAAGAAAGCATCTTGGTACAAGATAAATACGACGATAAGCGGTCTTTCAAATATTAACACAAGTCAGGACATAACCTTCAACGACGGCTCTACGCAAACGACCGATACCGGAGAATAAGTCAGCGGCAGAGAACGTTGCCGCCCATTCATGCGGATTTGAGCCAGGCGGTCGGTAACCGTCATGCCCACAAGGATGCGGCATCCAGTGCCCGTTCATGCGGATTTGCAATCCGCATGAGTGTACTATCAGGATTTGCAATCCGCTTAAGCATGAAAGCCAATCGGATTAAAAATCCTTATAGCAAGCACCCCCGGATTGCAAATCCGGGGGAACGGCACAGTGAGAGCCGTCCTCAAGCACAGTGAGAGCCGTCCTCAAGCACAGTGAGAGCCGTCCTCACGTATAGTGGGAGCCGTCCTCTCCAATCAAGAAGACGGCATTTAAGGCTCTTAAAGACGGCCTTTGAGGCCATTAAAGGGCATCTTTTGCAGGCCGAAAGGCGGCCTTTTGCAAGGCTGCGGATAATGTACTGACACTCAATGAATTACGAAACGAAGAAATAAAACATACAAAGCTATGACAAAGACTTTACGTGTTTTATATATACTTGCGGCTTTCGCCATGCTGCCCCTCGCCATGCAGGCGCAGGGTAAGCGGTATTATGTAACGAAAGAGGCCGAAAAGGTAACGGAGCAGGGCGACGGCTCGACATGGAGCACGGCGATGACTCTTCAGCAAGCCATCGGCACCGCCAAGGCCGGAGACGAGATTTGGGTGAAAGGTTACGAGGCTGCAGGCGGCGGAAACTCATACGTAGTGCCCGAAGGCGGTTACACGTTAGAGTCAGGCGTCAGCCTTTACGGCGGCTTTTCGGGCGAAGACGGCAATACCATTGACAACCGCGAGGTAATCGACAAGAAGGCATACCGCATGAAGTACCGCACCGTGCTTACGGGCGATATTGGCAGGGACGACAGCGTGAAAGACGCCAGCCTCATCTTCCCCGGCAACGCTACGCGCGGGGACAACGCCCTGCACGTGCTCACACTTAACCTCGAGCCGACACCGCAGAGCGGCAACAACAACACCCTGCCCACCGTAGTCAACGGCGTAACCATAGCCCGCGGCCATTACTCCGGCGACGGCGGCGTGGGCGCAGGCATATACGTCACGGGCGACAACAGCGGCGGCGGCATCTACCGCATAGAGCGTTGCTTCTTCATAGAGAACTACGCCAACCAAGGAGGAGCCTTGTATGTAAGCAATACGGTCAAGAATGTCAACGGCCAGGAGTGTCTTATCGACCGCTGCGGCTTCTTCAACAACGCCGCCGGAGAGCGTGCCGTGGCCGAGAACCAGGGTGGAGCCGTGTGGCTGGCAGGTGCCGGCACGATAGTCAACACCGCAATATTCAACAACGAGAATGGCGGAGTGCGTCTCGAAAATAATGCCGCCCGTGTGGTTAACTCAACCATCACGCGCAACACCGGCTCGGGTGCCGACGGCAGCGAGGCTTATGTTTACAACACCGTTATATGGGGCAACTCCCTCCTAACCTCGACCGACCAGACGCGCCCCGGCTTCGACCACTGCGCATACCCCGAGGCCAACGCTGAGGGAGAACCGGCAAATGGCAACGTCTACCTTGCCGCCAAGAACAACGAGGACGGCGGCCCCCACTTCAGTTCGCCGTCGCTCAAGACCGGTTTCGATACCGACTACGACATACTCCACTCCCTGTACCCCCTCTGGACATGGGAGCCCATGGAGGCTACGCCCCTTGTCGATGCCGGCAATGACGGCGCGTATGCAGCCGGGACATACGGCTCGGTTGACCTTAACGGCGACAGGCGCCAGCAGGGCACAATAGACATTGGCGCCTTCGAGTACCAGCCCGTAGCCGCAGGGCGCATACGCTACGTCACGCAGGGCGGTACGGGCGACGGCACGTCGTGGACCAACGCCTCCGGCGACATACAGCGCATGATTGACGACCTGGCCGACAACAATCCCGGCGGACAGCCCGGCGAGGTGTGGATAGCCGCAGGCGAGTATGAGCCGCAGACGCAGCTAATCTCCAACGCAAGCTATTCGGCCTCGTTCCGGATGCGCGACGGCATCAGCGTCTATGGCGGTTTTGCAGGCGGCGAAACGTCGAAGACGGCGCGCACGATGAAGTCGAAGCCCGAAGGCGAGGAAGTAATGCCGTGGGAGTTTGAGCATACTACCGTGCTCAAGGCGGCTTATTACGACCGCAAGAACCTGGCGCTCAACGGCAACAAGTGGACGCTTACCTCAGACTCGCGCCACGTGGTATGGTTTGCCCCCATGCAGGACGAAGACCCCTTCACGCAGGTTACCACGCTCGACGGCGTAACCATAATGGGCGGTTATGCCCAGGGAGGCACTGGGCTTGACGACTTCTATACCGACCGCGGCGCCGGTGTCTACATGGACGGCGAGAACGCCTACCTTACTAACTGTACCGTGACCGAGAACAACGCCACGGGCAACGGCGGCGGCGTATATCTGCGCAACGGCCGCGTGCAGTCGTCGCTCATATACAACAACAACTCCGACCAGAACGGCGGCGGTGTCTACGTTGACGACCAGGGCCTTGTACACCGCTCCATGCTCGCCAACAACTCCGCACGCAACGGCGCGGGAGTCTACCTTGACAATAGCGACGATAAGCACGCGTTGCCCGACTACCTTATACTCTCTACCTGCGTAGTGTCCAACAACACGGCCTCGGGCAACGGCGCGGTGTACTGCAACCAGGGCGGAGTGCTCCTTCAGAACACCATCGTCAACAACAAGTGCGTAACCGCGACCGACCTTACCGACCCAAACGCCTCGCAGACCGGCGGCGTGTACATCAACTACTACGCCCTCGTTATAAACTCTGTGCTGTGGAACAACATCATGCAGTCCACCGGCACCAACATACCCATGTACGCCAAGAACCCCGATGCTAATCGCGTGCGCTTCCTCTACAACGCCATATCGGGCGTAAACAACGCCGTGTGGAACGACATCCGCCAGGAGCAGACGCTCTCGCTTGTCGATAAGAACAAGGGAGGCGAAAACACCATAGGCCCGAGATTTGAGGAACCTGCACAGGGTAGCGAGTTTGGCTCGACCTCCTTGGAAAGCGCAGTAGGCATATTAGGCCCATCAGGCTTATCCGCTGACTACTGGCAGAACCATACAATCTCCTATTACTGGAAACCCATCAACGGCTCTAACCTCTGGGCGCGCGGCATGGCGCTCGGCCAGCTGCCTACGGAGGTGGTGCTCGCCCCCGAAATAGACATCGCCGGCGGACTGTTCGCACAGAAGCCCGCTGTTGGCGCGTTCCATGTGGAGCGGTCGCAGATAGTGCCCGCCCTTGAGGACGGCAATACGCTCGTAGTCTACGTAGATGCAGCCTGCACCGAGCCCGAGCATCACGGCTCGTCGTGGGCTACGGCCTACCGCTCGCTCAACGATGCGATAGCGTTCTTCGCAGGTTTGACCGACCAAAGTTCAATTACCATATTTAATAATGGAAACGAGCAGGCCGGTTGGACTGGTTTTAATAATATTACCAATCTTGAAATCCGCGTGCTCGAAGGCAACCTGTGGCCGCGTTACGCCTTTGTCAACGAAGACCCAAAGACCGCCACGCTCGACATTCTCGCCATGCCCGGCGACAGACAGCTGCGCATAGTGGGCGGCTATCCTGAAGAAATAAAGACCGACGCCGCCGCGCAGCGCGACCCCCTCAACCACCGCTCGCAGCTCAACGGCAACACCGGCGGCTCTACCCTTGAGGACGGCCTCTACCACGTAGTCACCGTAGAGCCGGGAGCACGGGTAGTGCTCGACGGCTTCCACATCATCAACGGCTACGCCGCAGGCACCGCCACGTTGCAATACGGTGCGGGCATGTTCGTCCGTCAGGACGCAACCGTAACCGCCGCAAACTGCATCTTCGAGAACAACACCGCCGCAACCGGCGCCGCCATCTACGCCGCCGACGCGGCAATCCTCACCCTGCAAAACTGCGTGGTGAACAACAATACAAACACCGACGCCTCCGCCCCTGTAATACAGACGGCACAGAGTGGAAACCTCGTCATGCAGCATGTCACCGTGGTGAACAACGTCGGCGCGGCACCGGAAAACAACAACTTGTACGCAACATCGTTCTCGGCAGGCAACGTCAATGCCCCTGAAAACGGGACAATCGGCGGCAAGAACAATACTCTCACCCTCGCCACTATTGGCGAAACAGGAGCAAAGAATTTTGCCAACCCGACCAACAAGGCCGGAGCAACCCTCGGCTTCGACACCTACCTCGGCGGCTACTCCTCGTTCCGTCCGCTGACAAGTTCGGCAGAGGCAGGCAACAATATCATAAACCAGGCATCAGGCACTGACGTTACAGCCATACCTACCGACATCACCGCAATAAACGACCGCGACCTCGGCGGCGTGCCCGACCTTGGCGCGTATGAGGCCGACCTGCCCAAGGCGGGACGTATTTATTATGTACGTACAAACGGAAGCGACAATAATAATGGACTTTCTTGGGGTACGGCCTTTGCCACGGTGCGCAAGGCTGTTGAAACTGCAAATGATGGCATTATTATAAACGGAGAGAAACCGCAGGTATGGGTAGCGGCAGGCACTTACGCGCAGTCGCCTAAAACTGGTTCGGATAACTGCTTTGAGATACTTGACGGCGTAAATGTTTATGGTGCATTCCCCAAGACAGGCAATCCAGGCATGGATGACCGCCATCCGTTCATTTCAGATTACGTTTATAACAATTATGCAGGAACATACAGCCCGGATGATTACGAAACAATCCTGACACCTTCGTCAACTTCAGGCAATCGTCGTGTGCTTGGGCAGGAAGATGAATATAATCCTGTTCGTTTTGGAGGAAGTGAGCCGTCTTATAGATATGAACAGGTAGGAGAAGGCGAGGGCAATTATATAAGGACTGCCGACGGTGTGTTCACTTACGGTGCAACATGGGACGGCTTTACATTATATAATGGTTATTTGGATTCTGATGATTTACAATATATAAATTCAAGTTATGCAAGGGACGGTGGAGCAGGCGCAAGGATTTTTACTGGTGTAACATTAAGTAATTGTATTGTTACTGGAAATAAAAACGATGCGTCAAAAACGGGGAACAGTATATATGCAACCCAAACTCGTGGTGGTGGCGTCTATTGTGACGAAGGAACTTTGGTGAATTGTTACATTATAAATAATACATTAGGTAAAAGTCAACAATACACCTCTTACGGCGGCGGCTGTTACATGTTTAGCGGTACGGCCTATAACTGCGTGATAAGTGAGAATAAAACAAATGGTTATCATACTGACGGTGCAGGCATATTCATAGAGAATGCGGAGTTTTACAACAATACGATTGTAAAAAATACTTCCAATGGAACAGTGAGAGGTAATGGCGGAATATGTATTTGGACATCTGGTCCGAGTTCGCAACTTACAATTTATAATTGCATCGTATTAGGTAATTCAGCTTTGACTGGTAACATGATTGGCTCCGGCGATATTGCTGTAAGTTCAAATGGCGGTTATATAAATTGTAATTATTCAATAACAAGTAATGTAACAAACGCGTCAAGAAATAATGGTGCTATAACTTATAATAATAGTGTTGTAAAGTCAACTTCTATCTTTACCGATTACAACAATGGGAATTACCGTCTTGGCAGTATGGACGGTGTAAATATGGGTATAGACGAACCGGTTGTCAATGGAAAAACGATAAACTTGGCGGACTATACCGACATGGACTTCACCGACCGAATCAAGGACTGCCGCGTTGATGCCGGTGCTTACGAGAGAAACAACGCAGATAATGTTGCGCCTGAAAATCAAAACGGGCGGTACGTTTATTATGTAACCTGGAATGGTGCAGAGTCAATGGTTGCCAACTCACTTGCCAATGCCGCCTGTGCAGAGAAATTGCAGATTGTGCTTGACGCTGCAGGCGAACAAAAGAAAAACAATCCAAGCGCAGAGGTTGTTGTCAAGGTTGCAGGTTATGAGGACTTTGTTTACCACGCCAATACGCTTGCCAATGTGAACGACCCCATGAGCTACAGCTACACTGTGCCTTACGGCGTAGTGCTTGAAGGCGGTTACAGCGACCAGGACAATAATTGGAATGACGATGGCAGCCGCAACGCAATGGAACGTCCCACTAAGCTTAGCGCGGTTTATGAGGGAACGACTACCACGCAGGCTGTCAACGGCTACCACGCCGTAACCTTCGGCGCGAAGCCGGAGGGATGGACTGAAACAGGCGAGAATGCCGACGCGCAGACCGTTATCGACGGCGTATGGCTTGTTGACGGCTCGGCCACGTCGATGGCCGGTGGCGGCGACGACACTCGGGGCGGCGGCGCGATAGTTCCGGCATGGGGACACGTGAGGAACTGTGTGGTTACTGGTAACGCGGCCGTTGACGGCGGCGGACTTTACCTGATGCCCGGCGCAACGGTGAGCGGCACGCTCGTCTACGGCAACACGGCCACGGGCAACGGCGCGGGCATTTACGCCGAAAATGACGGCGCAGGCATTTACGCCGAAAATGACGGCGCAGGCGATGACAACCGCGCTCACATAATATCATGCACCATAGCCGGCAACGAGGCTGCCGACGGTGGCGGCGGACTCTACTTGGAGGACGGCGCGTCGATGCAGGTCAACACCGTAGTGTGGGGAAACACCGCTCCTACGGGCAATAACGTAAGCGGAGTTACCGGCCAGCCGTTCGTCGACACAAGGCTCGCCCGTGTGTATAACATCACAGATAAGACGGAGTTCTATCCCTTCAACAACTGCTTCATCGAGAGCATGGAACTGCCGTCAGACTTCATCAACACCTCCATGCAGAGCGACGCCGACGTGTACTTCGCCGACGTTGACGATGAGCACAGCGACTACCGCCTGAAGGAACTCTCGCCGCTCATCAAGCACGGCGCGGACGATAAATATTTCGACGACTTCGTTTCAGAGTTCAACGTGGCCGCGGCCGACATGCAGGGCACGGAGCGCTATGAAGATGTAGGCAAGCTCGATGCCGGAGCGTTCGCTTACTCCGGCGGCATACTGCCCGATAAGCTGTTTACACGTATCTTCGTGTCGCAGGGCACAAACGTGAAGCTTAGCGAAGGTAAGGACATGCTCGACTATCTTGGTCGCTCGTTCTATACATCATTCCCGACGCTTGAGGACGCTTTGGCGTATATCCGTAAGATGAGGGAGAACAGAACAGACGGCGCTAATGACGATACCCCATTCGAGATACTTGTAGCCCGTGGAACGTACAAGCCTACCAATATGCGTACTGATGCGGCTTCGGGCGTGGCGCACGACCAGCGTCTGTACTCGTTTGTCGTTCCGCAGAACGTAAGTATCTACGGCGGATTTGAAGGAAACGAAAATTATTCGTCAGACGACCAATTGACCTATATCCCGGCAGAAGAAGAGGATTTAGAGATAGAATATGATAAGAATATAAACAATCTCCTGAGTAAGCGTACCTTCTCCGACTTCAACGGCAATGGTATCGAAGAGCCGTGGGAGCTGGAGCAGCAGACAATCCTTTCGGGCGCAATCAACGCCTCGGCAACGGCGCGCAATGTTTACCACGTGTTGCTTACCAATGATACCGATGCCGCTCACGGCGTTGTGCTCGACGGCCTCACCGTGATGGACGGCGAGACGTATCACAAAATGAGCAATGCGTCGGAGCAGAACGAGGCAGGTCGTGGCGGCGGACTTTATTCCAACGGCGTGGGTTACACAATAAGCCGCTGCCGCTTCCTTAACAATTTCGGCGTGCGCGGCGGCGCGGTGTTCATGCGCGATGCGCGGCTTAACGTTATAGGCTCGATGTTCGCAGGCAACGGAACGGTAGATAATTATACGACAGCGCAATACCAGAAACCTCGCGGCGGCGCGATATTCCTGTCGGGGGTGTCGTCTGAAAAATCAGATGCGGCCTTATTTGCCGTTAACTCCTTGTTTGTAAACAACGAGACAGCAGGCGAGGGCGGAGCAATAGGCACTAACTATGCGGAAGGTATTGTAACCAACTACGACCCTGTGATAAACCTTATGAACTGCACCTTTGCACGAAACAAGGCCAAGACTAATGCCGTTATCTACAATCATAACGGCAAGAGCAAGATGACTAACACCCTGCTTTGGGGCAATGAAAGTGAAACGTATGATGGGGAGACCGACACGCAGCATTTCATAATAAGCCATTCGGCGAGCGACTATAATTATGGTAATCTCTTTGGTGGCACAGACGGTAAGCCAGGCTCAACCGCAGGCGACGGCAACATACTGCTCTCAGAAACCAACAACGACACTTTCGGGCCGCGTTTTACCAGTCCGTCAACCACGGCAGGCGTGGCTGGCAACAGCTCGACAAACCTTTGGAATCCGGCGGCAATATCCGTTGTTACCGACAAGGGCGACGGATTGAATCCTGACGACAATAATAATACGGAGGATGCTTATACCGAATGGTTTACAGAGTCCAACACAGGCTTGACAGATTACGCCAAAACGTATATGAATGGAAGTTATGACCGTTATTCGGGGCCGTTGAATTATGACGAGAACGGAAATCAGATAATAAAGCGGACGATTGATATCGGCGTGTACGAGTATCAATACGAGTCAAACTTTCAGAATATGGTAGCCATATATGTGGCCACAGAAGAAGCCGGACGCAAGGATGGCAGCGACTGGGCCAACGCCACGTCAGACCTGCGCGGAGCTATTGTCGGAGCGTCTAATCCTAAACAGAACGGCGGTGACAGGACGATATACGTGCGTGACGGCGTGTACGAGCTTGACCGTCTTTCGGGCGGTGCGGCGTTTACGGCCAACATAACCGATAATGCGTCAATCAATTGGAGCGGTCTTACTATAAAAGGTTCATGTACGGGTGTAGGTCTTGGCGACGAGGCACAGCAGGACTTCTCCAACCAAAGTGTGATAAGGAATCATGCCGCCACAACGACCAACCAGCTTATGGCTGTGCGCGCCAATAGCGGCAAGTATGTGCGCATAGAGGGCTTTACCTTTATCAATGAGAGTTATGGCGGCACGGGCATCGACGCAACTACGAATGATGCGAATAGCACATTCATCCTTGCCAACAGTGCGTTGAGGCAGACCGCTACGGGTGTAAATATCTCTGGCAACACCGGCTCCGTGCTGATATACAACACGCTGTTCGCCGACGGCGGAACGGGACTTAATGTTCAGTCAGGAGCGGACAATGTGACGTTGGTTAACACCACGTTTGCCAATAACTCTGTCGCTGACATGAACGCCGGGTTGAGCAATGTTTACAACTCCGTGTCGTGGAACAACACTGCGCAGAACATGCAGGAAACGGAAGGTCATAGAAACAAGGTGTTTACGTTTACTGACGAAGATGCTGACAACAACGCCGACATACAGAAAGGTCCGAACTTCGTTGACCCGTTGAACACGGACGCGAGCCTGCGCGACTACCATATCCGCCCGAGCCTGACGCTGCTCGACAAGGGTGACAATGCCCTGTATGCACAGCATGTCTTGAATGACGGCAACGCGTCATTAGCCAATGAGAAAGACCTCGGCAACAACGCCCGCGTCACCGACCCCAGCATCGACATCGGCGCGTATGAGTATGAGGCACCGCTACAGCCGATAGTCTATGTAAGGGCAGACCTGAGCATACAGAACCCCGACGGCAAGAGTTGGGACACGGCTCTCGGCGACCTTCAGGGCGCGGCCGACTTGGCGAGCATATATGCGCACGACGATGAGGAAAAGACTGGCTATGTGTTCGTTGACCGTAGCGTCAAGGATGCCGACTTGCGCATAACACTGCCACGGACAAAGGTGTACGGCGGGATGAACCGCGAAACGTCTGATGTCGATTATGATGAAAACGGTACGATAGATAACAATAAGGTGAAGCAAGTTGTTGACGCTTTGCTAAATGAGCGCGCCGGACTGATAGAACGTACTTCCACTTACCGCTCTACGCTCCGCTACGTTACGGTAAACGCCGAAGGCTCCGTTGTTGACGGCTTCGAGGTCAACGACAGCGCGGCGGTGAAAAACGGTTACCTGTCAACGTCGGTAGTCAAAGGCAATGTGACTGGCGCAGACGGCGGAATACTTTACAACTCGCTGGTTTACGGCAACGTAAGCGGCGTGAAGGCGGTGAACGTTACGGCAACGGTATCAGCAGACGGCGCAACGGGCAATATTGCCAAGGTAGACGGCAACGCCAACAACCGCGCGGGCGTGACCGAGACCGAGACAAACACGTATGTAACCTCTGACGACTGGAAGTATCAACTGATGGAAACGTCACGCGATATTGACGGAGGGACATTGCAAGACCTTGAGCCGTATACTGATATGGTAGGCCACGAGCGCGACATTGCCGGCAACAAGCGCATTCGCATTCGCGACAAGGTAGACAACGGATGCTTCGAGACGTGGTACATAACGGCAGACGCAAGCGTTACCGACACGGACTATCCTCACGGCCAGTCGGTAGTCTACGTGATGGCCGGGAGCGGAGCCGACGCAGAGGGCGCGGAGCTTACGGTTGAGGGCGCGGAACTTACGGTTGAGAAGAAGTACACGGAAAGCAGTCCGTTCAACCCCGGCGTGCTGCTGCTCGAACACCGCGCAGGGCTGCGCGTTAAGGGCAACGGCGAGGCTGACGGCGACACATACGGCGACGATGGCAACAACGTAGGTCTGTCATACGTCATCGTTGAACGCAGCGTGCCAGAGGGCAAGGTTGACATGGCATACGTACCGTTCAATGCCACAATACAGAACGGTGGCGGTGTAAAGCTGCAGCGTTACAACGCGAGGGAGCGTGCCGATTATGAATACACGTTCAATAAAGACAACGGAGCGTGGGCCGACTTCACCGATACGTATGACGGCAGCTACGGTCTGCTGCTCGACAATACGGCCGGTAAGGCCGCCACGGTGCGCTTTGTAGGCAAGGGCGACAGCCGTCAGGATTATGTCTACCGTGAGGGTAAGGGCATTACTGATGCTGCGAAGACTGTAAGGCTGAAGAAGGAGAACCACAGCGAGCCGTGGGCTACACCGCAGTCTGGCGGCAACAAGTTCACCCACAAGGAGAACATGAGCTGGAACCTCTTTGGCTCGCCTTACCTCTGCGCCATGAACTATGACGACATGGAGTATGGCCGCGTAATCTACGGCTACCAAAACGATAATTACGTTACCGTCAACACCGATGTGGAGACCACGCCGGCGGGCCACATACCGGCAGGCGACGCCGTGTTCACCCAGACTGCCACGCTGAAAGACTATGAGACGTTCGGCGTAAGTCCGCGCGGTGATGAAAAGTCGGGTGGGGCATACGGTAGCATGGCTCCGGTAGAACTGTCTATAACACGCACCGGCGAGACGCGCGCGGCTGACGGCGGCGAGGCGCAGGCCGACGTGCTGCAACTTGGCGCGGTAGAGCCTGCGGAGGCGCGCACCGACTTCGACATGGGTGCCGACGGCGTGAAGTGGATGGCCGACGGCGTGGCGCAAATCTATGCCGTGCAGGGCGGTGGCCGCTACTCGCTGCTCTCGGCGGTCAACGTAGAGGGCAAGGTTGCCGTTGGCGTAAGCGTGCCCGAGGCCGGCATGTACACCATAGCCGTGCCCGACGACTGCTTGGCCGACGGTTACGAGACCGTAGTGCTTGAAGACAACGTTGCGCACAAGACGGTAGACCTGCTTGAGGGCGGCTACGACTTCACCACCGCTGTGCCGGGCGACATAGAGGGGCGCTTCGCCGTAAGCTTCAACCGCATGGTTGACGACGGCTGCAACGACGGCATACGTGCTTACTCGGCGCAGCCGGGCATGGTGCGTGTTGAGGGTGTTGAGGCTGGCGACCGCATATCAGTCTACTCCGCCGACGGCATTATGGTGGCGCAGCGCGTGGCAGCATCGTCGGCCGAGGACATCGCGGCAAGCGTGGCGGCCGTGGCCGTGGTAAAGGTGGAGCGCGACGGCAAGACCGTAAAAACGGTTAAATTAAAAATTAAGAATTAAGGAGCAGCCCCTCCCCAACCTTCCCGAGAGAGCGTGATATGCTTTTTATTATTGGCGCATTTGTCTTATCCGGCTCATTAGGCTCATTAGGCCAATGAGCCGGATAAGATAAATAAGCCGAATGAGCTGGATAGGGTATTGGATTCTTAATTCTTCATTCTTAACTCTTAACTCTTAATTCTTAACTCTTAACTCTTAACTCTTCAATATGCCGTGTTTTGCGTTGCAATATGCCGTGTATCGCATCATAAAATGCCGTGTTTTGTCTGTCATCTGTCAGTTTCAGGCGTAACGTGTTGAGTGTAAGGCTGTTGCGGACTGACAGATGGGCTGACAGACAACGGGCGAAGTGTCAGCCCATCTGTCAGCCGTTAAGTGGCTGATAATCAACGTGCAACGCCTGAAACTGACAGATGACGGATATTTTGTGCGTAAAAATGCGTGAGTAACGGGGATAATTTTATAATTTTGCACGAAAAACAAACAGAAACGTTATGACACTATATCCCAAACTGATAATGGACGCTCTGGCTACGGTAACGTATCCGGGCACGAAGAAAAACCTTGTTGAGAGCGAGATGGTGGCTGACAACCTGAGGATTGACGGCATGAAGGTGTCGTTCTCGCTCATCTTTCCACGCGACACCGACCCATTTATGAAGTCTACGCTCAAGGCCGCCGAGGCCGCCATACATTACCATGTGAGCAAGGACGTGGAGGTGACAATAGGGGTTGAGACCAAGTCGAAGCCGCGCCCCGAGCCAGGCAAGATGCTGCCCGGCGTGAAGAACGTTGTGGCCGTAAGCTCCGGCAAGGGCGGAGTGGGCAAGAGTACCGTCGCTGCCAACCTGGCAATTGCGCTGGCGCGTCTTGGATATAAGGTAGGGTTGCTTGACACTGACATATTCGGCCCCTCGATGCCAAAGATGTTCGACGTTGAGGACGCGCGGCCATACGCCGTGAACAAGGACGGGCGCGACCTTATAGAGCCGATAGAGAAGTATGGTGTGAAGCTGTTGAGCATAGGCTTCTTCGTCAACCCCGACACGGCGACGCTGTGGCGCGGCGGCATGGCGAGCAACGCGCTGAAGCAGCTAATCGGCGACGCCGACTGGGGCGACCTTGACTACTTCATACTTGACACGCCTCCGGGCACGAGCGACATCCACCTTACTCTCCTTCAGACGCTGGCCATCACCGGCGCGGTCATCGTGAGCACGCCGCAGAAGGTGGCCTTGGCCGACGCGCGCAAGGGCATCGACATGTACAGGAACGACAAGGTGAACGTGCCCATACTGGGACTGGTGGAGAACATGGCCTGGTTTACCCCGGCAGAGCTGCCAGAGAACAGGTATTACATCTTCGGCAAGGACGGTTGCAAGAACTTGGCAAAGGAGATGGGTGTGCCCCTGCTGGCGCAAATACCGATGGTGCAGAGCATATGCGAGAGCGGCGACGACGGCAAACCCTCGGCACTCGATGCCGACACCATGACCGGCCAGGCGTTCATCAACCTGGCGCAGGCCGTAGTCACTACGGTGAACCGCAGGAACAAGGAGCAATGGCCTACGAAGGTGGTGGAGGTGAAGTAAAAGCCCCCTCCCCAGCCCTCACGGGGGAGGGAGCCTGGAATGCTTGAGATATATACAAATTTTATATAATTAAAAGGCTTGCCTGTTCTAACATTACAGGCAAGCCTTTTATTATATTGTAAGAGTAATCAAACTCCCTCCCTCGGGAGGGTTGGGGAGGGGCTTTATTCCATCTTCCTCCATACATACGCAATGTAGGCGAGGACGAACGGCACGAGCAGCGAGACGTAGAACATTACGGTGAGTGTGAACTCGCTGCTGCAGCTGTTGGCAATGGTGAGGCTGCTTTGCAGGTCGGCGGTTGACGGATAATATGCCGTGTCGTTCCATCCTGCGCAGAGCAGCAGGCTTAGCACGGCGAGCACCGCGCCGATGCCGGCAGGCCATATGCCGCGTGTGTATGTCGCGCTGAAGATAGTCTTCATGCAGCCGAACAGGAACAGCGTGACCCCGGCGAGCAAGGTTACGGCGAGAGGCCACATCTGGCAGAAGTTGTTGAAATACTTGTCTGGCTCGATAAATATTTCGCCCGTTACAGGGTCGAAGGCGTAGCCGTCTTTCAGCAGGATGTACACAACGGCGACTATGAAGAACACGAGGAACGGCACGAAGTTGCCAACAAGGCGCACCGTGCCCCGGCGGCGAATACTTGCGTTGTCAACGTTGTTGATGACGTAGAGTATGCCGAGAATGCGTGCGAGGAAGAACACGGCGAGGCCGAATATCCAGTTCCATCCGTTGAGCAGGGCGTCAAGGCCGTGGCTGGCATTGGCCCAGCGACTGATTATTGGGCTTGCTTCGCCGAAGATGTTGGCCTTCTCAACGATGAAGTTAGAGCCGTTGAAGAATGTCGCTACTGCCATGCCGAGCAGCAACGGGCCTGCAATGCCGTTGATGACGAGGAACCACTGGAAGGTGCGTGCGCCGAGCAGATTGCCCAGCTTGTGCTGAAACTCGTAGCTGACGGCCTGGAGCACGAACGTGACGAGGATGAGCATCCACACCCAGTAAGCACCGCCGAAACTGGTGCTGTAAAACAACGGGAACGAGGCGAAGAAAGCTCCGCCGAACGTAACAAGCGTGGTGAACGTCAGTTCCCATTTCTTTCCGGTGGAATTTGTTATCAGGCGGCTTTCATCATCGTTCGCGCTTAGTGAGAACATGACGGAGTTTGCGCCCTGCACGAACATCATGAACACCAGCAACGCTCCGAGCAGGGAAACTATGAACCACCAATAGTGTTGTAAGAAATCGTATGACATATATTTTATTAATTAAAAATGAAAAATTAAAAATGAAAAATTTGGCTTACGCCGCGATTGATTTTTTTTCGTAATCGTTTATCATTTTAATTGTTCATTATTTATTATTATTCATTATTCATTTTCACATTATTCATTTTCACATTATTCATTTCTTTCATATTCAGGTCCTTTCTTTATCGCCTTGCACATGATGCTAATCTCTACGATGAGCAGGAGGGTGAACAGGGCGAGGAAGATGAAGAAAGTGAGCATTACCGAGGCGGAGCCGATATCGGACACGGCGACCCACGTAGGCAGCATGTCTTGGATTGTCCATGGCTGGCGGCCGAATTCGGCGACGAGCCATCCCGCCTCGCTGGCTATGTAGCCGAGCGGCAGGAGCGCCATGCCCGTGACGTGCAGCCAGCGCATCTTAGTTATGTCCTTCTTGTATGAAAGGAATGTTGACAAGGCGAAGAACAGGAGGAACAGCACGCCCAAGCCTACCATTACACGGAACGCCCAGAAGCACAGCGGAATGTAAGGTACGGTTTGTTCGGCGTTGTCAATGTAACCGTAGCCGAAGTATTTGATGTTTTCGTCGAGTGTCTTACGGTGTCCCGCTGCGGCTATTGCGTCTCCGTTTGCTTGCGCCTCACGGTAGCCGGAGAGGGCGGCTATGGCCTTGCGCCCGCGCTCCATCTTCTCGTCTAATGATATAGCCGTAGTACCGTCGGGCATGGTATATCCGCCACGTATAATGTCGTTTATTCCGGGTACGTAGCCGTTAAAGTCGCGTGTGGCAAGGAACGAGAGCATGTTGGGCATGGCGATTTTCAGCGGCGGCTCTTCGCCGGAGGCGTAGTCGGGTTGGCTGAACGGGTTGACGGCGGCGGCGACGGTCAGTCCTTCGCCTTGTCCTCCGTTGTATAAAGCCTCCATGGCGGCAAGTTTCATGGGTTGTGACTGCGCTACCATGTACGCCGAACTGTCGCCCGTATGTATGGCAAGGAGCGACGATACAAGGCCTACGATGGAAGCGATTTTCATGCTCTGCACGGCAAGGCGGCGGTCACGGCAGGCTTGTCCTTCATCATGTCGGCGGCGGTACATGAGGTAGCAGCTTACGGCTACGGTGAAGATTGCTCCGATAATCCATGCCGATATGACGGTATGGAAGAATTTGTCGATGGCAAACGGCGACAAGGCTACTTCGGCGAAGGAAGTCATTTCGTTGCGCATGGTGTCGGGGTTGAATGCCTGCCCCACGGGATATTGCATCCAGGCGTTAGCTACGAGTATCCACCATGCCGATATTGTAGCGCCGATGCCTGTAAGCCATGTAGAAGCAAGGTGGAAACCGCGTGACACCTTGTCCCAGCCGAAGAACATCACGCCTACGAATGTGGCTTCGAGGAAAAATGCCACTATGCCCTCGATTGCGAGCGGCGCGCCGAAAATGTCGCCCACGAGCCACGAATAGTTGCTCCAGTTTGTGCCGAACTCGAATTCAAGTATTATGCCGGTAGCCACGCCCATGGCGAAGTTTATTCCGAAAAGCTTTTGCCAGAAGCGTGAGGTGTCTTTCCAAAACTTCTTGCCTGTACGGTAATAACATGTTTCCATTATGCCCATGATAAGCGCAAGCCCCAACGTAAGTGGGACGAAAAACCAGTGGTAAATGGCGGTGAGCGCGAATTGCGCCCTCGACCAGTCTACTGTTCCGGCGCTTATGCTTAGTAAGAGATTGTCCATATTTAAATAAGTTAAGAGTTAAGAATTAAGAGTTTATAGCCTGGCGTGCTGTAAGGTAATGGATTATTCACTTTTCATTATTCACTTTTTTAATTATTTGCGTTGACACGTAGTCGGCTTCGTTGCCATCAGCACGTTCGCTAAGTATGTCGGGCATGAATAACAGTTTGATGACAACAAAGATAATGACGAGTTTTACAATCACGACAAGCCAAAGTGTCTTGCCGAGCCTCATGCTCTTGAAGCCGTCGCGGTAGAAATTTATGACTTGTCTAATCATGGAGTAGTGTGTATTTCTGTATATTAAGGTGCATGGCATACGCCTCTGCAAATATAAGTAATCCTTTTTAATATTGTTCAAAAATTCGGTAAAATTACTAATTTTATCGATTTGGATATTTATAGTTTGGAATTTTTTGGGGCGTTTAAAGGAAATAGGCTAATTTTGCATGATAGTAAAATTGAAAACGTATTATTGACTGATAAATAAAAAACGGATATGAACAAGAAAGTAATAATTCCATCTGTCATTGTAGGTTTGTTGTTGGTTGCTGGCATAGTGTATCTTGCCATAAGTCTTACCAACCAGAAACAGGCCAACAAGGAAATGCAGGAACTGGCCGAGCTGGACAAAAAGGAAATGGAAAACGAGTACCAGATGTTTGCCGACCAGTATAGCGAGCTGAAGACGCAGATTAACAACGACTCTATAATAGAACAGCTTACGCAGGAGCAATTGAAGACGGAGAAACTTCTGGAAGAACTTAGGAACGTCAAGGCTTCTGACGCAAGGGAAATAGCACGACTGAAAAAGGAACTGGCAACATGCCGCGCCGTAATCCGCAGTTATGTGCTTGAGATAGACTCTCTCAACCGACTGAACCAAAACTTGACTGAAGAAAATACACGTGTAAAAGGACAATACGCCGAGGCTACAAGGCAGATTGAGGGACTGAACGCCGACAAGCAGACGCTGTCGGAGAAGGTTGCCATCGCCGCACAGCTCGACGCTACGGGCATAACCATGACGCTGAAGAACAAGCGCGGCAAGGTGACAAAGAAGGTGAAGAGGTGCAAGACAATTCAGGTGAACTTCAACATTGCCAAGAACGTGACGGCGGCAAGCGGCAACAAGACCGTATATGTGCGCATCACCACGCCTGCCGGGACTGTATTGTCGGGCGGCGGTGCCTTCCAGTATGAAAACCGCAACCTGCCTTACTCGATGAAGAAGACCATAGAATATACTGGAAACGAGACACCCGTGACTATGTATTGGAATGTAAACGAGTTTCTTGGTGAAGGCACATACAATGTAAGCGTGTTTGCCGACGGCAATATGATAGGCTCGAGAAACTTCTCTATAAAGTAAGTTGCTGTAATTGGTGCAAAGTTGCGTTTGCGGCCTTGCATGTAGGTTTTGACAACATTTTTATATGAAGAATGTAACGATTTTGCTCTCGCTGATATTCGTTGCCTTGCCCGTAGGGGCGCAGCGGATGTTGTCGCTCGACAGTTGCCGGGCCATGGCTTTGCGCAACAACAAGCAGCTTGGCATATCCAAACTGAAGCAGGACGTTGCACGCGATACGCGCAAGGCCGCAAAGACCAAGTATCTGCCGCATGTGGACGTACTTGGCGGATATGAGTTTACAAGCAGGGAAATATCAATATTGAGCGACAAGCAGAAAGGGGCAATAGGCAGCATAGGCACTACGGCGGCCGGGCAGATTGGCAACACCATGTCGTCCGTAATCTCTGAAATGGCCGGACAGGGCATTATCACTCCGCAGGCAGCCGAGGCTCTTGGCAACATTGCAGGCAAGATAGCCCCGGGTATAGAGCAGGCAGGCAATGCCATTGGGAAAAACATCAACGACGCTTTTAGGACAGATACCCGTAACATGTTCGCTGCGTCGGTTATGGTTACGCAGCCTATATATATGGGCGGAAGCATTGTCGCGGCTAACAAGATTGCCGAGATAAGCGAGCAGCTTGCCGCCAACGACTTGCAGAACAGCAGGCAGAACGTAGTCTACGACGTTGATAACGCTTACTGGACGGTAGTTTCATTGAAACATAAGCAGAGACTTGCCACAAGTTATCTTGAACTTGTAAAGAAACTTAGCGGCGATGTCGGCAAAATGATAAAAGAAGGCGTCGCAACGAGAGCCGACGGACTGAAAGTGGACGTTAGGGTCAACGAGGCGGAAATGCAGCTCACGCAGGTTGACAACGGCCTGTCGCTTGCAAAAATGTTGCTTTGCCAGCTTTGCGGATTGCCGATGGACGGCAATATAATTCTTGAAGACGAAGACAAAGAGGACGTTTCGGCGGCGGAGAGTATGCCTATGCCAGACGTTTCGGCAGCAATGGAAAACCGTCCGGAGCTGAAAATGCTTGAGAATACGGTAGATATAAGCCGTCAGACAACCAAACTTATACGTGCGGCTTATTTGCCGCAAGTGGCGTTGACCGGTGGTTATCTTGTGACAAACCCTTCGCTTTACAACGGCTTTGAACGTAAGTTCTCGGGAGTATGGAATATTGGCGTCATCGTCAGGATACCTGTATGGAACTGGTTTGAAGGCACTTACAAAGTACGTGCAGGCAAAACGGCCACGAGCATAGCAATGCTTGAGCTTGACGAGGCGCGTGAGAAGGTTGAGTTGCAGGTAAACCAAAGCTCGTACAAGGTTGACGAGGCTAACAAAAAACTTGCAATGGCAAGGAAAAATACTGAGCAAGCCGATGAAAACCTGCGTTGCGCCAATCTTGGTTTCAAAGAGGGCGTGATGGACGTTACTGATGTCATGGCGGCGCAGACCGCATGGCTACAGGCCCGTTCACAGAAGATTGACGCAGACATTGACGTTAAATTGACATTGACAAACTTGAAAAAAGTTCTTGGAGAAACAATATATTGAAAGTGAAGAACGAAGAATTAAGAGTGAAGAGTGAAAAATCCATTGGTGTCCCCATCATTCCCAGTTCTCTCAGTTTTCCTAGTTCTCCCAATTAAATAAAAGAAAATGGAAAAGAAAACACAGCATAACAACATATTGCTTGCCACATTCTGCTTTGCGGCGGTTGTTGTAATTGTCGGGGTAATAGGTTTCCTGACGTTCGGACGCACACCTGACACAATACAGGGTGAGGTCGAAGTGTCTGAATACCGCGTGTCGAGCAAAGTTCCCGGACGCATACTCGAATTACGTGTGCAGGAAGGCGATTACGTGAAGGTAGGCGATACGCTTGCCATACTTGACGCTCCTGACGTTGAGGCAAAGAGGGCACAGGCCGTCAGTGCGGAGGATGCGGCGGCGGCATTGAGCACAATGGCCGACAAGGGCGCTCGCCGAGAACAGGTGCAAGGAGCGTTTGAGGTATGGCAGCAGGCCAAGGCAGGCCTTGAGATTGCAGAGAAGTCATACGGCCGTGTGCAGCGTCTTTTTGACGAGGGCGTGATGAGTGCGCAGAAGCGTGACGAGGCTTATGCCAACTACAAGGCGATGAAGGCGCAGGCGCAGGCTGCCAAGAGCCAGTACGACATGGCTGTGGCCGGAGCACGGCGTGAGGAGCGTGAGGCCGCCGCAGCCCAGAAGCGTAGGGCGCAAGGTGCTGTGCAGGAAGTGGATTCGTATGTAAAGGAAACCGTGCAGGTTGCACAGATGGAAGGCGAGGTAAGCGATGTCTATCCGAAACTCGGCGAACTTGTCGGCGCCGGTTCCCCAATCATGAGCATTTCAATCATGAGCGACCAGTGGGGAACGTTCAATGTGCGTGAAGACCAGCTGAAGGGGCTCAAGGTGGGCGATACGTTCACGGCTTATTGCCCGGCGTTCAACAAGGACATACGCATGAAGGTGTACTACATAAAGGACGAGGGTAGCTATGCGGTGTGGAAAGCCACGAAGACAAACGGCCAGTATGACCTTAAGACGTTTGAGGTAAAGGCACGTCCGGTGGACAAGATTGAAGGGTTGAGGCCCGGCATGTCGCTCATCATAAAGGAGTAATGCTGCGGAATAGCGGATAGCGAAGACAGCGAGAAAGGGATTTATAAGAATGAGTGGTGACATGTTTAAACGGATTTACGGTGTGGCGCGCCGCGAGTGTGGCATAATGCGCAAGAACCTGATGTATCTGTTCTGCATGGTTGTGTTTCCTGTGATTGTCACCGTATTCTTCACGTCCCTTATGGCTGACGGCCAGCCTACAGACATGCCCGTGGGTGTGGTTGACCACGACAATACCGCGACAACACGCACACTTGTAAGGAAACTTGACGCTTTCCAGGCGACTAAAGTCACGGCGCGTTATGCCAGTGTGGCTGAAGCCCGCCGTGCTATACAGCGCAACGAGATTTACGCGTTTCTTTATATACCCGAAGGCACTACGGCGGAACTTCTTGCCATGCGCCAGCCTAAGATTTCGTTTTATTACAGTTCTACGTCTTATACGGCGGGAGCATTGCTTTACCGTGACTTGAAAACCATTTCGACGCTTGGCTCCGCCAGTGTAGGAGCTTCGTTGTTGAGTGCCAAGGGGTTGACGGAAGAGCTGGTTATGAGCGTGCTCCAGCCTGTTGTCGTTGACTTGCATACGGTTAACAACCCTATGATAAATTACAGTGTTTACCTTAACACGATGCTTGTGCCGGGCTGCCTCATGCTGTTCATCTTTCTCGTTACGGCTTATTCTTTGGGTACGGAGCTGAAGTTCAATTCGGCGAAGGAGTGGCTTTCGGCTTCAGGCGACAACATCGCCGTCGCCATTTTGGGCAAGATGCTGCCGCAGACGCTTATATGGCTTGCCATCTTTTATGGCTATATGTTCTATGTGTTCGGCGTTCTCCAATTCCCGCATCCCGGCGGAACGGGATATATTCTGTTGCTGGGTTTGCTCTCGGTGCAGTCGTCGCAGGCTTTCGGCATATTCGTTTTCGGCCTTGTGCCGTCGTTGCGCATGTCTATGAGTATCTGCTGCCTGTGGGCGGTGTTGAGCTATTCGCTGTCGGGCACGGCGTTTCCGCTGTCGGCCATGGATGCCGAAATCAAGGCCATAGCCCAGCTTTTCCCGTTGAGGCATTATTATATGGTTTACCAGCTCAACATATTCAACGGCTATCCGATTGACTATTCATGGCCCTACATCGGTGCGCTGCTCGTCTTCACGGCTTTGCCTTTGCTTGTGGCAGGCCGCATAAAGAAGAACGTCCTGGCATACCAGTATCTGCCATAGTCGGATTAATGTGGCTTATTAGGCTCATTATGGCCTATATGCCTTAAATAAATTGGTGATTGATGAGATTAAATTCGAGGATAAAACAAGGTTTCGGCGACATGCTCCAAATATGGGCTGACGAGATGCGCACCATCTGGAAAGATGAGGGTGTGCTCATCTTCTTCATCCTTGTGCCGTTGTTTTATCCGCTGCTTTATTCCTGGATTTACACCAACGAGGTGGTGCGCGAGGTGCCGGTGGCAGTTGTCGATTTGTCGCACAGTGCCATGAGCCGCGAGTTCATACGCCAGTTTGACGCGTCTCCCGATGTCCGTGTGGCCCGGTATTGCACCAATCTCGACGAGGCCAAGGACGTAGTCGGCCGACAGGATGCCTTCGGCGTGATATATTTTCCTACCGATTTCCAGACCCGCGTGTCGCGTATGGAGCAGAGCCGTGTCAGCGTGTTCTGCGACATGAGTTTCATGCTTTACTATAAGGCCATATTCCAGACGGCCACGGCTGTGGCCGGCAACGTGAACTCTAAAATCCTGATAGAACGTGCCGGCAACTGGACGGAGCGTGAGGACGAAATAACTGCCAAGCCGCTCGACTTCGACGAGGTGCAGCTCTTCAACTCTACCGGCGGTTATGGCAACTTCATCATTCCTGGCGTACTTATGCTCATAATACAGCAGACGTTGCTGCTCGGTGTCGGCCTGTCGGTCGGCACTGCGCGCGAACGCAGCAAGACAGGCTCTTTCCTGCCAGATGCGGCGCGTTACGACGGCGTGTTCCGCACGGTGCTTGGCCGTGCCTTGGCTTACTTCATGGTGTACGCCGTTGTTACGTCTTACGTCGCGCTTGTAGTGCCGCGCTTGTTCGGCTTCACGTCGTTGCTGCGTCCCGGCGATACGTTCTGGTTCATGTTGCCATACGTCCTGTCGTGCGTGTTCTTCGCAATGATAATTTCCGGACTCATCCGTTACCGCGAGAACGTCATCCTTATAGTGGTGTTCACGTCAGTGCCGCTGCTTTTCATTTCTGGCGTGTCGTGGCCGCAGAGTGCCATTCCGCCTTTCTGGCAATGGGTGTCGTGGCTTGCGCCGTCCACGTTCGGCATACGCGGCTTTGTAAGGATGAACACTATGGGTGCCCTGCTGGGCGATGTAAGGGTGGAGTATGTGGCTCTTTGGGCGCAGACGATAGTCTATTTCTTCATCACCTGCCTGCTTTACCGATGGCAGGTAATCAAGAGGAGAAGGGCTGAAGGCACGGTGTGAGCCTTCAGCCGATGAGTTTCAAGATTTTGCTTTCTTGTGCATAAGGCAGCATCCTGTGCAGATGCTGTACCATCTTGTCGTGCGATTCTTGCGGCGTACAGCCTGCGTCGAGCCGTCCGTACAGGCTTTCGGGCGTGGTGTATCGCGCCACTCCCCAGCCGTAAGGCCGTCCGTGGCGGTCGGTGTTATACTCAAAGTCGGATATTACCACGCGCACAGCCATCATCAGCCGCGTCAGTATCGGTTCAAGCGATATGCGTCCTGCCCCGGGCATGTCGTCCACAAGGTCGTCAGCAGTGCGTCTCCGTCCGCGCGCGAAACCGAGCATACGGCGCAATTCCTTTACCGTTGCGCTGCCCTCCGACGCTATTGTTTGCAGCACAACGTTGTCAAGCGCGGCGGTGTCCTCGTCCTTGGCGTAGCGCAGCGTGCGCCGGTAGTTCACAAGGTGGGGCAGCCATTCCAGGCTTACGTAGCCCGCCTTCTTTGCGAACAGCTTGCCGTAGGCGCAGTGCCCTTCGCGTATTACCGGGCCTTCCCACTCCCACGGACCTTCCTCTTCGTCAGAAAACCACAGCTCGCCAGCCGTCATTTCCTCAATGGAAAAGCCGGGAATGCCGCAGCGGAAGAACGGCAGGATGCCCCGTTCGAGCACCGCGTTCTCCATGTCGATGGATGAATGTATCATTAAGCCCCCTTCCCAGCCCTCCCCGAGGGGAGGGAGTCTGGTATGATTTGTTATTTATAAAGCATAGATTTTACGTTGTTCGTATGATGCCTAAATCCTTAAAGGCATTCCCGTTTCCCTCCCTTCGGGAGGGTTAGGGTGGGGCTTCTTATTTAAGTTTCATTCCGTCCTTGAACGCGTTGCCCACCTTTCCGCCTACGGCAAGGTAGTGGTTGTGCACCGGGTCGAACGAGATTGGGCGCAGCTTGGCCGGGTCAATCTTGCCATTCTCGTCGAGGATGCTCTCGTCGGCCGACACGTTCACGATGCGGCCAACCAAGTGGCACGTCTCCGGGTCATACGATATAAGCTCGCATTCCACCGTCATGGGCAGCTCCTCGATTACCGGCGCGTTGACAAACTCCGACTTTACGGCGTGCCATCCGGCCTTTTCGAGTTTGTCTTCAACCTTGTTTCCCGACACTATTCCCACATAGTCGCACGCCGTCAGCTGCTCCTCCGTGCCCATGCTTACGGTGAACGCCCGCGTCTCCAACAGGTTTTTCACCGTCTTGTGGCCTGCGCTAAGGCACATGTTTATTTGGTCGTCATAGTCGATGCCGCCCCACGCCGCGTTCATGGCGTCGGCGTTGCCCTGCGCGTCGTATGTAGCTACGATGAATACGGGCTGCGGATAAGTCCACGATTTTGCTCCGAAATTCTTTCTCATAGTATGATATATGTTTTTGCTGATAAGTTTTCAATACAGCAAAGTTAGTGGTTTATTCTTATTCCAGCAAGTCTTTTAGGTTAATTTAATGAAGTGTGTTTCCTAAAAAATGGTGTCGTTTGCTGTTAAATTAAATGGGCAATAATGTATATTGCACCCGTTTGCCATATAACATAGTTGCATGTAACCTGCCGAAACAATGTCGGAGAGGTTTATGTATAAAGCACAGAGTCAAAAAAGTGTGCTTGTTCTGCTGTCTTTCTATATCATCAAGTCCTTCAATACAGTGATTTTTAATTTCCATTCATGTATCCATTTTGTGCAAAATCACACATTTCTGGTATGAATAATGTGATGTTTTGCCAATTTTTCATAGGTGTGAATAGATGCTTAAATATAATTAACAGATTGTGATTGTACGTTTATTCTTCTTTCAAAATGAAGTGCATAGTTTTACAAAGGCCATCTTTCGGCTTCCGAAAGGCCGTCAATCGCACGCTAAAAGGCCGCCTTTTGCAGGCTAAAAGACGGCATATTGCCAAGTGCTTGACTGTCAATGCGTTTCCTATGGGCAGCTTGCCGCCGCCCGGTTACGCTTGGTCGAAGGCCGCATCGGGTGAAGGCTGTGCGGCGTTGTCTATTGTTCAGTTTAGCAGGCAGAGGTGTTGGGAGCGGCGCGTAGCCCCGCGTGCAATATGTTTTGAGCATGATTTTTTCCGTAAAATTTGCTATATATTATGATTTTTCTTACATTTGCAATGTCCCTTTTGCAGAAGCCACGCAAGTGGCGGGCTTGGGGACATATATGTTAGAGGCGTTTACTTGGCGCTTTGGTCTTGACGCTTGGAAACTTCGCAACTTTCTGGAACGGTCAAGAACATGGCAACAGTAGATGCCCATGGGTGTATATTATGTAGCCCTTATTGGCGTATGCCGCTTGGCATTGCGTCCGATGACGGCGTATATACATACACGGCGTGGGCTTCTGCGTTGCTCGTTCTACTGTTCCGGGCAATGCGAAGGCCTCCAAGCGTGGGACGGGTGACGGGCAAAGTTCCCACGCTTTTTTTCGTATATACATTTCAACACATTTTTATTTAACCGCCTTGACATGGGAATAAGGGCACAGAAACGCAAGGACAAGTTGCCCAGAAAAGGGCTTCTTTTTTTGATGGTACACATTGGAAAAGCCATAAAAGCAGAGTTTGAACGCCAGGAGCGTTCGGTTACATGGTTCGCAAAGAAGCTCTATTGCGAACGTACCAATGTGTATTCAATATTCAAGCGTGAAAGCATTGACACGGAGTTACTGTTGCGCATATCCATAGTTCTGCATAGAAACTTCTTCATGGATTATATTGACGAGTTGTCAAAGTGTGATTTTTCTTCTACAAAACAGTAAATTTTACTTACGTCATGGCCTATATCCGGTTGCTTGAATGATGCTAATTTTGCAGCTGTAAAATATCCTGAATATGTTTAGATTTTTTGTTTTAGCCAGTTTGGCCGTATGCTGTTTCGCGTCTTGCAGGAGCACCGCCTCGGTCAGTTTGTTATGTGACGAACAACACATAGAGCTTTATGTAGACGATGAATACGTAGGGCGGGGGCTTGTAAGCTACACCGTCCCAAAAGGTCAAGACAACATCAGGGTGTCTTGTCGAGAAAATGGGGTGGAAGTTTACAGCCGTTCATTTTATGTAAAAGGCATGAAAAACCAGCTCATAGAACTGAACATACCTAAAGATTACAGATATTCATCAGGCCAGAGCACAATAAAATCAAAGGTAAAATAAAAATCACTGCATCATGAGCAAAAAGACATTATTACTGTGCATCGCAGTATTATTTGCATTATGCACGATGGCAAAGAAAAAAGCGGATGTCATAAAGATAACCGTTGAGCCTAAAGAAGCTTCGATTTACATAAACAACACATTTGCCGGTTACGGCTATGCAGAATTTACACGGCCCAAAAAGAAAAACGAAGTGGTGATAATCAGGTGCGAATGTGAGGAATACAAGCCTATACTGACAAAGTTTTATGGTGGCGACAAGCGTAACAGCCTGTCGTTCATGTTGCAGCAGGACGGCTTTTACAGGGCTTCGGCAGCATCGGGAATTGTAAACAAGTTTTTTACCATAGACATAGACCCGATGTATTATGAAATAAAAGACAACAAGGTTGACGTCAGTCCTGCTTGGAAACTCCTCCACCAGATATTGCTGAATTATTTTGAAGAAATATCTACGACAGACATTTACGGCGGTTACTTGCAAACCCCGTGGCAGTATAAGACGTTTACAATGTCGGAAAAACAGATAAGAAACCGTGTCACCGTGCGTGACATATCCACACCGAAGCGTGTCGCGTTTCAGATAAAAGTCTCGTCAGAAGTAGCAGGAAGTAATGCCGCACGCCATGGCGAATTTACAGAAGTTGACAGGATACCGAAAGAGTTTGAGCCAATAATCCAGGAACTGCAAACACGTATCGGTAAGGTAAGCAGCCTATAAAAACAATTAAACATATAAACAATTATGAAAAAGAAAATCATTATTTTTGCATTTTCCATGCTTGGAGCATTAAGCGTACAGGCACAAACTTTTAAAGAAACTTTTGACGCTAACTCGCTGGAATGGACAGAGTGTGCATACGAAAGCAATAGCGGCACGGCTGTGATAGACGGCGGCAAGATGACAATAACGTCAAAAGGAGAGAACAAGGGGCTTGGAGCGGCACTGACTGTATTGAGCGGAGTACAGACAAAAGTCGGTAAAAACACGTTTTTCGAGACTCACTGCTATGCCCCGTTAGATGTGCAAAAGCCGTTTAAAATCAGGACACATGTCAACATTGAGAAGTTGGCAAGCGACAGAATGGCCGGACTTGTATTCAATTACAAAGACGGAGGAAATTTTTATTGTTTTGCTTTCAATGATGAAATGGTTTGCTTTAACAGGTATGTTGACAATGTTATTGTCGGACAAATTCAGCAAGGCGTTAAATGGGCTGACAAGAAAAAAGTCGACCAGGAATGGGAACTGATAAGTGACGGGCAGGTATTGACATTTATCGTTGACGGAATGCAAATACTAAAAGTACGCTACATGCCGTTGGAATATTCCGGTTTTGGCTTTTATACATTCGGGAAACAGGAATTGGCCGTTGACGATGTCGAGTTTATACAAATGTAATTCATTTTGTTTGAAATGATTTGTATTAATACCAGTCGTTATTGACTAAATTAAAATGGATGGGTGGACAATTTATTTGTTTACCCATCTTTTATGTTTGTATTCGGTTAATTTACTACCTTTGCACCCCGAATTTGAAAAGTAAAAAGGAATGAGCGCAAAGGTTAAGGGTTTTCTTTATGGCGTAGCCACGTCGGTTACGTTCGGGCTGATACCGCTGTTCACGCTGCCGCTGATGCAGGCGGGGTTGGCGTCGGACAGTATTTTGTTTTACCGTTTCGTTACGGCCACGGCTGCGCTGGGGCTGATGATGCTGGTAAAGAAGGAAAGTTTCAGGGTCAGCTGGCGCGACTTGCTGGTGATAGTGCCGCTGGCGGTGTTCTATACGGCGTCGTCGATGTTCCTGCTTTACGGCTACGAGGTGATGGGTGCGGGCGTTGCCACGACGCTTCACTTCACTTACCCCGTGTTCGTTACGCTGCTGATGCTCGTGCTTTTCAGGGAACGGGCGTCGTGGGTGACGTGGACGGCCGTTGTGCTGGCTATCTGCGGCGTCGCCAAGCTGTCGCTCAACGGCACGGAGCTGAAGCTCGACCCTGTGGGCGTGGGCATAGTGCTGCTCTCCGCCGTGGGGTATGCCAGCTATATAATAGCGGTGAACAAGTCGCGCGTGAAGGACATGCACAGCCGCAAACTGGCGTTTTACGTGTTCGTGTTCACGACGCTGATTTTCGGCGTTAAGAACGGATTGGAGGATGGTGTGCAGCCTCTGCCCAACGCTTGGGCTGCTGTCAACGTAGTGCTGCTGGCCGTCGCGCCCACCGTAATATCAAACATCACGCTGCTGCTGGCTGTGCGTAACATCGGCGGTACGCTCACGTCAATACTCGGCGCGCTTGAGCCTGTGACGGCGGTGTGCATCGGTGCGCTCGTGTTCGGCGAGGCGTTTACTTTCAGCGAGGCCGTGGGCATAGCCCTGATACTGGCCGCCGTGGTGTTGGTTATCCTCAACCGCAGCATAAAAGAAAACCTTACGCTGCTGTTAAAGCGCGTAAGGCCGAGGCATACGTAGTTTACGGTTATGCGGTTTTACGGTTATTGGGTTATGCGGTTGTGAGGTTTTATGTGGCTGTAGATATTTTATACTAATTATAGCGCAGCCACTACAACCATGTAACCGCATAACCCAATAACCGTAAAACCTTAAAACCGTATATCACCTAAACTTCTTCAACTCCTCCATTGCCGGCAGGGCTTTGCCTGTCTCGTTGTCGAACAGTCCGCGGTTAATCCAGCTCTTTATGATAGGCTTGCCCGACTCGTTTTCTTCCGGGAACCACCAGAACAGACCGGTGACGTTGTTGTGACGGTTGAGCATCGTTACAAGTTCTTCTGTGAATTTGCGCTGACCTTCGGGGTTGATGGGGTAGGTGTCGCCGTCTTTGTTGGGGTCTGTCGCCCACTTGTCGTTCTTGTGAGAATAATAAAACGCTGTCTCAACTATCATTACAGGCTTGTTGAACTCGGTCTTGATACTGTCGAGCACTGTGTCGAGATGCTTTATTGTGCCATGCCACATCGGGTAATAACTTAGTCCGATGATGTCGTAGTCGAGCTTCCCTTTCTCCAGTTTGTCGTAATATCCCTCGGTGGCGAGCCAGTCCTGGGCGTGCTCCGTGTGTATTATGATTTCAGCCTTAGGACATGCTTCGCGGCAAGCCTTCACTCCGGCGCGAAGGAATGTAAGCAGAGTGTCCCAGTTGTCGTCTTTTGTCGGGTCAACTTTTCCCGTAGGCCAGAGCGTTCCGAAGGTTATTTCGTTGCCCACTTGGATGAAGTCAGGCGTTGCTCCGGCCTTGTTCAGAGCCTCCAAGGCGGTCTTTGTATGCTGGTAAACTGAGTCGGCGAGTATTCTTATTTGCTCGTTACGGTTCTTGCTCTCGATGGCTTTTGCCCATGCGTGCGGCGTGAACTGCTTGCCCGGGTCAGCCCATGTGTCGGAATAATGGAAGTCGAGCATCAGTTTGAAGCCGTGCTTCTTGATTTGTTTACACAGGCTGACAACATACGTAAGGTCTTGGCATACACCTTCGTCCTTGTTGTCCTGTGGCGCGTTGGCCGGGTCAACGAAAAGGCGCACGCGCATGGCGTTCCATCCTGCCTGCTCGAAAAGCTTGTAGGGACAGAGCGTTTTCCCGTCAATGGTTTTGTACTTAGTGCCGTTTTGCTGGTAAGTAGGCAGCAATGAGATGTCTCCACCCAGGTGTTTTTGCGCCTGGATGTTGATGCCGCAGACGAGTGCGGCCAGTAAAATAAGGTATTTTTTCATAATAAATTTAGGTTGATTTGTTTTTTATGTGGATTGTTTATTTCAGCATTATGCCGGTGAAAATCCTGCCGGAGGCCGTGCCGAGGCGGCGCGCCGAGAAGTAGTCGGCATAGTCGGTGTATGTGCATACGGGCGAAACGGTTATGCTGCTGTCGGCTATTCCCGATGCGCAAAGCTGTTGGCGGTTGCACTCTTTAAGGTCGATGTGCCATTTGTCTTCGCGGCGGCTGATTGTCGCCATGTCGAAACCGGCTTCGGCAAACTCGCTATACACCTCGTCGCCTACTTCAAATGCGCCGAGCGAGATGCCTGGACCTATTACTGCCTGCAACTCTTCAGGGCGTGAACCGTAGGCTATGTGCATGGTGTCAATGGTCTTTTGCGCTATGCGTTGCACCGTGCCGCGCCATCCTGCGTGTACAGCGGCTGCTGCGTGGTGCGCATGGTCATAGATTATTATAGGTATGCAGTCGGCCGTTGAAATTCCGATGCAGATGTTCCTTACATCGGTTATTAGCGCGTCTACGCCTTCAAGCACCATCCCTTTTACTTGTTGCGGCAACGTGAGGAAGTCTTTTGCTATTAGTCTGACCTCTGTTCCGTGCGTCTGGTGTGGCATGATGACAGTGTTTCCGCTTATTCCGAGCGTTCGGCTTAATGCTTCAAGGTTTTTGCTGATGCACTCCTCGTTGTCGCCACAGAACCTGTTGATGTTGAATTCGCCGTATGCGCCTTGGCTGAAGCCTCCGTGGCGGGTGGTGCTGAACGTTATGACGGATGGCGAAAGGTTGTAATATGTAAGTGTGGGCTGTGGCATTTTGTGTGAGGTTTAAAGACGGGTTGGCAAGCCAATGAAGCCTGCCAACCCATAAGTTTGTCAATTGTTGTCGTCGTCCATGTCGATATATTCAACGTCGTCAAGGTCTTCAATCTCGTCTTCGTCGATGAATTCAATCTCGTCTTCGCCTTCAACTCGCAGCTCTTCAGGCAATGCGCCGAGGTCTTTGTCGCGGTGAACGAGCGTGTCTTCCGCCGTTATGTCTTTCAGTTTGTTGCTTTCACTGTTAAGCTCGCGCCAAAGAATGTCTTTCAGTTCGTTAAGCCCTTGTCCTGTCACGGCTGATATGAATACCACCGGAATGTCGCCTGGCGTCGTCTCTTTCAGCATCTCTATAAGCTCGTCGTCGAGCAAATCACATTTCGTTACGGCCAGTACGCGGTGCTTGTCGAGCATTTCCGGGTTGAAGCTTTTAAGCTCGTTAAGCAGGATTTCGTACTCTTTCTTTATGTCGTCAGTGTCGCCCGGCACCATGAACAGCAACAGGGAGTTGCGCTCTATGTGGCGCAGGAAGCGCAGACCGAGCCCGCGTCCTTCGCTCGCGCCTTCTATTATCCCGGGAATGTCGGCCATTACGAACGACTGGCGGTCGTGATAGCTTACGATGCCGAGCGACGGTTCAAGCGTTGTGAACGGATAGTTTGCTATCTTCGGACGTGCGCTTGAAAGGGCGGAGAGCAGTGTGCTCTTGCCTGCATTGGGGAAACCTACAAGTCCTACGTCGGCGAGCAGTTTCAGTTCGAGTATTATTGTCATTTCCTCCATCGGCTCTCCCGGCTGTGCGAAGCGTGGGGCTTGGTTGGTAGCGGTACGGAATTGGAAGTTGCCAAGTCCGCCGCGGCCTCCTTTCAGCAGCAATACCTCCTGTCCGTCGTATGTCACATCGCATACGTATTTGCCTGTTTCGGCGTTGTAAACGACCGTTCCGCACGGTACGTCGATATATACATCCTTGCCGTCGGTGCCGTGGCATTTGTCCCTGCCGCCGTTTCCGCCGTGCTCGGCGAAAATGTGCCGCTGGTATCTAAGGTGCAACAGAGTCCAGTAGTTGTGGTTGCCGCGCAGGTATATGCTGCCGCCTTTGCCGCCGTCGCCTCCGTCGGGGCCTCCGTTAGGCTGGTATTTGGCGTGGCGCAGGTGCATTGAGCCGCGTCCGCCTTTGCCAGAGCGGCAGTAAATCTTAACGTAGTCTACAAAATTGGATTCTGGCATGGTGAAAAGAATTAAGAGTTAAGAATTAAGAGTTAAGGGTTAAGAAAACGATTTTGAATTTGATAATGGAGCAAACATGTTTTCTTAATTCTTAACTCCTAATTCTTAATTATTTGATTAAATGTTGTCAATTACGTTGCAGATGTCTGCGAATATGCGGTCAAGTTCTCCAAGTCCGTCGATGTGGTGGTGCAGGTTCTCTTTCTTGTACCATTCAATCAGCGGAGCTGTCTGGTTGTGGTAAACGTCAAGACGCTTCTTGATTGTCTCTTCGTTGTCGTCAGAACGTCCGCATTCCTGTCCGCGTTTGATGAGGCGTTTCATCAGTTCGTCTTCAGGAACGTCAAGCTCTATCATGGCCGCAACTTTGTGTCCGCGCTCGTCAAGCATGTTTTTCAACGCTTCTGCCTGCGGAATTGTGCGGGGAAAACCGTCGAAGATTACACCCTCATGCTCCTTGCCGAAACCGTCGTAAACGCTTGCGAGGATGCTTATCATCAGTTCATCGGGTATCAGTTGGCCGTTGTCTATATACTGCTTGGCCGTCTTGCCGAGTTCCGTTTCGTTCTTGATTTCGTTGCGGAGTACGTCTCCGGTTGAAATGTGGCCGAATCCGTACTTCTTAATCATCAAGTCGCTTTGCGTACCCTTTCCTGAACCGGGTGCGCCGAAAATAACAATATTCTTCATCTTTAAGTTGGATATGGTATGTTTGGTCTTGTTACTCTTCAACCAGAGTATATATGTCGCGCAGGTTGCGGCCTTGCTGGTTGTAGTCAAGTCCGTAGCCTACGATAAAGTCATTGGGAATTTCCATCGCCGCGTATTCAATGTCCAAGTCGACTTTCAGCTTTTCAGGCTTCAGCAGCAATGTGCAAATGTGTATGGAGGCAGGGTTGCGTGTCCCCAATGATTCGAGCATCCGTTTCATCGTTAGGCCTGATTCCACAATGTCTTCCACGATTATTATGTCGCGTCCGGATATGTCTTCGTTTATTCCTATCACTTCCTTTATTTTGCCTGTAGACATTGTCCCTTGGTAGGAAGCAAGTTTTACGAATGATATTTCACATGGAATTGTAATCATTCTCATAAGGTCTGCGGCGAATATGAACGAGCCGTTGAGCACGGCAAGGAACAGCGGATTCTTTCCTTCCATGTCTTTGTTTATGCGGTCGGCTACGGCCTTTACGTGTTTCAGTATTTCTTCTTCCGGGTATGAAATCCTGAATGTCTTGTCATGTATTTTTACAGTTGACATGATGCTTTGTTGATATTTTGGCACAAAATTACTAAAAATATGCCAAACGTTGCCAAACGTTCGGCATTAATTTAGTATTTTTGCACTGATGAAGATTTTTACAAGCGCTCAAATTCGTGAGCTTGACAAGTATACCATAGAGCACGAACCTGTCAGTTCGTTTGATTTGATGGAGCGTGCGGCAAGGGCTATTACGCGTGCGATAACCGATACGTGGGGTACGGACATGCCCGTTGTCGTATTCGCCGGGCCAGGCAATAACGGAGGCGATGCCTTGGCCGTTGCAAGGATGCTTGCCGAACAAAGATATTCGGTAAGCGTTTATTTGTTCAACATTAGCGGAAATTTGTCGGAAGACTGCAAGGCAAACCGGCAGAAGGCGTCTGATTGTAAGGCCATAAAGGCTTTTACCGAGGTTACGGACGAGTTTGACCCGCCGCAGTTGGACAAGGGCATGTTGGTGGTTGACGGCTTGTTCGGTTCAGGTTTGAACAAACCTCTTGCCGGAGGTTTTGCTTCTTTGGTGAAGTATATCAACCAGTCGCCTGCCACGGTGGTGAGCATAGACGTTCCTTCGGGGCTTATGACCGAAGACAATACCTATAACGTGAGGGCTAATATCATAAGGGCGGATGTTACATTGACATTGCAGAACATAAAGCTCTCTTTCCTTTTCCCTGAAAACCAAAAACTCATAGGCAGACTTAAAGTCCTCGACATACGCTTGAGCAAGGAAGGCATGGATGTTGTTCCGTCGCATTACAGTATGTTGGAGGAGAACGAACTCCGTCCGCGCCTTTTACACCGCGGCGCATTTGTACACAAAGGCGACATGGGCAACGCTCTGATTATAGCAGGCAGTTACGGCATGGCAGGCGCGGCTGTGCTTGCCACGAAAGCCTGCCTTAGGAGTGGAGCGGGCAAGGTTACGGTGTGTACGCCACGCCGTAATAACGACATCATGCAGGTTTCCGTGCCCGAAGCCGTGATGTGCGTTGGCAAAGACGACGCTTATTTTTCTGAAGCTGTTGACTCTTCAGGTTTTGATGCGGTAGGCATTGGCCCCGGGTTAGGTCGGCAGGAGGCGTCGGCAATAGCCCTTATAACGCAGATACGCCGTACCCAGGCCCCCATTGTGATTGATGCCGACGGCCTCAATATGCTTGCCAGCCATAGGGCTTGGCTGCAACAATTGCCCAAAGGCATAATTCTTACGCCTCATCCCAAAGAGTTTGAGCGCCTTGCCGGCAGCCATTTCGGTGACAGCTATGAGAGCTTAAGCAGTGCGCGCGACATGGCCGAACGCCTGCAAGCCTATATAATATTGAAAGGACATTATACGGCTTTGTGTATGCCTGACGGCAAAGTGGTGTTCAACACCACGGGCAATCCGGGCATGGCTACCGCCGGCAGCGGCGATGTGCTTACCGGTATAATAACCGGTTTGCTGGCGCGTGGCTACAAACAGGCCGACGCTTGTATGCTTGGCATGTACCTGCACGGCCTTGCTGGCGACCTTGCCGCTAAGGATTTTGGTGTGGAAAGCCTTGTTGCCGGTGACATAATAAAGTATCTGCCGCAGGCGTTCAGGCGTTTTGGAGATTGAGAATAACATAATATTTTATTTTGCATAACGACATGAAGAACCTTATCATCGCTTTTTTATTGCTTGTGTCATGCTGCCAGAACGTGTTTGCGCAAAGGGGCAAGGACGTGGCCGAGGGCACGGCTTACTATCTTCCGCGTACCGAGTTGCGTTTTACGGTGAAAATTGAGAAAACGTCATATACACCGGGAGAGTTCGCCGTTTATGCGGAAAAATACATGAAGATGGCTAATGTTGGCATGAAGCCAACGGTGTCTTACCGTATATTGGGGTTAGATATCAATTCCGTTGGCGAGCGTGACACTTCAAAGTTTTATGTGTTGCCTACCGATTCCAAGCATAACATACAGACTGTTGACATTGACGACAATAGCGTGTTGCTTGCCGTCAATGCCGACCCGAAGGTCGTGGAGCAGCCCGCACCGTTCAAGCCTGCGCCCAAGCCTGCGCGCCTCAATCCGCGCGACTATATGAATGAAGACATCCTTTCGGCAGGAAGTTCGGCGAAAATGGCCGAACTTTGCGCCCTCGAGATATACGACATTCGCGACAGCAGGAGTCTCCTTAACAAGGGACAGGCCGACTTCATGCCCAAGGACGGCGAGCAGCTGCGCATCATGTTGGCAAACCTTGAGACGCAGGAGAACGCCCTGATGCAGCTTTTTGCAGGTGTAACCGAGCGCGACACGATGGAGGCCGTGGTGAAGTATGTGCCTGTAAAGCCTGTAGAGCGGCAACTGCTATTCCGCTTTTCCAAGTGGATGGGTATGACAGATGCCGACGACCTTGGCGGCAATCCTTATTATATAAGCGTGGAAGACAAGCATGTCACGCCGTCTATACATGAGGAACTGCTAAGCCGGAAGAAGGCAAAAGACAACGGCGGACTTTACGTAAACCTGCCCGGAAAAATCCTGATTACATTGTATAAGGGCAACGACCAGTGGGCGGCTTATGAGCTTTATGCCGCACAGTTCGGCACTGTCGCTGCCTTGGACGGAGACCTTTTCGGCAAGAAGCTGTTTACAAGCGTCGTCCTCAATCCCGTGACAGGCAATCTGGAGAGCATCGAGATAGACAACGCCAAGAAGTGATTTTACATGTTGATTTAAAGGATGTTGCGCCGTAGAGCGGGCGCGGCATCCTTTTATTGTGAATAATGATTAAAAAGATGTCCTGTTACGCAAGGTTGGGCGTATAGGCAGTGTTTCATTGTTGAATGATAAAATTAAGAGCTATTAGATTATGAAGACAATGAAATTCCTGGCCGGATGTGCAGTCGCAGTCATGGCCGTGTTCTCTTTCTGTTCGTGTGACAATGATGACACCTACTATTATTATCCGCCAATGCCTGACGCGCTGGTAACGGTTAAGCCAATCGAGGGTGCGGGCTTTTACATGCAGCTTGACGATGTTACGACGCTTTATCCGGTCAACATGGCCGCTTCGCCTTTTGGCGACAAGGAGGTGCGCGCCTTGGTGTGCTATCACGAGGTAAAGCCTTTGAACGAATATTATGACAAGTTTGTCGAGGTGGAGTGGATTGACAGCATTCTGACAAAGCCTGCCGTGCCATATCCTGCCGACGGCGATGTGTCTGAATACGGCGACGACCCCATTGAGCTTGTGCGCGATTGGGTTAACATTGCCGAGGACGGTTATCTTACGCTGCGTTTCCGCACATGTTGGGGCAACACGGGCGTGGCGCATTACGTAAACCTCTTGACCGGTGTAAATCCTGACGACCCGTATGAGGTTGAGTTCAAGCATAACGCTTTCGGCGATGTCAACGGTGTTCTTGGTGACGCCTTGGTGGCTTTCCGCCTGGACGACCTGCTGCCTGACACCGAGGGCAAGACTGTAAAACTGACAGTGAAATACAAGTCGTTCAGCGGTGAGAAGACCGTACAGTTCGACTATTGCAGCCGCAAGTCCACAACGTCGGAAGGTCCTGTGGAGAAAGCGGCTTATTCATCCAGACTGAAATAAAAGTTTGTTTAATGGGTTTGAGACCAGGGACAGTGCTGCTGACGGCTTGTCCTTGGTTTTTAATCCTTTGTTTGATATGAAAGCAGGCAACGGCGTTTACAACGAAAGCGACCTTGTATCACTCGTGGCGCACAGGGACAACCGGGCCATGAAGTTGCTTTATGACAGGTATGTTGAATACCTGTCGGCTGTCTGCGCCCGTTATATTGCCGACGACAACGACCGCAAGGACGTTTTGCAGGAGTGCTTCATAAGGATTTTCACGTCGATGGACAGGTTCGAGTTCCGCGGTGAAGGCTCTTTGAAGGCATGGATGGTAAGGATTGTCGTGAATGAGTCCTTACGTTTCTTGAAAAAGAATTCCAACTACGGTTTTATTGAATACGAGGACACTCTGCCCGACATGGCCGACGAGCCGGAGCCTGACGGCATACCCGACGATGTGCTCAACGGCATGGTTTTGTCGTTGCCGCCGGGCTACCGCATGGTGTTCAACCTTTACGTCTTCGAGCGCAAGAGCCATAAGGAGATTGCCGCCATGCTCGGCATCGGCGAGAGCTCGTCGGCGTCGCAGTTCTCGCGAGCCAAGGCGTTGCTTGCCAGGAAGATGAAGGATTACAAGGAGCGGCTTGACTCCGGGCTGCCTCCCGGTGCGCAGGCCGGTGCCGACAGTGGCGGCGCGGCTGGCGCAGGCCGTGCAGCTACGCGGCATGAAGGCCCGTCGCCTGTACGTGGCGGCTTCAAACCTTTTGGCAAGGCTGTCGCCTTTGCGTGTCCGTCATTATGTGGTTTGTCGGTCTGAAAAAATCTGAATGTCATGGAACAACAATGGATAGAACATCTTAGGAAACGCTTTGCCGACCGCAAGGTAGCTCCGCCCGACGGGTTGTGGGAGTCAGTCCAGTCCGCCATGGGCGGCAAGTCTGCCGTTGATGGCGCCCGTGCCGGGCGCAGCCGGCGTGCCGTTGTGGTGCCTATGTGGCGGCGCCGTGCAGTGGCTGTAGCCGCTTGCGCGGCCGTACTGGGGGTTACGGTGTGGCTCTTTTACGGCCGCGATGCCGTGCCTTATGCTGCGGTTGGCGGCGGTCAGGCCCTTGGCGTGTCCGTAGACAGGCTGGCCGAGGCTGCTACTCCGGCCGTTGACGCCGGCGTGCCGTTGTCGGTTAAGGATGCCGTAAGGCGTGTCGAGGCCGTTGTTGCCGGTCTTGAGGGCAACGTGTCAGATGTTGCCGCTACGTCGGCAGACATCGTTGTCATGGCTGATACTGCCAACGTAGGCGGCGATGCCGCGCTTGGCGACGGCCGCAATGGCGACGGCCGGAGCGTTGTTGTAAGGCGTGCCCCTGTTGATGGCGGGTCGCGAGACGCCGGCGGCAACGGCCTCTTGGCTTCGGCCGGCGGCAGGGTAGGAGGCGGTGGCGGTGTCTCCGTCTCCCTTTACGGCGCAGGCTTCACGTCAATAGGCACGTCAACGGGCAATACGGGGGCGTCGTTACGTCCGTACAAGATGCAGCAAGGCGCGGTGGCCGACAACGACATCATGCTCCTGTCGGCCGCAACCGACGGCATGAAGGCCTCCGAGGTGCGCGTGAAGCACCGCCATCCGGTAAAGCTTGGTGCGTCGGTTCGCTTCGGTCTTGCCGGGCGTTTCGGTTTGGAGACAGGCCTTAATTACTCTTACCACTCGTCTGACATAGCCTCCGGCGACGATAAAGGCGGCTATACGACAGAGCAGAAGCTCCACTTCGTAGGCATACCCGTGGCCGTGAGTTATGACATCTGGCATACCGACTTCCTTGAGGTTTACGCTTCTGCCGGCGGAGCGGCGGAGTTCTGCGTGTCGGGCAGGTCGCATACGGAGTATGTCGAAGACGGAAAGGTGACCGGTACGGCCAATGCCGATGTGCGCGACAAGCGTCCGCAGTGGTCGGTCGGGGCGTCGGCCGGAGTGCAGTATAACGTCAGCAATGCCATAGGCGTATATGTAGAGCCGGGCGTAAGCTACTATTTCGACAATGGCAGCGGCGTCAACACGGTGTACAAGGACAAGCCACTCAACTTCAACCTCAACGTCGGTCTGCGTTTCACTTTCAGGTAATAAAGCTACATACGGATGTTCACAGTCATCTTACTCATGCTTTGCGGCATGGCCGCAGGCCGCTTTCTCCGCGGCCGCGGGCGGTCAGTAGTTTCGCGTGCCATAACTTTTCTCATCTGGCTTCTGCTCTTCCTGCTCGGCATTGAGGTCGGGGCAGACCCGCGTGTGGTCGATTCGCTCGGCAGTCTCGGCGTTGAGGCCGTGTTGCTTGCCGTCTTCGCCGTGCTCGGGTGCGCCGTGCTTTGCCGCCTGCTGTTCAGGGAAAGGAAAGTGGAGGGTGAAAAGTGAAGAGTGAAAAATCCATTTGCTTCCCGGTATTCATAGTTCTCCCTATTTCTTAACTCTTAATTCTTCACTCTTAATTCTTAACTTTTAACTCTTGAAGTCCAGCCTTGTCATAGTCTCGTTTTTCGTCGTCGGCACGCTTGTAGGCGTCAGCGGCATCGCTCCCGGGTGGCTCGCGTCAGGTTCTGATGTCAGCTTCTACGCCCTGTGCGCCCTCATGTTCTTTGTCGGTATGAGCGTAGGCGGCGACTCGTCAGTGCTCCGCAGCATCCGCACGGTCAGTCCGCGCCTGCTCCTGCTTCCCCTTGTCACGGTGGCCGGCACGCTCGGCGGAGTAATGCTTGCGTCTTTGCTGCTGCCCCACCGCAGCCTTACCGACTGCCTCGCCGTAGGCTCCGGCTTCGGCTATTACTCGCTGTCGAGCATCTTCATCACCGAATACCGCGGAGCGAAACTGGGCACGGTGGCCCTGCTCGCCAATATCTCGCGCGAACTGCTGACGCTGCTCTGCGCCCCGCTGCTTGTCCGCTGGTTCGGCCGCCTTGCCCCAATCTCCGCCGGAGGGGCTACAACCATGGACACAACGCTGCCCGTCATCACGCGCTTTTCAGGCAATGCCTACGTTGTTTTGTCCGTCTTCCACGGCTTCGTGGTCGATTTCAGCGTACCGTTTCTCGTCACTTTCTTTTGCAGTTTGTAACTTATTGATTTACAGTAACATACATTTCGCATTGCAAAAGGCCGTCTTTTACACGCTAAAAGACGGCCTTTTGCCTCCTCATTTGCCGTCTTTTGCCTCCTTATTCGCCGTCTTTCTTCTTTCCGTTTGTCATTGCATATAGAAAGCCGGAGGGCATTCCTTGTTCCGTCGGATTTGCAATCCGACGGTTTCTAAGTGCGGATTTGC
>ENA-OPIO01000011-OPIO01000011.1-human-gut-metagenome-genome-assembly--contig:-NODE-11-length-74923-cov-3.613480_pt1 | contig 74923 bp, 64 predicted proteins | sample MGYA00241395_ERZ501636 | MGnify/ENA primary metagenome ERZ501636 (study PRJEB25962, sample SAMEA2042198) | human gut metagenome | biome: human gut; feature: human-associated habitat; material: faeces... | reverse complement strand
CCCTTCCACCTGCATCCGCATAATTTCTTTGACTAAGGAAAGATTGATTTCGCCTTCTGGAATGAAAGGATTTTTATTAACTTCCCGTCTTAAATCAGTGAAATTTTGAAAAGAAGTCTCGAGGATGATTTCCTTTAAAGTTCTTTCCCCTTCAAAGGTCATCATCTTTTTTCTCTCTTCTTCCACTAGGCCTAAATCGATATCTGCAATAACGGGATTTCCTTCAAAAAGTTGGTTTTCTGCAAGGATTTTTCCATTTTCCGAGATGATTGAATGGCCGCCATAGACGACGTCCGATGTGCTTTCACCGCGACCGGTTGAACAGTAGACATAACCGCTGATTAATCTCGCGCTGGTCATTTTAATCAGGTCTCGACGATAGCTATTCTTCCCAACCGTCTCATTACTCGCAGATAAATTGAAAATCACATTCGCCCCATTTAAAGCCATCTTGGTCGATGGGGGATCAGCCGTCCACACATCTTCACAGAGTTCAATCCCAAAGGCTAAAGGAATTTCTGTACTCTTAAAGATTAGTTTACTCGCGAAAGGAATGTCTTTGATCCCAGCGAAAGTTACGTAATTAACTTCCTCGCTGCCTTTTTTAAAGTAACGAGCTTCATAGAATTCCCGGTAATTAGGGATATAGGTTTTAGGGACGATACCCCAAATTTTTCCCTTTCCGATTACCGCGGCCGCATTGAAAAGCGACCCATTATAATAGAAGGGTAAACCGACAATAAAATAACCGTGAAGATTTTTTGAGAATTCCACTAATTCCTCGATAGCGTCTTCACAATCGCTATAAAGTTTTTCGGTAAGGAATAAGTCTCCACAAGTATAACCAGTTAAGGATAATTCTTGGAAAAGGGTGATGGAAACATGTTCTTCTTCGCTTTTCTTTAATGATTCTTTAATCGCTTTTAAATTTTTCTTAACGTCCCCTAAATGAATGAAGATGGGATCAGCTTTAACCCGCACAAAATCTTGCCCTAAATAAGTTAAAGGGTCATGAGTGTTAGTCTTTAAAAAATGGTGGGGTTCAAAGCTTGTTTTCATTTTACTAATAGAAGAAGTTTTCCCCACTAAATGTTCAAACTCTTCCGGGCTTAAAATCACCATCGAACTAAAGCCATTTTTGGTGATGGTAATCATCCCCTCTTCTTTGAGGTCATCTAAAAGTTTGGCCGTATCACGAAGAGAGGAAATAGGCTTAATATCTTTCATATGCCAAAATAATAGCATATTTATGTCAATGCTGTTACAGTGAACTTTTCAGTCATATTCTTTCCTCCTCTTTAGCGTGTTAGAATATGGCCGATGAAAAAAGCTATCTGTATCCTTAATGCCTATAAAATCCTAGCTCCCCTTCAACATTTTGCAGATCGAATGAAAGAGGAATTAAAAGCTTTCGATATTGAATTAATCATTAAAAATAACTCGGAATTGTTTAGTTTTTTAGATAATCACCTCAATTACACTCCCTTGAAAGAAAAGTATTTATTCGGTCTTTATCTCGACAAAGATACCCATGTTGCGAAAGCCTTAGAACATAATGGTTTACGCTTATTCAATAGCGAAGAAGCCATTAGATTATGCGACGATAAAGCCTTAACCTATGAAGCTTTGGTGGGCACTAATATCAATGTCCCTAAAACCATTTTTGGACCATTAAATTACTCTCAAAATATTTCTCTTCCCTTTATTGAAAGAGTCGAAGAAGAGCTTAAATATCCGCTAGTGGGAAAAGAAGTCTATGGTTCTATGGGCAATAACGTTTATCTTTTAAAGAATCGAAAAGAGTTTGAAGAATTTGAATTCATCCATCGTTATAACCCGAGGATTTACCAAGAATTCATCGAAACAAGTTATGGGGTTGATTACCGTTTAATCGTCATCGGCGGTAAGTTTGTCGCCGCGATGAAGAGGGTCAATGATACTGGCGATTTTAGAAGTAACCTCGCCCGCGGGGGAAGAGGCCTTCCTTTTAACCCTCCCCTTTCCTATATCGAAACGGCTGAAAAAGTTTGCCGAGCTTTGAAACTCGATTACGCGGGAGTGGATCTTTTAGAAGGCAGAAATAAAGAACCCGTCCTTTCCGAAGTCAATAGCAACGCTTTTGTGACGGGTATTGAAGAAACAACCGGCATCAATGTGTGCCGGTTGTACGCTGAATATATCGTTAAGACCTTAGACCTTTAATTCTTTGCTCTTTTGGTAGAACGCCCATTCGAGGACCTTCCGGTCAGAGGTATAGCTTAAGACGTGATAAGCATCTTCCGGGGTTAACCAATAAACATCCGCTACTTCTTTTTTATCGATTTTGATGTCTTCGTTGATGGTGTCCGCTACTCGCCAGGCGACGGTTTTAATAATTCCGTCGTACGGAGAATAGATGGTTTCCATCACTGGGCAATCATCCTTAATTAAGATGTTTAAACCCACTTCTTCTTTCGCTTCTCTTAAACAAGCAGCAATTTCGTCTTTATCAGTCGCTTCGATATGGCCTTTCACTAAGGAATAGTGACCGAGCTCCATGTGTTCAACGAGCACTTCACCTTTTCCGTTAAAGATGACCGCTCCACTGGAACGTTCTCTCTTCCCTAATAAACTTTCTAAAACCGGTAAATCTTCGACGATACCGATGCTATCGAAGTATTCTTCCAAGGTTCCGTATTTCGCGATGAAGGCTTTATAGAAGTCTAAGAAGAACTCATTATCGGGGTAAAGAATTTCTTGCGGAATCTTCACCGGACTATTGAGGCTTTTCGCGTGTAACTTCGGAAGCAAAGAGGGTGATAACAAGTAGTCATTATTGACGTCATCGATGCTGACACCATTGAGAAGCAAGATTATCGCGCAGAACACGCCGGTCCTATCTTTCCCGGCTGTACAATGAATGACAGTCGGTTTCGGAGCGAAGGCCAGCGTTAAAAATATCTTTCTCGCGGTAAAGGGGTCTTCTAACATCTCAAAATAACTTTCGATCATGTCAGCGCGATCTTTCGCGATTCTTCCGTTCCCATTCACATTTAAGGTGTAATGTTTTACCCCTTCAAAGATGGGGTCCGGATATTTTTCTTTCGCAGCGGGATCACGTAAATCGATGATGCTTTTGATGTTTAAAGACTTAAACTTCTCTTTATCCCTTTCCGTTAAGGGACCGAAAGCCGCTGACCGATAAATGACGTCATAATGGGTGACCCCATAACGGCATTCATAGCCCCCTAAATCACGGAAATTTTCAATTTCGTCAAAGTTATAATGACGGATGCTATTTGGCATTTTTCTCCTCTTTTATAGGGGTTTTGCTGCTGGTATTTTGTTTTTTAAGTTCGATTAAAATCTGTTGTAATAAATCTTTTTCGGTGATTTCCGGAGCAGCGGGCGCTTGGACGATTTCTTCCGGCCGGGCTTCTGGGTGATGCTTATAATATTCTTCTAGGGCTTTCGCTTTTAATTTTTTGCTTCTTTCAGAAAGTTTTTGATAAACCTTAACAATGATGAATAAGGTTAAACCAATGATTAAGAAACTGATGATAGCGTTAATGAAGGCGCCCCAGTCGATTAAAGCGACACCGTTGTAATAGAAGTTATTACCGTGTTGGGTGTAGCTAGAGATGAAAAGGCTCGCGCTTCCATCGGAAGCTAATTCATCGATCATCTTTTGGTATTCCGCTAAAGAATAAACAACGTTCCATCCGTTAGCCGGTTTTTGCGCATCGGTAACCGCGGGTAAAACGGTGACTAAACCGCTTAAGCCACCAGGGACGGCCCAGGTGCAAATGCTGAGTAAGATATTGGTTAAAGCGGTCACCACCGCGTTGAACGCGGACCCGATGACAACACCAACGGCCAGGTCGAGCATATTGCCCCGACTGATGAAGGCCTTAAATTCATTCCAGAATTTGTGTTCTTTTTTTCTTGTTGTTTTTGCCATAAAAATTCTACTTTTATTTTGGTCAAAGAAATTGTAGCCAATGGAAAAAATGACTACAATCAAAAAGATGGGATTTATTATCGATATTGTTCTTGGAGTATTGCTCCTCGTCTACCTCATTCAAGGGGCAAGAAAGGGTTTTTGGCGCTTAATCATGCCGCTCATTGTGGCGGTCGTCATTTTCTTAATATCAATATTGCTCTCCACTACTCTGGCTTCCGCCTTATATCCAACAGACTTAGGTGAACAAATTTATAACTTCAGCGATGGTTTACTTAAGGAACAACAATTCTATGGGGTCATTGTGAATATCGATGATTTAGCGAATTACGCTCCGCAAGCTTTAGCGGCCATCCATTTACCGGAGGTGCTTTCCGGCATCCTCGTCCACTTCGCCACTTCCTTAGCGACCACCCAAATAGTGGCTTTGGGTCCCATTCTTGCCAGCGGGATGACGATGCTATTATTAACGGGCGTCTCTTTCTTAGTCCTTTACGCCGGCCTCTCTTTAGTTTATTTAATAATCTTGTTATTAAAGAAGCTTTTCTTCCCTTTCAAAAAGAAGGAACCTGCGATGTATTCGAGGATTTTAGGTATGTTATTAAATCTTGTTAGGTGGGCCATTATGGCATTAGGCGTGGCTTTCGTCATCTATACCTTAACCTCCCTTCCGATGGTCGGGGAAAACATTAGTAATTTTATTGGCTTAAATGATAGTTCCTTCAGCATCACCAAGTGGCTGATCAATGATATCTGGATTCCGATTTTTAATAGCCTTTAAAAAAATACTAGACACCGTAAAAAGTCTTAGAAATTGATTATTGACATTGAACCATATAAATAAAGGTTAAAAAATTTATATCTTTTTCGGGTAAATTTTTCGTCTTTTTTTATCATGAAAATGTTTCATGGAGTTGAAAGAATTTTCATGGAGCAAAAGGGTTGTATCGCTTTCAGGGAGGTTTTAAGATACGTGAGCAACAAAAACAGATCTGCGAGAGAAAGGAATCTGTTTTTCGAGACACGAAACACAAAGGAGAAACTCATTATGTTAAGAGTTAAGAAACGTGATGAAAGTATCGTGGACTTTAACATCCACAAGATTGAGAATGCTTTACTCAAGGCCTTCGACGCCGAACACGTGGCGATGTCGAATGATATCTTAAGCTTATTAGCCTTGAGAGCCACTTCCCATTTCAATGACAAAATCAAAGACAACATCATCAATGTCGAAGACATCCAAGATGCCGTTGAAATCGCTTTAATCGAAAGCGGTTATGTGACGGTCGCTAAGAGCTACATGTCCTACCGGAAGAAACACGAAGAACTCCGGGAAATGAAGAACACCGAGCTCAACTATGCGAAAGTTGTCGATAACTACTTAAAAATCAATGACTGGAGAGTCAAAGAAAACTCCACGGTTACCTATTCCGTCGGCGGTTTAATCTTAAGCAATAGCGGAGCGGTGACCGCTAACTATTGGTTAAGCCAAATCTACGACAAAGAAATCGCGGAAGCTCATAGAAGCGCGGCCATGCACATCCATGACCTTTCGATGCTTACCGGCTATTGCGCTGGGTGGAGTTTAAAACAACTCATCCAACAAGGTTTAGGCGGTGTCCAAGGAAAGATTACGAGCGCTCCTGCTCGCCATTTAATGACCCTTTGTAATCAAATGGTTAATTTCCTCGGCATCATGCAAAACGAATGGGCGGGCGCGCAGGCTTTCAGCTCCTTTGATACCTATCTCGCTCCCTTCGTCAAAGTCGATCACTTGACCTATAAAGAAGTGAAACAAGCGATTCAAAGCTTCATCTATGGGGTCAACACTCCCTCCAGATGGGGAACCCAAGCTCCCTTCACCAACATCACCTTAGACTGGACCGTCCCGGACGATATGGCGGAACTCAACTGCATCGTCGGTGGGAAGGAAATGGACTTCAAGTACAAAGACTGTAAAGAAGAAATGGCGATGATCAACAAAGCCTTCATCGAAGTGATGATTGAAGGGGACGCGAACGGAAGAGGTTTCCAATACCCGATTCCCACCTACTCCATCACCAAAGACTTTGACTGGTCGGCGACGGAAAACAATAAACTCTTATTCACGATGACCGCTAAGTACGGCACCCCCTACTTCAGTAACTACATCAATAGCGACATGAAGCCCAGCGATGTCCGGTCGATGTGCTGCCGGCTCCGGCTCGATTTACGGGAACTCCGGAAAAAGAGTGGCGGTTACTTCGGAAGCGGTGAAAGCACTGGTTCCATCGGTGTTGTTACTCTCAACATGCCGAGGATCGCTTATCTTAGCGCTAATAAGGAAGAATTCTATGACCGGCTCTATCACTTAATGGATATCGCGGCCAGAAGCCTCTCCATCAAACGGAAAACCATCTCAGCTCTCCTCGAAGCGGGCTTATACCCCTACACCAAGCACTATCTCGGAAGCTTCAATAACCACTTCTCCACCATCGGTTTAGTCGGGATGAATGAAGCTTGCTTAAATGCCCGGTGGATCAAACAAGATTTAACCCACAAGGAAGCGCAAGACTTCACAGTCGAAGTGTTAAATAACATGCGAAACCGTTTAAGCGATTACCAAGAACGTTATGGCGGTGACCTCTATAACTTAGAAGCCACGCCGGCGGAAAGTACCGCTTACCGTTTAGCGAAGCACGATAAAGAAACTTATCCCGATATCATCACCTCCGGCGATGCGAATAACCCCTACTACACCAATAGTAGCCACCTCCCCGTCGGATATACCGATGACATCTTCAGCGCTCTCGATATCGAAGATCAATTCCAAACGCTCTACACCTCCGGAACCGTCTTCCACGCCTTCCTCGGGCAAAAACTCCCCGATTGGGAAAGCTGCATGAAGCTGGTGAGAAAGATTGCGGAAAACTATAAGCTCCCGTACTACACGATGAGCCCGACCTATAGCGTCTGCGCCGAACACGGCTACTTAAGCGGTGAACAATGGGTCTGTCCGCACTGCGGAAAAGAGACGGAAGTCTATTCGAGAATCACTGGTTACTACCGGCCGGTCAAGAACTGGAACGCGGGGAAAACCCAAGAATTCAAGGAAAGAAAGACCTATAAAGTCACCCCGGAAACCTACTGCGACACCAAGACCGGTGCTTGCGAAATCAAGAAGCCGGAAGTGAAAGAAGAAGCGACAGATGAACTCGTCCTCTTCACCACTCCCACTTGCCCCAACTGCAAAACCGCGAAACTCTTCCTCGATCAAGGAAAGATTCACTATGAACAAATCAACGCGGAAGAACACGCGGACTTAGTGAGCAAGTATCACATCTCGAAAGCCCCGACTTTACTAGTCAAACGCAACGGAGAAGTCAAAGAAGTCTACGACAATGCTTCCTTAATCAGAGGCTACGTCGAAAAAGTTAAGAACCATGCAGCCTAAAGAAATTTATGATGTCATGGTCATAGGGGGAGGCCCGGCAGGAATGTCGGCCTCTCTTTATGCACTTAGGGATGACAAAAAAGTATTGCTCTTAGAAAAAGAATCGATCGGAGGGCAAATCGCTACTTCTCCGAGGGTAGAAAACTTCCCGACTAAAGAAACAATCTCGGGAACCGAACTCGCCGATGAGATGTTCACCCAAGTGATGAACTTAGGAGTTCACTTCGAGCTCGATACCATCACGGAAGTAAGAAAAGATGATGATCTCTTCGCTTTAGTGGGAACGTACGGGACCTATTACGGGAAGACCGTGATCATCGCGACCGGCGTTAAATCCTTAAAGCTCAATGTGCCGGGGGAAGAAGAATTCTCCGGCAAAGGGGTCAGCTATTGCGCGACCTGCGATGGGCCCTTCTTTAAGGGGCAAAATACTGCAGTAATCGGGGATGCTAATAGCGCTCTTCAATACGCTTTACTCCTCTCCTCTTATTGCCCAAACGTCACTTTACTCACCTTGACTGATAAACTGTTCGGTGAGCGGATGCTCATTGAAAAAGTCAAGGCGACATCGAATATTAAGATCATTAGTAAGGTTCAAACTACCGCGTTTATCGGGAATAATGATTTAGAGAAGATTGCCTATAAAGACGCAAAAACGGGGGAGATTAAAGAACTTCCGGTCAAAGGAGCATTCGTTGCAATCGGAAAGAAAGCCCAAAACGAAATCTTTGAAAACTTCGTCGATTTAGAAAAAGGCTATATTCTTACCGATGACAATATGCAAACAAAAACCCCGGGGATGTACGCGGCCGGGGATTGTCGATTAAAGGCGGTTAAGCAAGCGATCACCGCTTGTAACGATGGCGCAATAGCGGCTATCAACGCGATAAAATATCTCGCTCTTCACTCGTAACCACGGAGCGAAACATAACCCACATAAGGTTTAACAATCTCGAGGAAGCGTTCGGCTTCCTCTTTTTTAATGCTGTGGAGGCCTTGTTTTAAACAGGTATCTTTGCTTACAAATTTTTGGAGGAAATATTTCGGGGCTCCCTTGATTAACTTCCCGATAGAATCAAAGTCTTTTTCTTCGTGAAATTCTTGGACGATGGTCGTTCTGAATTCATAGGGAAAGTCGTGAGTTAGTAGGTAATCGATACTTTCTTTGACTTTTTTAAAGTCGACTGTAACTCCAGCCGTAAGGTTATACTTTTCTTCGCTATTCTTGATATCGATAGCGACGTAATCGATCAATTTTTCCTCAATCAACTCTTTTAAAAGCTCTGGGTTAGTCCCATTAGTGTCCAATTTCACTAAATAACCCAAATCTTTAATGGTTTTAATCTTATCTTTTAAATCGACCATTAAAGTGGGTTCCCCACCAGTGATACAAACCCCTTCTAAGATACCTTTCCGCTTCTTAAGGTAAGACAAAATTTCCTCAAAAGGATACTTCGGAAGGGAGCCGGGATTAAGAACTAGATCGCCATTATGGCAGAAGGGGCAACGAAAATTGCAGCCCCCAAAAAATAAAGTGCAGGCCACCACTTGATCAAAGTCGACAAGACTAAGCTTTTCAATACCCGAAACATCCATTTTTCCTTGTAAAACCTCCATATTTTATAAAAAAGGGAGGTATTTCTCCTCCCTTATTTTACGGGTTTTTAAGCGATAATTAAACCTTTAATTCATAGGCCGGGTCATTGACAAAACCGACTTCAATCGGGATGCTAACCACTTCATTAGTCCCCCTAACTGTAGCGTGAGGACTATCGACGATGAAGAAGAAAGGCTCATCGAGACGGACAACGCGGGGTTCTGGTCCCTCTTTGTCTGATGATTCATCGCCACTCGCAATGGTAACACTCGCCGCGTAGAAGCCTTCATAATCGAACCGCATGATGGAAGTTTGAAAATAAGAGGCAAGGGTTTGACTGTCCGAGAAAATGGGGCCGAGGAAAGCACCGGTTGCATAAAGAGATTTTAATTCGTCGACCTTATATAAAGTTTCATCGATTTCCACTTTGCTATTAAGTTCAAAACAAGGAACTTCGATTTCAATCGGAATGTTCCATCCCTCCCACTTACCATCACTAATGGTATCGTAAGTAAGAGTGTAATCTTCCTGAATAATATGAGGGATCGCCTCTTCCCAAGTCGCTTGTTCTTCCTTTTGGAAAAAGTTCACCACTAAATGATTTAAAGCATCCATCGTGTAACCATTAAATAGCCCTTCATGCGTAACGTAGCTAGAAGTAGCTTCTAAGTGGAGATAAGGGACCACTTCTTCTTTCTCTCCATCAACATAATACGGAAGCATCATCGAGCCATTTTGAATGGCATCTAAAAGGGATTTTTGAATTTTTGGCGTGAAATAATCGAAGAGATAGTACGCGGTGATGATAGCGGAGGTCAAACCTGGCTGTAAATCTCCTTCTTTTAGCTCTGGATGAATGGGGAAAGAAGAAAATTCTTCTTTCAGGAAGCTATTTACTTTATCAACGGTGATTTCCCCATTGATTAAGCTCCCGAAGTAATCATTTTGGAAGGCTTCTTTTAAAGGTTCAAAGGCTTCAGCATTAAAGTTCGTGGTATTGACCCACAAAGTATTAGCGAACTTGGCTCCAAAGGAATCGCTATAAGCCCCGCCTTCAGCGGTTGCCCCGGCTAAACAAGCAATCTCATGAGCGGCTCTCCCAATTTCTTCTTGGCTTTCCGCATTAAAAAACTTCAGCATCCCTTCTTGCACTTCTTCACCAGAAAGATAAGAGATAGTGGCTAAATTAAGGAAATAATCGACAAGAGAGAAAGCTTTCGACTTATCAACTACTTCATAGATAAGAGGAACAGTCTTTTGAACGACGGTCTTATAGATATCGATGGATCTTTGGGAGATATCCCGGGAAAAGGTTGGGGCCGAGGCTTTCGCGATGACATTGCCGTAAGGATTTAGGGGTTTAGCTAAGGCGAAAGAAATCCCCACCACAAAACCGCAGGCGACGACACCGCTCCCTAAAGCGGTAGCCATTTTGAGCTTTCTATGCGTTACTTCTTCCGGTTTACTCTTCTCTTCTAAAGAGATAATTTCCGGCGTTTGTTTTTCAATTTTCTCCGCAAACATTGCTTTAATTTTTTGTTTTTTCATTTTTCACCTCGTATTTACTCCGGAGTTTCTTAATCGCTCCTTTATAGATTAAGTGGGATTCGCTCTTCTTGATTCCGGTTAAATCTTCAATGGCCCGGAAAGAGAGATCAAAGACCGCATGGAGGACGACCACATAGGTTTCTTTAGATGTCAAAGAAGCTTCTAAATCAGTGAGATAAGAATCGTCATAGCTCACTGGTTCATGTTCTTCGTCCAGTGTTCCCATTACTTTTTGGTTCTTCTGAATGGCTAGCCTTCTCGCGGTCGTGAGAAGATACTTTTCCACCGCGAAAGGGCTTTTGATGTTGCTTCTTGTTTCCCAAACTTTTAGAAAAGTTTCTTGATAACAATCTTCCGCTAAAGATTGGTCAACCAAGAGAGAACGCACCAAGAAAAAGACCAAATGCTTGTAAGCTTGGTAAATCGCAGCGAAACTATTTTCATCGCCACGTAAGAACTTTTCGGCCGTCGTTAAGGATACTTTCATTGTTCCTCATAAGTATAAGATGAATAAATCTCCCTTTTGTCCAAAAAAACTTTCCTGCTATCTTTTAAAATTTTCTTTCCTTGCTTTATAGTTATGTTAAGGAAAGATATATGAAGCCGATTAAAGAAAACTATTTTATTAAAAAGGAAGAGGTCAATTTTGATCCTTCGATCGAATCTCTCGTCGGAGAAGATGAAAAAATTCTCTGGAAAGGAAAACCTTACCGGAAATCCTTCATTTTGAACGCTTTCTTTAAGATGTTTTTTATCATTCTTATCTGGCTTTTATTCGATGCTGCCTTCATGACCATCTTATTTGTCTTCGTCCCCTCGATTCCGTGGTGGGTGATTCTCATCGTCTGTGTTTTCTTCCTTTTCCATCTCTTTCCGGTTTGGATATGGATCACGAACATCGTGACCGCCAGCCGAAGGCAGAAGTTAGAAGAGTACGCTTTTACTGATAAAAGAATCATCATTAAGAAAGGTTTGATTGGCGCAAACCTTCAAAGCATTAATTATTCTTCAATCACCAGCGTCAATATTCGAATCGGCCTCATTGAGCGTTTATGTAAAGTTGGGGATATTTATATCGCATCCGAAAATCAAGGAGCGGTCTTAGAAGATATCCAAGACCCCTACTTCATCTATGACCGACTTCAAAAAATCGCTAATGATATTAAGGCTGATATTCTCTACCCTAATGCTTTACGACCAAAAGAAAATCCCGGCTATAAAACCAGCTACCGAATGGAAGACGATTTCTTAAACATGGATAAAAAGCTCTAAGAATTTTCCTTCTCTATTTCTAATTTCTTCCGATCATGTCCTTCTTTAATTATGAAGATAGAACTTGTGACTAAACAGACAAAAGAAACTACCAAAGTCGGATCGAAGAAATAGAAGGAATCTTTTACTTCATATAGGTAGGGAATCACATAAGGATCAATTATCACCATGAGATCCCTCCTTAGAAGTCCGGGAAAGATGTAATGCAAAGCGTAATAATATTCACCGTTGTAAGTTAAGAGATTATATTTAGGGGTATCGTTTCTCTAGTAGGGTATCGTTTTTCTAGTAGGCTTTCATTTATCTAGTAGAACTAATTTTTAAAATTCCTCAGTTCGAACGAATTTTCATCTACTAGCAAAACGCTTGAAATGAAAAAGCCCGATTTCTCGAGCAAATATCGTTCATTTTGAGACCTTTGTTTTGTATCAAAATGTTAGTTATAAGATGCACTTGGAAAACGCCTTAAACGCCCTCAAAATTAGAAAGCGAACGCCTCTAATGCCTAATAAATAGGTTAATCTTCCTTTTTAGAAATTATTTCCCAGTGTCCTGTTTTCGATGGTCCAACGAAATGAATGTCTTTGGATTTCGACAATTCCCTCTCTATTGTTGCTTTTGACACGCCTATTCGTTCTGCCATTTGTCTTCTTGTTATTCTTGGATTTTCATTTATTAGGTTAATCATTTTCTCTCGAATAGAAGATTTTTGAGCATCATTTTGAGCATCAATGGTATCAATTGGATTCAAACTATGCAAAGTAACCATGAAATAACTCTTGCTGACATAGAACTCCGGTTGATGTTCTGTGCCCTGATAAACTTAAAAATTATCTCCCTATTTAAATTAGCATTAATAAATTATCAATTTTTCTATGTTCACTTGTCGTGTTGTTTAATTCTATTTGCAACAATGCTTTTTTAAAGAAACAAAATCACGGGGCAATGTCGCTACAGAAATTCAAAGTATTAAAGCAATTTCGTCATAGATTATATATGTATTTGTTTTTAATAATTCAATTATTATTTCTTCACGTTCGTGAGTTCTATTACAAAATTATTTGTGCTCGTCTTTATTAAGGGCAACGCTATACTTGTTCCTATAATTTAGCTGTTTTTAGAATAGAAAGTGCTTCGTCCACTACCGTGTATGGAAATCTCACCACTTTCCACAAGTTTTTTCAAAGACGCAGCTACCGATGACCTTTCAATCAAGGGACAAAGTTCCATAATTTCACTTCTTGTAAACTTGCCGACTTTTCTTGCGATTGCCTGGCGCACTTGCTCGATAGCAGGAAGTTTTGTGTCTACAAGTGCTACTCTATTTTCAAAGTCATGATAAGCCGAAAGGATTACACCCAAAAGATATTTGATGAACTGCGTATTGTCCGATTTATCTTCATGCCACCCCACCGATGCGGATTGAAGGGCACCATAATATGCACCCTTTGTCTTTTCGATTTTCTGTTCAAGACTTATATATCGTCCAACTACATATCCAGAACGATATAACAATAACGTTGTTAACAGCCTGCTCATTCTGCCGTTGCCGTCATTGAACGGATGGATGCATAGAAAATCATTGATAAAGATCGGGATCAATATCAATGGGTCTACAATTCCATTATCTAACGCGCGATTATAATTCTCACAGATAGAATCTACCGCTTCCGGCGTTGCGTATGGTGCAAGTGGTTCAAATCGTATTACTTCAGTTCCGTCACTTCTGATTTCTTGGATATAATTCTGCACATTTTTGAACCTACCCCCTATGCTGCGCCCTGAATATTGATACAGGATACCATGTAGTTGCAAGATATAATTGCGATTTATAGGGATATACTCAAAGTTTTGATGTATTGTTTTTAACACTTCCCTATAACCACTTATTTCTTCTTCATCACGATTCCTCGGCGTAGTCTTCTCCTCGCATAACTGTTTTATTCTCGTGCTGGTTGTGATTATACCCTCGATTTTGTTTGATGCCTCAACACTTTGAATTTTGGCAATCTCAACGAGCTTTTCTAAAACCGTGGGTTTTTGAGCCAAAAAAAGCTCTTGTTTTCCTTTGCACTCATGTATCTGTGCAACAAGCGATACTATTTCACTATCCCAAGTCTTGTTTGCGTAGGCATCGTAATTAAAAGTTTTCATCCAACACCTCCATTTTTCGTCCAATTAAAGCATATTTTTGGACGATTGTCAATAACTTTGGATGATTTTTCGTACAAAAATGCTCTGTTTGAATGATTAGATATTATGTTAGATGAAAAGAATAAGATGAGCGTATAAGTTAGATTCAGTCAAGGTTTTGGCTAATTTTGGGACTAAAACAAAAATTTTTGATAAATGTTGACTGTAAATAGCTAACCTATGCGATTAACAGTGCTTCCCTTATATATCCTTATTTATAATTTGCGAATGTTCGAACCCGTTGTGCTATTGCGGTGTGCGTATTGCGGTGGTTCGAACTTTTAAGGGTATTTTTGACTATTTTTGCTTGTTGTGACAGGATCATAATTTTTTAGGATACGACATAACGAGCACGAATTGGTAAGATTTGGTAAAAAAATAACCTATAATGCTTACACATTATAGGTGTTCGTCAGAAATGGTGGAGCTAACGGGATTCGAACCCGCGACCTCATCGATGCGAACGACGCGCTCTCCCAACTGAGCTACAGCCCCAACCGCACCGGTAATTATAGTTAAAAAAGGGGAAAGTGCAACAGCTAAGCAAAGATAAAATTGATCTAGCAAGTGGGAGCGATAAGACAGTGAATAATTTTTTAATGTTCTTTTCACTATATATCGGAAGAATATTTCTTTCACCTCTCACTGATTCATAGGTCCTAACTTTATATAATGTGAAAAAGTGAAGAATTTTCTAAGGGACTATCGATTGTTTAAATTTCAAGACTACAAATAACTACCCCTTCCCTTTATAAATAAAAGCCCATGGATAAAGTCATCTGCGTCATCGACTTAAAGAGCTTTTATGCCTCTTGTGAATGTGTAGCGAGGAACCTCGATTGTTTTACGACACCCTTGGTGTGCTGTGACCCTTATAGAAGCGGTTCTTCAGTCGTCATGAGTGTTTCCCCCTTTCTTAAAAAGAAATACCACATTCCTAATGTCTGTCGAAAAAAAGATTTACCCAATATCAAAGGGATGATCTACGCGGTACCGCGAATGAGTTATTACTTAAAGATGCAGAGCCGAGTGATCGAAATTTTCTTAAGATATATCGCTCCAGAGGATTTATATATCTATTCCGTCGATGAATGTTTTTTAAATATTGGGCCTTATCTTAATCTCTATAAAACAACTGCTTTTGAATTGACGCAAAAAATCATGAAGGAAATCAAAGAAGAACTGGGACTCTACACCACCTGCGGAGCGGGTCCTAATCTCTTCCTCGCTAAATGCGCTTTAGACCAAGAGGGGAAGAAAAATCCCCCTTACTACGCCTATTGGGGAAAAGAAGAAGTTAAAACTAAACTCTGGAACATCAAACCCATCGATAAAATCTGGGGTATCGCGGGTGGCCTTAAAAACCACTTACGTAGAATCGGTATCAATAGCCTAAAGCAACTCGCAGTGACCGATGATGATTTACTCAAGAAGGAATTTGGTATCATTGGGAACCAACTCAAGGCGCTCGCTAACGGGATCGACGAAAGCGATATTCGCTCCCCCTACATCCCCCGCGATAAAAGCCTTTCTTTAGGGCAAACCTTAAAACGTCCCTATTCTTTCAGTGAAGGAAAACTACTCCTAAGAGAAATGGTTGATGATTTAACGGGGAGGCTCAGAGAAAAGAACTTCTTAACGAGACAGATTTCGCTCTACGTTGGTTACAATCAAGGAGCGAGGAACAAGATGATGACCCTCGCTTATCCCACCGATAGCCGTAAACAACTGTTCGATGAAGTTCTCTATCTTTATGAAGTTTTGAAATCCGATGATACTTTTAGGCAACTCTCGCTTTCCTATGCTGATTTAAAAGAAAGCCCCACTATCCAGCAAAGCCTTTTCTCAACCTATGAGGATGACATTAAACAAGAACGCATCGATAAAGCTATCGATAATATTCAAAGAGTTTTCGGGAAGAACGCGGTGATGCGTTGCTCATCCCTTAAAGAGTATTCCACCTATCGACAACGAAACAATCAAATTGGAGGCCATAGAGAATGAACGACGACCGCGGCATGATGAAGTGGCTTTCCTATAAGTCTTTAGTCGAGCAAGAAGCTTTTATTAAAAGCACTTTAGAAGAGCAAAATAAAATTGATAAGCCTCTCTTATCGCAGGATGAAAAGATGGTCATCAATGACTTTTTAGTCAATTATCATGGGGAGAGAATCGTTTTAACCTACTTTAAGGATGGGGTGATTCTCTCATACAATGGAACCATTAAAATCGATACAATTTATCGGAAAATCTATGCAGAAGACTTTGCTTTTCCTTTAAATAACCTATTATCGATAAAATTTGAATAACTCTGCAAAAACTTAATATTTTCTTTGATAATACGAAAAAAGCCACTAAAAAGGTGGCTGTTTAGTTCGTAATGTTCAGGGGTTTAGAACGCCCAGGTGCCGTTACGGAAAATCGGAACTTCTTTCCCGTCTTTATCAACACCGGTGATATTTAAATCCCGGGTTCCAATCATAAAGTCAACGTGGCTTAAGCTTTCATTGATCCCAAAGGAATGGATTTGGTCTTCCGTATATTTTTCAAATTCCGGATAGAGGTTAGTAAAGCCTTTACCGATCGCTAAGTGGCAGCAAGCATTTTCATCATAAAGGGTATTGAAGAAGAGGATGCCAGTTTGATTGATGGGGCTTTCAAAGGGCACTAAAGCGCATTCGCCTAAATAGCTGGCCCCTTCATCTAAGGTTAAGATGCTCTTTAAGAGTTCTTCACCTTTTTCCGCGTGGGCTTCCACGACTTTCCCTTCATGGAATCTAAACCAGAAGTTTTCGATTACTTGCCCATTATAAACCAAGGGCTTCGAGGCATGGACCACCCCTTCGGCTTGGCCCCTCATCGGGCTGGTGAAACATTCTTCGCTCGGGATATTGGGTTGGAAGAAAACTCCTCTTAAAGTCTTTTCACCTCCCCCTAAGAAGATGACCCCGGGGATTAAACCGACAGTTAAATCAGTGCCGTTACTGGCTTGGTAATGGAGACTTCTAAGATTGAGACTATTGAGGTAGTTACATTTCTCTTTGAGGGTTTTTTCATGTCTTTCCCAGTTTTCAATTCCGTTCCCGTCGTCCGCTCTCGAGGTTTTAAGGATGGCTTCCCAGAGGGCTTCCACCGCTTTTTTCTTGCTTAAGTTCGGAAAGACTTTCTTCGCCCATTTAACGGAGGGGACACCAGCGATGACCCATTGATATTTATTTGCCCGGGCTTTGATTAAGCTTTCACACGCCTTATAAGCAACGGTCTTAGCTAAGCTGATCTTTTCCGCGCTGCAGCCTTTAACGCCATCGGGATCATCGGCATCGAGCCAGATGGTTACTGCGGTTTTATCGGTTTGGTATTGTTGAAGAGCGATAGTCATCGGTGTGACCTCTTGTAAGACCTTTTTGCTCATACATTTAAAGGTCAACCGCCGAGCTTTCATACTTTCCCAGTTATAGGCCACTGCGGCCGCTCCGGCTTTATAACATTCTTCGGCCACCATGACCGCGAAATCTTCAACTTCCGGTTCTGTCTTGATGACAACGTAGTCGCCTTTTTGCACATTAGCGCCCGTTCTGACGATTAATTTTGCATAATTTTTTAGTAAACTTTTCTTCATAAAATGCCTCCGCGCATAATTGTAGCAAAAAGAAAATAAATCGATTACGCTTAAAAAGCGAAAAAATACCAATAAAATAAAGAGGCTATACGTTAATAAGGTGAGGTTATGTTTGGAAAGAATAAAGAATTACTGAAAAGAATTCGACAAGATGACCTCAGCGCTTTCGATGAAATCTATAAGATGAGTCAAAAAGCCGTCTACTTTGCGATTTACGTTATCCATCCAAATAACGAAATCTGCGAAGACTTGAGCCAAGAGACGTACCTCGATTTCTTAAGGAAGAAACCACACCTTAAGAAAGATGAAGATATCGTCCCCTTCCTCGTCAATATGGCGAAAAATAAAGCGCTTGATCTTTATCGAAGAAAGAAGAAAGAAGGCGTTTTCCCCGAAGACAGTGAAAACTTTATCGGGACCCATGACGCTTTGGAAAGCGATTTGATCGATAAGATCAAAGAAAGATTGACCGATAAGGAATATCGGGTCTTCATCTTAAAAGCCTTGGGTGAATATTCATTCCAAGAAATCAGTGAGATGGCCCAAATCCCTCTCGGTACCTGCACCTGGCTCTATCAAGAAGCCAGAAAGAAACTACAGGAGGTGGGAAAAGCTTATGGATAAGTTTGAAGACAAAAAGAAAATTATCGACAGCATCTCTTCGCCGACCCCCCGTGATCTTTCGGGGAAGATTAAAAATATCTATTTAGCTGAACAAAAAGAAAAGAAGGCGAAGAAACGGATTCAAACCAAGGTTTGGGGTCCGGTGTTCGGCACCGCTTTCGGCGCGCTTTTAGTCGTCGCGGTAGCGGTTCCTTTAGCTTTACAAGGGGATGGCGCCATCGATACTAACTCAACAACTGGTGGAACTAGCCACACCAGCCAAACCAACTTACCGCCGCTCCCGGTTTTTAACCAGGCCGACAGCGAGCAAATCGCCTACTGCGTCGCCAGCGCTAATAATATCCTCGGGCAAAACGGAATGAGCCCGGTCCAAAACCTCATTAAAAGACGGGCCCTTCCGGAAAACGATAAAAACATCATCCAAGGGAAATTAACTAATATTCACCCTTACGTCGTCACCGGGGAAGCGATGCTCAATAATAACTTCGCTTTAACCTCCACTCTCACCCAAAGTGGGAGGGATGATTACCCCTACTTAATGACCATCGTCGATGGGGAAGAAATGGTTAACTTCTATTTCAAAGAAACCTTAAAAGAACAAGAGGATGATGAGCAAGAATTCCACATCCAAGGGGAAATCACGGTCCATGAAGAAACCTATATGGTGATCGGGGAAAAGGAACTGGAAGTTGGAGAATATGAAATCGAATTCCGCATCTATTTCGATGAAAATAACCTCAATCAATATCTTTTAATTGAAGAAGAAACCGAAAAGGAAGAGGGAGAAGTTGAAATCTCTTATTCCTATTCTTATGTTGGTTTCGGGGAAACCAAAATCATCGAAGTTAATTACGAAGCAGAAAATAACGAAAAGGCCGTTGAGCTTTTATATGAACAAGGAAATATTAAAGATGAATACCGGCTCTACTACAGCCGGAACAACGTTTTAACCTTAGAAATGAAGAGCGATGATTATGAACTCAGCTTTAAGGTTGAAAATGTCATCGAGGAAGGGGTTCCCGCTTTATCCTACATATTAAATAGCGACCCGCCTTTCTCCTTGATTCTTAAAAAATAAAAAATTTCAAAAATTTACCAATAAAAACCAAAGCTCACTCGTTAGTATGGTGAAAGGTGGTAAATCACATGAATAAAAAATTACTTCTCACTCCCATTATCATGGGGGCCGCTCTCGTGAGTTGCACCACAACCGAGGGCTCAACTATTCTTCCCAACACTTCGACTACTGATACGACAACTAGTCAAACCGGGTCGGAAGTGGCTGGGCTCAACATCTACGCTTATGAAGCGGCGACCTCTGTCGGCTTAGTCAATCTCTTAAAAGCCCCGCAGGTCATGGCCCTTCAAAGCGATGCTCCGAGCGGGCAAACGACAGCGGATCTCATCGCTCAATATCTCCCGACCGCGGAAGCTGTCCTCTTAGGGGAACAAAACCTCTTCACTGAAACGACAGTCGAAAGCGATCTTCCCGAATATCAGACCAAAGTAATCGTGAATTACAAGGATATTACGTTAACCGACGTCTCCTTTACGATGTATTACAACGAAACCATCAAGCACGATGACGATGATGATTGGGACGATGACGATGACTGGGATGACGATTGGGATGAACAAGATGAAATCGAACAAGAAAGCTATATCGATGGCATCATCCAAATCGGTCAAGACACCTTCACCTTAAGAGGGGAAAAGGAAATGGAAGAAGATGAACTGGAAACTTCCTTCCGTTACTTCACCGATGAAAATACCTACGTCTTAGTTGAACAAGAAATCGAAAATGACGAACAAGAATTCAACTACACGGTGGTGAAAAACGGGCGGAAAGTCTATGACTACTCCTTAGAAGCGGAAGACCAAGAAATCGAAATGGAAATCCGCGGCACCGATGTCGGGATGCAAAAATATAAGATGCAACTCTTCCGAAAAGACGGAGTTACCTATATTAAAGTCAGAAGCCTCAATAACGGCAACCGGGAAAGCTATCTCTTCAAAAAGGTCATCGACCAAACCACTGGCTTAGCTACCTACGTCCTCGCGTAACAATATTCAAAGACCTAGAAAGCCCTTCTAGGTCTTTTTCTTTGCCCTCTTTTTTGCGACAATTAAGGCAGGTGGACATTATGAAAAATAAAGAACGAAAGAAAGCATTAAATAAGACCGCTCTCGTGTGGGATTTTATCGAAGCGGCCCTCCTTATGGTGGTCGGACTTCTCTTAATCATTTTCTCGAGTGATGAAAGTTTAAGAAAATCTGTTTATCTCGTGGTCGGGATGTTCCTCTCTTTAAGCGGGATAACGAGAATCGTCTTAAATATCTTACCGTACGCGATGCTCAATGCCGCGCAAGAAAACGCCAAAGTCGACATCATGAAAAACTTTAAGCTCAGCATGCTTGTCCTCGGGGCTAGCGAACTCGCGCTCGGGATCACTTTCATCGTTTTCTACATTCAAAAAGACCAAGCTTTCTTCGATAGCATCGCTTTCTTTATCTCTAACTTAGTCTCCATCATCTTAATGGTGGTTGGCTTATCTTTCATGGTGACTTCTATCGTTTTCTTCAGCAAGAAACTCAACAATACCTTAACCAATACCTTACTTTTACTCTTAAGCATCGGTCTGATTGTCTTAGGGGTTTTAGTCTTAATCTTCATCAACGATGCCGCGATTCTTGAACAAATCACCTTGATTGTCATCGGGATTATCTTCATCGTGACCGCTATCGCGAGCATCTGCCATATCGTGCTCATCTTAAAAACTAATAAACGGCTAAAAGAGAAAATCGAAAAGATGAAAACAGCCGAAGAAATCGAAGATAAAACCTTGCTATTAGAAGAAAAAGATAAAACTACTCTTCCTGATGAGTCAACTTCAGAACACCAGTAAGTTCTAAGAAATGCGGTAAAGAGCGGCACCAATCACAGAAAACGTGCCACTCTTTTAATTTATGAGCGTACCGTTGAATAAACATCGTTTTTAATTGTTGATAGTTTGTTGTCATCGTCGCTCCTAAACAGAAACCAGAAGGAAGGGACGCGACGAGGACCCGCCACTTGGCTTTTCGTTCGGGTTCTGGGGTGTCTTCACTTAAAGCGTTATATTCATCAATTAAGGTTTGAATCCGGTCAAGGATGATGGGGTCAGTATCCGCCACACATTGATCTTTGACTTTGAATTTCAAAAGGCAATGCATGGTGCTTTGGCTGCTGATGAAGTCAAACCAATGGTATCTTTGAGCTTCTTTCCACCAGAAAAGTGGCGCGGTTACATCGAGTTGCACGAGGATACCTTTTAAGTAATTATCGTGCCCTTCACCATTTCTCGTTTGCCCTAAGCGGCTCGCTCTAAGGAAATCTTTTTCGGTCGTTTCCGAAGTATCGATTTTAGTCCGCATCGGGTTACCGCTGGCTTTGACGGCTCTTTCAAGCCCATAAACGTAAGTGTTTTCTATTTTGAAGTCCATAAAGTTGCCTCCCATAAATTTTTAAGTAAAGCGAGGCGGGTTAAAAGCCCCACTCCTTTCGGCACTGGCGATTGGAAACTGACCGGGAGATTTCGTTCCATATCCCCGATGAGTTTATTGTTTTCGTCGCGGTTAATACCGACATCGATTAAGACCGCTGATGGTTTTAAGGTATAGGTATGATCAATGATGTTGATGTGCCCAACCGCGGAGACAAGTAAATCCGCATGAGCAGCGTAGAACCTTTTATCTTCTTCTTTGGTTTTGCTGTGAAGAACAGTGACATTCATGTTCTTTTGGAGAAGGAGTTTCGCTAGAGGTTTACCGACGATATTGCTTCGCCCAATGACGACCGCGTTTTTTCCTTCAAAAGGGAAATTCATGTCAGTTAAATAATCGATGATGCCTTTTGGAGTGCAAGGAGTGAAATGGCTCCCTAAAGTGAAACCATCGACATCTTTTTTCGGGTTTATAGCATTCACTAATTTTTGTTCATTTAAATGCTTAGGAATCGGGAGTTGAAGCAAGATGCCATCATAATTCTTGTCATCATTGAGTCTGAGAATAGTGTTTAAAATTTCCGTTTCTTCCACTTCGACCGGAAATTTAAAAAGGTCCGCTTTAATCCCCACTTCCTCGCTATCTTTGATCTTCCCTTTGATGTAAGAATTACTAGCGGGGTTATCCCCCACTTGTAAAATAGCGAGTCCCGGGATTTTCGGACTCTCGCTTATGAGTTTCTTTAAACGTTCTTTTTCACTTTTAACGTAATCGACGATTACCATACAAAAATATTTTAAAGAGGTCTAAAGAAAAGGAAAACAACTAAGTTAAATTAAAGCAGTAAGTAAGTTAGCAGCTGCGACCGCTTGATCAGCGGAAGAAGCACTATCGGTAGAACCTCCGCTATTGACCGAGGTTAAAACCATGATCAAAAGGGCCATGAATAAGAAGAGAATGGCGAAGCCGAAAGTTAACCAGCTGATGATTTTTTCGCTGCCCCGTTCCTTCGTTTTAGCAAAAACGTTAAGACCACCACCGGTGATGGCGCCAGACGCCCCTTCGGATTTACCGCCTTGGAGAAGCGATAAGACAATCACGATTAAGGCAACAATTAAGAATAGAATATCGTACCACTGCATTTTAAAACCTGTTGCTCGCTTTTAAGCGCCCCTTAAATATAGGGCAATAGCGTTCTTTTGTAAATCGAAAAATACTATTCTTGCGGTAAAAGGTCTTCCTCCTTCAGGAGGAAAGAGAGGGAAGAAATCTTCGTTTTGTGGTAGGAAGGATATTCATTCTTCCGGTCAATGAGGATGCCTTTGATGCCAGCGTTTTCAGCCGCTAGCATGTCATTTAAGCTATCCCCGACATAAACAGCCTGTTCTTTCGGGCAATTAAGCTTTTCTAAAGTGAAGAGAAGGCCATCGGGATATGGTTTAGGTTTTTCAACAATATCATTACCAACTAAGATAGCGAAGTCTTTTTCAACATCGAACATTTTTAAAACTTTGCTGATATGGAGCACACTGTTACCAGTCATGATGGCTAAGGTGTACCCTTGCTCCTTAAGTTTATTCAAAGTTTCTTTGGTCTCCGGAAAGATATCCGTTAATTCAATGTTCTTTGGGTAATCCAGAGCGGCTATGATGGTTCTCACGAAAGGTTCGAGATGCGGTGGCATGATTTTTCGTTCCTCAATCACCTTTTGAAGCGAAACATGGATATAGTCCGCGACTTGTTCTTTCGTGCATTCTTCCCCGATGACGTGGAAAGCTTCTTGGTAGACTGGAACTAAGGCCCGGTACGAGTCAAAAAGCGTGCCATCAAAATCAAAAATGACTAATTTCATTTATTAATTTCCCCTTTTAATTCAAAAATAATATCCCGGATTTGCGCAGCTTTTTCGAAATCGAGATTTTTCGCTGCCTCCCGCATCTGTTTCTCTAAACTCTTGATATAGTCCTCAATTTTCTTCTTGGGAGCTTTCTTATCAATGATGAGTTCCGTGTCATTTTCGGTGTTGGTAAGAGGTGGCCTAATCTCTTTATGGATGGTGGTCGGAATGATGCCGTTCTCCTCGTTATACTTTTCTTGAATGGCCCGTCTTCTTCTGGTTTCCGTTATCGCTTCATCCATGCTCTTAGTGATGGTATCCGCGTACATGATGACGGTCCCGTTACTGTTTCTCGCGGCCCGTCCGATGACCTGAATTAAAGAAGTCGTGCTTCTTAAGAAGCCTTCCTTATCAGCATCGAGGATCGCGATTAAACTGACTTCCGGAATATCTAAACCTTCTCTCAACAAGTTAATACCGACTAGAACATCATATTTACCTCGCCTTAAATCGTAGATAATCTGCGTTCTTTCTAAGGTCTTTGTTTCATTATGGAGATAAGCGACTTTGATGCCTTCCCCTTTGAGGTAAGAAGTTAAGTCTTCCGCCATTTTGATGGTCAAAGTGACAATCATCGTCCGTTCGTTCTTCGCGATTCTTTGTTGAATCTCATTGAGCAAATCATCGATTTGCCCCATCGTCTTTCTTACTTCAATCATCGGGTCCAAAAGACCGGTAGGCCTAATGATTTGTTCCACTACTTCATGGTTACAGTGTTCCATTTCGTAAGGTCCTGGGGTCGCGGAAGTAAAAATAACTTGGTTCGGCATCAAGCTTTCAAATTCTTTAAAGGATAAGGGTCTATTATCGAGAGCGCTCGGGAGACGGAACCCATAATCCACCAAGGTTTGTTTTCTCGATAAGTTCCCGTTATACATCCCGTTTAATTGGGGGATAGTGACGTGGCTTTCGTCGATCATTAAAAGGAAATCTTTCGGGTAATAATCTAAGAGAGTCCAGGGTCTCGCTCCGGGTGGACGATTATCGATATGCCGAGAATAGTTTTCAATCCCCGGGCACATTCCGAACTCTTTTAAAGAATCGATATCTTGCCGAGTTCGGCTTTCTAAGCGTTCCGCTTCAAGGAGTTTTCCTTCTTTCTTAAAGTATTCCAAACGTTCTTCTAATTCTTTTTCAATATTGACGCAAGCGGCTTGGATCCTTGCCTTCGTGGAAGCGTGGTCATAAGCCGGGTAAATCGGGTAAGTTTTAAAGCTTCTCCTAATTTGGCCAGTCATGCTATCGACTTCGCTGATCTTTTCTACTTCATCCCCAAAACAATCGATTCGGACAAAGTATTCCCTGGTTATCATCGGAGCGATATCGATGATATCCCCGTGCACTCTGAAACTACCTGGCGGCAAATCAAAGTTATTGCGTTTATATTGAGCTTCCACTAAACGGGAAAATAATTTTTTCCGGTCTAAGGTTTCCCCTTCCCTTATTTCAAAAACTAAGCCACGATATTCTTCAGGGTCGCTTAAGTCAAAGATGGCGGCGACACTGGCGACGATGATAGTATCGGATCTTTCCAGAACACTATTGACCGCGCTCGTCCTGAGCATTTCGATATCTTCATTCATCACCGCGTTCTTTTCGATATAGGTGTCGCTTTTCGGAACATAGGCTTCCGGTTGATAAAAATCGAAGTTCGAAACAAAATATTCCACTCGGTTATTGGGGAAGAGTTCTTTAAATTCTCCGTAAAGTTGAGACGCTAAAGTTTTATTATGAACTAAGACTAAAGTCGGCTTATTAAGCTTTGCAATAATGTTAGCGGCCGTAAAGGTTTTCCCCGTCCCGGTCGCCCCTAAAATAACATTGAACTTTTTCCCGTGCTCAATGTTTTCTAAAGTCTTTTTGATCGCTTCCGGTTGGTCACCTGTCGGTTTATAAGGAGAGATTAATTGGAAATTATTTTTGATCATTGTTCTTAGAATCTTTTTTCGACTCGTTCTTTAAGAAAGGAATAGGTTTTAAGGGTTCGAAACCTTCACCATTGATCGCTTTCGCTAAGGTGAAACAGACGAAAGCCCGGGGATCAATTTCTGCAATGCGGCTCCGTAAGATATTTTCTTCGTCACGATAAATGACGACCCAAATCATGATTCGTTTTTCACCGGAATAGCCGCCTTGGCTTTCAAATAAGGTTGTCGCGTGCCCTAATTCATCATGGATGAAAAGCTGAATATCCTCGTATTTCTCGCTTATAATTTCGCAAATTATATAAGCGTTCCCTCGGATATAGATAAATTGAATCGCTAACGCGCAGCATAAAGCGGTGATGATACCGACCAAGCCTTTAAAGACATCTTGGAAGACAATCATACCGATGATGATTAACGTCGCATCAATCAAGAAAGAAGAAATATCTTCTTTGATATGGAAATACTTTTTAAGGATTCGACTAATAACGTCAACACCACCAGTAGAACCATTGCCTAAATACGAAATCGCCACCCCGGCACCGGTTAAGAAACCGCCGAAGAGACCGAGGAGCAACAGTTTTCCATAGCTCGAAGGATCCGCGATTAAGTTAAAAGCTTCCGCTAAGTTAAGACGGAGGAATAAGGAATAGAAAATGGGGTAAGCAACAGTGCTCAAAAGGGTTCTTAAACTAAATTTCTTCCCAACGAAGATTAAACCTAAGAACCAGAATAAAGCTTGGGTGATACCAACGATGATATCGTAGGCTTGGAAACCCGTCGCCCCTTCAATCCAGGCATTGAATAAGATACCGATAGAGAGGATACCACCGCTGACGATATCGCAAGGAGTTAAGAAGACCGCCGAAGCAAAGGATAAAATAATGCTCCCGACGATGACGAGCAAAGTGTTCTTCAACTCCCGATAAAGCTTTAACTTCTTCGGGTCTTTAATTTTGAGTTCGACCAGCCCCATCTTTACTCTCCTTTTCTAAATAACTATATAACATATCAAGGATATCGCCGTCCATGATGCCACTGACATCGCTGGTTTCGTATCCTGTTCTGTTATCTTTGACTAAAGTATAGGGGCAGAAAACGTAGCTCCGAATCTGGCTTCCCCACTCGATGTTCTTTTGCTCACCGATGATCGATTGCATCTTTTGCTGCCGTTCTTCAATCTTCCGTTGCATAAGCTTATTTGTCAGCATTTCCATACAGGTTTGTTTATTCAAAAGCTGCGATCTTTCAATTTCGCATTGAACGACAATCCCAGTCGGAATGTGAGTAATACGGACAGCCGAAGATACTTTATTGACGTTTTGGCCACCAGCGCCACCGCTCCGGAAAGTATCGACCCGTAAATCTTTAGGGTCGATAACAACGTCACTGACTTCGCTAAATTCCGGAACAACAGAAACCGAGGCAAAAGAAGTGTGTCTTCTAGCATTAGCATCGAAGGGACTAATTCTCACTAACCGATGAACTCCCTTCTCACCTTTCAGTAGCCCATAAGTGTGTTCTCCACTAATCTTCATGGTCACACTCTTAAGACCCGCTTCTTCTCCGGCTTCATAAGAAAAGATTTGGTAAGTGAAACCATTCTTTTCGCAGAACCTCTTATACATCCGAAAAAGCATGTCCGCCCAGTCTTGAGCTTCCGTGCCACCGGCACCCGGGTGAATTTCTAAAAGGCAATTTAAATTATCGTATTCCCCGCTAAAGAGGAGAACCTTTCTTAAGTCCTCTGTTTCTTGATCAAGCTCATCCTCGATATCATTAGCGAGCAGGGTTTTATCATCATTTGAAAGGCTTTCATCTTCTAAAATACCCTGCAAATCTTGAATATTTGTTTGGATTTTCTCAAAAGAGCTGACTTTATTCTTCAACGAATTATATTCGTTTAAAACTTTTACTGCGCTCTTCTTATCGCCCCAGAAGCCATCGGTATTTTGCTCGTCTTCTAAGACTTTGATTCGTTCTTTAATTTTTGGGAGGTCAAAGAGAATCACCGAGTTGACGGCAAAGCTTTAATAGTTCCGCGTTATGTTGTTTAAGTTCCACCAACTCTTTCATGTTATTCCTTCTTTGCTTCGACCTTTTCTGGTTGTAAATCTTCTTTGGTTTCTTTTGTTTCAGCGGCCTTTGGAGCATCCGCGGCTTTGACTTCCGTAGCTTGTTCGGCTGGCTTTTCTTCTTGCCGTTTGATTTGGACATTTAAAAGGCTATAAGCCACGTCGACCGCGACCTTTTCATTCATTTCTTTGAACATTTGATAGCCTTCATTGACGTAATCTTGGAGAGGATTCGTTTGAGCGTAGCTTCTTAAGTTAATCCCTTCTCGTAAGTGGCTCATGGTATCGATATGGCCTTGCCAAGCTCGATCGATAACTCTTAAGGTTAATTGTCTTTCCACCATGTCAGCTTCTTTCGCGGTCCAGGTCTTTCTCTTTTGGAGATACGTCGCATATAAGAGTTCACCTAAATCTTCACCGGCTTCCATCGCGACACTTCCGTCATAGGCTAAAGCGTTGAAGCTTCCCTCTTTTAAGAACTTCGGTTCCACTAATTGTTTAAGAGTGTCCCCGCTGACTAAACCATCGACCGAGTTTTCATCGACCGCTTTATTGGCTAAATAGTGACCGGCGGTCATGAAGTTATCGTGGATTAAGTTGACGATATCGTCCGCCATCAGGATGCTATCCCGTTTCTTATAGATGATGTCTCTTTGTTTCGCTAAGACGTCATCGTAATCTTTTAAGTTCTTCCGGACATCGAAGTTACGTCCTTCAATTTGCTTTTGAGCGTTAGTTACCGCGTTCATCAGCATCCTATTTTCATAAGCTTCGTCTTGGAGGTTATTGACGATCATATTCCGGATATTCGGTGAAGCAAATCTTCTTAAAAGTTCATCATCAAAGCTGACGAAGAAACGGCTATAACCCGGGTCCCCTTGCCGACCACTCCGACCACGGAGCTGGTTATCAATCCGGCGGGATTCATGCCGTTCCGTCCCGAGGACGCAGAGGCCACCGAGTTCCTTAACTTTATCATCGAGCTTAATATCGGTACCCCGACCAGCCATGTTAGTCGCGAGCGTAACCGCTCCGACTTCCCCAGCGTGACTGATGATTTCCGCTTCCCGAGCTTGATTTTTCGCGTTTAAGACTTCGTGAGGAATATGAGCGGCGGTGAGTAAAGCTGAAATTTCTTCGTTACTTTCAACGGAAACCGTACCGATGAGGACGGGTTGGCCTTTCGCGTGCCGTTTTTCAACTTCCTTAACTAAAGCTTTTAACTTCGCTTGATGGGTACCGAAGATTAAATCGGTATCGTCGATCCGTTGAACAGGCCTATTGGTCGGAATGCAGACAACCTTCATGTTATAGATAGTTTGGAATTCTTCTTCTTCAGTTTTCGCAGTCCCCGTCATCCCACTGAGCTTGGTATAAAGACGGAAGAAGTTCTGGTAAGTAATCGTCGCGAAGACGACAGTTTCTTGTTTAATTTCCACCCCTTCTTTCGCTTGGATAGCTTGTTGGAGACCATCGTTATATTCTCTTCCCGGCATAATCCGACCCGTGAATTGGTCGATGAGTTGAATTTGGTGATTTTGGTCGACCATATATTCAACGTCCCGGCTCATGATGTAGTTCGCTTTTAAGGCTTGGTGAATCCGGTGCACGAGGTCGTTATATTGGGGATCATAAAGGTTTCTGACCCCGAACATTTTTTCGGCTTTGTTATTCCCTTCTTCGGTTAATGAACAAGTTTTATCTTTTTCTTCAATCTTGAAATCCCGGTCCTTCTTCAACATTTTGACAAAGCGGTCCGCGACTAAATATTGAGAAGCGGGTGCCCGGCTTCCACCGCTGATGATGAGCGGGGTTCTACTTTCATCGATTAAAATGCTATCGGCTTCGTCGACAATCGCTAAGTTAAGACCTCTTAAGACCCGGCCTTCCAGGTTCGGGGCCATGTTGTCTCTTAAGTAGTCGAAACCGAGTTCGCTATTGGTCGTATAGGTAATATCGCAAGCGTAAGCTTCTCTTTTTTCTTTCGTTTGTTTACTGGCTAAGTTAACCCCGACAGTAAGCCCGAGGAACCGATAGATTTCACCCATCCACTCGGCGTCCCGTTGGGCTAAGTATTCGTTAACCGTGATGACGTGGACACCTTTTCCGGATAAAGCGTTAAGATAGACCGCCATCGTAGCGGTTAAGGTTTTGCCTTCCCCGGTCTTCATTTCAGCGACGTCGCCATTATGAAGGACTAACGCCCCGATAATTTGAACTTTGAAGGGTTTTTGATGTAAGACCCGCCAAGCCGCTTCCCGAGCGACCGCGAAAGCTTCGTATTTAATGTCGTCGAGCGTGGCCCCGTTGGCTAAGGCTTCTTTAAACTCAACTGTTTTGTGAATCAATTGCTCATCGGTGAGCTTGCTCATTTCTTCGTCATACGCAATGACACGATCAGCTTCTCTAGCGTACTTATTAAGTTCCCGCCGTTCTAAATGGAATATTTTTTCAATAATGTTTGCCACGGTAATCTCCTAAAATCGTTAATGATATTATCATTAAACACCCGTTATATCAATTATCGGACAACGGACTTTTCTTCATGGTTCTCGTAAAGACGAGGGAAAGGACTTTCTTAGGTTGAAAGGGAAGAAGAAGTTCTTTACTCGCTAAAAGGGAACTACCAGTTGTTTTGATGTCATCGATAATTAAGAGTTTTTTGCCGGTTATTTGTTCTCCGTTTACGACCATGAGGTTATTTTTAACCTTCATCCGTTCTTCTTTTGAGAGATCAGCTTGCTTGATATCTTTAATTTTCTTTAAACAATGAATGATGGGAAGGTTTAAGGGTTTAAACATCTCCACCACATGGTTAAAACCTCGTTTTTCATCACCTTCTTTGGACGATGGAACGGGCACTAAAACATATGAGCGAAAATAGTGATGAAGTACTTTGGCTGTCCTTTCAAAAAAGACCGATGAAAGCTCAATATCCCCTAAGCCTTTAAACTGATAAATGAGGGATTTAATGGTTTCAGTGTAATGGGATAAATAGTAAGTTGTTAGGTCATCTTGCACCTCCTTTTCAAAGTTAATATCTAGCGTTCGGTAACACTTATCGCAGATATGGGAATCTGGAGTAAATAGCGTTGAGAAATTGTGGTCATTAATTGGGGAGAAACATATCTTGCAAAAAGCGGTTACTGCTTTCGATTTCATCGATGGCTCCTTTCATGCTCGGGGTCACTTTTTCCGCTAAAAATAGTACGTCCCCATCAGGATAATCTTTCTTCCTTCCCACTCGACCGCTGATCTGGATGAGGGTTTCTTTATCAAAGATTTCTTCTTGATCACTTTCGATAATAATCACCTGTAAATTAGGGAAAGTAACCCCGCGTTCTAAGATACTGGTCGTCACTAAATAACTCAGTTCCTTGTTCTTGAATTTTCTTAATATTTCCTCCCGATTTTCTTTCTTAGAATGGATAACTTCTCCGTCCTTTTTCACCAATCGTAGTTTGCTATAAAATTCTTCCGCAATATCAATCGTTGGGCAGAAGATAAAAGCCCCTTTTCCTTCCTTTTTATAGTCCACCAATTTCTTAATAACGTAAAAAAGAGCGAACTTATGCGGAAATAATTTGATTTGTGGAACGGGAATTTGATGTTTATGAAACCTCGTTCTTAATTCCAAAATATTCTTATTTCCTCGGCGGAATTCCGTTAAGAGTTCTTCGCTTGGCGTGGCGGTCATGATGACTTTTTGCCCTCTTAATGCCCTTTTAAAGAAGGTTTGAAGAACGTCGTTTCCTTTATAGGGAAAGGCATCAATCTCATCAAAGATTAAGAGATCAAAATACTTCTCGTACCGGAATAATTGATGAGAAGTTAAGACGATGATTTCTCCATCAAGCTTTTCGGTTTCGCCCCCGTAGACTAAGGTCACTTGGGTGTTGGGGAAAGCCGTCTTTAAACGTTCACAAAGTTCCTTCGCTACTTCTCTTCTCGGCAAGCAAAACCCTACTTGATCATTTCTTTGAAGGGCTAACAAGATGACCCCGAAAACGAGCTCGGTTTTACCCGCTCCACAGACAGCATAAATTAAACTATCTCGCCTATTGATATAGGCCTGGATAACTTTATCGGAAATTTCTTTTTGTTCTTCCGTTAGTTCATAAGCTAAATCAAGAACGGGTTTATTTACTCTAAACCTTCTGGGTTTTGCTTTTTCGCCTTGAAAGGTGATGCACTTTCGGCAATAGGCTCGGCCATTTTTATAGCCCAAATATCTGGGGTCAGAGTTACCGCAGACGTGGCAAACATATAAAAAAAGCTCCCTCATATTCTTTTATAGGGAGCTTCTTATTGTTTTGTCTTATTTATTTTCGTATGCGAGGATTTTATCAACTCGTTTTTGGTGCCGACCCCCTTCAAAGGCAGTGGTTAAAAAGATGATGGAGCGCCTTTCAATGTCTTTGATATCCATGAATCTCGCTCCGAAGGTGATGACGTTCGCGTCGTTATGTTGCCTCGCTAAACGGCTAACTTCGTCGTTATACCCGATAGCGGCCCTGACACCTTTCGCCTTATTAGCGGCCATCTCCACCCCTTCCCCGCTACCGCAGATGAGGATGCCGAGAATATGGTCTTTCATGACTGTTTCCCCAACTTTAAAAGCGAAGTCTGGATAATCGCAGCTGAGTAAAGAATCCGTTCCGACATCGGTGACATCATAACCTTCACCTTTTAAGAATTCTTTTAACTGTTCTTTCGCTTCAAAACCGGCATGGTCACTTCCGATGACAACTTTCTTAGATAAGTCCATGGTCTTTTAATCCTTTCTCAATCGTTTCAAAGGGAACTTTCCCTTGTCTGATTAACTTAATTTTACCATCTGTAACTTGGACGATGGTGCTCGGGACATTGAAAGGTACTTCTTGGTACACAATCGCGGCTACTTCCCCATCAAATACTTTTATAATCTCATCCGGTTCTGTAATCGGGGCTTCCCCAGAATGGTTGCAGGAGGTCACTAAAGCCGCACCGCCCGCTAAACGGAGAATCTCTTGAGCAGACGGAAAATCAGGAACCCGAATTCCAATGTATTTGGTTCCTAAGGTGATCCAATGAGGAAGATTATCTTTGGCTTCCGCAATAAGAGTAACTTGACCTGGGAAGAAGTTATCGAGGATATATTCGGAAATTGGGTCTTTTCTAAGGTAAGATTTCGCTACCTCATTACTTGCGCACATCAAGGTGAACGGCTTCTCGGGTGGCCGTTTTTTAATCTTCACAAGTTCATCATAGCCGTCTTCCGTTTCAATCGTCCCGGCTAAACCGTAAACGGTATCCGTGGGGAAACAAATCGCCTTCCCTTGCTTTAAATATTCAGCGGCTTTTTCAGTATCTTTTAAGCTAAGTTTTTCCATATTACGCCTTCACAAAAACGATTAAAAATCTCTTAAAACCATTTAAATCATCCAGGAATTGATAGGAATAATTCGATAAATAGGTTTTCATAATCTTCTCTAAATAGGGCACTAATTCCGGCGAGATTTCAAAGAACATTAAGAGCTGATTTTTCATCACATTCTTATATTCTCTAAAGATTTTTAAATAGACATTATCATCTTCTTTAAAGTATAAAGCGCTGGAGGGTTCAAACTCTTTAACGGAGTTCTGCAGATATTCATTTTCCGTGATATATGGGGGATTAGAAACAATGATATCGAGGTTCATTTTTTCCGCCATATAGGGTCTTAAAGCATCCCCTTGTAAGAGACGGATATTCGCTCCATGTTTTTCTTTATTAATCTTGGCGACTTCTAAGGCGTCTTTCGAGATATCGCTTCCAGTGATGAGCCAGGATGGGAAATATTCTTTTAATGTAATAGCGATCGCCCCACTCCCGGTCCCGATATCGGCGACAACGAGATAATTTCTTGGGTCAAAGTAATCGGAGACGCGTTCAGTGATTAACGCTACAAGTTCTTCGGTTTCGCCTCTTGGAATCAAGACCCGATTGTCAACGTAAAATTGATTATTTAAGAATTCCGTTTGATGGGTGATGTATTCGACCGGTTCCCCTTCTTTCAGCCTTTCAACTTGACTAAAAAAGAGTTCCGGGTCTTTTAATTCTTCATCCCCTTTTACAAGGACATCAATTTGGTTTTTAAAGCCTTGATCGGCCATCAGTAAAAGCCGGAGGTCAAGAGCCATAATACCGGCGCCTTTTCCTTCATCAAAGGCTTTCTTTAAGGCATCTTTAATTTTCATCCCGTTTAACTTCTTCTAAAAGTTTTTGTTCTTGGTCAAAGTGAATTAAGGCATCGATAACGGGGTCAAGTTCCCCTTCCATCACTCGGTCAAGCTGATTGATGGTAAAACCAATCCGGTGATCAGTCACCCGATTTTGGGGATAGTTATAGGTTCTAATCTTTTCGCTTCGTTCACCGGTACCGACCTTAAGTTTCCGTTCCGTCGCGCGTTTATTATCTTCTAAGGATTGATAGTAGTCTTGAACTTTCGCTCTGATCATCCGCATACAGATTTCTTTGTTTTGAAGTTGAGCTTTTTCGGTTTGGCAGCTGACCACAATCCCGGTGGGAAGGTGGGTGATCCGGACCGCACTTTCTGTCTTATTGACGTTTTGACCGCCGGCTCCTTGGCTTCTATAAGTATCAATCTTTAAATCCGCAGGATTGATTTTAACATCGACTTCTTCCGCCTCCGGCATAACGAGAACTGTCGCAGTACTGGTATGAATTCTTCCGCTGGCTTCGGTCTTTGGGACTCTTTGGACCCGGTGAGCGCCACTTTCGAACTTTAATTTAGAGTAAACGCTATCGCCTTTTACCATGAAGGAAACATAGGAATAGCCGCCGGCTGTTCCTTCGATCCCGTCGATATATTGGACTTTCCAGCCCTGCCGTTCACTGTAACGGGTATACATTCTTAAAAGGTCACCTGCGAAGATGTTGGCTTCGTCACCTCCGACCGCTCCTCTAATTTCCACGATGATGTTTTTCTTATCATTAGGATCGACGGGGACGAGCTGCGCTTGGAGGGAATTTTCGAGCTCCGCCATTCTGTCTTCTAAGTTCTTTCTTTCTTCTTTTAAAAGCTCTTCCATATCACTATCGATAGAATCATTTAAAGAAGTGATGATGTCTTTTAGATCATTTTCATCTTTCAGATATTCCTTGTAATCTTTGTAAGGTTTTTCAAGTTCCGCTCGTTCTTTACTCAAAGAAGTTAACTTCTGAATATCTTCTTCAATCTTTTCATCCGCTAAGAGGGATTCAATTTCTTCGTAACGTTTTTTTAAGGCTTCGAGCCTTGACCGCATGCTTTCTTCCATAATCGGAAGGATTATACCATATTTTTATAAGCCCTTTGTAATGCGAGAAAAAACCTTACCCAACCTTTTTAAAGACCGGCTTAGAGGGTATAATTACAGCGATATGACCTACCGTGCTTTATACCTTAAATATCGGCCGCAGACTTTTTCGGAAGTAGCCGGCCAAGAAGCGATTGTTAAAACCTTAGTTAACTCCTTAAATAGTGGGAAAATCGCCCATGCTTACTTGTTTTCAGGTCCGAGAGGAACTGGAAAAACCTCGATGGCGAGACTCTTCGCGAAAGCCTTAAACTGCGAAGAAGGGCTCGGCCACCAATGTGATGTATGTGATAACTGCCGGATGATATCCGAAGGTTCTCACCCCGATGTCATCGAGATTGACGCGGCGAGCAATAACGGGGTTGATCAAGTGAGAGACTTGATTGAGAAGATTCATTACGCTCCGATTAAAGGACGATACAAAGTCTACATCATCGATGAAGTTCATATGATGTCGACTGGAGCGTTCAACGCTCTTCTTAAGACCTTAGAAGAACCCCCGTCCCACGTTATCTTTATCTTATGTACGACCGAAATTAATAAAGTATTACCCACCATTATTTCCCGTTGCCAAAGATTTGATTTCAGTAAAGTCCCCGACCAAGAAATGAAGGAAAGACTTTTAGAAATCTTAAAGAAAGAACAAGCGACATATGACGATGAAGCGGTCAATCTTTTAATCAACCTCGCTGATGGGGGAATGAGAGACGCTTTATCAATCTTAGATCAAGTTCTTTCCTTCACCGGTAATAAACTTACAACCGAAGATTTACTCGATATCTATGGTTTAGCGAGTAAAGTCGATAAGATTAAAATCTTGGAAGCCGTCGGTGATAGCGATGTTGAAACTCTCTTATCTCTCATTGAAAATTTAACGAGAAAAGGGATTGATTTAAAGCGATTAATCACCGATTTAATCGAACTTTTAAAGGACTTATATGTCTATCAAATTACCAGGGACGTTAAGCTTTTAAAAACCCTGACATTAACGGAAGCCGATGAATTAAATGACCACCTGAGGCCCTCGCAAGTTAACCATATGTTGTTGACGCTTCTTAAGACCTTAAATGACTTTAAGTTCATTAATGATTCGAAGGCTTTACTAGAAATTACTTTATTAGGCTTAACGAAAAAGGAAGAAGAGATTGTTAACGAAACCCCCGCTCCGAAAGTTACCCCTGTTGTTAAGAAAGAAGAATTGAAACCAGTCGAAGTGAAGAAAGAAGAACCGAAGCCAGTAGAAATTAAAAAAGAACCGGTTATCGAAGCGAAGAAAGAGGAAGAACAAGATTTATCGAAACTTTCGAAAGACGTTCCTCCTTCCTTCCTCTTTGATGACGCAGAAGAGAAAAAAGAGGAAAAAAAAGAAACTAAAGAAGAAGTTTCCACTCTCCCGGAATTTAGTGGAGCGGTCCTTCAAACGTCTGGTGACATGAATGAACTCGATCAAAATACAATGATTGGCATCATGACAACCGCGAGTAAGCCGGAAAGAGAAAAGCTTCTCAATCAATGGAGCGCTTTACAAGACTACGTTGCTAATCCGGAAGCCGGGCCTTTCGCCTCCCTTCTCAGAATGGGGCACCCCTTCTGCTTATGTAAGGAAGCTTTAATCCTCACCTATGATTTAAAATCGCAAGCGAACAAGATTAACCTAAAAGCTAACCAAAAATACTTTAGAATCTTGCTACATAAACTATTGGGAAGAGACGTCTTCGTCTACGCTTTAGACCCCAAGAGTCGAGTGGAAATGATGAATAACTATTACTCTCTCGCCCAAGTGGGAGGACTTCCTGCGAAAAATTCCGTAAAATTAGTGCTACCAAAGGAGTAAATATATGAATCAAATGCAACAAATGCTCATGCAAGCCCAACGCTTACAAAAGCAAATTTTAAAGGCCCATGAGGAACTCGATAAGAAAGAATTCACCACCGAAAAAGCTGGCTTAGTGACTTTAGTGATGAAGGGTGATCGAAGCCTTGTCAGTTTATCTATCAATGAAGATGCCTTAGACAAAGAAAACAAAGAAATGCTCGAAGAAACCATCAAGATGGCGGTCAACGAAACCTTAGCTAAAATCAGAGAAGAAGCCGATAGAATCGATGAACAACTCACCGGAAGAGGAGGCCTTCCTTTCTAGATGAATAACTTGAAAACTCTTGACGCCTTGATTAGTAGTTTCCAAAAGCTTCCCGGTATCGGAGAAAAAACCGCGGAACGCTTGGCCTACAGCGTTTTATCGTGGCCATTGGAAGATGTCGAAGAGTTTTCATCATCTTTAATCAAAGCCAAAACCGATATTCACCCCTGCCCCATCTGCGGGCTCTTCACTGAAAACGACACCTGCGATGTCTGCAGTGACGAAAACCGCGATCATAAAGTCATCACAGTCGTCAGTGAAAGCAAAGACGTCTTAGCGATTGAAAAGATGGGGACATATAATGGTCTCTATCACGTCTTAGGGGGCAACATTTCCATCAATAAACAAATGGGCCCAGAGAAGCTGAATATCGATCACCTTTTAAAGAGAATCAAAGAAGGAAAGATTGAAGAAGTCATCTTAGCCCTCAACGTCACCATCGACGGGGAAACCACCGCGTTATACCTCCAGAATCTTTTAAAAGATTTCCCGGTGAAAGTCACCCGTTTAGCCTGCGGGCTTTCGATGGGCTCAAGCCTCGATTATATTGACCCGTTAACCTTAAGACGGGCCTTCGAAGGGAGAAAATAATGTTTATCACATTTGAAGGTGTCGAAGGAAGCGGTAAGAGCACCGCGATAAAGAAAATCATCGAAGAATTAAAGAAAGAAAACTACGATGTTCTTTTGACGAGGGAACCCGGCGGAACCCCAATATCTGAGCAAATCCGCGATATTATTTTAGATAAACAGAATACGGACATGGATTATATGACCGAAGCTTTGCTGTACGCAGCGAGTAGAAGGCAACATATCGTCCAAAAGATTCTCCCGGCTTTAAAGGAACATAAGATCGTTCTCTGCGACCGCTTTTTGGATAGTTCTTTAGCTTATCAAGGAGCTGCTCGGGGTTTAGGAATTGATAAAGTGTACGCCTTAAACCAATTCGCGACCGATGGTCTTCTCCCCGATTTAACCATCGTCTTTGATCTTGACCCCGAAGAAGGACTTCACCGGATATCCTGCAATAAGAATCGAGAAGTAAATAGACTCGATAAAGAAAAATTAGCCTTCCATAAAAAGGTGAGAGAAGCTTTCCTTTATCTCCATAAAACTTATCCCGACCGGGTAAGGATTATCGATGCTTCAAAAGACCCGGTTGAAGTCTATAAGGAAGCTCTTAAAGAAATTCATAATGTTCTTCGAAGACGATGAAAGAAAGACAGTTTTTAGAAACATATCAACCAAAGTTTTTAACTTATCTTAAGAACGCGATAAAGAATGACCGCTTGGGGCAAGGCTATCTCTTATGCGGCGGTATTGGCTGTCCTTTAAAAGAAGCGGCTTTGTTTCTAAGTGAAACCTTAATCTGTTTAAACCCTGATCCTTTAGCGTGCGAGACTTGCCGAGCATGCAAAAGATTTCAAAACAATAATTACCAAGACTTTATCTTTATCGATGGCTCTACTTCCACCATCAAAAAGGAGCAAGTGCAAGAAGTCATTCAAAAGTTTTCCAAGAGTCCCTTAGAAGAAAAAGGGGTCAAGGTTTACGTCATCCATCACGCCGAAAACATGACAGCAGAAGCTGTAAATTCTCTCTTAAAGTTCTTAGAAGAACCCCCGGGTGGCACGTACGCGATACTTACCACCAACAATCGTGACCGGATTCTCCCCACTATCTTAAGCCGGGTGGAGACCATCAATTTAGCCTTGATTCCGGTCAGTGAAGTTAAAAGAGAAGCCTTAGAACTTGGGGTTAAAGAAGATGATGCGGAGCTTCTTTCAACCATTGAGAACTCCCCCGCTGCGATAAAAGAAGAAAGCGAGAACGAAGACTACGTGAAAGCAAAGAAAGCTTTAAAAGTCGCTTTAAACGCTTTTACCCTCGATAAAGATGACGCTATCTTCCGTTTAGAAAAAGAAATTATTCCTCTCGTAAACAATAAAAATGCCGCGAAATATTTCTTTAAATTATTGACCGTCGTCTTTAAAGATTTAGCCGTCCAAGAAAGAAGTGAACGAGTTTTAAAAAGTTATGATAAACTATTAGAGCCAATCGAAGGGAAAATCACTTCATTGGGGGATGCCTTATATTTAGCCTTACACTTAGAAAGCGAGTTGGAGCTCAATATCAGTCCCACTCTTCTTTTGGAAAAGCTCTTTCAAGAAATTTTATAAACTTATGGATGAATTTTATTTAGGGGTCTGCCTCTCGGGCAGCATTAAAAGTTATTATTTTAGGACTAACATTCCTGACTTAAAGATTGGGGACAATGTCGTCTGCGATACCGCGGAAGGTTTAGCCTATGGTTGGGTTTCCACGAACCCCGTCCCTCTTTCTTCATACACTGGCACTCTTCCCTTAAAAGACGTCTTAAGAAAAGCCTCACCCCAAGATAAAGTCAGCTTCGATTATTACAAGAAAGAAAGTGAAAAAGCTCTTTCCATCGTCGAAAAAGAAATCGCGAAAGCCAACCTCAGCATGAACTTAATTGACGTCAACTACAGCTTAGATGGAAGCATCTGTTTAATTAGATATACCAGTGATGCGAGAGTTGATTTCCGTCCTTTATTAAAGATTCTTCCTCCCCTTTTAAAAGCGAGAATTGAATTCCGGCAAATTTCTCCTCGTGATCGTGCAAAAATGGTCGGTGGGGTCGGGCCCTGCGGAAGGCAACTCTGCTGCCAAACTTTCCTCCATCACTTCGAAAATATCTCGATTGGAAAAGCCAAGAACCAGATGCTCACTTTAAATATCCCCAAGCTCAGCGGCGCCTGCGGTAAACTGGCCTGCTGCTTAGCCTATGAAGATGACCTCTACACCGAAGAAAAGAAGAAATTCCCGGAAGTCGGAACGGAAGTGAAAGACGGGAAAAACATTTATTACGTTGATACCTTCAATGTTTTAAATGAAAAGATTACCATCAAGAATAAAGAAGAAACCAAGACCATTACCTTAGAAGAATATAACGCGCTAAAAAATAAGAAGAATTCTTTTAAGGAGAATAAACGTGACCGTTAAACGGGGACAGGCCTTCATGCAAAACGGCCCCGTTTTTTATTTGGTGGCCACTCCGATTGGAAACTTAACCGAATTCTCCCCGCGAGCGAAAGAGGTCCTTAACACCGTCGACGCGGTATTCTGTGAAGACACTAGACATACTGGACTTTTGTTAAAAGCATTCGATATTAAAAAGCCTTTAATCAGCTGCTTTGAACATAATGAAAACGAAAAAGCCGAACTTCTTTTAAACTACTTAAGAGAAGGAAAATCCATCGCCTATTGTTCCGATGCCGGTTACCCTTTAATCAGTGACCCCGGCCAAAGGCTCGTTCAGAAGGTCTTAGATAATGACTTCTTCGTCAGTGTCATCAGCGGTCCCTCCGCGTTCCTCAATGCCTTATGCGGAAGCGGTCTCGATACCGAACACTTCTATTTCTATGGGTTCTTGAAAGCCGCTCCGAATGAACGAAGAAAAGAGTTAGAAAGCTTAAAAGATTTTCCCTCAACCATGATTTTCTATGAAGCACCGCACCGCTTAATCTCGACTTTAAGAGATATGGAAAAGATTTTTGGTGGGGATCGAAAAGCGGTTTTAGCCCGAGAATTAACTAAGAAACATGAAGAATATATTAGAGGCACATTAAGCGAAATTTTATCCTCCCTTCACGATGAAAAAGGGGAGTTTGTCATCCTCATTGAAAGAGGAAAATCCCTGCAAAAGTCATATAAAGAAGAAGATATTGTGAATTTACTTAAGGAAGAACTCAAAGATAAAAAGAGCAAAGAAGCCGTTAAAAAAGTCGCGGAAATTACCAAACTAAATTCCCACGACATTTATGATTTATATCTTAAATATTTCCGTTAGTTTGTTTTTCTTTCTTCTCTTTTAAATAGATTACTAAGAAACTGATGCCTTGGAAGGCAATGAAACCGCCGATGCAACCCATCGCGATAACCGCTCCTTCTTTTAATGACGGGGTCATATAAGTTAAGTGGTAAGAGAAGTCACCTTGCGGCGCGACAAAGCCGAGGAAACCACCATTTAATCTATAGGTGTTAACTTTTTGCGTAACACCTTCACTGTCTGTCGCAGTCAACTGCCACCCGGCATCGTAACCTAAAGAAGTCGTCACTAATCTTCGTTCAGTGAAGTCGGTATCAAAGGTGAAATTGTCCGTCCAATATTTGACGTTCTTTAAAACGTAGTTATCACCAGTAAAGGGGGCTACCAAAGTTTCTAAATCGCTTCTTTCCATCATATAAGAAGTGAAGTCCCGGTAAGAAATAGTACCAGAATTTCCTTTATAGCAGGCGATAATATATTTGACTCTTCCCTCAGGATAGAAACCGAAAGAACCGCCACTACCATTAACTTTCCGGGTGATCCAGTTGTTTAAAGAATTCCATTCATAAGAGAGAAGAACGTTTTCTTCCGTCATGTTTCCTTCTTCATCAAACTTATCTCCGACAAAATAAATCCGCGGGGCCACGGAGAATGAGGTAGCTTGGCTATTATTCGTGTAGCTCGAGAAATCGAGGACGAAATACGCTCCATTGGGGTCGTTATTGAAATACTCGCCCCAGCCACTTCTCGGGTAAGAGATAACTTTTCCAAAGTCTCTCGCTACCTTAGTGCCGTTTGAAGTGGAATTACTATAGGTTTCATCTTTCACCACGACATTCGGATCATCTAAATGGTCTAAGAAATAAGTCGGATCCCAGTTGATACCTTTTTCATCGTTGACGCAGAAGAAGCCATATTGAAGTTCGTCGTTATGAACGGTTTCCACGTATCTTAAGTTCTTTAAGACTTTCTCCATCTTTAAATAAGATAAAGAACGATTGGGGGCTTCTTGCACCGCGTAGTTATTAGGATTATCGAGATTTAAATCTTCTAAGATGATGTCGACCATGTCGTCTTCGACGATACCGCCGGTGAGGTAGACATTCTCATTCCGCATGATTTCCATCGTCGCGTTCGACCCGGCGTAGTTATGGAAGAAGTCGCTGCTGTTTCTCGTGGAAGAGTCTTTTTCTAAGCCTTCTTGATAGAGATTATCTACCGCGTGACCAAAGCCGATGATATCGCTATAAGGATTTTCATAAACCCGATAATTATCAGTGCTAAAGACTAATTCACTCCCGAAAGGAACGTTGGGAGTAAAGTCATCATAACCTTTGATATAACCTTCTCCCCGAATAACATAGTACTTAGTGCCTAAGGCATTATCGAAGCTGAAACGTTTATTCCCGTAATAGCTCGACCAACTCTTGTTGATGATTTCTTGACCGTAAGCTTCCCGAATTCCTTCGTTATTAGTGATATAGGAATATCTAGCTAAATCGCTTAAATCATAGTTAAACAAAGAGTGGAAAGTTGAAGTGCCATTATAGCCGAAAACCATGTTGCTATTGGTGTCGATGACGCTGTCGGTATAGGAACGATAATAGCTATTATCGATATCTTTTAATCGGTCAAACACTTGGGTCGTTTCTTGGTAATAGCCCTGTCCATTTAAGAAGTTTCGGTAAGGGGTCATATAGCCATAGATAAAGCTGATGTTACCGCTGACGATGAGTTCGATGGAGATGAAACCTAAGAGAACTTTCTTAAAGTGCTTATGGTTATGGAAGTAAAGGAAGACGATTCCTTCCCCCACCACTAAGACAATCTGATAGATAACCAGCCACATTAAAGAGATGGTCGCCCCTCTAAAGACGACAGTCCCGGGAACTTCATAATGATCTTTGATGTAGCCATCGATATTGACGTATTCAATGGTCTTGTCTTTTAACACTAAAACGGTGATTAAGAAGGTGAACATCGTTAAGGCGGCCGCCGTAAACGTCCCAGCTGGTAAGACACACTTCTTTTCGTCCTTCAATCGATCAAGCTCTTGGCAAGCGTAATACAAGATTACTGGAATAAGGATGATGTACCAGCGGCCATAACCATCACCTGCAAAAGCGTAGAAAAAGTAATAAGAGAAGTTAGTAAAGACCATGTAAAGCCCGATCGCTATCGCAGCTAAATGACTCCACTTCTTTCTCGTAATTGACCCATACATCGCAGTAAAGAAGAGGATGATCATCGGGGTGTAGACGAATAAAGAAGAAGTCCAGCTATCGTAGTTATAAGTGCCCCCACCAAAAGAGCCTTTCGCTAAGGGGAGCCACATATAGTTACAAGTCGGGTAGAAAAAACCAATTAATCCCTGCAATTCTCGGCCGGAATTGAGGCCAACCGGTTCAAACATCAACTTAAAGAAGGTCGCGATATCTAAGCCTTTTAAGGAACTGGTTAAAGCATTTAAGTAAGCCATCCCGACGCTCATCGTCCGGCCACTTAAAGAAGTTTCCCGAATGCTCGGGAGCAAGGTCCAAGCACTCATCCCGATTCCTAAACCGAAACCTAAAACCCCGATTCCAATGACGATAAGGTTATCGGGAAGTTTCCGTTTCTTAATCGTCTGGAAGTACCGCCAGCCGGCATAGAGGACGCCGAAGAAACAGAAGACGATTAAGAAGAAGAAGCTGATGGTGCCGCAGAAGAATAAGCCGATAACTAAGGACGTTATCCGTTTTTCTTTTAAAACCTGTTCAATCCCCACGAGGATTAAAGGGAGGGTGAAGGCCATCGAAAGATAAGTGGGGAAACCGGCGAAGAAGTTAATATAACCACTAAAAGCAAAGACCACCGCACCTAAACGGCTACTTCCTTCGGAAACCCCCATATATTTCAGGTAATAACGAAGGGCTAAAGCCGCCGCTAAACATTTAAATAAAGTCGCAATGACATAGATCTGCGGCATCCAGGCCCGAGGGAAGATTAAGCAAGAGACAACTAAGAAAGGGTCAAATAAACCATAGTAGGAGTTTGACCCAATATTATCAGTCCCTAAGAATGTTCCAGTGCTATAGAGTTCAAAGTAACCAGTCTTAAAGAAGTTGTGCCAAGTGTCCCAGAAGTTATAGCCCATCATCACGTATTGACTGGTGTAATCCCAACCATAAAGGACGCTGAAACTATTGGTAAAAACGGCGAGACCCATCCACAGAATGCCGAGGAAAAGGATTAAAAGCGAGAAATAAAAAAGGGATTTGGGATTAAAGACAAAAGCGAATTTTTCCCTAAAAAAGACACGCCAATCAAAGCTTTTCTTCCTGAGTTCTTCGAGTGTAACCGGCTTTTCCTGTTTTTCCATCGGGTTATTTTACTATGTTTTTCTTATAAAGAAAAAACCCAAAGAAGAAAAGTAACAGGATTTTTTCTAAAAGAGTTTGTTAAAGCACTCCGGAACCGGAGCGGTAAAGGTCATTAACTTCTTTTTAAAAGGGTGAATTAAGGCTAAGGTTGAAGCGTGTAAGGCTAACCGTTTTAAAGGATTAGAAGGTTTCCCGTATTTATCATCCCCGAGGACAAAATAACCATGGTACCCGAGTTGAACCCGAATTTGGTTCTTCCGTCCGGTATAAAGATTAACCTTCAACATCGCGTAGTTCTTATTGCTCTTTAACTTCTTAAAATCCATCTTCGCTAATTTCCCATGGACTTTGTCTTTCGTGACATAGATTTTCTGGGTTCGATCTTCTTTTAAATAGTTGACTAAAGTCCCTTCTTTTTCGATATCACCGGGTTCCACTATAGCGATATATTCCCGGGTTTTCACGATATCGTTCCACTGATGTTGCAACGCGGTCCTGATGATATTGTTCTTCGCAAAAAGCAAAACCCCAGAGGTATCTTCATCCAACCGGTGAACGATAAAGCAACGGGAGTTCGGGTCTTTGTAGGACAGGTAGTCCGCGACCATCCGGTAAGCAGTCCGCCGTTTTTCTTTATCGCTCGCAACCGAAAGTAAACCACTAGGTTTATCGATGACGATCAATTCATCGTCCTCATAGATGATAGGAAGATTGTCTCTTTTGTACCGTCTAATCGGCTTCCACGCTAAAGTGACTTCATCTTCCTTATATAAGGGGGCTTTAAAGATAGAAACCGGCGCCCCATTGACCCCGACTTGGTGATTCATGATAATCCGTTTGCAATTCTTTTCGCTCTGCTGGGGAAGCTTCATTTTCACAAAATCTAAAAGAGTGCATTCTTGATAGACCTTGTAAGTCTTCGTCTTGTCCGGGTTAATTAATCCCCTTCTTTTTCGTGGTTTATTGTTATTTCTATTCATCTTATTTATCTAAATATCTTTGCAAATCCTCTTTTATCTTTTTGAAATCCTGAATTCCAGTCTCAATGAGTTGATTTAGTTTTTCGGGGTTCGTTTCTTGTCGGCCAATCTTTAAAGGCTTGGAAGGATAGAAGACAAAGGCTCCCCCGAAATCATGAAGTTTATCAAGGAAGGCCATCTGGTCGTTATAGTTAGGAACATTATTGAGGTAAGCCTCTAAGAAAACAGGGTAATTTTTATAGAACTTCTTCATGATGATTTCTTCGCTCGACCGCTTTTTCTTCCGGTAACCACGGGGACGGGTACAGAGAACAACGAGCTTATCCACTCTTCGTTTAAAACTTTCTTCAAAGGGAATCGGCATCACCACTCCCCCGTCTAAGAGTAAATCATCTTGATAAGCGGTTGGTCTCATGATGAGAGGAAGAGAAGCGCTGGCTTTCACCCCATCGAAGAAATTAGGATCGCTCTTTTCAATATAGACCGGTTTCCCCGTTTTTAGTGAGGTCGCTACCGCGTACATCTTGGTGGGACTCTTATAGAAGGTCTCGAAATCAAAAGGAAATTTCCCTCTCGCTCCTTCGTTAAAGAGATAATCGAAGTCGAAGGCATTCCCGGTCTTCATCAGGTTCTTCCTACTAAAGAAGTTTGGGTCATTCATCATGTCGACTTCTAAATAGCGATTTCGCCCAATTTGATTAGAGACAAAGTTAAGTCCAAGTAGGGCGCCCGCACTGGTCCCATAAACTTCATCGAAGGTGATACCCATCTTTAAAAGTTCATCGATGACCCCAGCTAAAAAGCTGGCTCTCGTACCCCCACCTTGGATGATTAACGCTTTAACCATTTAAGGATAAACTCCCACCATTTCTTAAGTAATCGGCAAAGATGTCTCTTTGCACCATCTCGCTATCGCGGTCAATTTCTTTAAATAGATCTGGATTGGCTTCGGTGACATAGCTAACCGCGACAATCGTATAAGTCTTATTAGCTTCAATGTTAACAGTGTCGTCTGACCAAGAAGCATAGTAAGAATCGGCTAATAATTGATTAACTTGCATGCCACTGACCGTGCAGAACACATTAGCGTTATCAAAGGGGAAAACTTGGTAAACATTGCCGTAGGTAATCTCCCCAGCCGGTAAACTCGTTCTCGCGCTTCCGGTATTCGCAAAAGCCGCGACGACTTCCGGATGCCAATCGCCCTCTTGATAGTATTCAAGGGTGGCTTTCATCGAGAGTGTCGCTAAGTAACTAGAATTTAAAGATTCATCGGTATAACCGAGGACTTCATTTTTAATCGGATCGACCACTGTCGCGTAGTAATCGATTAAAACATCGGTATCTTCATTGGAAGGATAACCCATTAAGCCGTAATAGTTATGATCTTGTGAAGAAGGTTGTTTGAGAACTAATTCCCCATCGCTATTGACGCGGAAGCTGACTTGTTGGATATCGCTTCCGTTGGAATAGCATTGCACGTGCGGAATGCCATATTCATCGTTATAAGCATAGTTTTCATGGGTATGCCCTTCAAAGACCGCGTTAATATATTTCGCGCCTTTCGAAGTTAAAGATAAGCCACCATTATGGATACTGACGACGATGATATCGCAAGCTTGTTCGGTTTTAAGTCTTTCAGCTTCATCTTCAATTAAGTTTCGGTATTTATTGCTTAAAGAATAACCGCCGAGCGAAGACACGGCGATCGAGCTTTCAAGGTTCCCAATGCCACCGACGATCCCAATCTTATGCTGACCCCGGTAAGTGATCATCGAGGGGCTCGCCCAAGCTGGTCTTTGGTTATTGGGATCTAAAATGTTGATTCCTAAATAAGGGAAATTAGCGAGTTCTTTATTTTGCTCGATGACTTTCACGCCCCAGTCGAATTCATGGTTTCCAATCGCCATCGCTTCAAAACCGACTAAGTTCATCCAATTGGTCATCGTTTCTCCGCGGGTTAAGTTACTATCAGCAGTGCCTTGCCACATGTCACCGCTACTTAAAATAACAGTGCCTTCCGGGTTTTTATCGTATTGTGATTTATAGAAACTCGACATCGCGGAAATCCCAATCTGTTTTCCGTGGTCGTTCATAATCGCCCCGTGGGTATCGTTAATCGTATAGAAATCCAAGGAAGTTAATGGAGCGGCTTCTTTTTCCATCTTTTCAGTGGTGATTTCGAGTTTGGTGATGTTGACGGAACCGACGCTACAAGAGAGGGTGAAATATAAGGCATCGTCTAAGGTATATTCCGTGTCGTTTTGAAGAGTATCACTCCCCACTTGATAGGAATAAATGGGGTAATCGCTCCCTTTCGCGCTTAAGAAAGTTAATTCCTCGTTATGAGTGAAGGTAACTTTTAAGCCGGTAAACGCGCTGTAGCCGGTTCTGCTGACTACGTAACCACCGTGGTCAAGAGTTAAAGAGTTATCGCTATTGACGTGGCCTTTTCCGATTTCGAGAGTTAAGCCATCGATGGTCAATAAGTTTTCTTCTGTTAAAGAACTAAAATCATCAATGACGATAGAGGAAGGTAAATCTTCCGCTGAAGGATAACTGGTGAAATCGCTCGTTGATGAGCTAATCACGCTTGACGAATTTGAAGAAGAGTTTAAGGAGCTACTACTTTCCTCATTTCCCACGCAGCTGACAAGAGAAAACGTTGCGAGGAGCGTTAAGAATAAGACATGTTTTTTCATAGATTTATGATAACTGAAAAGTTAATATTCATAAAGAGCACCTATGAAAAAACCAAAATTTGATCTTCGTTATATTGTTCCGATTATTCTCGGCCTTACTGCCGTGACTATTTTGGTTTTAATAATTATCTTCAGTTAATCGTTATCAGCTTTTTTAAGGATCGGGGAATATAAATCCGTTCTTCGATCCCTAAAAGTGCCCCAGCTATATCGTTCTTCTGCAATTTTATCTAAATCAAATTCCGCGTACCGGAGACCTTCTTCCACTCTATTCATTTCTTGGACAAATTCCCCGTGTTGATCAGCGATAAAGGAACCGCCGAAGAATTTCATCGAACTATTTTTGGCGGTTTCTAAACCGATTCGGTTACTGGCCATAACCGGCATAATGTTAGCAGCCGCATGGCCTTTCATGACGTTTTGCCAATGCTTTAAAGAATCTTTATCTAAGACCGGTTCCGATCCAATAGCGGTCGGGAAGAGCAAGATTTCCGCTCCCTTGAGGGCAAGGATTCTTGCCGTCTCCGGGAACCATTGATCCCAGCAGATTCCGATACCGATCGTGCCCGCTTGGGTCTTAAAGACTTTAAAACCAGTATCCCCTTCCGCGAAATAGAACTTTTCTTCATAGCATTCCCCAGTCGGGATATGGCTCTTCCGGTAATAGCCTAAATCAGTGCCATCTTTATCGAAGACTTCAATGGTGTTAAAGAAAGTATTCCCCGCTTTTTCAAAGAAAGAAATCGGGAGGACGATATGGTGCTTCTTCGCCACGTCTTGGAAGTGTTTTAAAAGAGGACTATTTTTTCTTTCTTCCGCTAGATGGAAGTTATCGTAATCTTCCACTTGGCAGAAATAAAGGTTAGAAAAGAGCTCCGGTAAGAGGAGTAAATCCACCTTATTTTTTGCTGCTTGTTCAATCAATTTATCCGCTTTTTCAATGTTGGCTTTTTGATCTTTAACCATCGAAAACTGCGCAATAGCCACTTTAATTTTCATATTTTTGATTTTTCACCTCCGGAAGTTGCATGGTGACGCAGTGGATATTGCCGCCGCCTAAGAGAATCTCCCGGCTTTGGACACCCACTACTTCTTTATCTTTAAATATTTCTTTAAAAATTGCTAAGGCTTTTTTGTCATCCGGTATCCCAAATTGGGGAACGATGACAAAATTATCACCTTGGTAGAAGTTAATGTAAGAGGCGGCTAAACGTCTCCCGGCTACCCGGTTATCTAAGGTCCCTCTTAAATGCTTTAAACCTAAAGCTTCGGTCTCAGTCATAAATAAGGGGGTTTTGGGAACCGGAACTTTATGAATAATGAGTTTCCGGCCTTTCGCGTCCCTGGCTTTCCTTAAGAATTCATAAGTCATCTTTGAATACTCATACTGCGGGTCACTGGTGTTATGGCAGTCGGCCATAATGACTTCACCCGGTCTTACGAATTGAACCATGTTATCAACATGTTCATCCGTTTCATCCCCATAGATACCATGCGGTACTAAGATAACTTTCTCTACTCCTAAATATTCTTTCAGGACATCGATGATTTCGTTACGGGTTAAAGAGGGGTTACGGCCCGGGGAAAGTAAGCACGCTTCGGTCGCGATTAAAGTGCCTTCCCCATCAACAGTAATGGCCCCACCTTCCATGACAAAAGAGGGATGACTATAGGTTAAGAGTTTGAGTCTCTTACTTAAGACGTAAGCTAAATGGTCATCATCTTTATAGTTCTTATAAAGCCCATCATAAGACCCACCCCAAGCGTTGAATCTAAAGTCAATGGTTCTTAAGAATTTCCCGTTAGTGACAAATAAGGGAAGGATATCTCTCGCCCAGGCATCGTTATACCTAATGGGGAAAGGTTTAACGTTTTCAAGATTCGAGAATTCCGGTGCGACTTCTTGATAGATATCGGGATGGATACCGACATAAACTGGTTCAAATCTTGCGATGGTGGTAATTAAATCCTTAAAACATTTTCTCGCCGGCACCGCATCATCTCGCCAGGTGTCTTTTCTAAAGGGCAAAAGAACGAAGGTTCCGTGATGTTTATCCCCTTCAAAGGGTAAATAATAGCCATCATTCATCGGGAGGGTCTTCCGGTTATCGATATAATCTTCTAAGCGTCTCTTAAAGATATGGAATCTCTTCCATTTCGGAAGATCGATAACTTCAAAACCATCTTTATAGGAAGAAAGAATGGTCGTTCTATTCTTCTCATAGTGTTTAACGTGCTCGATTAAGTCCTTCGTCCACACCTCCCCGGGAGCGATAAAAGGAATGCCCGGCGGATAAATCATCACTTGTTCTTTTGATACTTCCCCGTCCAGCATCTCTAAAGGTAAGACTTTACCGGGGGCTTGGAAGGCTTCCCGGGGCCTCGCTAGCATGAAGGGGAAGGATTTCTCGAAGTGATGGATGGGATAGGCTAAATCTTTCTTGTAATAGTCTTTGGAAATATCTTTTAAAGCCGCGATAAGTTTCTTGATGTGTTCTTCTTTTGTTCCGGTCGCTAAGATGGCCAATATCGCGTACGTCTCCGCGAGTTCCATCTGGATATGGTATTTGGTTCTCAAAAGACGATATAAAGAGAAACCGTCAATCGTTAAACCATCGAGACCGATGACTAACTTACAAGCATCGAAATCCACTGCTTTTTGGGAGAGGTAATAGTCTTTATCAACCGCTTTAAAACCGGGAATCTTATTAATTTCTTTTCTGGCGTATTCCCCGTATTCATAGATCTTCTGCATCCGTTTTTTACCCCGGATACTCGTCATATATTCTCTCGCCCCATCGATGGAAGCTAAGAGCAAGGTGGAAGGAGAAGTACTATTGATAATGTTTAAAGATTTTTGAGCATCTTCCCGACGGAAAAAGCCGTTATGACCTAAAAGGACCGAACTTTGGGTCAAGCTACCACCGGTTTTATGGAAACTGACAGATGAAAGGTCCGCTCCGGCGGCCATCGCGGTCATCGGTTGATTTTCTAAGTAGAAATAAAAGTGGGCGCCATGCGCTTCATCGACTAAAACTGCCATTCCGTGAAGATGAGCGAAGTCGACTAATTCTTTTAACGGCCCGACCGCGCCAAAATAAGTCGGGTTAATAATAAAGACCGCTTTCGCGGAGCTGTTCTTTAAGATGGCTTTCTTATATTCATCAATCGTCGGTTGGTGAGCAATTTCTAAATCATAATCGATGTTGGGCATGATATAGATCGGAATCGCCCCGCAGAGGATTAAAGCGTTTAAGATCGATTTATGAATGTTCCTGGGAAGAATGACTCTATCACCGGCTTTTAAGGCCGTTAAGAACATCGCGATGATCCCTTCCGAAGTGCCGTTTATCAAAGGAAAAGCATAATCCGCTTTGGTAGCTTCGCTTAAAAGCTGTTCCATATCGCGGATTACCCCGTTAGGTTTCGCTAAATTATCTAAACCATACGGAGCGTTGATATCGCACTTATAAACATGTTCCCCTAAAAGCTCGGTCGCTCGGTTCTTGACCCCGCCCATATGGTGACCAGGGACGTCAAAAGGAACGATCGGCTCATTGATATATTTTTTTACAGCATCGATAAAGGGGGTATCTGTCTGCTTAAGCTTATTCATGGCACATATCTTACTCGTCTTTCAATAGAAAGATACAAAAGAATATTAATCAAGTAAACCAAATTGACGTAAAGCCGTCGATAAACCTTTTTCATAAACCGGTTCACTGACGTAATGCGCGACTGCTTTAACTTCTGGCTTCGCGTTACCGAGGGCGACGAAAGTCCCCACGTGCTTGGCTAAAGAGATGTCTTGCAAATCATCCCCGAAGCCCATGGCTTCTTCTTTCTTAATGCCGTAATGGTTGAGCAATAATTCTAAGGCTGGACCTTTTTCATGGGGAGCGCTGATGACGTCGCTCGAGAACTTTTCAAAACGGCTGAAGATTAAATTGGGGTTTTCTTTCTTCATAGCCTCATCCGTCTTGTCGTTACTAAATAAAGTGAAGCCCGTCACTTCTTGCCCTCGATAAGTTCCATGCGGGGCTTTGACTTCGCTATAGATTTTGTAGAACTCATCATATTCCGGGTTGGGGGTGCCAAAGAGGATCCTATCCTTTAAACCGATCATTTCAAAACAGAGGTCGTGTTTGGCCGCACTATTGATGAAATTCAAAATATCCTCATGTTTCACGAGTATTTTTTTCAAATATTGGTTATCCGTATACACCAGAGCGCCGCTACTGGCCACGTAGCCATCCCAATCAATTCCTAAATCTAAGGTTCCTAATTCTTTAAAACTTCCATAAGGACGAGAGGTACAGAGGAAGAGAAGAATCTCTGAATGCTCTTTTTGAATCTTCTTTAACGCTTCGATGGTCTCCGGATTAAACCGGTGATTCTTATGATCAAATAAGGTCCAGTCAATATCAAAAATTAAAGCGCGGTATTTTTTCATTTTATTTTCTCCTCCACCGCGTTTTTAAACGCTTCATATACCTCTTGGTTAATCTTCTTTAAATCATCTAAGGGGACTTTCGCAAATGCCCGGTCCATCGTTAAAAGCCCATTCATCTCGCTTTCGACATCGGTGAATTGGGTAAAGACTAATTCACTTAAGAATTCTTTTTTAATCAACGGAATAATCTGTTCTTCATAGAGCTTATAAATCTTTTTGATTAAGGTCTTTCGTTTGAAGAACCGCTTATAGCCGAAGACATGTTTCGCTGATTTATGGTCTTTCACCGCGAAAGAATAACCGCCGAATTCACTTAAAGCTAAAATCCGCTTGTGATCACTATTTAATTTTACTTTTCTAAAATAGATATGGTGGCTCGAGAAGTCCCCAACCCCTTGATCAAACCAACCGGAGTTGCTATCGATTAACCGACTATCATCCAAAGAACGGAGTTTTTCGGTTAGCCTCATCGTTTCAAATTGCCCCCAGCCTTCATTGAAAAGGGTCCAGATACTGATGCAGGTGATCCCTTTTAAAAGGTAAACCGTTTCTTCCATTTCTTTTTCAAAATGCTCACGTGACAAAGTGGAATTCCTTCCTAACTTTGTTTTAAAACGATCATCAATTTTAAAAGATAAGAACGGAGCTAAAGTCATGTAGAAAGCGGAATATTTATCCCCCGAATTGATAAAGTCTTGATTGACGACGATTCCAAAATAATCGCAGAAATAATAGAACCAGGGATTTTCAATCTTGATGTGCTTTCTAATTAAATTAAAACCACCATCTTTGATGAACTTCACATCATCATAGATTGTCTTGATATCTGGCGGGGTTAAGCCACTTTCAAAGAAGTAGCCTTGGTCGAGAACACCGCTTAACATTATCGGCTTTTCATTAAGGTAAATTAACGAAAAACCACCGACAAATCTTCGTTCAATTTTTCGAAATCCGAAATGCGTGGTCACTTTATCCGTCCCGGAAGTTAACACTAATTTATATAAAGCGGGGTTATCTGGTGACCAGGGGAAGAAGACATCTTTTAAATCTAAGAACATCTTATGAGGGACGTCCCCTTGGCAAGAAAGGATTAAGGTATCCGCGAAATAGATTTCCGCTTTAAGGGGTGCGGGATTCCCGCCCTTAGCGATAACGTTAATCTCTAACGATTTATCGTCATAGGAAGGTCTAAGGAAGAAGTGTTCAATATAGGAGTCTTTAGGAACGGGTTCCAGATAAACCGAACCAAAGATACCGCTGGTTTCGGTGTAAAAGATACCGCTCGGGTGACGGCTTTGTTTTCCCCTTGCAAAGCGGTTATCTTCCACGTCATCTTTGACAATTACATCGATGACGTTCTCTCTTTGGAAGGGTGTAATTTCAAAGCTGAAAGGGAAATAGCCCCCTTCATGGTGCTCAACAAAGACATTGTTCCAATAAACATCGCAGACTTGGTCAACATTTAAGAACTTTAAAAGTAAGAGAGAATCCATGTACTCAGTCGGTAGAAGAATTCTTTTCCGGTAATGAAGATGTTTCTTCTTTTTATTCTTCTTCCCAATTTCGCTCATCAGGGTTTCCGGGGCGAAAGGCACGACAATTTTCTTCGTTAATTCTTCTTTTAATTCACCATCGGTAAAATCGAAATCCCAATAACCATCCAATTTTAAAAAGCGTTCACGGATGACATAAGGATTAGGTGGAAGATAAGCTTCATTCAAATCCACCATATCGACATATTTCTCAAAGAGACTAGTTGCCATAAATCTTTATCTGATGTTTACGATACCACTTTTTCAAGGGATAAATTAACCCCGGGTCAAAATTATAGAGAGGGATTCCCTTCTTCACAAAATATTTCGCCCGCGCGTAGTAAGAGACTTGATTTAGTTTAATGGAAATGAGAATAAAAACAATCAATAAAACCCCAAGTCCCACGACTGTCACAATTCTTAAAGGAAGAGTGACACTTTCAATCGGCATAATATAGCCGAGGATCGAACCGTTTAAGATATCGATGATGATCATGCTGTTTCTTCCAGTAGAATCAGGATAGATGACTTTTTCATAGACGAGTATCGAATAAATAATCATCAAAGCCACCCCGAGGAAAGTGATCCAGATATCTTTCATTTCATATAAGCCTAGGTTAAAAAGAATGACTAATCCTAAGAAGAATAAAAGGTTATGTTGGATGATACCGACCACGATATACCAAGTGGTTAAAGTATTAATAGTCGTTTCTGGGGAAAAGATAGCGCCTACATAATAGCCGATAGCGCTCGCGAAAGCGCAAAATCCCCCGAAGAATCTCGCTTTTTTAACCCCGCTTATTAAAGTCGCGCTGACGACAAAATAAGAGACATGGCTAAATTCCACCGGGTACATCCCGTTTTGAATGACGCGGTAATAACTAAACTCGGTGGTTTTATAAAGAAGCATCACGATCGCGATGCTAAAAGCTAGCCAGAAAGATAACTTCTGATGATGTCTTAATAAGATAGCACTGATAAGCATCAAAATCGCTATCCCTAAAACTGTAAATGTAAACCACGTCGTCGCTATCATTCAGGGATATTATACCTAATCTTTACAAACGAAAAAAGAGAGGCCGAAGCCTCTCTCTTTTAGGAAAGGAAAACGTTATTGAATAGCGATTTCGTGGGGACCTTCTTTTTCTTCCTGCAATTTCTTCGGAAGATTGAGGGTTAAAACACCATTGCTGAAGTTAGCGGTGACTTTCTTCTCATCGACATCGCCGACATAATAGGTTCTCTGAGCACTGCCTTGGAACCGTTCACGATGGAGGACTTTCTTGTTGTTTTCGTCTTCCTTATCTTCGTGGTGAACCTTGATGGTTAAATAGCCATCTTTAAGATGAATCTTGATATTTTCTTTCTTAATGCCCGGAAGATCGACATCTAATTCATAGTGATCATTCTTTTCGGAGATATCAGTTTTCATTTCGAGAGCTTTCATTTGCGGAACTTCTTCCGGTAAATAATCATCATCGAAGAGTCCAAGGAACGGATCGAGGAAGTATCTTTGACGATAGACGGGATAATTCTTTTTCATAATTTTGAACCTCCATTTAGCACTCTCGTTTCCCAAGTGCTAACTATATATTAATGATGCTTTTAGCAGTGTCAAGTGGTAAGTGCTAAATTTTTGAACTTTTTTGAAAAAGCTTTAATAATTCGGCTTTATAGCTCTTACAGTCTGGTACTAAATAAAAACCCCTATTATCATCATTTTTAAGGCTGTCATCGACATTTTGCTGGAGGTGAAAGAGAATGTTATCCACTGCTTCTTCGCTCGTCTTTTCTCCTCTTACATATAAGCTAATTTCGCGTTCAATCTTCTTCCCGAGCTCTTTACTCCCCACCTTAAAGTTCCCTTTATCGATATAAAGGAGCAGATCGTTTTCTAAGAGGTAATTCAGCTTCTCCCCCACTTCATTTAATAAACTTTGGATGCTCATCTCTCTTTTATAGGGGGAAAAAGAAAAAAGAGCCCGAAGGCTCTTTAAATTCTTTAAATAATTTCTCTTATTTCTTGAAAGCTAAGAAGCCGAAGACCCCGCTGATAAGGCCACCGACAATGTTGAGACAGGCCGCGAGAATCGCTCCATAGCTTAAGGAGTAGTTGGCTTGACCCGGTAAGAAATCACCGATCATTTGTCTTCCTAAGAAGAGGAGGATACCAGCAACAATAGCGAGCACCGCTCCAACCATGTAGAAGAAACCAGCGAACTTATGGCTGCCTTTGCCCCAGCTGAAGGCCAGAGAAAGAAGGATAACAACCGCGGCGATAATCGTTAAGATAAACGCGGTGATCATCCCGCCATTAGCGGTCGCTTGTAACGCTTGATTTCCGAAGGTCCAATCGTAGACGGTCCAACCTTCCCCCGCCCAAGTCACGAGCGGTCCCATCATCGCTAAAAAGACACCGAGTACAAAGAGTAATGAGATGGATCCCGCGATACCGAGCACATGTGTAGATTTTTTCATATTCATTCCTACCTTTTAAAGCCTTCTTATGCTACTACCCAGACCCTTGCTTTGCAAGGTTAATTAAAGGAGACGTTGAGGGTGATTCCGTCTTCCGTTTTGCTTACGACATCGAAGCCTAAATCGATGTAGCCGCCATCATCTAATCTTCTATTTTCAAAGATATTCCCGTAGTTATTAAAGTTGAAATTTTGACCGGCTTGGAACATATCTTGCGGAGAATAAATAGCCCGGCTTTCCGAATAATCGAAGGTGCCAGTCGCTCCGACCATTTCAAGTAAGCAATGGGAGCAAGTGTAAGTGCCGTTCATGTAATTAGCGTAACAGTTTTCCGGAGTATTACAGTGTTGAACAGCATTGAGGGTATATTGTCCGCTGCTGACTTGATCAATTTCTTCGTAAGTATAACCACGATTGGTGTAGTTCACTTGCATTAAGCTAGCGTTAACGTGATACATGATTAAACCACCATCATGATAAACCTGCGGGGGAATGCTATAGCTCCAAAGCCCGTTTTGGTCATCGTAGGCGTTAAGCCCGTCCGTCGTGAAATATTCAACGATTAAATATTCGTCGAAAGCGGAGCCATTGAAACCCGAAGAAGAAGGAAGAATTAAAGCATCACCAGTTTCTACGAAGGGCCGCAAGGTGATGGTTCCTTCTTTCGCCATATAAGGTTCAATCCAACCTAAAGCGAATTTACTGAAAGCGTTATGATCGAAGACGTTATAGTCCATCATATCGAAGCCCCCTAGTGGCATCGTGGGATATTGAGAATAGGAATAATAGTCATCGAGCCCTAATAAGTGGCCGGTTTCATGGATGAAGGTTCTCGTTGAATAGCCTTCAAGGGTCGCTTCTTCATCTAAGAAGTCGAGGCCCGCCCAACCGAAAGCATTTAAGCCAGGGTTACTGACGTCCGCTTCCGCGTTCGGGTTCCACCAGCAGAACGCCCAGAACGTATTAGCATAATAATCGTTCGGGTTCCGTAAATTCGAATAGTTCGGAGCGGAATAAATAGCCCACACCGCATCGATATAACCGTCTTTATCTTGGTCGTACTGCGTTATATCAACATCATTATGGCTGACGTAATAATTGAGAGCTTCTTGGATGAGATAAGACGGTCCATACGCTGTTCCCTCTTTCGGGTTATCCATCATATAGAGATCCCGAGTGGAAAGGCTACTAGCGTACCACGGAGCGACGGTCCCCGATAAATGGAGTTTTCCGTAGCTACTTTGTTCATAGAAACTTCTCACCGAATAATAAGGGAATTCCCCGTCCCCGCCAAAGAAAGCCCGGTCGAGCCTCGCTTGTTGGGTCAGCTGTTCCGAAGAACTTAAGGTATAGTCAGTAAGCATGATTGGAAGGACTAAAAGATTGACGTCCCCGACCGAAGGTAAGTAACTTATCGGCGGTTGAAGCGCGCTCCCCCTATTGGAATAAGAGAGTTCATTATAAGTTAAAGTGGTTTCCACTCTTTCAAAGGCATCGGGATTCTTACTGCTATCTTCTGAAGATATCGAACCAGGGATGGAAGTTTTAGACGGCGTAATGGTCGTCGTTGAACTTCCAAAAAGCGTAAAATCATCGCAGCTCGCCAGGGCAAAAGAAGCGAGCAGCGTTAAAAGAGCTGTTGCAAAATATCGTTTTTTCATGTTATTTCTCGAGTTTTTCTTTAGATATTTCGATTTTTTCTTTCTCGGGCAAAGCGAAATCGCTGTTGATATTTAAATAGGTCGTCCAGCAACAGAGAAGGAAATAGAACAAGGTAAAGATAACCATTAACCAGAAGCCGGTATTCCCGAAATAAGAATAGGCTTCTAAGGGTGAATAGGTGAAGAAACTGCAGAAGAGTAAGAGAATGAGGACGATAACCATGCTCACCTTATAGGGGAGAATAGCATCGCCGTCGATACTCTTCTTAAGATAGAAGAAAGTCATCGCTGCCATAAAGATAGCAGCAAGAACATAAAGGGCGACATTAGCGACTAAGTTTTCGTGGCTCACATGGACCGCCATCGTTATCGCGTAAGCAGTAATCATTATCCCGCCTAAGGCGGTAACTAAGATTCTCGACCCCTTCTTATTGAGGATGATGTCGAAAAGGCCACCGATTAAAAGGAGGGTCGCTAAGCCCATGAAGATTGAGAGAATCAAAGTCATTTCAGTAGTGACAGTTGAATGGTCACTGAAGATGAAATAAAGCCAGAACAAGAAAGCGATGATGAGCATTAAGATGGTGAAGATCGAGGCAAAGGTTGGCCGCCAATGACGGGACTTAAGTTCTTTCTTCTTTTGCCGGTACTTAAAGCCGAGGTTCTTAAAGAATAAGGCGATTTTATGCATCTTTCTTTTCCTCCTTCGCTTTTAAATCGAGCTGTTCAATCTCTTTTTCATAACGGGCCATTTCTTCGTCATTAGCGAGGACGAAGTGCCCCGGTCTAATCTCTCTAAATGAGGGCTTATCGACGCTGTAATCATGAGCGGTCGCCGGGTTATAGACGCTTCTTTCACGGTTTTTCTCACTCCGAGGATCGGGCTTCGGAATCGCTGATAACAGGGCTTTGGTATAAGGATGTAAAGGATGAAGGAAGAGTTCGTCACTAGTAGCGAGTTCAACCATATTCCCGAAATACATAACCGCGATCCGGTCGCAGAAATATTTAACGACCGATAAGTCGTGAGCGATGAAAATCATCGTGAGGCCCATCTCATCTTTAACATCGTTTAAGAGGTTGAGGATTTGGGCTCTAATCGACACGTCGAGAGCGCTTATCGGTTCATCACAAATCAAGAGTTTCGGATTCATGATAAGAGCCCGCGCAATCCCGATTCTTTGCCGTTGACCACCGCTAAATTCGTGGGGGTAACGGGAAGCATATTCTTCGATTAAACCGACCTTTTGGAGCATTTCCACGCACTTGATGTGGTTTTCTAAACGGTTCCGATGCTTTTGAATTCTAAGACCTTCTTGAATAATGTCTTCGACCGTCATCCGGGGGTCGAGCGAATCGACCGGGTCTTGGAAAATCATCTGGATTTCGTTCATTAAAGAACGATCTCTGTGCTTATTATCGTATTGGATCTTTTTGATCTTTTCTTTTTGGATTTTGACTCGCTTCTTAACGTCTTCTTTGATGTCGTTAATGATCTTGTCATAGTGAGCGTTAATCTTATTAACTTCCTTTTGGTAGTCGCTCTTTAAGCTCGCTTTTTCGTCTTCTAACTTTCGAATAGCTTCGATGTTCTTTTCGTCCATCTTGGCTTCGTAGTTCGTTTCCGCGTCACTATTAGGGAGGAAGTTTTCAGCGTTAATATCGCTAGAAACTAAATCCCGAATTTGTTTACTGACTTCTTTGGTCGGGTCTTTGATGGCTCTAATCGCTTCATCACGTTCTTTTAAAAGACCGAGAATCTTATCCCGAGACTTAATCTTGCTCCACTTGATTTCTTTTTCGTTCCACCGGGTGCCACCGCTGATGCGGTAACCTTTGTAATAGATGGAACCAGAAGTCAAAGGATAGAGGTTAATGATGCAGCGGCCAGTCGTCGTTTTACCGCAGCCACTTTCCCCGACAAGACCGAAACATTCCCCTTCTTTAACGTCAAAGGAGATATCGTGGACGGCTTTGGTTTTATAACCACCGCCCATATTGAAGAATTGTTTTAAGTGTCTAACGGAGAGTAAAACATGATTATCGACTAAGGATTTGTCATAGGTAATTTTCGAGAGCTTATGGGCTCTTTCAAATTCCATCAAGGCTTCCTGAGCGTCTTCATATTTCTTCTTTGAAAGCTTGACCTTTTCCACTTCTTCTTCGGTCGGAGTGGCCGATAAAGAGCGTTTTAAAAGGTTATATTCTTTCTTCAAAGAAAGGACATCCGTCTTCATTTGTTTACGGGTAGCGTTATATTCTTTTTCGTTAACGTTTTCTTTTTTCATCGGGTGACTCCTTTCTTCTTTAAAGAGTTCTTAATCCGGGTTTCGACGATTTTCGGCATCTTCGCTTCCGGCGCCCGCTTATCGAGGAGCCACGTCGCCGCATAGTGGGTCGGACTCACTTCAAACATCGGGGGTTCTTCTTTAAAATCAATCCCCATCGCGTACTTACTTCTCAACGCGAAAGCGTCACCTCTCGGCGGGAAAAGCATGTTCGGGGGAGTGCCAGGAATAGCTTCCAGTCTTTCCTTACTATCGATATCCGGGATACTGGAAAGTAAGGCCCAGGTATAAGGATGGACAGGGTTATAGAAGACATCTTCAGAAGTGCCGTATTCGACGATCTTACCCGCGTACATAACAGCGACTCTGTCCGCCATATTAGCGACAACCCCAAGGTCATGGGTAATGAAGATGACAGACATATTTCTCGCTTTCTTTAAGCGGTTGATAAGTTCGAGGATCTGAGCTTGGATGGTGACGTCGAGCGCGGTCGTCGGTTCGTCGCAGATGAGGACGTTCGGGTTCGCGGTTAAAGCAATCGCGATAACGATTCTCTGCCGCATACCACCGGAGAACTCGAAGGGATATTGTCTAAACCGTCTTTCCGGTTCACTGATCCCGACTTCTTGCATGATTTTAAGGGCTTTCGCTTTCGCATCTTTTCTCGTCACTTTAAGTTCCGAAATATACCGGCGACGTTCACTGACGACGAGTAAAAACTTGGAAATGGCTTGAGGTTTGAAGAGATTTTTAAATAAATCCTTCACTAAGACCTTTTGTTTGGCCCAGTGTTCAAGTCTCTTTTCTTTCTTAAATTCCGCGCATTTGACGTGAGCGACTTTCTTCATCCCTCGAAGAGCCTTCCGGTCTTCTTTGATAATCGGCTTAAGTCTTTCTTTTTCTTTTTTATAAATGGCTTTCTTTTCTTCCACTTCTTTCTTTTTCGCGAGCTTTTCGTCATTCGTTTTGACTTTCTTATGCCGGCTGAAACGAATTTCTTCTTTCGCTAAAGAAAGTAACCGTTGGTCATTCTTCAATTTGATCAAGGTTTCATTGATGATGTCATCACGGAGTTTTTTAACTTTGTTGCCGTTGATGATCATGACTTCGGTGATTTGTTTCCCGATTCTCATCAAAGGGTTGAGCGAAGAAAGCGGATCTTGGAAGATCATCCCAATCTTCGTCCCTCTGATCTTATGGAATTCTTCTTCCGAAATCTTGGTTAAGTCTTCCCCTTCATAGGTGATGGAGCCTTGGTCGATATGAGCGCTCGCCCCAAGAATACCCATGATGGTTTTACTGGTGACGCTCTTACCGGAGCCACTTTCCCCGACGATACAAAGGGTTTCCCCTTGATAAAGATCAAAGGAAACGCCGCGGACCGCTCTAACCTTTCCTTCATCAGTATCGAAACTGACGTGGAGGTTACGGATACTTAAGACCGCTTCTTTTCCCTTAGGGTTTTCCCCTGTCGAATAGGGGTAATCGATAGTTTTATATTCTTTTTTCATTATTCGTTACTCCCTTTCAACGCCGGGTTAAAGGCATCCCGTAAGCCGTTACCGAACAAGTTAAAACAAATCATAATGATCGCCATGACGATTGAAGCGCTGATAATCAAGTACGGTTGCGTGTTAATCACCGATTGAGCGTTACTCAAAGTGATGCCGAAGCTTTGTTGCCCTGAGAAGGAAATAGCGCTCGGTAAGATGTAGGCGATATTGGCTTCACTGAAGATGACGCTCGGAATCATTAAGACCGCCCCGGTGACAATCGTCCCGATACCATTCGGTAAGATGTGCCGGAAGATGAGCCGAGTGTCACTGGCCCCCAAGGTTCTCGAGGCCAAGACATACTCCCGCCTCTTGAAACGATAGAACTGGGTTCTCGTTGTCCCGGATACCCCAATCCAGCCTGTTAAACATAAGGCCAGCAAGAATGTACCAAAGTTACTGCCTAACAGTAAGGCGATTAAGGTCATGACGACGATAAACGGCATCCCCCCTAAGATTTCGGTCAACCGTTCCATGATGATATCGGTCCAGCCGCCGAAATACCCGGCGATGCTACCCCAGATAATCCCGATGACGACGTTGATGATGGTCGCTAAGACACCGAGTTCAAGAGAGGTTAAAAGCCCAGCGAAGACGACCTTAAAGAAGTCGTGCCCGGTGTCATCGGTGCCGAAGATGAACTTCACTGGAGCGCATTCTCCGATATAACCTTCAGCGTAAAGCCACCGGTACCGGCTTCTCACCGCGGTGACGCTCCAGGAGGAAACTTCGCTCCAAGAAGTGGTATTTTCTTTAAGAACTTCTCTGATTGGGCAATAGATTTCCCCGCTTTCCGTCAAGGTAAGTTTACCGGGGACACCATTTTTATTGCTTCTTTCGTAAGTCATCCAGCCCCGGTTGACATATCTTTGGATGTCGCTAGAAGTGAATTCCGCGGTGTCATCGCTATAAGCGGCCGCATAGTAGTCATAGGTAAAGCTACCTAAGATAACTTTCGAACCATAGATGCCGACACTTCCGTTGAGGTAAGGATTCCATTTTCCATCGCTCGCAGTTGCTAAGAGTTTAGTCGCATCGCTAAAGCTGACGTTTCCCTCCGTCACAACGCCATTTTGGGTGACAGTGACGTTATCGAGGTAAAGGGTGCTTCTCCCCCCTTCTTTCGCGTCCACAACGAAACCAACGCTTCCGGCAAGGAGACCGCTTTGAGGAGCCCCCGCTTCCAATAATGTAGTTGTTAAATCGATGCTACTTAAATCATAAGTATCGAGTTTATCAGTCAATTTATAAGTGGGTTGAAGGGTTCCATTTTCGTCGGTCGTAAAGAACACCGCTTGGTAAACCGGGTTATTCCCTAAAGTCGGATCCATCGTCGCGTCTTTATTGATGGTGAAACTAAAGGTATTTTCGACATTTAAATCGAGGAAGATAGTCGGGGAATAGATACCGTTCGAGGTGTTATCTCTATTCGGGAAGAAGTTGATGGAACCTTCGGAACCATATTTAAGAACCGTCGGGCTCGCCGCATTGAATCTTCCTTCCGAATATTCGATGCCGTCTTTTCCTCCGACAACCCCGGCTTGAAGATAAGCAACTTTACCAGTCGACGCATCCGCGGCCGGATACCCGGTTGCAGGGTCGATAGTGATGTTATTGATTCTTCCGGTGCCATCAAGGAAACCGCCATTATATCCGTCGAACCATTTCGGCGGTAAATTTTGGAGGATTTCCGTATTCATGGTGATGGTATTTTTGTCCGCGATCGGAACGATTATAGCGGCTAGAATTAATACCCCTAAGATACACGCCGCGGTGACGCTAGCTTTCGATTTAACGAACCGTTTTAAAGCGTCTTTAAAATAGGTGGTCGGTTTGGTTTTAAATTTCGTATCGTGAATCGATTTATCGAGTTGGACGAAGGTGAAATCTTGCTCAGACGAGAAATTGAATTCATTATCGACGTCTTTATCGATCTTTTCGACTTCGTTTTTCTTTCTAAGTTTCATTATTTCGCCTCCCCCATTCTAATTCTGGGATCGACGACCCCATAGGATAAGTCGATGAGTAAAGTGGCAGCTAAACCAATTAAGGTATAGACGGCCATATCGACCATGATGACCGGGTAATCCGTGTCGGTTAAGGCTTTAACGAAAAGTTGCCCTACCCCCGGAATCCCGTAGATTTGTTCCAAGACCATCGAACCGCTTAAAATCGAGATGAACTCCGCGATAATCATCGGAATGATCGGAACCATCGAGTTCCGTAACGCGTGCCGAACGACGCTTTGCCCGCGGGTTAAACCCTTGGTTCTCGCTAAAAGCAAGAATTCGCTGGACATAACTTCGCAGAGTTCTGCTCTCGTGTACCGAGCGAAACCCGCGATACTTCCGCTACTTAAAGCGATGACCGGAATGACGTAACCGGTAACCCCTAAAATCGGGTTATTAGCGACTTCGGAACCAGAAGGCCATTTGGAAGGTAACCAACCGGTCGAATAAGAGAGCCAGATTAAAAGGAAAGAGATAAGAACAAAAGACGGAACCGAGATGAAGATCATGACGATCGTCGAAATCGTGTTATCGACCCAGGTGTTTTTCTTTAAGGCCGCTAAAATCCCGAGCCCTAAACCCAGTGGAATCGAGAAGCAAATACTGACGAGGTTAAGTTTAATGGTAACCGGTAAGTTCCCGAGGATGATTTGCATCGCCTCTTGCCCCCGGCTGACGGTGGTCGAAACCCCCCAGTTCCATTCGGTGAAGATATTTCTAAGCCAGTGTAAATAACGGGCGAAAATTGGAACCGCTCGATAATAGTGAGAAGTTCCCCCATCCGTTAAGACCCGGTCATAGAGACCATTCATAATCTCAGTTGGTTTCGTGACCCTTTCATAGAATCCCAATCGCACCTGCTCATCCCAGAAAGTAATCTGCTGACTGATGTTACCCGTCGGTTCATTCAACGGTAACGTCTGGATAAGCATGTAAGTGATTGAAAGAATGATAAAAGCGGTCAAAAAGATGAGAAGAATCCGTTTGACAACATATTTTGACATCGTTCTTTCCTTTCCTGTTTCCTATATTTTAACGGATTTTTATCTCCGTTATTTACGACAAAGAGCGGGGCGTAGTACCCCGCTCAAGTCGTTAACCAAAGCGTGATTAAACTTTAAGCGGCAGCTTTACAGCGTGATTCCTAAGTCAAGGAAGCTCGCATCGAGCATGACGTTCGAGAGGCTCTCGACGCCGCTATAAGAAGCGTTGACACCGAAGACCAAACGGATACCGGTGAATTCTCTATCGGATTCGTTGCCCGCTAAGCTTCTCGCAGATTGCGCGAGATCATCTTTCGTGTAAGAGATGGTCCAGATGAATTCCCCGTAGTTCGGATCATCGACACCGCTGACCGCGCCCAGCATGAAGTTCGGTTGGTAGTAGGTACTAGTGCCACCGGAAGCATCGGTCAACATGAGCCAGATGTATTGGGCTTCGACGTTGACGAGGTTCATAAAATTATCATCGAGTAATGGGACGATATTGAGGGTGAAATCAATATATCCGGTTTCTTCGTTGATGCTCGCACCTTGGGCCGTGACCGGAGCGGTGTTCAAGCCGTCGACAACAATCGCCGCGCCGTTAGCGGCGGTGTAGAAGGCGTCAAAGCTGAAAGCGACGTCTTGGTATTCGATATAGTTATCGGGTTCCACAATGTCAGTTCTCGGACCCCAGTTGGTGCTGAAACCAGCATTTAAGGCAGTAGTACTACTGACAATGCTCATGAAGTCGGTCGGGTTGAGGACGTTACCAGTGATGGCACCTTCTGCAAAGTCGAATTTACCGGTCTTCATCCGATCGTAACAAGCGTTATAGGTCGAACCAGCGACTTCGTTGATGATATCAATTGTGATGTCGTAGCCTAATTCTTCAGCGGCTCTATTGAACGGGCCTTCGATGTAACCTTCAATGTAGTTACCGATTTGGTCAATCGTTCTTTGGTACCGCCAATAGTACATGATTTCGATGGTCGTGCCACCGTGAGCGTGAGCTTCGTAAGCTCCTTGGGCCACGAGTTCTTTTAAGGCCGCTTCGAATAAGCTTTCGGCTAAGGATGCGTTATAGCCGTATTCGTTACCAGCCGCATCGATAAAGGGTTGAAGAACCGCTTTACCAGCTTCGCTAGCCCGGTAGGAAACTTCTTTTTCTGGGTCAATCATGTAGGCGTTGCCTAAATAACCGAGAGCAGGGTTTCTTCCCATGGCGCCAGCGAGTTCTTGCCGGTTCATCGCGAAGAAGACACCGTCTAAGAAGTTGCTATTGCTCATGATGGGTTTGACGTCCCAATAATCTTTGATGCTAGTCGATTGGCTAGCGGTGCCGTTGACACCGAAGAAATATTCCCATTGTTCTTCAGTGGTCGAGTTAAGGTTAATCTTTAAGGTTGTTTGGCCTAAAGTTCTGAACGACCGAGGATTATTAGCGTATTCGCTAGTTCTAGCCGAAGGAACGGTCGCGTTGTCTAATTTACCGGCGAGGAAGTCTTGGAAGACTTGTTCATCATACCGTTCACCGAGGTAAACCCGTTCGGTGTAACCCTTAAGATGGTTTTCGGTCGGCCGGTTATAAAGTTCATTCCGGCTATAGACAGTTTCAACGTTTTGTTCCCATAAATCGAGGACGAACATCCCGGTAGAAATGACGTTACTGACGTTCTTCGCCGGGTCGGTGGTCCCACCGATCATCCCGTACTTGGAAGCTCCACCGATATCGGTTAAGAATTCTTGTGGAACTGGGGAATAAAGAGAACTACTGACGTTATACATCGCGTAGAATTGGGTCTGCGGAGTGATGAAGGTGTAGTCGATAGAACCTTCTTCTTCATTGATTTGAATACCGACTTCTGACCAATCCTTTTGGGCGCTGTAGAGGTAAGTCGAAGCGCCGTAGAAGCCGTTAGCTTCGGTGACCATTTCGCCGGCCCGCCGGAAGCCGTTATCGAGAATGGCTTTATACGGAGTGAGGTAGTCTTCAAGTTGAATACCTCTATTGTTGTACTTTTCGTAGAAAGTTTGATTGCTTCCCGGAATAGTTTGAGTAGCATTCTTACTCATTGCGTACCTAAAGTGTCTTCCTTGTCCAGCCGGAGTGCTTTCATCTTCGGAAGTGAAGACTTTAACCCGCCAGAACCTGGAAGTATCACCTTCATGGTATTCGACTTCGTTGCCGTTTTCGTCAAGCATGATCGGACGATCAGTCTTACTGAGTTCGCCTCTCCAAACGTAACCATCGCTGGTGCCGTTCATCTTGACGCTGAAAAGGGAAGTGGCGACCATCCCGTAACGGCCGCTGACATCTTCACCATCGGAATCCCAATAGTTGAAGGTCCCAGAGTCTAAGTTGTTGTAGCTATGGAAATAATCCGGATAGGCTAAACCATTAGCTTGAGCGGTTGAGCCGTTATACATGTTACCGGTGGTGTTGAGACTACCATCGAGAAGACCGAAGCCATAGTTTGGGATGTAGGTATTGCTCCCGAGAGTAATCCGAGGGCTATACATTTCGTAACCGGCATCGTCGTACAGCGGGATCCCAGCTAAATGATGATCGACCGCATATTGTTCCATCTTCGCGACGAGTTCGGCTTTTTGCGTCGGATCAGCCCCTTGGAAGTTATAAACCCCTTCAGCTAAAGGGATATCTAAGGTTGGGCTGGAGCTCGTGCTTCCACTACCGATGCTGGTACTAGTTGTGGTATTCCCTGGATCACCACAGCCAGCTAAAACCATTGCACCGCAGGCTACGAGAGCGACGCCTAGCAATAATTTCTTCTTCATAAATTGCTCCTTTCTTGTTGCTGTAAATCAGCCATATAAATATCTTATAAAACTTTTTTATGTCAATGATTATTTTAAAAAACTCGCGAAAACAACGAAAAAGCCGAGGCTAGATGGTTATTATTGCACCATTTGGATAATCGCGAGCACAATCCCGACTGTCAAAAAGAGACCCCCCACTATTAAATAAGGAATAAAGAAGGGTTTCTCTTTGTCGCGTTTCTCTTTTTTCGCCTGAGTATAGTCATACGCGGTCTCGTAACGTTTCTCATCCCCCCGCTTAAAGCTTTCCACTAAACGGTAAAAGCCGTAACGGACGACATCGAAGGTCCCTTGCCGACCAATCCAGGCGAGACCAATGAAGGCTAAAACTAAACCGCCACCCAAGCAAAAACCATCGCTATAGAGGTAGAGTTGGGAGAAAAAGATCGTCCAAGAAAGTTCAGGATTACGATCTAAAGCTTTTTGGTAACCAGTGATACCGGCGATCAAGTAATAGAGCAGGAAAATAGTGAGAGGAATGACGATTGCCATCACCCAGTTAACAATGATTTGTTTCTTTCGTTCACTCATACTTTTGCAAGTTACCGCTTTCTTCGAACTTTTTCAAGCAGAGAAAAAAACATTGAAGAAAACTAAAAGTAGGGTATTTTAAATAGGCACTAAAGAAAGGAGTGTCAGCATGAAAAAGAAAAATGTATTCGTGGTCGGACTCAGTTTATTAGCCATAGCCTCGTTAGCAGCTTGTAATACCGATACTGGAAGTACCGCTACTACGAACACGGGTGGAGATGAATCGTCCACCTCATCAACCTCTCAGGTCGGCCGCCGAGCGGAAATGACGGTAGAAAAGACGGAAATCGTCGCTGGCCAAAACTTCTTCGACGCTTGTAAACCGACTGTCATCTATTACGATGAAAACAATGAACCCTTCGATTATACAACGTGGGTTAACTACGTTCGGTATACCATTACTTCCGAAGACGGGAAAACCTATACTGCGGGGGACGCGTTACCGGCCGGAAGATATACCGCTCGGGCCAGCGTTAAATCGCGGCAATCGACCGTTGATTTCACCGTTACCAACGGCAACACCGTCGAAGGTAAAGAAGGTGATGGCTATAAGAGCTACACCCGCGATCATTTTAAAGGGATGACGGTTACCGAACTCGATAGCGTCGGCGCCTTAGGCTCCGGTAAATTCCCGGCCATCGGCACCCCGAAGATGTTAGTTGTCCCGGTCATCTTCAGCGATATGAAAGGGCACCAAGACTATACGGATGAAGAACTCGTCATCGTCAATCGGGCTTTCTTCGGGACCAGCGAAGAAACCAGCTGGGAAAGCTTACATTCGTATTATTACAAATCCAGCTATGGTCTCCTCGACATCAAAGGGATGGTCACCGATGAATTCGTCACCCCCTTAACCCAAGATGGAGCGGAAGCTTATAATTCCGGTGCGGCGGGACAAATCGCCCAACAAGCCTGGACTTGGGCGCAACAAAAGTACAACTTAAACCCATCCGATTACGACTATAACCACGATGGTTATATCGATGGTATCAACATCATCTATAAGACCACTAAAGCCAATACGTCGGAAAACCCCAATGCTAATGACCTATGGTGGAACTACACTAGCATCACCGGGGCGCAACCCAATGTGAGTAATCCTGTCCCCTACCGTTACTTCTGGTCGGAATACGACATGATCAATAGCGGTAATTATCCAGGTTACCCCTGCATCGATGCTCACACCATCATCCATGAAAACGGGCACTTAATGGGTTTAAATGACTATTATTCCTATGAAAGAACCGCGCAAGGAATGGCGGTTGAAGGGCCGGCTGGCTGCGTCGATATGATGGATAATAACGTCGGCGATCATAACGCTTATAGCAAAATGATGTACGGCTGGTTTAAAGAAGCGGCTGGGGAAGCTGGCTTAAACGTCATGGAAATCGATGGCAGTAACGATAACTTCACCCTCGACCTCAATTCCTTCACCGATACCGGTGACGTCATCATCATCCGGAACACCACCGATGATAAGTGGAATGAAACTCCCTATGACGAATATTTAATCCTTCAGTACTACACCCCCACCGGTGTCAATGAAAGCGATAGCCATGGTTACAAAGAATGGGCGAGCTTACAATCCCACGGTGGAACGTACGCGAATCCGGGCCTTCAAATCTTCCACGTCGACAATCGTTTAGGAGCGAGAGTCGGAACGTATGAAGAAGGGTCCGCTAGCGTCACTTATACCGGTTACGAATATGTCGATACCCCCTCTAACGTCGGTGTCCATAACGATGATGGAACTTATGTCGGACCGTCACTTCAACTCACGAGCAACACTGGTTGGGCCGATAACGGAGCAAGAACTTCTCAACACATCGATGAAAATGGCCAATTAGTCAGCGATTCTCCTTATAGAGAATTAAGCGCTATCTTCAGTGACGGCAACAACGGCCTCGATTCCACCGGGTACTATGACTACTTCGGGGAAACGGAAAACCTCTTCGGTGTCCAAAATGAATGGGCAGAAGAAAACTTCATCACTTATGGTGGTAACACCTTCAGCAACTTCAAGATGAGAGACTTCTTCGCTAATGACCTCGTCTGGAACGATGGCAGCACCTTCAACTGGACCTTCAGCGTCACCGATCAAGACGCTACCCATTGCACTCTCCACTTCGTCAACAACGATGCACATTAAAAGTGGAATGCACAAATAATCATTTACTTTTTAGTTTTTCTTGCTAGATTAAATACACGAAAGGAAGATTCTTATGAAGAAAATCAAAATTCTTACCGCTTCTGTCCTCAGTATCGCCGTGATTGCGGGGATGGGAGTCGGGTTAACCTCCTGCGCAACTGATGGCGAAAGCACCACTACTACTAGCTCTACCGTCGAGGTTGACAAAATTACCATCGCCGGAGATACCCCCACTTATGTGGGCGTTGGCGAAACGATCGACTACGCTGACTATATCAGCACCACTCCGGAAGGAGCGCCGATCACCATTACCTCTGATAGCGAAAACATCACTATCGATGGAACCAAAGTCACCGGTGTTGGCCTTGGGAACTACACCATCATGATCCATGCTGGAGACAAACAAAGAGGTTGGCCGGGCAAAGTCGTCAGCGCTGACAAAGCTTACGTTATCGACTACCTCTCCACTCTTGGAAATAACTACAGCGGCTTCATATACGGCTATGATCCGGAAAATTTAACTGATCGTCTGTCCATTTTCAAAGATGTTCTCCACAATGAAAACTATTCGGTTGACTATCGTTACAACACCGCGAAAGCCGATATCGTCGTCAAGATGGGCGATGAAGCGACGCCGAAGACCTATAGCGGAACCTATGAAGGCTATACCCAAGACTCCGAAACCGGCGTTGTCGATGGCACCACTGGGACCGTTACACTCAATCCTGGTATCACCAGCAACTATGACTTCACCCTCTTCGGCACCAAGATCACTGCTAAAGAAGCGGATTTCGAAGATGTTGTAGATGAAGAAGGCAATCCTGTCGGTATCTCCGTTTCGGAAGAACTCGTCGATTCTGTCTATACTGCTCAAGGCATCAACTACGCCTATTGGCAATCGGCCTTTAGCCAACTCTTAGGACAAAAACTCGAAGCGGTCTACCAAGTTATACCGCTCATCTCTGCGGATTTCCCGGAAGACCAAGTTCCGACCAAAGATGACTATGTCGGCGTCAGCTTTGCGACCTTACTCCCGATTTTTGAAGGCAATCAATACGGCGTGGCGGTTCAACTTCAACTCACTGATAAGGGCACTTCCCACATCGAAGTGATCGATAAAGTCGTTGAAGACCAAATCGAACCTACTCCCTTAAAGTTCGACGCTTTCGATACCAAGATGGCGGGCCTCTTAGAAGGCAAAAACTACACCATCGAAGGCCACCTCAACATCGGCTACTACAACAAAACGACCTGGGTCGATGCTGATGCGGCTGGTCTCGCGGGCATTAAAGAACAATGGGGCATCGAACCGGCTAAAACCATCGCTTATGTCAATGGTGAAAATTATCTGGGTTACTCTGGTTTAACTGGAGAAGTCAGCTATGAATACTACCATAAGGACGGCGAAGTGTTATATGGACAAGCTGGTAAATATAACCACGACACCAAAGCCTACACGGTCACCAATGCGGATAAGCAACTCGCCATCGATAGCATCTGGCTCCCCGGCATCCAATCTAATGGCTATATGGCTCCGTTCACCGTTGCGGACTTCACTCCGGAAGCCTTAAAGGCGATCAGCTATCAAAGCGTTGAAGGCGAAAATGCTAGTGCCACTTCTCCAGGTGACCAAGGTAATTTAACTCTCCTCACGATGGCGTTAATTCCGTCTATCGGTTACGGCACTTCAGCGATGTTCAGCACGCTTTACAGCACCGCTAACGCCCAAATGAAGTTCTATGACTTCTTCAACAACACCACTATTAAAGTCACCGCGGATACCATCGAACTCGAAACCAGCATCAGCGACTTAGGTTACGATTCGCAAGGCGAACTCCTCGATGCCTATATGGGTATCAAGATCAGCGCGATCGGCAGCACCACTGTTCCGACCGTCACCACTGGTACCGCTGCGGAAGTCGGTGAATAGTTATCCTTAATAAGCTTAAAAAGAGCTCCCTCACGGGGGCTCTTTTTTTATAAAAATAATTGAGATTTACAAAGATAAAAAGAAAAATCGCTCTCTTTTGAGAACGATCTTTCCTACTTATTTTGGAAGTCTTTTAAGTTCTTTTTAAGAACCGATAATTTAAGGGTAACCTTCGTTCTTTCACTCGGAGTAAGTTCATGGAGCAAAGCGATTTGGGCTTCTAAATCCTTGATCTTATTCTTTACCGCGTAAGTCTGATTAGCTAAGTTACTCCGTAAGTTCTTTTCGTTCTTTAAGGCGAGGGTTAGTTTCTCGCTGGGAACTTCCGGTTTTCTTCCTTTCTTCGTAACGGCTTTCTTCTCTTCCACGTCCTTTTTAACTTCTACTTCCTTCGCCACTTTCTTAGGCGCAGGAGGAAGGAGAGGTTTCCTCGGCGGAAGCTTATAGAGAGTCGCCTTATATTTATCTTCGGTGATCCTCGTCACCATTAAGAGACAATCTCCGAAGGGGAAACTTTGACTGCCCTTAATAGAAAGAGTGTCACATTTCTCCGCTAAGTCATCCAAGAGATTTAAGGTGACATTTAAGAAGCCATGGACTTCTTTAACGTAAGGGACAGTCTTATCGTGCGGAATAATGTTTAAGGCGATTAAGAGCCTCTCTATCGCATCTTTCGCACTGCTACCTATCTCTTCCTTCATCCCCTTATTCTCTTGTTGAATTGGAGCGGTTTCTTCCTTTGGTTGAACAAGGGTCATCGCTTTATGGTTGGATGCCACCTTGTTTTCAAATTCCTTAAGCTTTTTCTCAAGCTCACTCACACTATAAGCGAGGTTGAGGGGTTCTTTTTTACCCTTAAGACGAGAAAGCTGTAGTCGGATATCTTCCACTTTCTTGTTTAAGGGATAAGTTGAATTCGGAAGTCTCGCGCTTAAGAGGCGGTCTTCCTTGATGATTTCTTCAGTCAGCGGATCAATTGTTTTTGGCTTTTCAATTTTTTGAATTACTTTCTCAACTGTTTTAGGGGCAATCTTCGGTTCTTTCTTAGTTAAAGTTCTCGCCTTTTTAACCGATTGATTACCTAAATTCCCCACTAAAACCCCATCATTATCCAGTTTCATGACATCGATGGGATAACCTTTTTGCGAGGCCAAACTATTCTTCAGATTCTTTAAATCATCGGTCAAGGTTTTGTCTTGCGTGATGACCAGAATCCTCGCTTTTGGGCGTAATGTTACGACGTGGCTGGTGATTGCCGCATCCGCGAAAGGGTTATCGCTGATCTTTTTAAACACTTCCATCGTCTTTTCTTTCTTTTGGTCGTGTTTAATGATCTTTAAGGCTGTTTTAGCGTTGATGAACGCTACCATGTCGCTTTTATCTTTGCTGTGATTCTCAAGTTCATTAATGCATTCCTCCGGGAGTACAAAGTGGAAATTATCTTTCCGGTACTCTTTTGCGGTTACTAAACGGTCCATGAAGTAAGGAAACTTATCATGCATCAAAGAACAGGTATCGATAAAAACGTAATTGTAATTCAATAGAAGCTTAGCCAAATCACTGATTTTGGCCTCTTCACTATACATATTTTGGTCTTTTTCTACCTCCTTGTTGTTTATTGTAAAAGAATTTCCCTATTTTGATACTTTTATTTTAATTATTTCTTCACAAAAATCGTGTTAATAGAAAAGATATTAAGGTTTTGCGAAGAATTTAAGATTTTCATAAGAAAAGGGTCTCTAGCGTTCAGCTAGAAACCCTCCTCCTTTATCACCTAAAAGAGATGACGATTAAGCAGCTGGTGTCCAGACCAGGCTTCCCGCTTCCACGACGCCGGAGCCAAGGGTGACCCCCGCTTTGGTGGTAACGGTGAAGGCGGCACCATTGGATTCAATACTGGTCACGTCGCTGGTGAAGGTAACATTGACTCCTAAATAGATGACTCCATCAATCTTGATGCCGTAGGCTCTCGGAGAGCCTTCGACCTTGCCTTCCATCAAGCTTTGAATGATGACGCCACTATCGCCGAGATAACCACGAGTGGTAATACATTCGCCACTTAAGCCGCTGTAGCTATAGGACGTTTTTTCAGCCCGGGTGTAGAAGTAGTCAGCTGCATCACCTTCAGTGACCCAGACATAGTCACCATCCGCGGTGAAGTTCTTATTGTTAGAGCTGAAGGTGGTGATATCGTCGGTCGTCACAACATTAGTCGCATCGTGAACGGTGCTACTAGATTCCCAGGTATGGCCGTCAGCGGTGATGGAAATCTTGTAGTAAGATCCACCATTTCTAACGCCATAGTATTCACCGAGAATCGGGCTACCAGTTAACGGCCCAATGTGGACTTCTCTCGTTAAGGTAACAGAGCTCGGTTCGGTCGTGCTGCCCGGCACTAAGATATAGTAACCAGTCGCTTCCGTTTCAAGTTTGACGTAGTCTTCTTGGCCCGCGTTGATTTCTAATAAGGATTTCTTGTTAGAACCAAAGAATTCAACGGAAGTGACAGTTTCACTGGTGACCGTGACGTCCCAAC
>ENA-OPIO01000009-OPIO01000009.1-human-gut-metagenome-genome-assembly--contig:-NODE-9-length-84095-cov-7.318122_pt1 | contig 84095 bp, 64 predicted proteins | sample MGYA00241395_ERZ501636 | MGnify/ENA primary metagenome ERZ501636 (study PRJEB25962, sample SAMEA2042198) | human gut metagenome | biome: human gut; feature: human-associated habitat; material: faeces... | reverse complement strand
AAGCGGATTGCAAATCCTTATAGTAAGAACCGCCGGATTGCAAATCCGGCGGAACGAGACGGTTATCGTGCCATTATGATTTACACTATTGGGAGAACGACTGGGGCGGATTGCCTGCATTTTCTTTATGTTTCGGCGTGACCTCTGCGTTTCAAAAGGTCTCCGTGTTTCGGCGTGATTTGCAATCCGCCGAAATATACTATAAGGATTTGCAATCCGATTAAACCGACTACGCCAACGGCTTGGTTGCAGCAAGCAAGGGACTGTCAAGCGGATTACAAATCCTTATAGTAAGAACCGGCGGATTGCAAATCCGCCGGAACGAAAGGAACGAGTTGCAAATCCGCCGGAACGAGTGGGCGCTTCATTTTTTTATTTGTATGAAAAAGCGATATGTCATGTTTCTCAAATGTGGACGGTTGGAGCGATGTGCCTATAATAACGAAACGGGCCTGCCATTACGGCAAGCCCGTTTCATTGGTGTATGCGCCATGAGCGGCGTTGTCACTTGTTGATGTTCTCCATGATTTTCTGCACGTAAGCATCGATTACGGCTACTGCGGTGATGTTCACCACGTCGCGCACGGAGCACTCGAAGTCGGTGAAGTGGATTGGCTTGTTCAGTCCCATCTGGATTGGGCCGATTATTTCGGCGTCGGGGTTGAGTGCCTGGAGCAGCTTGTACGAACTGTTTGCGCTGGAGAGGTTGGGGAAAACCAGCGTGTTGACGTCTTTGCCCTTCAGACGGGTGAAGGGGTATTTGGCATCGCGCAGCCTGCTGTTAAGGGCGAAGTTCACCTGCATCTCGCCGTCGATGGCGAGGTCGGGGTAACGCTGCTGCATCTCTTCCACGGCGGCGTGCACTTCGGCCGGGTTGCCCACCTCGTCGGTTCCGAAGTTAGAGTAGCTTATCATGGCGATGTGAGGCTCGTCGTTGAAGAAGCGCACGGTGTTGGCCGAGAGGCGCGCAATGTCAACGAGCACGTCTTTGTCGGGCAGTCGGTTGATGAGCGTGTCGGCCAGATAGAGCACACCCTTCTTCGAGTTGATGATGTGCATCGTGCCGAAGTGCTTGTACTCGGGCTGTATGCCGATGACCTCCTTTGCTACCTTGATGGTGTTGGAATACTTTGTGTACAAGCCCGTTATGAACGCGTCGGCGTCGCCCGTCTCTACCATCATCATGCCGAAGTAGTTGCGCTCGAACATCTTGTCGTTGGCTTCCTGGAACGTGTAGCCTTGACGCTGGCGCTTGTCGGCCAGTATGCGTGCGTAGCGTTCGCGGCGGTCGTTCTCGCGGTCGTGGCGCAGGTTGACTATTTCAATGCCGTCGAGGCTTAGGTCAAGTTCCTTTGCCAGCTTGGCAATGCGCTCGTCGTTGCCCAGCAGGATGGGGTGGCAGATGCCTTCGTTCTTGGCCTGCACGGCGGCCTTGAGCATCGTCGGGTGTATGCCTTCGGCGAAGACCACGCGCTGCGGGTGCTTGCGCGCCGTGTCGTAGAGCTTCTGCGTCAGCTTGGTTTCCTGTCCCAGCATTTCGCGCAGACGGTTCTTGTACTCGTCCCAGTCGGTTATTGTGGTGCGCGCCACTCCGCTTTCTATTGCGGCCTTTGCCACGGCGGCCGACACTTCGGTGATGAGGCGTGGGTCAACGGGTTTCGGTATGAAGTATGACGGGCCGAAGGTTAGCTTGTTCACCTGGTACACGTCGTTCACAACATCGGGCACGGGCTGCTTTGCCAGGTCGGCTATGGCGTGTACGGCGGCCATCTTCATCTCTTCGTTAATGGCCGTTGCGTGAACGTCGAGCGCGCCGCGGAATATGTAAGGGAAGCCGATGACGTTGTTGATTTGGTTGGGATAGTCGGAGCGGCCGGTGCTCATCAGCACGTCGGGGCGGCTCGCCATGGCGTCCTCGTATGATATTTCAGGCACGGGGTTAGCCAGTGCGAATACGATAGGCTTGTCGGCCATTGAGCGCACCATGTCCTGAGTGAGCACGTTGCCTTTTGAAAGGCCTACGAATACGTCTGCACCTTTCACGGCTTCTTCGAGCGTGTGTATGTCGCGGCGGTCGGTAGCGAAGAGTCGTTTCTGCTCGGTAAGGTTCTCGCGGTCGCTGGTGATGACGCCTTTGGAGTCGAGCATTACGATGTTCTCCTTCTTCGCGCCGAGCGCCATGTAGAGCTTTGTGCACGATATGGCCGCCGCTCCTGCGCCGTTGACAACGATTTTAACATCCGCGATGTCCTTTCCCGCCACTTCGAGGGCGTTCTTCAGTCCGGCGGCGGAGATGATGGCCGTGCCGTGCTGGTCGTCGTGCATCACGGGAATGTCGAGCGTACGCTTCAGCCTTTCCTCTATGTAAAAGCATTCGGGTGCCTTGATGTCCTCGAGGTTGATGCCTCCGAAGGTTGGGGCGATGCGCTCCACGGCTTCGCAAAACTTCTCCGGGTCTTTCTCGGCCACTTCGATGTCGAACACGTCGATGCCTCCATAGATTTTGAACAGCAAGCCCTTTCCTTCCATTACAGGCTTTCCGCTCATTGCGCCGATGTCGCCGAGGCCGAGCACTGCTGTGCCGTTACTGATTACGGCCACGAGATTGCCCTTGTCGGTGTACTTGTAAACGTCGTCAGGGGTCTTCTGTATCTCGAGACACGGGAATGCCACTCCAGGCGAGTAGGCAAGGCTGAGGTCGGTTTGCGTACTGTAAGGCTTGGTGGGCTTTACTTCGATTTTTCCGGGTTTGCCGCTGCTGTGGTATTCGAGTGCGGCTTCTTTTGTAATGTTTACCATGATTATGTGACTTTGTTTTTATTTCAAGACGCACAGCTGAAAATGTCATGCAAGGCTCGTCCGTATTGTCCGGCGCGATTTGCGCACATGTAGGATTTGCGTTGCATAATCTTTCATTTTCTTACTTGCAGATGCTTGTTTTCGCTAAACTCGTCTTTTTACCTTTCTTTTGGTTACAACCGTAATCTGAAAGTCTTTGCAAATGTAATAAAAAAAAATAAAATGAGGCAAATAGTTTTCGGAAATTAATTATTAACTTTGCAAATAAAAATAAAAGCAATGCGTAAAACCGGCAACACGACCGCTTACCGTGAGGGTTTGAGGCAGAAAATCCTCGACACGGCGATGGGGCTTTTCAAGCAGAAAGGCATCAAAGCCGTGCGCATGGACGACATAGCCACTGAAATCGCAATATCGAAGCGCACGCTTTACGAGATATACAGCAACAAGGAGGACTTACTTTTCGAGTGCATCCGGAATGAGAACGAGCTGCTTACTAAGCGGCTCTCCGACTATGCGCTTACTGCTGAAAACGAGATGGCGGTAATCGCCTATTTCATAAAGTTGAGGCTGAAGGATTTGGGGTCAATCAATCCGCTGTTCTTCACCGAAATGAACAAATATGAGCGGATAATGGCGTTTTTCCGCCAGAATAAGGATAAGCAGGCGGCTCATTCGCAGGTGTTCATGCGTAAGGGCATAGAGCACGGCTTCTTCCGCGGCGACCTTAATTATGGCATTGTGAACAAGATGGGCGACGCCGCCATGGACTTTGTTATGCAGACCCGTCTTTACGAGCAATACAAGCTCGATGAAATCTTCCATACGTTCATCATCGTCTTTCTCCGTGGTTGCTGTACGGAAAAAGGCCTTGCGTATCTTGACAGGTTCATTTCTGAAAATTAAGAATTAAGAAAATATGTGCCGTTGGCTATACATGCAAAGGTAATTTTCTTAATTCTTAACTCTTAACTTTTAACTCTTAACTCTTAATTAAATCCTTATTATTTGCTTCACTCCCTTGACGTTGCGCAGCTTCTTTATCAGCTGTTCGAGGCGCGATGTGTCCTCGACGTTGACGACGAGGTTGCCGCTGAACAAGCCGTCGTTGCTGTCGATGTTGATGCTGCGCATCATTATTTTCTCTTCCTTTGATATTATGCTCGTTATGTTGTTTACGATGCCGATGTCGTCGTTGCCGATTATTTTCAGCGTCGTAGAGTATTGCGAAGTGCCCTTGCCGCTCCATTTCGCCTTGACAATGCGATAGCCGAAACGCTTGCGCAGCTCCGGCGCGTTGGGGCAGTCTTTGCGGTGGATTTTTATTCCCCCGTTCACGTTTACGAAGCCGAACACGTCGTCGCCATATATGGGATGGCAGCATTTAGCCAGGGTGTAGTCGATGCCTTTCAGGTTCTTGTCGATTACGAGCACGTCGTCGCTCGAGTAGGCAAGCTCTTCGTTGGGGTTTTCGTAGCTGTAGCCTTCCGCGCTGCGTGCCGGTTGCTGGGGTAGGGCGTTGTTGTCGCGCTGCAAGGTTTCCTGGTATTTCTCGATTACGTCGTTTACGTCGAGCGTGCCGTCGGCCATGCGGCGGTAGAAGTCGTTTGCCTCCTTAATGCCTAATTTCTTTATAAGGTGTGACACGGCACCCTCGTCAAACTCGATTTTCCGGTTCTTTAGCCGTCGCTCAAACATCTCCTTCGCATATGCGCCGTCCTTCACCATGAGGTCTTTAAGCGCCATGCGCACCTTGGCCTTGGCGCGGCTTGTCTTCACAATGTTAAGCCACTCATGCTTTGGCTTTTGGCTTGAAGAGGTCATTATTTCTACTTGGTCGCCGTTTTTCAGCACATGCCGGAACGTCACAACCTTGTTGTTTATTCTTGCCCCGGTGCAGTGGTCGCCTATGTTGGAGTGGATGCGGTATGCGAAGTCGAGCACAGTGGCCCCTTTCGGGAATTTCACGAGGTCGCCTTTCGGTGTGAACACAAACACCTCGTCCTCGTATAAGTCCATCTTGAACTGGTCGATTACCTGCAAGTCGTCCTTGTTTTCCAGAGCCGTGCGTATGCTGTTAAGCCATTCGTCAAGGCCGCTTTCGCCCTTCACGCCCTTGTAACGCCAGTGGGCCGCCAGTCCGCGCTCGGCTATTTCGTCCATGCGCTCCGTGCGGATTTGCACCTCCACCCATTTGTTTTCAGGCCCCAGCACGGTGATGTGCAGGCTTTCGTAGCCGTTAGACTTCGGCACGCTCAGCCAGTCGCGCATACGCTTGGGGTTGGGTTGGTACATGTCGGTGATGATGGCGAACACCTGCCAGCACTGCACTTTTTCCATCTCCTGCGGCGAGTCGAGTATTATGCGTATTGCGAAGAGGTCGTACACGCCCTCGAAGCCGCACTGTTGCTTCTTCATCTTCTGCCAGATGCTGTGTATGCTCTTGGTCCTTCCCTTCATGTGGAACTTGAAGCCTGCCTGCTTCAGCTTCTTGTCTATCGGGGCAATGAAGCGTTCTATGTATGCGTCGCGGCTCTTTTTGGTGGCGTTAAGCTTCTCCTTTATCATGTAGTAGGCGTCGTGCTCGAGGTATTTCAGGCTCAAGTCCTCAAGTTCGCTCTTCAGTTTGTACAGGCCCAGTTTGTGCGCCAGCGGGGCGTACAGGTAGCTGGCCTCCTCGCTGACTTCGGTTTTAGCCTCGACGTTCTCCGTGTCGCGGATTTGCCGCATCAGGTTTACGCGGTCGGCTATCATGATGAGTATGACGCGCATGTCCTCTGCGAACGACAGCAGCAGGTTGCGAAAGTTCTCGCTCTCGATAACGGGGCTTTTCTTGTACAGTTCCTGTATTTTGCAAAGTCCGTGTATTATGCGCGCCACGCTATCGCCGAACACGCGGCCTATCTCCTCCGTGTCCTTTGCCACGGGGTACAGCAGTATTGCCAGTACGCCGTCGCGCTTCAGCCCTATCTCGTCAACGGCGATGGCCGCAGTCTGCAAACCCGACACTACGGGGTTGAGGCCGAACACGTCGCGCCCCATGCTGTCGCCGCTGATGGCCGCTTTAAGGTATTTGAATACGTTAAGCTCGTCGTCGCGGCTTATTAGTTCGCCCACGTTTGCGCGCAGTTTGCGAGCCAGTTCTATTGCCGTAGTTTTTTCATCTCGGGTGAATGTCAGTCTTTCCATGTCGTATTTTCGCCTTTTTCGGTCACGCCTTAGGATGGCATGATGCAAACTTACTCATTTTTCCCGAAATAGCCGGCCTTTGCGCCGCTGAATGTATGTTTTGTAAGTTTTATTGTACAAAGTAATAACATTTTAATGCCTTTTAGTGCTTGTTTTGATGAAAAAGACTTATTTTTGCAATGCTATTATAACGAGATAAGACGGTCGGGATGCAAGTCTAATAATATACTTACTCCTTTCCTCCTTACTCCTTCTCTCCTTAATTTAATACAACCTAAAAAACAATACTTATGTTATCACAAGAAGACTTAAAGCAGATTGCCGCCAAAGGCATTACCGAAGCTCAGGTAGAAACACAGCTTGAAGAGTTTAAACAAGGTTTCCCGTTCTTGCGTCTTGAGGCCGCCGCAGCCGTAGGCAACGGCATAGCCGCGCCGGGCGACGACGACCGCCGCCGCTACATAGAAGCGTGGAACGCATACAAGGCCGGTGGCAAGCGCGTCGTAAAGTTTGTTCCGGCCAGCGGGGCGGCCAGCCGCATGTTCAAGGACATGTTCGCCTTCCTTAACGGCGACCACGACACGCCGCAGACCGACTTCGAGAAGCGTTACTTTGACAACATCGACCGCTTCGCCTTCTACGGCGAATTGAATGAGGCTTGCAAGCGCAATGAAGGAAAGGACATACACGCGCTCATGGCCGAAGGCCGCTACAAGGATGTAGTAGCCAACATGCTCGAGCCGAAAGGCCTTAATTACGGCCAGCTGCCCAAGGGCCTGCTGCTCTTCCATAAATACCCCGAAGGACCGCGCACTCCGCTCGAGGAGCATCTCGTTGAGGGCGCGCTCTACGCCGCGTCGGGCGGCGAGGCGCATATACACTTCACCGTAAGCCACGAGCACCGCGAGCTGTTTAAGGCCAAGGTGGCAGAGAAGTGCGCCGCTTACGCCGAGAAGTATGGCATAAAGTACGACGTTACCTTCTCCGAGCAGAAACCCAGCACGGACACCATTGCCGCCAATCCTGACAACACCCCATTCCGCAACGAGGACGGCTCGCTGCTATTCCGCCCCGGAGGGCACGGCGCGCTCATACAGAACCTTAACGACATCGATGCCGACGTAGTGTTCATCAAGAACATAGACAACGTTGTGCCCGACCGCCTGAAGGACGACACCGTTACCTACAAGCAGCTCATAGCCGGCATACTTGTAACGCTACAGGCCAAAGCCTTTGATTATCTGCGCCTGCTTGACACCGGCGAGTACACCCATGAGCAGCTGGAAGAGGTGATACGCTTCGTGCAGCGCGACCTCTGCTGCCGCAAGGCCGACATCAAGCAGCTTGAAGACGCCGAACTGGTAATATACCTCCGCAAGAAGCTTGACCGCCCGATGCGCGTCTGCGGAGTGGTGAAGAATGTGGGCGAGCCCGGCGGAGGCCCGTTCCTTACTTACAACCAGGACGGCACCGTGAGCCTGCAAATACTCGAGAGCAGCCAGATTGACAAGTCGAACGCCGAGTACATGCGCATGTTTACCGAGGGAACTCACTTCAATCCCGTAGACCTTGTTTGCGCCGTGAAGGATTATAAGGGCAACCGCTTCAACCTACCTGACTATGTGGATAAGTCGACCGGCTTCATAAGCAGCAAGAGCAAGAACGGCCGCGAGCTGAAGGCACTCGAGCTGCCCGGACTGTGGAACGGTGCGATGAGCGACTGGAACACCGTCTTCGTGGAAGTTCCGCTCTCCACGTTCAATCCCGTAAAGACGGTGAACGACCTTTTGCGCGAGCAGCATCAGTAACATGCTGACAGCCAACGGGTTGCCAGCGTGAATATGAAAGGCGGCATTTCGCATTGCGAAATGCCGCCTTTTGTCATGTCAAACATGGCCTTTTACATGCCGAAAAGCCGCCTTTTGATTTGCAGGTTGCGTCGGGCGCTATTGTCGTATGCTTCTGGTAAGCCAGCCTCGGCCTGTTTGCCATAAAGCGATGCGTATGCCGGTTTTGTCTTGTGAAATGGCGTATATAGCGACACATACCGTTAAATTGCCACAAAAGATGTGAGTAAATGTATGTAATTCGTAATAAAAATGTAACTTTGCAGCCATAATTCGAGTTGTAACAAAACAATGGGAAAGGAAACTTCGCAAAGGATACAGACTTCAATCCTTAATGCGGCGGAAAAGAAAGCACTTATATGGCTGGCTAAAAGGCTGCCCGGATGGGTCACATCCGACATGCTTACATTCCTCGGAGTGTTCGGAGCGGTGGTATGCGCCGTAGGCTTCGTCTTAGGTAATTATAATGTGAAATGGCTCTGGCTGTCGTCGCTGGGCTTGGTAATCAACTGGTATGGCGACAGCCTCGACGGTACGCTGGCGCGTGTGCGCAACACGCAGAGGCCTGTGTACGGCTTCTTCATCGACCATACGCTCGACGCCGTGACGCTGTGCATAATGTGCATCGGCGCCGGATTGTCGCCAATGTTGCGGCTTGACGTGGCGATGCTCGTGCTGGCCGGGTATCTCTGTCTTTCCATATATACGTACATAGGAGCGATATTGAAGGGCGAGTTCAGGTTGACTTACAGCAGTTTCGGCCCTACGGAGTTCCGCTTAATCGTCATTTTGATTAACACGCTGTACATGTACACGTCGTGGGCTGACGACAGGTATTCGCTCTGCGGCTATGAGTTCGGTGTGTTCGATGCCATGGGATTTGTCATAGCGGTGCTGCTTTTCGTGATGTATCTCATACAGTTCTTCAAGGACAAGAAGATACTTGCAGAGCAAGACCCGTTGAAAAAATGAAGAATTAAGAGTTAAGAATTAAGAAAATATGCCTTCGTCGGTGATTTTCTTAATTCTTAACTCTTAATTCTTAATTAGTAAAATATGCTTCGCTATATCGAGTTTGTAGTCAGCCGGCTGTTCGGCACGGGCGTTGACACGTTCGTGCTGTGGATATGTTCGACATACATTTTCGACACATACTGGGGCGACTATGTGGTTTCGCCGATAATATCGTTCGAGTTTGCGGTGTTGAGCAATTTCCTTTGCTCGTATTGCTGGATATGGAAGAGCCGCATAGAGAACCGCTGCACGGCCGACTTCTGCCGCCGCTTCGTGGTGTTCAACGTGTCGTCCGTGCTGGGCTTCTTGGTCAAGATGGCTTTCCTGCTGCTGTTCGAGCGGATATTCGGCTGGACGGTGGTATGGTGCAACCTTGCCGCGTTGCTCATTTCAGGCCTGTTCAACTATTTCCTTGCCGAGACGGTGGTGTTCGGCAAGAAGGCGATATTCAAGAAAGTTAAGAATTAAGAGTTAAGAATTAAGAAAATATGCAGCAATGGTGATTTTCTTAATTCTTAACTCTTAACTTTTAATTCTTTCTTAATTCTTAACTCTTAATTCTTAATTTAATACTATCTTTGCATGTCAAAGAAAAATCAATCCAAGAAATGAGAGGTACAATAGACTGCTTCTTGCCGTGCAGCGACTACGTGTCGGTAAGCAATGTGCTTAGGCAACTGCGCGGCAGCCGCATGATAAGACATATCAATCTGCTTGTTACACGTGGCTTCGCCATGGCTAACGCCGTGCCTGACGGGTGCTCGTTCATCGTGGTTGACGGCCTGCTGTCGGCCTCTGCAATGCGCGCCGTTGCGGAGAGTGTCGTGGCAGACTACGCCATGTTGTTCTTGAAAGACGTACAGGTAAGCCTCGGGCAGTATGCCATACAGCGCATGGTGCGCGCCGCCGCCGATACTGACGCGGCCATGGTGTACTCTGACCGCCGGACGGTGAAAGACGGCGAGACCTGCGCCCATCCCGTAATTGACTGGCAGGAAGGCAGCCTGCGCGACGACTTCGATTTCGGTTCGGTAGTCATGGCCCGGGCTTCGCTGCTACGCTCGTTCGCCGACGAGACGGAAGAGGCCGACTACAAATATGCCGGGTGGTACGAGCTGTGGCTCTATTTGAGCCGTCACGGGCGCATGTTCCATATAAATGAATATCTTTATACGGAAGAGGAACGCGACACAAGGGCAAGCGGCGTGAAGCAGTTTGACTATGTAAACCCGGCCAACCGCGAGGTGCAGGTAGAGATGGAGCGTGCCGTTACTGCCCATCTTAAGGCCGTGGGGGCGTTGGTTGACACTGCATATTATGCCGAGCCCGACTTTGACGAGCAGGACTTCGACGTGGAAGCCACGGTTGTAATACCTGTGCGCAACCGCGAAAAGACAATATGTGACGCCGTTGACAGCGCATTGTCGCAAAAGACTTCGTTCAAGTATAACGTCATTGTGGTGGACAATCATTCTACCGACAACACTACAAAGCTGCTCGACGGATATACGGATGAGCGGCTGATACACATCGTTCCGCGGCGCACCGACCTTGGTATTGGCGGCTGTTGGAACGTTGCCGTGGACGACGAGCGGTGCGGACGCTTTGCCGTACAGCTTGACAGCGACGACCTGTATTCGTCGCCCGATACGCTGCAAACCATTGTTGATGCGTTCTACGAGCAGCGTGCGGCCATGATTGTAGGCAGTTACAGGATGTGCGACTTCGACTTGAACACACTGCCTCCCGGGCTTATAAGCCATTCGGAGTGGACTGAAAAGAACGGATGCAACAACGCGCTGCGCATCAACGGGCTTGGCGCGCCGCGTGCATTCTTTACTCCTCTGTTGCGCCAGGTGTGCTTTCCAAACACAAGTTATGGTGAGGACTACGCCGTAGGACTGGCCTTTAGCCGCAGGTTCAGGATAGGCCGCATCTTCACCGAGCTTTATCTTTGCCGCCGTTGGGCAGGTAACAGCGATGCCGCATTGAGCGTTGACAAGGTTAACGCCAACAATTTATATAAGGACCGCCTGCGCACCATGGAGCTGATGGCGCGCAGGAAGATGAACGCCGGCGAGGTCATGGCGTTGGAGGACAACTCTCTGCTGCGCTTTTTCAACCGCCAGTTGGAGACCTGGGATTTGGCCCGGCGCAACTTCCGTGACCTGCACGATGTGCAGACACGCAGCATGGCCGTTGGCGGATACGGCATAACTTTACAGCATAATCCGGCGCGGATGGTGTCAACCGGCGCGGCAACAGACAAGGTTTCGGTAAGTCACAGGCCGTGTTTCCTTTGCAGGGAAAACAGACCGAAGGAGCAAATAGTAAAGCATGTTGACGACAAATTTGAGTTGTTGGTTAATCCATACCCCATAATGCCGGTGCATTTCACCATACCGTTACGCTCGCACAGGCCGCAAGGCATATTGGAGTTTTATCCAGAAATGCACAGGCTTTTGCTGCGCTTTATCGACATTGCGGTGTTCTATAACGGCCCTGAATGTGGTGCTTCAGCTCCCGACCACATGCACTTCCAGGCCTTTGCGCAGGGCAATTTGCCTTTGCTTGCGGCTTGGCCGAGGCTTCAGCGAGAGCTTTCCACGATATATTCGCTTGCCGATGGCGACGATATATCCGTTATTAACGGATGGGTTAGCCCGGCATTGTTAATCAGAAGTCACAATATTGACAACGACGTTGCCCTTTTCCGCCGCGTATATGACGCTTTGCCGCAGCGCGATGGCTCGTCGGAACCGATGATGAACGTCATAAGTTGGATGCAGGGCGACGTCTGCCACACCGTTATTTTCCTGCGTGCCAAACATCGTCCCGACTGCTATTATGGCAACCAGGACGGGCAAGTCATGGTTAGTCCTGGCGCACTTGACATGGCCGGGCTTGTAGTTACGCCGCGAAAGACTGATTTTGACAGGCTTACTCCGGCGCAGGTTGAGAGTATAATGCGTGAAGTTGCGCTTGACGAAGCGGCCATGCGCGATGTTGTCGGCAAGATAAGCAGTGCCTCAAATGCGCCTTCCGGCAGTGTAGAGCACTTTGTCGAGAGGCGCGAACCTTATGTGCAGGTTGGCATTTTGAGCTCTCCAAAGATAAGTTTCGTGCTGAACGGCGATTATCTGGCGAAGGGCGAGGTTATATCAGGCCGTCAGGAAGTGGAGTTTTCAGAAGGAGGAATACTCTGGAATGGCAATCTTTACCGCGAGCTTACATTCTCTCCTGAAGGTGGCGGGGCATCGTTTTCCCTTGATGGAGTAACGATTGGCGTTAACTTTCACTGGCAAAGGCAGGAGACACAGACATTCCAAGGAACGCTGAAGCTTGTCGTCGAGGCGGACAAGGTATGTGCAATAAACTGCCTTCCGGTGGAAAATTACCTGGTGAGTGTGATTTCAAGCGAGATGAAAGCCACGTCGTCAATTGAGTTTCTGAAAGCACACGCCGTAATATCGCGCAGCTGGCTGCTGGCACAAATAAAGCGCAGGCGCAGTCAAGACACAGGTGGAAGTGGCTTTTTCTCGTTCGTAAAAAAGGACGACGAGCTTATACGCTGGTATGACAGGGACGACCATACCATCTTTGACGTGTGCGCCGACGACCATTGCCAGCGTTACCAAGGCATTACAAAGGCGACAAATGTGCATGTGGAGGAGGCGGTCAAGGAGACGCGCGGCCAGATATTGATGTATGGCGACGACATTTGCGACGCCCGTTTCAGCAAGTGCTGCGGCGGAATAACAGAGGAGTTCCAGTATTGTTGGGAAAATAACTCACAGCCTTACCTTGTTTCCATTCGTGACAATGGCAGTGTGCAATCCGCCCTGCCAGACCTTACCGTAGAATCGGAGGCCGACAGATGGATACGTTCTTGTCCCGAGGCTTACTGCAATACCGGCGACAAGCGCATACTTTCGCAGGTGTTGAACGACTACGACCAAGAGACTTCCGACTTTTACCGCTGGCGCGTGGAATACACGCAAGAGCAGCTTTCCGCCCTGATTTATGACAAGTTGAAGATTGATTTCGGGCAAATTGTTGACCTTGTACCAGTGGAACGCGGGCGCAGCGGCCGTATATGCAAGCTTAAAATTATAGGAACCAAGCGGACATTTACCATAGGAAAAGAGCTTGAAATACGCCGTACGCTAAGCGAAACACATCTTTACAGTAGTGCGTTCGTTGTGGATAAGCTTGGCGTTGACGGCGAAGTGCCTTCGCGGTTTGTCATCACCGGCGCAGGCTGGGGGCATGGAGTGGGGCTTTGCCAGATAGGTGCTGCAGTCATGGGTGAGCATGGATGCAAATATGATGAAATCCTTTTGCACTATTACCGCGGCGCGGAAATAAGGAAAATATATAGTTAATTAAGAATTAAGAGTTAAGAATTAAGAGAGAATGCTTTGTTGGCAGATGAAATGCAAATGTGTTTTTCTTAATTCTTAATTCTTAACTCTTTATTCTTAACTCTTAAGATTATGAATAAAAGACTAAGCAAGAATCCTTGGAGCTGGGTTCCCTCGCTTTATTTCGCCGAGGGACTGCCGTATGTGGCGGTGATGACTATTTCGCTCGTGCTCTACAAGCAGTTGGGATTGACCAACGCCGAAATCACTTTCTATACGTCGTGGCTCTATCTGCCGTGGGTAATCAAGCCGTTGTGGAGCCCGTTTGTTGACATCATCAAGACCAAACGCTGGTGGATAATCACCATGCAGCTGCTTGTCGGAGCGGCGTTCGGCGGCGTTGCCTTCACCATACCTACCGACTTCTGGCTTCAAGGCACGCTTTGCTTCTTTTGGTTGATGGCCTTCAGCAGTGCGACGCATGACATTGCTGCCGACGGTTTCTACATGCTCGGGCTTGATGAGCACAAGCAGGCGTGGTTTGTCGGCATACGTAGTACGTTCTACCGCCTGGCTACTATCTTCGGGCAAGGCTTCCTTGTCATGGTGGCAGGCAACTTGCAGGTAATATTCCGGGGCAGCATACGCTATTCGTGGAGCCTGATGTTCTACGGCGTTACGGGGCTGTTCATCGCCTTGTGGCTGTGGCACAGCTACGTGTTGCCGTGTCCGTTGTCAGACCGCAAGCGGCGCAACGCCAGCGCGGCCGACATCTGGGGCGAGCTGTGGCACTCTATAAAGACGTTCTTCACGAAGTTCCCGGTCAGGGAGACGGTGTGGGCTTTTCTCTTCATGCTGTGCTACCGTATGCCCGAAGGGCTGCTTGCCAAGGTGTCGTCGCTATTCCTTATCGACAGCGGAAGCAACGGCGGACTGGGCCTTTCGCCGCAGGAATACGGCTTTGTGCAGGGTACTGTGGGCGTCGTAGGCCTCACACTGGGCGGCATCCTTGGCGGAATGGCCGCCGGGAAGGACGGTCTTAGGCGGTGGCTTTGGCCCATGGTGTGCGCCATAACGCTGCCCGACCTTGTGTATGTTTACCTTAGTTACGTCATGCCGTCAAGCCTTACGATAATCAACGCCTGCGTTTTCGTAGAGCAGTTTGGTTACGGTTTCGGCTTCACTGCCTATATGCTCTACCTTATTTATTACAGCCAGGGCGAGTATAAGACTTCACATTACGCCCTCTGCACGGCTTTGATGGCGCTCTCGATGATGCTTCCCGGCCTCGTGGCGGGTTGGTTGCAGGAGCTTGTCGGTTATCTCTGGTTTTTCATCATTGTTGTTTTGTTGTGCGCCATGACGTTTGTTGTGGCCGCGTTCGTGAAGATTGACCCGGAGTTCGGTAAGAAGTAAGCACCCGTCCAAGCCCTTACTAAGGGTGGAAGCCTTGCAAGTATTTTTTAGAAAAGGTTTTGTTTTTAGGATAAATAGTTTTGTCATGAATAGTAGAAGCATGAACAAGAATAATCAATCATCCTCACTTCAGGATGGAAATAAGGGAAATGAGATGGCGGAAGACCGTCTCCGTGAGCGCAAGATATACCGTGTTACCGTGCTTGGCAGCATTATCAACGTGCTGCTTGTAGCCTTGAAGTTCGCCTTTGGCGTGCTTGGCCGCTCGTCGGCGATGATTGCCGACGCGGTACATTCGCTTTCCGACCTTGTTACCGACGTTGTAGTCATCGTCTTCGTCAAACTCAGCAACAAGCCGCAAGACAGCGACCACGACTACGGCCACGGCAAGTATGAGACGCTGGCTACGGCCTTCATCGGCCTCGCCCTGTTCGCCGTGGGCATCATGATACTCTACGGCGGAGCCGAAAAAATAGCCGCTGCGCTGCGCGGAGAGGTCTTGCCGCAGCCCGGCATGATAGCCCTCTGGGCGGCGTTGATAAGCATTGTGTCGAAAGAATGGTGCTATCGGTTCACCGTAAGGGTGGGGCGCGAGGCGCAGTCGCAGGCCGTCGTGGCCAACGCCTGGCATCACCGCAGCGATGCCTTCTCGTCAGTCGGCACGGCGCTCGGCATCGGCGGTGCCATCTTTCTTGGCGAACGCTGGACCGTGCTCGACCCAATCGCCGCCGTCGTGGTGAGCATTTTCATCATAAAGACAGCCCTTGCGCTGATGAAGCAAGCGTCTGACGAGCTTTTGGAGAAAAGCCTTCCCGAGGAGATAGAGCGTAAAATAAAGGATATTGCCGAGGCTGAAGACGGCGTGAGCGGCGTGCACAACCTGCGCACGCGCCGCATAGGCAACCGCATATCTATAGAAATGCACCTGCGTATGCCCGGCGGACTGACCCTTTACGAGGCTCACCGCCGCGCCACTGACATAGAGCGTGAGCTGCGCCAACACTTCGGCACGGGCACGTATATCAACCTCCACATAGAGCCTTTGAAGGTGAACGGCCGCTATGTGGAGCCGAAAGCGGTTAAGAATTAAGGGTGAAGAGTTAAGAAAATACGCCTTCTTGGTTATAGTCGGGCTTGCCGGTGCTGTCATTGCAGCATCGACAAGTCTACTTTGTAATATTTGGGTGCGTCGTTGTTGGGCTGTAAAAACATCATCATGTATATCGGCGCGTAAACAATTTTTCCGTCAACTTTCAAGTTGTCGTTATTGAATACCACGGCCTGCGGTATGTTGTATTCGCCGCATTCCATAATGTTTGACAGTGCTCTGTGCGTCTCGTAATCCTTGCCAGACTTCACTTCTATGGGCAGTACATCGCCTCCTGTTTCTACGATGAAGTCAATTTCGCCTCGCTTCTTGTTGTTGTAATAATATGGGAGCAGGCCGTGTGCGGTTAATTCTTGCGCTACGGCGTTCTCGTATATTGCCCCGAAGTTGATGTTTTTATCGTCTGTTATTATCCGGAGCTGTATTCCTTCGGCGTATTGCGCGGCAAGAAGGCCGATGTCGTTTTGGAAAAGTTTGAACAGGTTTCTTGATTTTGACAGCAGCAACGGCACTTTCGGCTCTTCTACATTGTAAACAGGTATGGCTACGCCTGCGTCTTTCAGCCACAGGAAACTGTTGCGGTAACGCTCGAATCTGGCACTTTCGTTAAGGCTTTTCATTATGAAGCGTTTGTTTTTTGCGTTGAGCTCTGGCGGTATCAGGTCGAAAATATCCTCTATGTAAAGTTTGTTTTCCGGGTCGTATTGTGCTATGTCACGCTTGTACAGGCAGATTATGTCCTGTTGCACGGCCGTTACTTCTTGCAGGTTGTTGCTTTCCATGTATTTGTTGACGGCGGCAGGCATTCCTCCTATTACCAAATAGAGGCGGAACAACTCCATAAGTTTTGTGTGCAGGAAACTGTCCACCGCATTGCGGCTTTTCCATGAGTCACGTAGTGAGTTGATAATGTTTTCGTTTATGCCAAGGTTTGAGATAAACTCCTCGAAGTCAAGAGGAAACATCTCTTTCACACCCATATATCCTACGGGTTCGGAGCGCAAGTCCTTCAACTCAACGCCAAGCAGCGAGCCGCTCATTATGTAGCGGTATGAGCCTTCGTCAACAAGAAATTTTATCTTAGTCACGATGTCGGGACACTTCTGTACCTCATCGAAAAATACAAGCGTATCTCCCTTTATTAGCGGCACTCTTGTGATGGCTGACAGGCGCAGCAGAATGTCGCTGCTGCTCTTTGCTTCTGCAAAGACACTTACCGCTTCAGGCATATCGACAAAGTTTATTTCTACAAAACTTTTGAATGATTTTCCGAATTCCCTGATAGAAAAAGTCTTGCCCGTTTGTCGTGCGCCGGTTATTAGCAGGGCGTTGCGTGAATTTGTGTAAAAGTCTCTGATATAGCTGTCAATTTTTCTATTTAACATATATTTGCCATTTTTCCATGGCAAATATAGCTGTTTTTTTACATTTTTCCAAGGGAAATGAAGCTTGTTTTTACATTTTTCCAAAACACATTGTGATGTTTTTATGCAGGCGGAAGTCTTGTTGTCTTTTTCTTGTTTGTAACTTGCTGATAATCAGGATGATATTGCTGATGTGGCAAAAGGCCGTCTTTCAGTTTGTAAAAGACGGCCTTTGAGCCTCCCGTTTGCCGTCTTTTGCAGGGCGAAAGACGGCAAATGGCGATACTGTTTGTCTGCTTTTGTTTTTACGCTTGTCGTTTTCCGGTTTGTAAGCGATGATAAAACCGCCTTCATCGAGTGGCGTCCGTTATGCTCATTGTGAACGCTGCGCGGTGAAGGCGGTTGCAGTATGGTGCCTGATGTATGCGCTATGCACCCTTGGACTTGCGCCAAAGCGACGCTATGCTGGCTGCGATGTTAGCCAAGGCTACAATGATAAGCAGGGCTTGCAGCAAAGGCTCGTCGGCCTTTATGTTGATTATGAGATAAGCGATGACGGCGAACGCGACGGCGTATGCCAGCAAAACCATATCGGCGATGCGCCTTAGCTGTGCGCCCTTCAGTCGCAGGTAGGCGGCAAGGCAGAGTATTATGCCGAAGGTCAAGGCCCATGCAGGCGGCTTGCCGTGTGTGCAACTGGTTGTTATGAAGTAAACCGTGAAGACCAAGCCTTGCATCGCCCACCATGTGGAAACGACTTTTTCTGTCTGTATTGTTGTATGAGTTTGTTTCATAAGAATGTGTATTTTACCATTTTATGCGTTCAAGCAATACGGATTTTTTGCTTTTCCAAAAGTTGGGATTTGTTATGTCGAAGTCTAATTTCAGACAATACTTGGTTAGTATAGTGCTGTTGAGCCTGTGTTTTACCTGTCTGTTTGCGTATAATGCTTCATCCTCAAACCACAAGGTGTCGCCTTTATTATAAAACACCCATTGTGGGTCTTGCATGGCATACACAATTCTTAAAAGTTTTCCGCAGCTTATGTATTCTAAGGAATTGATGCTGCAATGTGTGTCTGCGTTTGTAATTCTGAAGTTATAGCATTGGCATTGTACTTTTCTTGACATCCAATAAGTCATGGTCGCCAGTCCGTCTGCATAATTGGAGAACATCACGCAACAGCTGCTTACTTTGGGAACATAGAAATAAGCCTTTGGAAAGTGTGCGCCTCCAGGGCGTGGCTCTCCTTCGTAAAGGTCGAATGCGAACGGCTTTTGCTGCATCTTCCATTTGTCATTTGTCGCATATTCGGAGTCAAGTGCGTGTATAATGTCGTCAAAATTACAGTTGAAGCAGCTGAACGTGTAATACGTAAACAAGGTTGTCGGTATGATGTTGTCGTTTAAGTCCATTATGGGTTTATATTAAAATGAGATTTTACAAGTATTAGGACATACATCTCATATTATCCTAAAACCACGTCCAAGACCATCATTAGCGTGAAGCCGACGGCGAAACCGACGGTGCCGATGTTGCTGTGCTCGCCCTCCGACATTTCGGGAATTAGCTCCTCTACCACCACGTAAAGCATGGCTCCGGCGGCGAAGGCCAGCAGATAGGGCAGGGCGGGCGTCATTATGGAAGCTAAGAGTACGACGAGCAGGCCGCCGATAGGTTCTACTATGCCGCTCAACGCGCCCATCGTGAACGAGCGCAGGCGGCTGTTGCCCTCGGCGCGCATGGGCATCGAGATGATGGCTCCTTCTGGAATGTTCTGTATGGCGATGCCGACGGCCATTGCCATTGCCGCCGCCGTGCTGATTTGCGCCTCCCCTTGCAACGCTCCGGCCAGCACAACGCCCACGCCCATGCCTTCGGGCAGGTTGTGTATTGTCACCGCAAGCGAGAGCATAGCCGTGCGCGAGAGGCGGCTGCGAGGGCCTTCGGGCTTGGCGTTGCCTATGTGCAGGTGGGGCGTAACGCGGTCGATGAGCAGCAGGAAGGCCATTCCGGCCAAGAAGCCTACGGCCGCCGGGACAACTGCCAGCTTGCCCATGTGGGCTGACATATCCATGCCCGGTATGAGCAGAGACCATACCGAGGCGGCCACCATCACGCCGGAGGCAAAGCCGAGGAGCGACTTCTGCACTTTCACCGGCATCTTGTCTTTCATGAAAAACACGAAAGCCGAGCCGAGAACGGTGCCGAGAAAGGGGATGAGAAGGGTGAGAAGCATAGACGTAAGGTTATGGGGTTGTGCGGTTATACGGTTATACGGGTGTTTGAAATAAGGTTTTATGGACAAACCGTATAACCTTATGACCGTATAACCGCATAACCGTCAAATATTATCTGTCAATGAACCTCCGTGTTATTCCGCCGTATTCGTCAATCCTGCGGTCGCGAAGGAAGGGCCACCAGCGGCGCACCTGCTCGCCCCGTTGCAGGTCGATGTCAACCACGGTGTGCTCTTCTTCGGTGCTTGAGGCGCGGTAAAGCAGCTCGCCTTGCGGTCCGGCTACGAACGAACTGCCCCAAAATTGTATGCCGTTAGTCATGCCCGACGGGTCAACTTCATGCCCGACGCGGTTTACGGCTACTACGGGCAGGCCGTTGGCTACGGCATGTCCGCGCTGCACCGTAGTCCAAGCCTCGCGCTGACGTTGCTGTTCTGCCTCGGTGTCAGAGCTTTCATAGCCTATGGCTGTTGGATATATAAGCATCTCCGCGCCTTGGAGCGCCATGAGTCGGGCGGCTTCCGGATACCACTGGTCCCAGCAAACGAGCACACCGAGACGGCCTACCGACGTGTCGATGGGCTGGAAACCGAGGTCGCCCGGCGTGAAGTAAAACTTCTCGTAATACGCGGGGTCGTCGGGTATGTGCATCTTGCGGTACTTGCCTGCGATGCTTCCGTCGCGCTCTATGACTACCGCCGTGTTATGGTAAAGCCCTGCGGCGCGCCTCTCGAACAGTGAAGTGACGAGCACCGTGCCTGTTTCTATTGCCAAAGCGCCGAAAAATTGTGTCGAAGGACCCGGTATGGGCTCGCCCAAATCGAAGTTGTCAACGCTCTCCGTCTGGCAGAAGTACAGCGAGTTATGTAGCTCTTGAAGCACTATAAGCTCTGCTCCTTCGGCAGCTAAAGCCCTTATGCTGTCGGCCAGACGGCGCATGTTGTCATCGCGGTCGGCCGTGTTGTGTTGTTGTATTATGCCTGTTTTCATATTCTTTCTTTTTTAGTTACAAGTTACAAGCAGACAAGTAAACGAGAAAATTTGCCTTGTAAGTTTGTCCGTTTCAATCGGAAAAGCCTTGTTTGCTTGTTTCTTGTCTGCTTGTCAACTGAACAATTGCATCGTGCAGCAGTGCAGCGAGCCGTGCTGACGGATAACCGTGCGGCTGTCGATGCCGATGAGTTCGCGGCCGGGAAACGCCTCGCCTATTACCCGTTCGGCCTCCGCGTCAAGGTCGGGTTGGCCGTATGTGGGGTAGATTACGGCTCCGTTGATTATTACGAAGTTGGCATATGTGGCCGGCAGACGGTCGTCTCCGTCATAGATTGGGCGCGGCATGGGCAGCGGCAGCAGGCGGTAAGGCCGTCCGTCGGCCGTGCGCAGCGTTTTCAGTTGTTCCTCCATCTGGTGCAGGTCGGCGTAGTGGCTGTCCTGCTTGTCGGTGCAACGTACATATAATAAGGTGTTGCCGGGCGCGGTGCGCACAAGGGTGTCAATGTGGCCGTCGGTGTCGTCGCCTTCGAGATGGCCGTAGTCGAGCCACAATATGCGGTCTGCGCCGAGATAGTCTTTCAGTTTCAGCTCGATGTCCTGGCGCGAAAGAGGCTGGTTGCGGTGAGGGGCGAGCAGGCATTGGCTGGTCGTCAGCACCGTGCCTTGGCCGTCGCTCTCGATTGAACCGCCCTCGAGCACGAAGTCGTTATGGTCTATGTATTCGCCAGTCACCACCTTATTTATATATAGGCTGCGGTTGATGGCGTTGTCGAGGTTGGCCTCGAACTTCTCGCCCCACCCGTTGAAGCGGAAGTCGAGCAGGCGCACGGCCTTGCCGTCGGTCACGGTTATGAAGCCGTGGTCGCGCGCCCAGGTGTCGTTCGTGGGGCAAGGGTGCAGCCTGACGTTGGCAAGCTGACAATCTGTCAGCCTCCTTTTGAGCTGCGCCTCCACGCTGTCAGGCTCGGGTGTCACCACGAGCAGGCGTTCGTGGCGCGTTATCGCGTCGGCCATTGCAACGTAGACGGCGCAGATGTCGTCAAGATATTCGCGCCAGTCGGTGCCGGCGTGCGGCCACGTCAGCTGTATTGCGCTTTGCTCTGCCCACTCTGGCGGCATCGTGAATTTATCCATTTGTCGTGTGTACAAGTGTTTCTGAAGAACTGAATTGCCTTACAAAGGTAATATAAGTAAGGTGAATAAGCAAATAAAAGCGGTATTTTCGGCGTTAAAACCTTTGCCTGGCAGCTTGCCGGAGGCCGTGGCACGGCGCAGACTGACGGTTTGTCATGAAAACGGCTTGACGTAAATCAAGCTGTTTGACGCAGGTCAAAATTCATGCGCTTAAAGCCAAATTAAGACCGCAAAACGTTCCGCCGTGCCGTGAATGGTATTACCTTTGCATCGTAAATAACAGGAAAAAGGATAACAGGATGTGAAGAAGCATCCCACATGTAGAACTAAAAAAGAAAGGTAAAAAGATTATGAAAAGGATTGTTAACAGGATTTTAGACAGCAAGAAGTTCAACAGGTATTGTGTGAATGTATTGAAAATGTACAACTACGGACGCGTAAACATGCCGGTATAAAGGCATAAGCGCAATACAACGGAGTCGGGCTGACATTACGGCGAGAGCTGCAATGTCAGCCCGATTTTCTTGTTTATAAGCCGTAAAATGCTTATTTTCGCCGACGTTATGGATAAAGTAAGGATATATTTGCTGGCGTTGTGCGCCGCGGTAGCGCTCGGTTCGTGCGACTTTCTCGAGCGCAACAAGCCGCTTGTCAGGGAGATTGGCAAGGCGGTGGCGAGTGAAATTGAACGTAATAAACCATCCGCAGGAAGTCCGCACGCGGCTTCTGCCGCTACGGAAGCCGACGACGCATTGCTCCGTCAGGCGTCGCCCGAGGGTATGCCGGAGCAGATGTTGAGGCGCACGGGATACACGGCGTCTTACAACAAGGCCACGAAGCTGCCCAACTGGGTGGCCTGGCACTTGACCGCCGACCGTACCACGGGGCCTGCCAAGCGCTCTGGCGTTGACTTCGAGGCCGACACTGACGTGCCCGCGCCGCGCGCCGAGGACGCTGATTATTACGGTTCGGGCTACGACCGGGGGCACATGTGCCCGGCGGCGGACAACAAGTATAGCGTGGAGGCCATGCGCGAGTCGTTTCTCTTCACCAACATGTGCCCGCAGGACGGCGGCCTTAACCGCGGCGACTGGAACGAGATGGAGCAGGCCTGCCGCCGTTGGGCGAAGGAGTACGGCGGCGTTTACATAGTCTGCGGCCCCATATTGTACAAGGGCAAGCACAAGACGATAGGGCGTAACAAGGTCACCGTGCCCGAGGCGTTCTTTAAAGTTGTGCTGCGCATGGGTGAAAATCCCAAGGCCATCGGCTTCATTTATAAAAACACCGGGGGCAACCGCCCCAAGGGCGACTATGTGAACACCGTGGACGAGGTGGAGCGGCTGACGGGCATCGACTTCTTCCCGGCTCTCCCTGACGATGTGGAGAAGCGCGTGGAGGCCGAGGCCGACATAGCAGACTGGTGACGGTGCGCTCTCTTTTGCTGGCGGCAGCCGACTTTGCCAATGGCAAGTCGTCTGCCGCCTTTTTTCGTTTTGCATGGCATGTCGTTGTTGTTAAATGATACAAATACCAGCAACTGCTGCAAAGCTTATCCTTGTTTTCGCATTGCTTGTGCCTTGTTCGTGTAATGGCTTGATACACAGCGTGCTACGGTTAGCCGTCTTTCGGCGGTGTAAAAGACGGCCTTTTGTCTTGCCAAATGCGGTCTTTTACGCTGTCAAAGACGGTCTTTGGCGCGGCTAAAGACCGTATCCGTCGCAGCCAATGACTGCCTTCTGTCTATTGTTTAAGTATTTTTTATAGTTTAATGGTTAATAAATGCAAAACCCAATGACGGCTTTTGTCGGTGAAATAAAAAAGTAATACCTTTGTAAGGCGTTAATTCTAAATCTGATATAAGCAAATGAGGATACTGGCGTTCATAGCGTCCCTGCTGATGTCGGCCATGCCTTTGGCCGCGCAGGAGTACAAGGTTGTTGTGTCGGAGGCCGACGAGCCGATGATGAAAGGCCGCTTCGAGCCGTCGTGGCAGTCGCTGGAGCAATACCAAGTGCCCGATTGGTTTCGCAACGTGAAGTTTGGCATCTGGGCGCATTGGGGGCCGCAGTGCGTCGAGGGCAGCGGCGACTGGATGGCCCGTTCGATGTATATCGAGGGCTCACGCGAGTACAACCATCACGTAAGGCATTACGGTCACCCCTCCGAAGTGGGCTTCAAGGACATAATACCGCTGTGGAAAGCCGAGAAGTGGAACCCTGACAGCCTCGTGGCTTTCTATAAGAAGATAGGCGCGCAGTATTTCTTCGCCCTCGGCAACCACCATGACAACATGGACCTTTGGGACAGCAAGTACCAGCCGTGGAACTCTGTCAACATGGGACCCAAGCGCGACATACTGGACGAATGGGCCAGGGCGGCGCGCAAGCACGGGTTGCGCTTCGGCGTAAGCCTGCACGCCGACCACGCCTGGACGTTCTACGAGCCGTCGCAGCGGCACGACCTGAAAGGGCCGAAGAAAGGCGTACCGTATGACGGCAAGCTCACCAAGGCCGACGGCAAGGGCAAATGGTGGGAAGGCTACGACCCGCAAGACCTTTACGCGCAGAACCATCCGTTGAGCCAGGACAGCTGGGACAACGGCGCAATACATCGCCAGTGGGCGTGGGGCGGGGGAGCAAACCTGCCTACGGAGGAGTTTTGCACCAACTTCTACAACCGCACGCTCGACGTAATCAACAGGTATAATCCCGACCTGCTTTACTTCGACGTCACCGGCGTGCCGTTCTATCCGTTCAGCGACGCGGGGCTGAAAATCGCCGCACACTTCTACAATCACAACATGGCTACGCACGGCGGACGGCTCGAGGCAGTGATGTTCGGCAAGATACTTACCGACGAGCAGAAGAAATGCCTTGTATGGGACGTGGAGCGCGGCGCGCCTAACGAAATACTTGAACGCCCCTGGCAGTCGTGCTCGTGCATAGGCGGATGGCATTACAACACAAGCATCTACGAGGGCAACGGCTACAAGTCGGCGGCATACGTGGTCAAGCTGCTTGTCGATATAGTGAGCAAGAACGGCAATCTGCTGCTTAGTGTACCGTTGAGAGCCGACGGAACGTTCGACGAGAAGGAGGAGAAAATCCTCAACGAGTTTGGCGCATGGATGGCCGTTAACAGCGAGGCCATATACGACACGCGCCCGTGGACGGTGTTCGGCGAAGGTCCCGTGGCCGAGTCGGACATTCCGCTCAACGCGCAAGGCTTCAACGAAGGCTCTTACAGCAAGGCCGGAGCCGATGAAATCAGGTTTACCAGCAAGGCCGGTGTGCTGTACGCGGTAGCCTTGGGATGGCCTGAAGACGGCAAGATTGTGATAAAGTCGCTGGCCGAAGGCGGCCGGGTGGCTCCTGCCAAGGTGGAAAGCGTTGAGCTGCTTGGTTACGGCAAGGTGGCGTTCAGCCGTACGGCGGCCGGACTTGAGGCCGTCTTGCCTGTAAAGCTCAACGACATTGCTCCAGTGCTTAAAATAAAGTGAACACGGAAAGGCTGGTTCCCGCCGGTTTTTATAACGTATTCCTTTTCTGTAAAAGGCCGTATATGGTTATGCGAAAGGCCGTGTTTCTCATTATGAAATACGGTCTTTCGCATGGCATTTTGCCGCATATCCGATTTTGATACGGCGGAAACACGGCGGTTAAATAGCAATTAATTTTAGCTATTTTATATTTTAATCCCGTTTTAATCCTATTTTAATAATATGGTTAATGCCTCCGCTATAATTTTGAGGCGTCAAACGTAAGTGACACAGTTTGTGACAATGGCATGTGATACGAGCATACTGGTCGTCGCGATGGCAGTTTGACGGTCGTATTGAGTTAGTGACCTGTTGTGGTTTACGCCACAGATGTTGACGGCTCGGGCGACATGAGTACATCTAACCATAAAAACATAAGACATGAAAAAGACGACAACAGAAAAAACTTTTAGCTGGCATTCCTGTCGTAAACATGGTTTTTATTTCCGTGAGCGTACCGCAGGCATTGCAAGTCTGGCGGCGTTCTTTCTTGCGTTTGCCGGTGAAGGGCAGGCGCAGTCGCTTGACCGTCACGATATAAACACTGGCTGGCGTATGCAGGATGCCGCCAAGGTGCTGAAAGAGGGGAGAGATAACGGATGGCTGAAAATAAACTCGGCGAAGATGCCCGAGGCCGGGCTGGAGCTTTCAAAACTGTCATACAAGGCTGACGGATGGTATGACGCCACCGTGCCGGGCACTGTGCTGACTACGCTCGTTGACAACGGTGTTTATGAAGAGCCCCTGTATGGCGAGAATAACCGCCCGGAGGTAATACCTGAATACCTGTGCCACACGGACTGGTGGTATCGTAAGGAGGTGGACATTCCCGCGTCTTACATCGGAAAGCATGTCTGGTTGAACTTCGACGGCATCAATTACTCAGCCGACGTATGGGTAAATGGCAAGCGCGTAGGGCCTATCAAGGGCGCCTTCATCCGTGGAAAGTTTGATATAACGCAATATGTGAAGGCTGGAGCAAAGGCCGTAATAGCTGTATGTATATCGCCCCAGCCTCATACGGGAGTACCGTCAGAGCACACAATGGGTACTATCGGTGGTCCGTGCGGCGGAGTAGGGCGGCTTGACGGGCCTACGTTCGGCTGCTCAAGCGGCTGGGACTGGCTCTCTGGCATACGCGACAGGAACAGCGGAATATGGCAGGGGGTGTACCTCTCGGCTACGGAAGGCGTCATTGTGAAAGACCCACTCATTACTACTGATTTGCCTCTGCCGCGTACAGACCGGGCCGACGTTACCGTGCAGGCTGTACTTCAGAATGTCACGGGTGAGCCGCAGACGGGTGTAGTGAAGGGCTGCTTTGAAGGCGTAAGCTTCGAGAAACAGGTCACACTGAAGCCTTATACTACAGAGACGTTTTATTTTACACCTGCCAACTGTCCGCAGTTGACGGTAAAGAAACCTAAGCTCTGGTGGCCTAATGGCTTGGGGACACCTTATATATATAAGATGCGCCTGTCGTTTGAGCAGGGAGGAACTGTGTCAGATGCCATGGATGTAAACTTCGGTATACGTGAAATATCATACGACATACCAAACTCAGACAAGCTTGCGTTGACCGTAAACGGTGTACGCGTGTTCTGCAAGGGTGGCAACTGGGGCATGGATGAAGCGTTGAAGCGCATACCGCGTGAACGCCTTGAGGCCCAAGTGCGTATGCACCAGCTTGCAAACTTCAACATGATACGTAACTGGGGCGGACAAAGCACAAGCGATGACCTTTATGACTTGTGCGACAAGTATGGTATATTGGTGTGGGATGAGTTCTTTCAGTTCAATACCATAGACCCCTTGGACCAGGATTTGTACATGGCTAATGTGCGCGACAAGATACTGCGCATACGCAATCATCCGTCAATCGTAGTGTGGTGCGGGCGCAACGAGGCTTATCCGCCTAAGTATCTTGACGATGCTGTACGTTTCCTCTTGGCTGAAATAGACCCCACGCGTTACTATCAGTCAAACTCGGGAGGGGCGCACGGATGCAATTCGGGCGGTCCCTACGAGTGGCAGACACCGTATGATTACTATTGTTTCTCCGAACTTAAGAGCTTCAATAAGGAAGAGACGTTTAAGACGGAAATCGGTGCAATGTCAGTTCCGACGCTCGAGTCAATCCAAGGCATGATGCCCGAGAACGACTGGTACAGCATAACGGACGCATGGGCGGAGCATAACTTCATGTCGGGAGGCGGCCGCAAAATGCTGAAAATCATGACACAACGTTATGGGCGTGTGCGCAACGTTGCCGACTTCGTGCGCAAGGCGCAGATGATGAACTATGAAGGCCACCGTGCCATGTATGAAGGGAGGCTCGGACAGATGTTCAAACCCGTGCAGGGTATATTGTTGTGGATGAGCGTAGCCGCACAGCCAAGTTTCGTATGGCAGATTTTCCACCATGATTTAGAACCAAATGCCTCGTTCTTTGCCATTAAAAAGGCTTGCGAACAAGTGCACATACAGTTTAACGAGAGGCACGGCGGCATCTTGCAGGTAGTTAACCATCTCACGTCGGCCATTGACGGAGCTAAGGGCAAGGCAGTGTTCTATAACATTGACGGTACAGTGGCAGGGACAAAGGAATATGATGTTGATGCCAAAGCCTGTTCCGTGACCGACCTCGGTGCGGTTGAGTGGCCGGCCATTATGTCTGACATACATTTTATAAAGTTGGAGCTTCGCGGCAAGGATGGTAAGCTGTTATCTGACAACTTCTATTGGCGCAGTAAGAAGAAAGAGCCGGCTGACATGTCGGTACTTGAAGGTATGCCGGTAGTAAAACTTTCGGCCAAGGCTGATTATAATGTGAAGGACGGGAAGGTTATAATGAATGTTACACTCCACAATCCGAGTAAGAACATTGCATTAATGGCTCATTTGCAGCTTCACCAGGCCAAGTCGAACAAGCGGGTATTGCCGGTTTATTACAGCGATAACTATATATCGTTGGCTTCGAAAGAGACTAAGACCATAACGATAGAAGCTGCAGAAAAAGACCTTGACGGTGAGCTGCCGCGAGTTTTTATTGACGGTTGGAACATAAAGGTAGGAAAGTCAAAATACATCGCTCAGAATGAAAATACAGACATCAGCCGTTGGGGTGATGCCGGGTTTACGTTTATTGCGCCAAAGTTAGTCGCACAAAAGGAAGTACGCGTGAATTGCGGCGGCTATAACCGTGGCGGCTTTAAGAAAGACCCTGGATTTCTGGAGGGAGCGGTAGGTTATTATATAGAGGATGTTGATACCACAAGAGTACAAAACCCTGCTCCTGAATTGGTATATCGTACTGTCCGTTGGGGTGAATGCTCCTATCCAAATCTCATGGATGGTGCACCCGGACAGTTATACAAGGTGCGCTTGCATTTTGCTGAACTTGACAAGAACACTACAGCGGGGAAACGTGTATTCAGTGTAGATGTTAATGGAAAGCCCGTTATTACCGACATTGATGTGTATAAGGAAACAGGTAGTTGTTTCAGAGCTCTGGTAAAGGAAGTGGACGGAATAACTGTTGACAAGAATAACATGATAACGATAACGTTGCCCAAGGCGCGTAAGGGGACACCTCAAATCTGCGGGTATGAGATTTTACCGCAATAAGGCTCCTTGTTGGTGATGAATATCTGAACATCAAGTTTTGAATTTGTTTAAAATTTTAATATTTATGTAATATGTTTATTAATTAATTTTGAGTCATGAAAAACAGAGAACGATTATTGTTATGTCTGTTCCTGATTTTGTGCTCTGTCACTACGGCATTTGCGCAGAACAGGACATTGAAAGGCGTTGTTACCGACACGTCTGGTGAACCTCTGATTGGAGCCAACGTTTTCATTGTTGGCAAAGACCAGGGCACAATAACTGATGCGAACGGAAATTACTCATTGCAAATCCCGGCCAATGCAATAGTAAGGTTTTCCTACGTTGGTTACAAGACCAAGCAGTATAATGTGACCAAGAACCAGAAAGAACTCAATGTAGAGTTGGAAGAAGATGCTGAAATGCTTGACGAGACCGTCGTAGTCGCAATGGACATGCGCCGTGATGAAAAGTCGCTTGCTACGGCCTACCAGAAGGTAGATATGGACGGAATGAGCGAGACCAAGGACGCAAACTTCCTGAACTCTCTTACGGGTAGGGTGGCAGGTTTGCAGGTCATCAGCAACGGTCCTGTCGGCTCGGCGTCGGTTGTCATCCGCGGTATGAACTCCATTACCGGTAACAACCAACCTTTGTATGTCATCGACGGTGTGCCTATTATTAATAATGTGGAAACCGGCGAGAATAACATCGACTATGGTAACCCGGCTGCCAGCCTCAATCCGGACGACATTGAGAGTATGACCGTACTGAAAGGTGCCAACGCTTCGGCTCTTTACGGCTCTGAAGCTGCCAACGGTGCAATTATCATTACAACTAAGAAGGCAAAGCAAAAGAGGGGATGGGGTATTACATATTCGACAAACATACAGTTTACCGACCTGTACCAATATCCGAGTTATCAGAACGTTTATGGCTCGGGTGAGTCTGCCGGATTGAAAAAGGAAGGTTTTAACTATATAAATAATAATAATTTGGCTTATGACCCGTCACTTCCATACGGAATATTCCGTTCGGCCGCGACCAACCAGCGTTCTTGGGGTATGCCTATGACCGGTTTTGAGATGATTGGCCGTAACGGCATACGCAAGACATACAGCCCGGGAAACTCTCTTCTCTCACTGTATAAGTTGGGGCATACGTACACGAATACGGTAAGCGTTGAAAAGGCGTTTGACAAAGCTTCCATACGCTTTTCTTACAGCAATGTGATGAGCGACGACGTCATGGAAGGACAGAATGACCTGATGCGACACGCGATGAATTTGCGCGCGTCAATGAAGCCGGTAGACAAATTTACCATCGATATAAGTGCGCGATATACTAATGAGACGGTTGATAACCGTAATATGCGTAATAACTCGAAAGCCAATCCTTTGTATTCGGCTGCATGGATGCCGCGAGATTTGATTGTAGCAGAGCTTGACCCATGGAAAAATCCTGATGGAACTTTGGCCGGATATAATGGTGGTGGCTTTGTCAATCCTATCTGGTGCTTGAATGAAACCAGCAATTCTGATGAAAAGAACTGGCTGCTTGCCGACTTGACATTGCAGTATGAGTTTATTCCCGGATTGAATTTGCGTTTGAAAGGTGCGGTTGACTACAACTCTAAATACGGTTGGAGTTTCATCAACATGAACGGTCCAACTGATGTCTCCAATGGCGATGGAGAATATAAAGAGTTTGCCGAGACATATAGGAATGTCACGTTTGAGGCTTTGCTTAGCTACAACAAGCGTTGGAAAGATTTTAACCTTTCAGCCGGACTTGGTGCAAACTCACAGAACTATAAGTCGAAGAAGCTGACTTCACAAATAGACAAACTCATGATACCTGACCTTAAGAGCCTTACTAATAATGGTGGTGAGACAATCAAGTCATGGCAGGATTACAACGCGAAGAAGAAGCAGGCTATTTTTGCTACTGCAAGTCTTGGTTATCGTGATTTTGCATATTTGGACTTGACAGGACGTAATGACTGGAGCTCCACGCTTCCGACTAACAATCGTTCATACTTCTATTATTCAGTTGGCGGCAGCTTTATAGCGACAGAGGCGTTCAAGCAGATACCTCCGTCGATATTGTCTTTCGCAAAACTTCGTGCAAGCTACGCTAAGGTTGGTAATGATGCCGGTTTCGACCAAATCTTCGATTCTTACGAGTATGGTGGCACTTTCAAAGGTAACACATGGTATAAGAGTGCTTCAAAGAAACTAAATTCCAACCTTAAGCCTGAGACAACGACATCTTGGGAGGTTGGTGCCGACTTGAAATTCCTGCACAACCGCTTAGGTGTGGACTTTACTTATTATACAAAGACAACCAAAGACCAGATTATCAGCGCCGGACTTACCCACGTAAGTGGATATACCGAGGGTGTGTTTAATGCTGGTAAGATAAAGAACTGGGGTACGGAAATCAGCCTTACAGCTACTCCTGTCAAACTGAAGAACTTTGAGTGGGAAACAACTCTTAACTGGGCGAAGAACAACAGTAAGGTGCTTGAACTCCTTGACGGTGTAGACCGTATAAACTTGAACAATGCCGGAGCAGAGGGAACTATCACATTCTACATCGAGAAAGGCCGCTCACTTGGAACACTTTATGCCAAGATGTCGAAACGTGACGAGAACGGCAATATAATATGCGATGCCAACGGACGTCCGTTAGGATATACAGACCAGTTCCTCTGCGACGTTTCTCCAGATTGGATTGGCGGCTGGCGCAACTCATTCCGTTGGGGCAACTTCTCGGCATCAATTCTGTTTGACTTCCGCAAGGGCGGTAACCTGTGGTCGGCTACGGCACACCAAGGCACACGTGACGGCCAGACACTCCAGTCAATTGAAGGACGCGAGGCCTCTTTGTTCAGCCAGGTTGTGCTGGGTGAGAACGGCGAAGAGCGGCGTGGTTACCTCCAGACAAACTGGACTGTCAATCCCAACGCCACACAGAATGCCAACGAGACGGACCCGTCAAAGGTGCACGTGCCTTATGGTGACACCCGTCCAAAGGGTGTTCAGGTTGGTAATGGTGTGTTCGGCCCCGATACCGGTATACGTGCCGGACAGTCTGTGGCAGGTGCAAACTGCTGGGTTTCAGCATCAGACTATTGGATGAACACTGATGCCAACGCACGCTATTTCTTGTATGACACGTCATACATCAAGCTGCGCGAGGTAAGCGTAAGCTATGACGTTCCACGCAGTTTCTTGCAGAAGATGGGCAATATTTTCCAAAGTATGCGTTTGTCTTTTGTCGGCAGGAACTTGGCTATACTTCTCCAGAACACTCCTGACGGCATTGACCCGGAAGCAACGTCGTCACTCGGTGTCATTCAGGGTATGGAGAAAGGATTTAGTCTGCCTACCGCGACATACGGTTTTGACATAAGAGTAACATTCTAACAATTTAACATGAAAATCGAAATGAAAAAGATATATTATTCATTCTTGTGCATCGCATTGCTGTTGTTCGCGGCTTGTACGGACGACTTTGACGATACCAACAAGAACCCCAACAAGGTGTACGACACCAGCATAGATGCCGTATTGCCCGGAATTGTCTACAATTCAATGAGGACAATTAACGAGATGAACTTCCGTTGGCTTGCTACATTTGCGCAATACAACGCCCATTGGGCAGAACAGAAAGACACAGAGGACTTCAACTTCTTTGAAGGTTTTTATGTAAAGGCTCTGACTGACTTGTCTAAAATGGAGAAAAAGTATTCAGAGACAGCTCCTGACCAGAACTATCTTAACATAGCGCGCACGTATAAATGCTATCTGTATTACATATTGGTGACCACATACGGCAACATCCCTTATACGGATGCGAACAGTGAGGACATATTGCAGAGCTACAAATATGATAAGCAGGCGGACATATTCAAGAGTCTGCTTGAGACCCTTGACAATGTTGTAAGCACGTTTGATATCAACGGCTCAACGTTGAGCAGAGACCCGATTTTTGACGGCAGCATAGACAAATGGCGTAAGTTTGCCAACTCGCTGCGTCTGCAAATCGCCATAACGGCGCAGGGCATGGACGAGACTCTGGCCCGTACTCATATAGAGAAGGCGCTGACAGGCGAGAATGCCAACTACTTGCTCGATACTGACGCAGTGTTCCAATTTGGTAGCGACCTCAATACAGACGGCTCATGGAGTTACAGCTCTTATATGCAGAAGTTTGAGACAGGCCAGAATGACGGTTGGGGCACATATCCGGCAATGTCGCATAATTTCTTCCTCTATATGATGTCATACGACGACCCGCGTCTGCCGAAATTTGCACAAAAGGCTGAAGGCGATGCAAGATGCGTATTGAGGAACGACACATTGACCCGCGTAAATCCTGACTATCCGCAGTATCGTGACACCATACTGGTAAACTACCGTGTGCCTTACGTGGCTCGCAGGGATGGCAAGGAGCAGCCTAATGGATGGATTGTGGGTACAGACCCCAACGACCCCAACGGCGGACAATACAGAAGCCCGTTCTCGAATGTCACAACGGGAAATCCGGCCAACGAATGTTTTGTGAACTACGACTTCCTCGGCGTAGATGCAATCATACCAATGCTTTCTGTTGCCGAAATAAACTTTATGAAAGCAGAGGTCGCAGTGAAGTATCCTGGCATACTGAGCGGCACCGCCCAGCAATACTATGAGGCCGGCATAAGGGCCAGCATGGAGCGTTGGGGTATTGGCGAAGACGAAATCACTGCTTACCTTGAGCGCGACGGTGTCAAGTGGGACACTGACGGCAACGGCATGTGGGAATATCGCCACTTCTTCAAGGCCGATATCAACGGCAAGGGTGGCGACGCCAACCACTTGGAGCAGATATGGAAGCAGTGGTACATTGCCGACTTTTATTGTGGCCATGCAGGATGGACGCTTGAGAGAAGGACACGTGCAATGAGCTTCCCGCCCCATTTCTTCAACTCTATTGTGCCTACACAGGGCAGCAATGGTGTCTGTGAGAACATGGCAGAGCGCCTGAATTACCCGTTCAGAGAGGCCACACAGAACACGGACGCTTACGCTCAGGGATGTTCTGACTTACAGAGTGAATCGCCTGTTCCCAACCCGTCACGTAGCGGTGACAATTACTTCACGTTGCTGGCATGGGCCGCTCCGATACCTGAAAAGAACAATCCGGATAATTGGCTCGGTGGCGAAATAGTGTACGATGGCTCTTTCGTTTACCACTGGTACGGCAGTACATTGGAGGAGATACATGTAAACACAGGCACGTCAACACTTGACGAACTGAAAGAGTTGATTGAATTTGAGGTGCTGGCGGTAAAGAGCACATACGACCCTGTGACCGGTATGCCAATGGAATACGACAAAGAAACAGGCACATGGGTACCTGTGTATGGAGACGATGATGACGCCGAATGAATTTAAACACTAACAATATTAAACTGAAAATAAGATGAAACGATTTGTATTATATGGAATGGCTGTATTAGGCTTGCTCTCTTCTTGTGCCGAGGAAAACGGACCGTCACCCGAGGATACCGTATTCGCGTTTGATGTGCCCAAGATTGAGCAGACACAGGAATATCCGGTAGGTGTGTTTTACATAAACGTAGGAAGCAACGGACAGGACGCCGCGCGCTACAGCCGCTTGCAGGAGAAGTTTGACCCGGCCAACGGAAGGCTTGGTTTCGACCTTGACCTTACATTGGGCAACTACGGTGTAGACCAAGACCCGGCCAAGGTTACAGACCTGATGGTGGAGAACATCCAGCAGGAAGTTGACTGGTGTATAGCCGGCGGTGTAGACTTCTGGATACTGCCGGCCATAAAGGCTAAGAAGAACGCAGTTGCGCCTGACTGCCTTGAGGGTGACAACCGCCTGTATGACATCATCCGTGGTACTGTGGGCAGCGACGTTGCAGGTTCTGGCAAGCATGTAGATATGAAGCAGCTGAAGTTCGTCGCAACCATTAATGTGGAAGACCCTCTGTGCCAGGACAAGTGGGAGACATACAACGAGGACGGCACTCTTACCGGTGGAAAGACGGGTAAACTCAGCAACACGGTGCTGCTCAACGAGCATGACGACATCTGCAGCTGGGTGAACGGCCGTGGCTACAAGCGCAGCGAGATGTTTGTTGAATTCATAAAGTCGTGCGACAAGTTCTTCAAGGACGAGCATTACTACCGCGTTGACGGCCGTCCGATGGTGGTGCTGCAGAATGCACACAAGCTCTACACGTCTGACTGCGCCGGCTTCTGGGAGTATTTGCGCTCGGCTGTGCTTGAGGCTACGGGTGAAGAGCCCTTTTTCGTTGGCCAGATGGACCCCTGGACGCCGCCAGCACGCTACCAGTATTTCTTCACAGGTCTGGACGCCGTGGCAGCCAAGAACATGTACAACAACTCTGACTGGACGCGTTATCAATACTATCCGCAGACCATTTACCTGAACTTCGAGTATTGCCTCAAATATTTCAGGGACAATATGGGCGGCATAGACTTCATTCCGACTGGTGCGCCTGCATGGAACAAGTGGATTGACAACCAGGAGACTGACAAGCCGTTGATGCAGCACGACCCTGACACTTGGCGCGAGACGCTGAACATACTGAAGGGCAACGCCGGACAGCGCAAGATTGTCTTCATAGACTCTTTCAACCAGATACAGTACGGTTCGTTCATCGCTCCTACGAAGGAAGACTACGGCAACGGTTACGGTACGCTGTACCTTGACATCATCAAGGATGAGATGGACGTGAACTGATGCGCCTGTCGTGAAACGCCTTTAAACAAAGGTGTTCGCGATTGACGGCAAATCAGACGGTGAAAGGCCGTGTTTTGCACTGCAAAACACGGCCTTTTGCATTGCGTTTTGCGGCATATTGCATTTCGGGTGATATTCAGCCGGATTTCATCTTGCAGCTTCACACCTTGCCGTTGTTAAATAACGTAAATAAAAACAGCCGCGCTTTGCCATGCCGCGGAAAATCATTACCTTTGCACAATATTACACATAAATGCTGGAAAGCGTGAAAATAAGAGAAGTGGTTGACGCCCTTGAACGTTTCGCGCCCCTGCCCCTGCAAGAGAGCTTTGACAATGCCGGCTTGCAGGTAGGACTGACAGAGGCGGAAGTATCAGGGGCTTTATTGTGTCTTGACGTGACGGAGGCCGTGGTTGACGAGGCCGTAGCCCTGGGCTGCAACCTCATAGTGAGCCATCATCCGCTTATATTCCACGCGCTCAGGCATGTCACTTACGAGGACGACGTGCAGCGCGCGGTTGCCAAGGCGTTGAAGAACGACGTGACGGTGGTGTCAATGCACACCAACATGGACAACGCCCCGGGCGGCGTAAACTTCAAAATCGCGGAGAAAATGGGGCTTCAGGGCAGCCGCTTCTTCGCCTGTAAGACGGTTGGCGGCATCGAGTGCGGCAGCGGAGTGATAGGCGATTTGCCCGAAGCGGTGGCCGCCGACGATTTCATCATCATGCTCAAGCGCACGTTCGACGTGGAGTGCGTCGAGTGCAACCAGCTGCTTCGCCGCCCAATCAAGACCGTCGCCGTGTGCGGCGGTGCCGGTTCGTTCCTTCTTGGCGACGCCATGGCAGAAGGGGCTGACGCTTTTGTGACGGGCGAAATGCACTACCACGAGTATTTCGGGCACGAGCAGGAGATACAAATAGCCGTCATAGGCCATTACCAGAGCGAGCAGTACACCAACGAAATATTTAAGGAGATAATCGAGGAGAGGTGCAAGGGCGTGAAGGCTTACCTCACCAAGACCAACACCAACCCCGTCATTTATTTGTAGAAGACGAGTAAACGGGTGACAAGCAGACGAGGAATATTGCTTGTGGCGGTGCAGCTTGTTGAGGCGTTATATATATAATTAAGGTAGAATAATCATTAATAAATGACGTGCAGACTGAAAATAAGACTATTGGGCTTGTTTGCTTGTCTGCTCGTCACTTGTCAACTAAAAAATAAAATATGGCAAAGAAAGACCCAACCGATTTGTCGGTAGAAGAGAGGCTGAAGGCTCTCTACCAGTTGCAGACCACGTTGTCGGCCATCGACGAGGAGCGCGCCCTGCGCGGCGAGCTGCCGCTTGAGGTGCAAGACCTTGAGGACGAAATCGCCGGACTTACCACGCGTGTGGAGAAAATCAAGAACGACATCAAGGAGTTTGAGGACGCCGTCAGGCAGAAGAAGGCCGAAATAGGCGAGGCGCAGGCCAGTGTGGAACGTTACAAGGCTCAGCTCAACGACGTGAAGAACAACCGCGAGTATGACACTCTGAGCAAGGAGATAGAGTTCCAGACGCTCGAAATAGAGCTGTGCAACAAGAAAATACGCGAGGCCAACGCTAAGGTGGAGGAGAAGAACGCCGACCTCAAGGCTACCGAAGAGCTGATAACTGACCGCCGCCAGGCCCTTGTGGAGAAGAAGAACGAGCTTGAAGAAATACTGGACGAGACCCGTGCCGAGGAAGAAAGGCTGAAGGAGAAAGCCAAGGAGCTGGAAGTTAAGATTGAGCCCCGCCTGCTGGCAAGCTTCAAGCGCATACGCAAGAACGCGCGCAACGGCCTCGGCATAGTCTACGTACAGCGCGACGCGTGCGGCGGATGCTTCAACAAAATACCCCCACAGCGCCAGCTCGACATCAAGATGCACAAGAAAATCATCGTCTGCGAGTATTGCGGACGCATACTTATCGACCCCGAACTGGCCGGCGTAAAGGCCGACAAACCCGTAGAGGAGAAGCCCAAGCGCAAGCGCGCGATACGCAAGCGCGTGGTGAAGAAGGACGAGGAGAACGACGACTTCGTACCCGAGGAGAAACTGTCATAACCATTAAATATCAACATTAACCATGAAACAATCAAACAGACAAAGCGGTAGCATCGTTGCCATAATAGCGATGATGTTCCTGTACGCGATGATTTCGTTCGTAACCAACTTGGCGGCGCCGATTGGTGTCATCTGGAAGAACCAGCCGGAGCTGATGGGCAGCAACATGCTCGGCATGATGGGTAACATGATGAACTTCCTGGCTTACCTCTTCATGGGCATTCCGGCCGGCAAGCTGCTTATCAAGATTGGTTACAAGAAGACGGCCCTCGTGGCGATAGCAGTGGGCTTCATAGGTGTGTTCGTGCAGTATCTGTCGGGCTTCCCGGCAGGCTTGACGGGCTTTTGGGTGTATCTGCTCGGAGCGTTCATCAGCGGTTTCTCCGTATGTATGCTCAACACGGTGGTTAACCCGATGCTCAACCTGCTTGGCGGCGGCGGCAACCGCGGCAACCAGCTCAACCTTATCGGCGGTACGCTCAACTCGCTTTCAGGCACGCTTACGCCCATGTTGGTTGGTGCGCTCGTAGGAACGGTTACCAAGGAGACGGCCATCAGCGACATCAACCTTGTGCTCTTCATTGCCATGGCGGTGTTCGCCGTAGCGTTCATCGTGCTCTCTTTCATACCCATTGCCGACCCTGAGATGGGCAAGGCTACGCGCGACACCGTGTTCGAGCATAGCCCTTGGGCTTTCCGCCACTGCGCATTGGGCGTTATCGGCATATTCGTTTACGTGGGAATAGAGATTGGCATACCCGGCACGCTCAACTTCTACATATCAGACACTACCGACAAGGGCGCGGGCCTGCTGGCCAACGCAGCCACCATCGGCGGTTTCGTTGCCGGTACGTACTGGCTGCTCATGCTCGTAGGCCGCTTCGTTGCAGGCTTCATAGCCGACAAGGTGTCAAGCCGTGCGATGATGATTACGGTGTCGTCAGTAGCGATACTGCTTATACTTGGTGCCATGTTCTCGTCTAAGGACACCACAACGTCGATGCCGGTGTTCACGGGCTCGTCGTTCGAGATGGTTACGGTGCCCGTCAGCGCGCTGCTGCTGGTGCTCTGCGGACTGTGCACGTCGGTGATGTGGGCCAGCATATTCAACCTCGCCACCGAGGGACTTGGCAAGTACACGGCCGCCGCGTCGGGTATATTCATGATGATGGTGGTAGGCGGAGGCGTGCTGCCGCTCGTGCAGAACTTCATCGCCGACAAAGCCGGCTACATGATTTCATACGTTGTTCCGCTCATAGCCTTGGCTTACCTTTTCTTCTACGCCGTATGGGGCAGCAAGAACGTGAACAAGGACATACCGGTAGACTGACACCGGGCGGTGGAGCGCGGTGCTACAGCTGAAAACCATCCGTTTTGCAAAATGCGGCCTTTTGCGTTGCGAAAGGCCGCATTTTGCAGGTCGAAAGGCCGTCTTTCATGATGCGAAAGACGGCCTTTCATATTTTAAGTATTTGCCTCCGTATTGTTATAATGTGGTTAAAATAATTTGTTTTTCTTTAAAATTTACCCCCACCATTCGGTAAGAATGCGTATATTTGTAGGCAAATACGTGTTGGTTATCTTTAAAAACGGTTTATTATGAGCAAATATCTTTCGCCCCTGATGCTGCTTGCCGGCATGTTGATGGTAAGTTGCAGTCTGGACAATGACGGCGAGCCGAAGGACGTCGTGAAGGAAATCATGATGTTAGTGTCGCACGAGACCGGCATAACTTACGATTTGTTTGACACCAACGCGGAGTACCCCATAGAGTGTATGCTTGTGAAGGAAGAGGGCGGAGACGGGCGATGGCAGCCCCTGACGTTTGGAGCGATAGGAGGATTTACTTATGAGAAAGGACACAGTTACGAGCTGCGGGTAAGGAAGACAATACTCGCCAATCCGCCTGCCGACGGCTCCAATTGCAGGTATAAGCTCATAAAAATACTTGACGACAGGGTGGTGACGGAGCCGGAAACGCCGGAAGAGCCTGTGATAGCGAGCGAGGCCGACATTGAGTATTACGACCAATGCCCGTTTGACAAGTACGCCATAGAGCCTGAAATAAAGGTAAACAAGGACGGCGACGTGCTCATTTATGGCGGCACTACGGCGTATTTGCCGTATGAAAGCAAGCGTATTTACTTGGAAAATGTGTTGCCGAAGGACGACCCTGACTGGGTTTTGTTCAACAAAGTGCCGTATCAGGCGTATTACGCCTACGTCATTTCGCCGCTTACCGACAAAATAAGGCTTGTAAGGACAGAGGGCGACGGCCCGATGCTGAAGGATGTCATTCCGGCGGATGAATACAGGCAGGTGCTTGACATTGTTTCTGACGGCACGAAGCTGGAATATGCGCTTATCCTTGCAAACATATATAAGTACGGTCTTCAGAAGCTGACGTTCACCGTAAGCATGGGCAGTGACTTTTGAGTGAAAAACACTTAAAAGTTTTGCCGTTACACTTTAAAGCGTTATCTTTGCGGACGTACTCAAAAGGTGGTGCCACAGACGATGCTGAAAGCGGTCTGCGGCTGAGAAGATACACATTGCACCAGTACGGGTAATGCCGACGCTGGGATTTTGGTAACGTTCATTCTTTCTTGCGCATAAATCTTGTTTTCATGCGTCCCGTCTTTTCCAGTACAAATAGTTTACGGTTATAAGGTCTTACGGTTGTAAGGTTTTACGGTTTTCAATGACCTGAAACACAGCACAACCGCATAACCTCAGTACCGCATAACCGTATAACCACAGAACCGTACAACCGCAAAACTGATGAAAAGATACGTAACGGCATTGACAATAGCAGGCTCCGACCCATCCGGCGGAGCAGGAATACAGGCAGACTTGAAGACGTTTTCTGCCCTTGGCGTGTATGGTGCTACGGCCATTACAGCCGTAACCGTGCAGAATACGCAGAGCGTTAAGTATGTGCACAAGCTGCCGCCGCAGGTGGTTTACGACCAAATCGTGGCCGTTATGGAAGACGTTACGGTGGATGCGGTGAAAATCGGCATGGTTAACGATGCCGAGACGCTCGACGCCATAGTGCGCGCGCTGACGGCGTATAGGTCGAAGTTCCTGGTGGTTGACCCCGTAATGGTGTCTACGAGCGGATGCGCCTTGATGCAGCCCGATGCCTTGGCTATAATGAAGGAGCGGCTGCTGCCCATGGCTGACTTGGTTACGCCCAACCTTCCCGAGGCTTGGACTTTGGCCGGTACGGACACGTCGGTGGACGATGCGGCGCAAGCCATATTGCGGCTTGGCGTTAAGGCGTTGCTCATAAAGGGCGGCCATGCAGAGGGAAATACGAAGACCGATTACCTATATATATATAAAGGTGAAGGCGTGAAGCGTGTGGAGTTCACGGCGGAGGCCATAGATACGCCGAACACTCATGGTACGGGATGCACCCTTTCGTCGGCCATTGCGGCCTTGTTGGCCTGCGGCAACGGCCTTGAAGATGCCGTGCGGCAGGCCAAGGAGTATCTTACGGAGGCGTTGAAGGCCGGTGCCGGTGTGCATGTAGGCCGCGGCCACGGGCCTGTGTGCCACTTTTATGCAGATAGGGTTATGAGGTTGTGCGGTTATAAGGTTGTACGGTATGACCTTAAAACCTTAAAACCCAAAGACCTTGAAACCGCCTCACGCCTGCAATTCATCACCCATTTTACTGACAAGTATTCATATTACGACTCGGCGATGATGGCTCTTGAGGGCGGTTGCCAGTGGATTCAGCTGCGCATGAAGGATGCTTGCGAGGATGAGATAGAGCGCGTAGCGCGGCTCATTTTGCCGGAATGCAGGCGCATGGGGGCGGTGTTTGTCATCGACGACCATGTAGAGCTGGCCCTCCGTGTAGGTGCTGACGGCGTGCATCTTGGCAAGAACGACATGCCCGTTGACGAGGCGCGCCGCCTTGCAGGCGACGGTTTCATCATCGGCGGCACGGCGAATACGTTTGAAGACGTGCAGAGGCTTGCCACGCAGGGTGCCGATTACATAGGTTGCGGCCCGTTCCGTTTCACCATGACGAAGAAAAACCTTGCCCCAATGCTTGGCCTTGAGGGCTATAAGCGCATCCTTTCGCAAATGAAGGAATGCGGAATAGGGCTTCCTCTCGTAGCCATCGGCGGTATAACCAGTGACGACATACCGCAGCTTATGGCCGCAGGAGTGTCTGGGATAGCCCTTAGCGGCAGCGTGTTGCGTGCTGAACAGCCTGTGGAAGAAATGAGAAAAGTAGTTGAAAAATTAAGAATTATGAGTTAAGTATTAAGAAAAATGCCGTTGCATATTTTCTTAACTCTTAATTCTTAACTCTTAACTAAAACAATAGTTTATGGAGAATAACATAAAAATCACTTATCCGGGGTCTGAGAAAGTCTATCTGAAAGGTACTCTTTTCCCTGACATTAAGGTAGGAATGCGTGTCGTTCATCAATTGCCGACGGTGACCGTTGAGAACGGAAAGAGGGTGGAACACCCCAATCCACCGGTTTATATCTACGACACTTCAGGGCCTTACAGCGACCCGAACGTGGCGATTGACGTAAAGAAAGGGCTTCCGCGATTGCGCGAGCCGTGGATTATGAAGCGTGGCGGAGTTGAGCGTTTACCTGAGATTTCGTCAGAATACGGACGTATGCGGCGTGACGACCGTTCGCTCGACCACCTGCGTTTCGAGCATATCACGTTGCCGCTTAGGGCGAAGCAGGGCTGCCAGGTAAGTCAGATGTACTATGCAAAGCAGGGCATTGTTACGCCCGAGATGGAGTATGTGGCTATCCGCGAGAACATGAACTGTGCCGAATTGGGCATCGAAACGCACATAACTCCCGAGTTTGTGCGCGACGAAGTGGCCGCAGGACGCGCCGTAATACCCGCCAACATCAACCATCCCGAGGCCGAACCGATGATTATCGGGCGCAATTTCCTTGTTAAAATAAACACCAATATAGGCAATTCGGCCACTACCTCGGGTATTGACGAGGAGGTGGAGAAGGCCGTTTGGAGCTGCAAGTGGGGCGGCGATACGCTAATGGACTTGTCAACTGGCGACAACATACACGAAACCCGCGAGTGGATTATACGCAACTGCCCCGTTCCCGTGGGCACAGTGCCGATGTATCAGGCCATGGAGAAGGTCAAGGGAAAGGCCGAAGACCTTACCTGGGAGCTGTTCCGTGACACGCTGATTGAGCAGTGCGAGCAGGGCGTTGACTACTTCACAATCCATTGCGGCATACGTCTTCAGAACATACACCTGGCCGACAACCGCATGACCGGCATGGTAAGCCGCGGCGGAAGCATTATATCGAAGTGGTGCCAGATGCACCAGAAGGAGAGTTTTCTTTACGAACACTTTGACGACATCTGCGACATTTGCGCGCAGTATGACGTCGCCCTGTCGCTTGGCGACGGCCTCCGTCCGGGCAGCATATACGATGCTAACGACCGTGCGCAGTTCGCCGAGCTTGACACCATGGGCGAACTTGTGGAGCGTGCATGGGCAAAGAATGTGCAGGCGTTCATTGAAGGGCCGGGACATGTGCCCATGCACAAAATCCCCGAGAACATGCAGAGGCAAATCGAGAAGTGCCATAACGCGCCGTTCTACACCCTCGGGCCGCTCGTTACCGACATTGCGCCGGGCTACGACCACATCACCAGTGCCATAGGAGCTGCCCAAATAGGCTGGCTCGGCACGGCGATGCTGTGTTATGTCACGCCGAAAGAGCACCTTGCATTGCCAGACCGTGACGATGTTCGCGTGGGAGTTGTCACCTACAAGTTGGCCGCCCATGCTGCCGACCTTGCCAAGCAGCATCCCGGGGCTATGGTGCGCGACAACGCGTTGAGCAAGGCTCGTTATGAGTTCCGTTGGAAAGACCAGTTCAACTTGAGCCTTGATCCTGAGCGTGCGCTTGAATATTACAAGACGGCCAACCACGTGGGAGGCAAGTATTGTACGATGTGCGGTCCTAACTTCTGCGCGATGCGCATCAGCCAGACCATCAAGGACAGCGAATGCGACGTTGAGTAGTCGGCTCATTCGGCACCTTTATTTCTTGGAAATATGAAAATTACCGATTAAATAACAAATAAAAATGATTGAAAAGAAAGTTTCACAGGGTATCATCAGTACCTATTTTGAGAAGTTGGAAAGAAACCTCGACCTCGACGTCGCCATCGTTGGCGGCGGTCCGTCGGGCATTGTTGCGGCCTATTACCTGGCTAAGGCCGGGTTGAAGGTGGCCCAGTTCGACCGTAAACTGTCACCCGGCGGCGGCATGTGGGGCGGCGCAATGATGTTCAACCAGATTGTTGTTCAGGAAGAAGCAATCGATATTGTAAAAGATTTCGACATCAACTATAAGCCTTACGGCGACGGACTTTACGTCATGGACTCCGTTGAGAGCACATCGGCACTGCTCTATAAGGCTGTGCATGAGGGCGCGACAATCTTCAACTGCTACTCTGTTGAGGACGTTGTGTTCAAAAACAACGTTGTGAGCGGCGTTGTAGTAAACTGGACTCCTGTGCTCCGCGAGGGTCTGCACGTTGACCCGCTGAACATAATGGCTAAGTGCGTAATCGACGGAACGGGTCATGACAGCGAGATGTGCAAGACCGTTGCGCGCAAGAACGGCATCCGCCTGGCTACCGATACGGGCGATGTTATCGGCGAACGTTCGCTCGACGTGGTTGCAGGCGAGGAAGAAGTGGTAAACGGAACGAAAGAAATCTACCCCGGACTTTACGTCTGCGGCATGGCAGCTTCTGCCGTCAGCGGCACACCACGCATGGGACCCATCTTCGGCGGAATGCTCATGTCGGGCAAGAAGGTGGCACAGCTGATTATTGAAAGACTGAAATAATATTTTTTGAGGAGTTAAGGAGTTACGTAGTTAAGGGGGTAAGACTATAGTCTTGCTTCCTATTGCATAACTTTTTAACTCCTTGTTTTTAATACATATGTCTTAACTCCTTAACTACGTAACTCCTTAATTCCTAATAAAAAGTGCTTTGGCTTGTAATAACTTCCCCTACATTCTTTCCCGGCGAAACCGCATTCATCCACCGTTTGTTCGCCTGTGGCGTTGACATTGTGCACTTGCGCAAACCCGGCGCGACGGCAGACGACTGCGCGAGGTTGCTTGACGATTTGACAAGCGACGACCGCCGGCGCATCGTAATACACGACTTTTTCGAGCTTGCACAGCCTTACGGCCTGCGCGGAATACACCTCAACGCGCGGCGCAGCACCGTGCCTGACGGCTGGCAGGGGCACGTAAGCCGTTCGTGCCACTCTTTGGAGGAAGTAAAACGATATAAAGACGCTTGCGATTACGTCTTTCTTAGTCCGATTTTCGACAGCGTTTCAAAGCAAGGTTACGCTTCCGCCTTCACCGATGAGACTCTCCGTGAGGCATCAAAAGACGGCATAATAGACCATAAGGTTGTCGCTCTTGGCGGCGTAACTCCCGACAAAATCGATTACTTACAACAATTAAACTTCGGCGGAGCGGCCATGCTCGGCTGTGTGAACAGCCTCGCCGCATTGCCTGAAAGCAGGCAAATCGAGGCGTTGAAGGTAGTGAGGCAGAGCGTAAAAGGTTGATGCCGCTCCTTGTCTTTAATACTTTACTTTGTCTTTATATTTCACGAAAAGCGATGTAATTTCATCGACAGCAGTGTACGGAGTTAGCCGTGGAAACGAATCTTTGGGTATAGTCAGGCGTGCTTTTGTTTCATTGGAGACAATTATATCATAAGAACCCATTATACTGCTAATACTGAATTCAACGGAAATAGAATCCTTGTTGTCGTTATCTGATAGGGTCGAGGTGTATTGCCTTATTTTGTTTTTGGCGTCTTTAGGTGATGAAATAGTGTTTTCGTAACCGCTTGCAAGTTCCACTTTCCATCCGTTTTCGGGCAAGGTGCATTCAAAATGATAATTCTTGAAGCCGCTTGCGCGCTTGAACCTGTCGGTTATCAACATCTTGGCTTGCCGCGCGTTGCGCCGGTATTTCGCGGTGTCTGTCATTATTATGGTGCAGCTTTCGCCGTGTTCTTTTTCATTGGTTGCCGTGAAAACCAGTGCTCCTGCGTTTTCTTCCTCTGTCAATGAGAAGAGCGCATTGTCGTAAAAATCAGGTTCAAGAATACTGTTTGAGGTCGTTGTGAACTGGCGTTCCACAATCCAGTAGGTTTTTCTTATATTGAAATTAGGATACCATGGGGATAGAAGGCCTTTTCCCTCGCACACTGTGTAATGCTCGCTTGTAGCGTAATATGCCGTCCAAGAAGATACGACGAGGGATATTATTGGTAAACAAAGTATGGCAAAAACCAAGAATATGCGCAGGTACAGTTTTACCGCCCGGGTTTTCTTCGTGCGTATTCCGACAAAGAATGCCACAATGCCCGTCAGCCATGCCAGCAACACGGAGTTACTCGTGATATTCCATCGAAAATAGAAGTCAGTGTTCCATTCGATTATTATGCCTGCGACTGCCAACGCTAAGACGGCCAGATGTACCCTTGTCAGCCACAGGCATACGTCAGCGCGCAGCGGAATGTCCGGCCTACGCTTCAGGCGCACGCCGCAGAATACACTTGCCGCTATGAGCAATGACATTATACGAAAATCCATACCATCCTCCTTTCGCAATGTATTTCACTTGCAAATATAGTGATTTTGGATTGTATGTATTATGCAAATATAGTGTAAAAACAAAAATTGTAAAGAAACAAGTTGGATAAATGATACAAAATTTTGAGATTATCGGGCTTTTTAGGTTAAAAGATTTTGAGATATTTGGATGTTTAATTGAAAACATTTTGAGATTAGTCGTAATATTCCAATTTTTGCATTGTTAGACAAATGATAATCAGGTGTTTATGGAAAGGGCAAAGGTTATATTCAAGCGTAAGCTGTAAGACATAATAATACCAAGTGAAGAATGTAAGTTTTATCTTTATCCACTTGATTATGAGGAGTTTCGTTAGGCTTTAGGTGATACGGCAACTATTCCGTTGATGCGGTCAGTATTTGAACGGAAAACACCTGTTGTCGATGTCGTTAACAGGAAACTTTTGCGTGATTTCCGTCTGTATATGCTTGTCGGGGGAATGCCGCAGGCGGTCAGCGCTTATCTTGAGACAAACAATTTGGCTGAAGTAGACATTGTAAAGCGTGACATTATAACATTGTATGAAGATGATTTCCGAAAAATTGATGGCAGTGGCAGGATGTCGATATTTTACGATGCCGTGCCGTCAGAGCTTAATAAAAATGCCTCAAGATACCAAGTGTCAAGCATGATAGGTGATGGTGTCAGCAAAGCTACTGTCGAACAACTGACCGTCGAGATGAAAGATACGATGACGGTGAACGTCGCTTACTATGCCAATGACCCAGGAGTGGGCGTGTCTTTAAACCGGGACATAAACCGCTACAAGATATATGCGGCCGACACCGGGCTTTTTGTTTCTCTTGCATTTAAGGATAAGGATTTCACTGAAAATGTGATATATCAGAAACTTCTTAGTGACAAGCTTGATGCAAACCTTGGGTTTGTATATGAATACGTAATCGCGCAGACGCTTGTGGCCAATGGCAAGTCGTTGTTTTATTATACATTCCCTACGGAAAAAGGCAATCATCTTTATGAAATAGATTTCCTTTTGCCGCAGGGTAACAAGGTTTGTCCTATCGAGGTGAAGTCGTCTTCGTATAAGCGGCACGCTTCATTGAATGCTTTTTGCAGCAAGTATTCAAGTAGGGTAGGCAGCCGTTATGTGCTTTATACCAAAGACTTGCATAAGGATGGCAATGTGTTGTATCTGCAGGTTTATATGGCGCAGTCCTTGTAGGAATTAATGTTTGTCTTGCTTTTTAGTTTAAATATCCCGGATGCGGCTTGTATGTAAGGCGTTGGATGGTTTTTCAGCCATGTCATTGTTCCCAGTCTATATCCTCTTTTATTGTTCCTGCGTTCTTTCCGTTGCCGCCGACGATGCAGTTTGGCTTGTCGAAGCTCCGTGTTATCGTAGAGTTTGCCGAAACGATGCAGTTGTCCGCTATCGTAGTGCCTTTCAGAACAGTGTTACGGCAGCCTATCCATACATGGTTGCCTATTGTGATTGGCTTGGGCGCATTAATCTTTTTGCCTTGCAGGTCGAGCACATTGTGGAAGTCGGTGTCCATCATGAGGATATCCCATGACAGCAGGCAGTCCCTGCCGAAGGTTATTGCTTTGTGGCAGATGATGTCAGAGCCGCCCGTGATTGTGAAGTTGTCGCCAAGCGTCAAGGTGGCGTTCTCGCCTATGCTTATCTTGCTTCCGCGGCCTATGCACGCGTTCCCGTTTATCACCAGCGTGCCGGCCACTTCCCACATTGTCCTTTCAAACAGCATGTCCTGCGTGCCAAGGCCGTGAGGTCCCAGTTTCATCATGCCGGTCTTGACGGGAGCGTTGATTACGATGCGCCCCTTCATCTTGTACAGTTCCGAGCGTTTGTATATGAATACGGGCAGGCGCAGGGCCGTTTTCCATGGAAAGTAGTGCAGGTTGAAGTAAACGGTTTTCCACAAGTTTACTTTCCTGAACAGTTTTAGGATAGATTTTGCGAGCATCGGTTACCGGTTGTTTTTTGTCCGCATATACCCCGGTGCCGGACTTGTTGCTTTGGTATCCACTGTTGTTCAGCCACATATGAAAAAGCGGGGGTATCTCTGCTTCTGCCTGTTTCGCGGTTCGCGGCCTTCCACAGCCTTGGTTGTAAACAGACAGAGTGATACCCACGCCGTTGGCATATATACAATCCGTACAGGTGTGCATTAAGGCACAGACTGCCTTATGCACACCGACGGGAATGGCATATACCTACCCGTGGCATCCACCTCTGCGATGTTTTCGACAACTAATTCGGTTTGTGGAAGTTTCGAACCGCCAAAAACAAAGCGTCAGCAAACGCCTTTTCTGATATGTAGTGCTCCCTCCCTCGTTGTCGCCTCCCGTTTGGGACACGGCGTGGGTGAAGCTTCTGCAAAGTTAATGAAATTTTGCGGAATATGAAACGGCCGTCGTTTTTTATTTGGCTTGTGGCGGAAATGGAGGCATATTCCGCTTGTTATGGAAAGGTTTTCACGTTTCCATTATCATTCCCCGTTGTCAATCTTTCTGATAACCCGGCACGGATTGCCCACGGCCACGCAGTTGTCGGGCACTGAGCGGGTCACCACGCTGCCTGCGCCGATTACGCTGCCCGCGCCGATTGTCACTCCGGGCAGCACTATTACGCCGCCGCCGAGCCATGCGCCGTCGCATATTTTCACGGGCTTTGCGTATGTAAGGCAAAACTCGCAGCCGTCAGAGCCGTCGTCGGGCAGCATCCGTTCGGCGTATCGGGTGGAGTGTGTGGCGGTGTAAATCTGCACGTTTGAGGCTATGAGCACGTCATTGCCTATTTCGATGATGTTGTTGTCAACGAAGGTGCAGTTCATATTGATTATTACGAGGTCGCCTATGAGTATGTGGCGGCCGTACTCGCAGTGAAAGTCAACGTCTATATGCACGCGCCGCCCCACGCGGCCGAACAGCCGTTGCATGATGTTGCGCTTCCTGTCGATGTCCGTATAGGCGGTGTCGTTAAGCTCTCGCGTCAGGCGTTTGGCCTTCTCCGCAATCGCGGCTATTTCCGGGTCGCCGCCGAAAAAAGGCTCTCCGGCGAGGCATTTTTCAAGTTCTGTCTTCATGGTTAATTGAGAATTGAGAGTTGAGAATGGATAATTATGATTACCTGCAAGGCTTTCAGGAATGCAAATATAGCGAATAACGGGGCAAATTGGCTTCGTGGAGTGTTGATTTATGTTAAATTTTCGGGGGGGGGGTAAACGGCGGAATGTCGCTTTTCGAGTTGCGTATTACGCATGATTTTCATACCTTTGCGCTGCTGAAAACAGGGCGTTCTGGCGGTATGGTGATACTGCCGTGTAACCCGTTGATAATCAATGGCTTTGCAAAAGGCCGTCTTTCGGGCTGCAAAAGATGGTCTTTTAGCGTGCAATTGACGGCCTTTTGGAAGGCAAAAGGCCGTCAATGAGAAACCCATCGGCAAACAAGCTGACACCCATCAACAAGCCACCTGACACCACCCCAATCCTCCCAAAGGGAGGGAGCTTGGTATGCTTTGTCGCAGAGGTGTGGTATTAGGCGCATTCGGCTTATCTGGCATATGTTTCGGCAGATTTGTAATCCGCCGAAATTTACTATAAGGATTTGTAATCCGCTCAAACCGCACATCTATAAGATGATGTATGCTGGTGAGCGGATTGCAAATCCGCACTTAGAAACCGCCGGATTGCAAATCTGGCAGAACAAGTGGGCGTTGTTGCAGAGGCGGTGGATAGGGCGTATTCGGCTCATTAGGCAAATTGGACTTATAGGCCAAATTAGCATAATAAGCAGATAAGCCCGATGCGCTGGGGCAATATGTGAGGCGCATTAAGCTCCCTCCCTTCGGGAGGATTGGGGTGGTCTCAGGTGATTTACTGATGGCTGCCATCAAAAAAACGGCCCAGCCGTGTAACATTTTCACGACAAACTACGTCTATTGGATATAAAACATCACGACAAATGACATATATGAACACATTTACCAGACTTTCCGCGCTGTGTTGTTGCGCGCTTTTGGCGCACCCGTTGGCGGCGCAAACGGTGACGGGACGCGTCGTTGACGGCGGCGGACAACCCCTGCCTTACACCAACGTGGTGGCCCTCTCGCTGCCCGACTCGGCCTTCGTCTCCGGCGTTATGACCGCCGACGACGGCACTTTCACCCTCGACACCAAGGGCGAAGGCCGCCTGCTGCGCTTCTCTTCGCTCGGTTACAAGACGGTTTACGCCGACCGCCGCGACGACATGGGTACCGTCCGCCTTGAAGCCGTGACGCAGGTGCTGGGCGAAGTGGTGGTGAAGAGCGATATGCCCAAGACGCGCCTGAAGGGCGAGGGCATGATAACGGGCGTGAGCGGAACAATACTTGAGCACGCCGGAACCATAGAGCGCCTGCTCGACCGCATACCGAACGTGTCGGCCAGGAACGGCAAAATAGAGGTGTTCGGGCGCGGTACGCCCGAGATGTACATCAACGGACGCAAGGTGAGGGACAACTCCGAGCTTGACCGATTGAGCGCGGGCAATATAAAGGATGTGGAGGTTATAACCAACCCCGGCGCGCGTTACGACGCCAGCGTGACGTCGGTCATACGCATAACTACGAAAAAGGCCGTGGGCGACGGCTTCAGCCTTGACAACCGTTTGTTCGGAGAGCTTAACGATTACGGCTACCTTGTAGGCGAGGACAACCTCAATATGAACTACCGCACGGGCGGACTTGACGTCGGCGCGACGCTCCGCGCTTCGAAATGGGCCAGCCCCGACCCCAAGACCATCGAGCAAATCACGCACTTAGAGGACACTTGGCGGCAGCGCAGCGAAATCGACCAGGTGTACAAGAACGAAAACCTGTACGCGCGGCTGGCCGTAAGCTACATGTTCAACCAAAACCATTCTGTCGGCATAAGCGCCAGCTACAGCCGTCAGCCGTGGAACAAGCCGGGCGGCTACATGGAGTCAACGTTCACGCAGAATGGCACTCTTACCGAGCAGCTGCGCAGCGACTACACGGCCTCCACGCAGGCTACCACGCTTCAGGGCAACGCCTATTATACGGGAAAAATAGGCCAATGGAGCGTCGATTTCAACACCGACTGGATGTACACTAAGTCAGATGCTACGATGAACACCGTCGAGGGCTACACCGAGACGGGGCAATCCACGGAGCATAACGACGTGACGACGAACACCGTTCCGCGCAGCAACCTCATCGCTTCCAAGCTCGTTGTGACCGCTCCGCTTTTTGGCGGCAGCCTCTCTTTCGGCGGCGAATACTCTTACTCTACGCGTAAGACGGTGTACACCGTGCTGCCCAAGGGCATCATCGACGACGACCGCAGCCGCACGGAGGATGGCCTTGCCACGGTGTTCGTTGAGTACGCGCGGCAGTTCGGCCCGTTGAGTGCGCAGCTCGGACTGCGTTACGAGGACGTGGACTTCGACTATTACGAGGACGGCAAGCGCATAGCGGAGCAGAGCAAGACGTATGGCGACTTGTTTCCGTCGGTAGCCCTATCGGCGATGTTCGGCAAAGTCGGCCTGCAACTCGGCTATTCCGCCGACATACGCCGCCCCTCTTACAACCAGCTCCGCAGCAACATAAACTACGACAACCGCTATACCTACGAGGGTGGAAACCCCTTCCTCGTGCCTACAAAGTCGCACAACGTCAACTTCGCGGCCTCGTACAAGTGGCTGATGTTCAGCGTGGGCTACTCCCATATCATTGACCCCATACTGCAACACAGCGAGACTTACAACGACGACCCGGCCGTCGCGCTCTTCCGTCAGGTTAACGGTGAGGCTTGCGATAACGTGTATGCCTCGCTCAACCTACGCCCCAAGTTCGGCATCTGGCATCCTTCGCTGATGCTCGGAGTGCAGAAGCAGTGGTTCAAGATGGACGTCCACGGGCACAATCCGCTTGACAATCCGATGGCGACGTTCCGCTTCGACAACACCGTTGAGACCAAGTTGTGCGAGATTTCGCTCAACATGCGCTGCAATACGACCGGCGCAGAGGAGAACAACTACATGCGCAAGCCGTCGTTCCGCGCCGACTTGTCGCTCTACAAGTCGTTCTTGAAGGACAAACTGTCGCTCTCGCTCTACGTCTCAGACCTGTTCAAGACCGACAAGACCAGCGTTGTGACGTACTACGGAACGATGCGCGAGTCAATCTATGAGCCTAAGGCGATGCGCGACATCAACCTTACCGTGCGCTATAAGTTCAACACTTCGCGCAGCAAATATAAGGGGACGGGCGCCGGAGCAGGGCAGAAGAGCAGGCTGTAAGCTAATTAAGAGTTAAGAGCTTTTGAATTAAGAATTAAGGGTTAAGAATTAAGAAAATATGCTTCGTTGGTAATTTTCTTAATTCTTAACCCTTAATTCTTAATTACTTTTCGTATTTTTGCGTTATGAAAAACAACGGAAAAGACATTGACAGGCAAAGTCTTGAACAGGCGAAAGCCCTGTTTGAGAGCGGCGAAATAGACCTTATAGAGGTAGGAACGGTCAGTGGTTTATGCGACATTCACCGCCGGTTGTTCGGTGGTTTGTATGACTTTGCAGGCAAAATCCGTAAATTAAACATCTCCAAAGGCGGCTTCCGCTTCGCCAACTGCCTGTATCTTGACGCAATTCTGCCCATTATCGAGAAGATGCCTGAAGGCACTTTCGAGGAAATTATAGCCAAATATGTTGAGATGAATATCGCCCATCCGTTTATGGAAGGCAACGGACGGGCTACCCGTATATGGCTTGACATGATGCTGAAACGCAGTCTCTGCCGAGTGGTTGACTGGCAGAAGGTGGACAAGGACAAGTATCTTCAGGCCATGGAACGCAGCCCGATAAACGACCTTGAGCTGCGTATGCTGCTTCAACCGGCGTTGACCGACCGGACTGACGACCGCGAAATAATCTTCAAAGGCATAGAACAGTCATATTATTACGAGGGATATTCAAGTGAAAATTAAGAGTTAAGAATTAAGATTTAAGAAAATATGACCTGTTGGCAATGCGCTTTGCTCCTTGTTTTTAACCGTTTATTTTCAAAGCAAATCATAATTCTCAATTATAAATTCTCAACTTTCAATTAATGAAAATACTGTCAAAACTCGGTAACGAGGCGTTGATGCAGCGCGAGAAAACGGCCTTTGTGTGCTCCCGTAAGACGCCCGACGGACTGGAATACCTTGTGGGCAAGTGGATGCTCGGCCTCTCGCCGGAGCGCGACTGCGTGATGTGCGGCAACCAGTCGCCCATGGAGCGCGCCGTGTTTACCACCCTTTTGCAGCGCAACATACCGACAATTCTCTGCCTGGCGGAGGCCATGCCGAGCCGCTGGAGCGACGATGTGCGTACCGCCTTGAGCGAAAGCAGGCTGCTCATAGTGACCCATTGCGACGGGAGCGTGCATAATGTGACGGCCCGTTCGGCGTTCGACAGGAACGTGCTGATGCTCTCTTTGGCGCAGAAAACGGTCGTAGGCTATTGCACTAAGGGCGGAAAGCTGGAGCGTGCGCTGGCCGGTTTCGACAACGTTGAGTATCTAGAGAACGGTCAGCCGTGGCTGAAAATGCCGGGAGAGGCGAAGGAAGAGCCTGCACGGGACGAGCCTAAGCAAAGCCGTTTGAGCCAATGGAGCAGGGCGTTGAGGCTGAAGCGCGGCACTGTCTACCTTGATTTTATCGAGAGCGGGGCGGAAGCGTACCTTAAAATTACGCACAGCGTGCAGGTCGCAGGCGGCGGATATGAGCGCGAGAAGCTGTTTTTCGACCGTAAGGAGCTGGCCGAATTGCTTGCGGTAATAAGCCTTTTGGACGGCAAACTGCGCTCGGGCGAGGCTGTTCCACCGGGACTTATGGTGCGTTCGCTTAGCGGAGACGTCACGTTCGGCGTTTCAACGGAAGGCGGCGCGCCGCTTCTTGCCATGACGCAGAGGAAGGAATACGGCGAAGGAAAGCTGCGCGTGCAGACCGTAAGGCTGCTTGCGGCGGAGCTACCCATGCTCGTAAAGGGCATGGAAGAGGCTCTGGCGGAGTGGAAATAGCCTACTCCAAGCATTAAAACACCCACCCTAACCCTCCCGAAGGGATGGGGATTGATATGCTTTAAGTGCTTTATTTTCTGTTAATTAAAGGTAAAGCACGTTGAATAACGCCATTGTTTGCGGCAATGGCGTTATTTTTGTATTCGTAAAATCAGCACGTGACGGCATATGGAGGGCATCTCCTTGTCTGCTCGTCACTCGTCAACTTGTAACTGAAAACTCGTAACTTGTCAACTAAAAAGAAATATGTCTGCAGGTAAATGGATAGGCGGCATACTCGGCTTCATGTCGGGTGGCGCGTTGGGAGCACTGGCCGGAGTGGCCTTGGGTGCGTTGTTTGATTACGGCCTGAAGGCCGTCAACACGGGTGAAGACCGCAAGGCGGACGGTTTTTCGGGCTTTGGCGACGCCTGGGAGGAGGCCCGCAGGCGGCAGTATTACGAGGGGCAGCGCAACAGTTTCCTGTTTTCGCTGCTCGTGCTGGCCTCATACATCATCAGGGCCGACGGCCGCGTGATGCACTCCGAGATGGAGTTTGTGCGCCGTTTCCTGCGCGCTAACTTCGGCGAAGCCGCCGTAGAGCAGGGCAACGCGATACTGTTGCGCCTTTTCGACGAGCAGAAGCGCATGGAGGCAGGCCGTCCCGGGGCGTTTAAGAGCGTAATACGCGAGAGTTGCGCGCAGATTGCCGCCAACATGGATTACTCTCAAAGGCTGCAACTGTTGAACTTCCTCGTGATGCTGGCGCAGGCCGACGGCAGCGTGCCGGGCAGCGAAGTGGATGCGCTGAGGGACGTTTCGCGTTGCATGGGCATGGCCGACGCCGACCTTGACTCGATGCTCAAGCTAAGCGGAGGCACGCTCGACGACGCCTACGCCGTGCTCGGCGTTCCGCCGACGGCCACCGACGACGAGGTGCGCCGCGCCTACCGCAAGCTCGCCTTGCAGCATCATCCCGACCGCGTGGCCGCCCTCGGCGACGACATACGCCGCGCGGCGGAAAAGAAATTTCAGGAAATAAACGAGGCAAAAGAACGTATTTACAAGGCAAGGGGCATGTGACGACAGGATAGTTTGCCATAACCCATTTTTCAAAAGGCGGCAAATTGCGATGCAATTTGCCGCTCATCCGCAATTCAAGTGTATGGAATATAAAGCCAATAAGCATATACATCCTACTGTAATTCAGGTGGAGGGCAATATGTTTCGGCGGATTTGCAATCCGCCGAAATTTACTATAAGGATTTGTAATCCGCTTGAACCGCACATATATAAAATGATGTATGTTGGTGAGCGGATTGCAAATCCGCACTTAGAAACCGTCGGATTGCAAATCCGACGGAACAAGTATGCTTACACCTAAACTGCGGATGAACCCTGAAAGACGGTCTTTCGCCTTGCAAAAGGCCGCAAGTTACACGCCAAAAGGCCACCTTTTACACGCTAAAAGGTGGCCTTTTATAATGTGTTGAGTATCAGTGTGTTATGCGTTAGGTGCTCCATTGATGTGAAAGAGCTGTCCAAACGCATGATTTGGACGGCTCTAACGTATCGTTTGAACGCCTTAAACGCACCGTCAGGACGGCTTTTATAAAATGTATCGGGACGTGTCTGCGTTTTCAGGAAACGCTATAACGGCCTATGCCTCGTTGCTTTTCTTGATTAGATACAGGATTGGTTCGACGGTTGCCATTGCTATGAAGCAGCCTATTGCGCAGTCTTTCGGCATTACGTCGAGGCTGTAAAGGGCGTAGCATATTGCCCCGTAGACGGGCATCAGGATAACGGTTGCAAGTATTCTTGCCTTTGTTTCCTTTTTCATGGCTTATAGTTCGTTGTATTCTGGGATGTCACGCAGGAAGGTGTACGTGTGCTTTTCGTAGTCCATGCGGCAGCAGTAATGCTGCAAGCCGTTGCTTACGATGAGGTAATCTACGTGCAGCAGCATGTTGTACGCCGTGATTTGGTCGAACACGCGCTGCGTAAGCTGCACCGTCGGGGCTTTGTATTCCACAATCATGACGGGCTGCGCCGCTGTATTATATAGCACGCTGTCGCACCGCAGACGCTTGTCGCCCGCGCGAAGCTCCACCTCGTTGGCAAGCAGCGACGGCGGATAGCCCTTCAGTTCGGTGAGGAAGTGGACGAAATGCTGGCGCACCCATTCCTCCGGCGTCAGCGCGACGTAGCGTCGGCGCAGCGTGTCGAGGATGTAAGGCTTGCCCTGTCGCTGTGTTATTTTTATTTCGTATTGTGGTAGGTTTAATCGATACATTTTATTAAATTTGCATTCTGAAAGTGCGTTATGCGTCGGCAAAGATAATGAATAACAGCTGAAAACCTTTGTTTTTGCACGTTTTTTCCGTCCGTGCGCACGTAAACCATTATTTATATGGCCGAAAAGAAGATTGCTACTTACGACAGCATAATGCGCGACCTGCGCGAAGGCAGGTACGCGCCGGTGTACATACTGATGGGCGAGGAGTCTTACTACATTGACAAGATTTCGTCGTTCATCGAGGCCAACGCCCTTGCGCCCGAGGAGCGCGACTTCAACCAGTCGGTTGTTTTCGGCTCCGACGTGCAGGCAAACCAAATCGTTGACATGGTGCGCCGCTACCCGATGATGGCCGAAAGGCAGGTGGTAATCGTGAAAGAGGCGCAGAACATAAAGAACTGGGAACGCCTGGAGCGCTACGTGGAGAAGCCCATGCAGACCACGGTGCTCGTAATCTGCCACAAGAACGGCTCCATCGACGGGCGCAAGAAAATACTGGCCAAGGCCGCGGCGGTGGGAGTTGTCTTTGAAAGCAAGAAGAAAAGGGAGTACGAATTGCCTGCGTTCATCGAGCATTACCTCAAGGCCAACGGGCGGGCGACCATCGACAACAAGGCCGCGCAGATGATAGCCGACCACATCGGCTCCGACCTTAGCCGAATAACCGGCGAGCTTGACAAACTAATCCTTTCGCTCACGGACAACGACCGGCGCATAACGCCGGAGATAGTGGAGGCGCGCATCGGGGTGAGCAAGGACTTCAACGCCTTCGAACTGCGCTCGGCCATCGTCAACCGCGACGTGATGAAGGCAAACCGCATACTATATTACTTCAACGGTAATCCGAAGGCCGGCAACGCATACATGCTTGTGCCGATGCTGTTCTCTTATTTTCAGAACCTCCTCATAGCGTATTACGCGCCGCGGCCTTACACCGAAGACGGCGTGGCACGCTGGCTTGACCTCAGGGGAGGGTGGGCTGCGAGAGACTACCTGACGGGCATGAGAAACTACACCGGTGTGAAGGTGATGCAGATTATATCGAAAATCAGGGAGACAGACGCCAAAAGCAAGGGGCTTGACAACCCAAATACGCCCGTAGGGGAGTTGCTGCGCGAGCTGATTTTCTTCATTTTACACTGAAAAGAGGCCTCCAAACAGCCTCTTTTTTTCTATTTCATCAGTTTTTCCGTACATAAAAAATGTGGGTAAAAGCGTTAAAAATCAGGCAGTTTTATGATTTTTGACGCTCTGAGAATAGCGTATTTTCAAACCACTTTACCATCGTTTCGGAATATTGGAAAAAACGCGATTTTTGCCCGAAAAAGAGCTTCTGAATTTAGTGTTAGCATTTATTAATATATACAACCTTAAACTTTAAAACTCTAAATCGTCGTCACATGTTTAGTGTTTCAATACTTTTAAATCCTAAATTTACATTTGTTTGTTATATGATTTACCATTAAATATAGCTTTGTTAATTAAAATATTTAAATCAATAAACCGCAAGACATATTTATGCAAAGCACTGATTATAATGCTAACATGCTGATTTACAGCGTATAACGGCCTTTACTTTGAGCGTTTTCAGGCATATTTGATGTTTTTGCCTGCCATTTATTGCATAAACGTTGGTTTTCGTTTATTTTATTGCTAAGTAACATGTTTATAATGAAATACTTGCATGAAAATGCTTGATTATAGCTTTATGTGTCATTTACGGATGTTGATTTAGTTTTGTTTTTGTAAATTCAAAATCGTAAATAGTAACGGTATGGATTTATAAATATAAATATCCAAATCTAAAAATTTAATTTTCTAATTTCTTTTAGATTTGTTGTGTAATTGATTTTTTTGATTTACCTTTGTAAAATCTTAGAAAAATCGGGAAAATAGAGCTTAACGTACGATTATGACAGAAATGAAAGACAGGATAAGGCAGATAATGGAGGCCCAGCACATGAGCCAACAGACCTTTGCCAACTTCATTGGAATTAACGCGGCATCGCTTAGCAGCATCTTCAACGACCGCACCCGTCCTACCCTCAACACGGTAGAGGCTATCAAGAGCAAAATACCAAACCTGAACACTGACTGGCTCATGTTCGGTCACGGACAGATGTTCAACGATGCGAAGGACGACGGCGACGCACAGGCTAATGACGGCGGAACGGACGGCGGCATGTCGCCGTCGCATACGGAAGGGCGCGTACCCGACTTGTTCGCCGGCGGCGGAGACATGGGTGCCTCGCATCCGCAGCAAAGGGGATATGCCGCCCAGATGAAGCCCGAAATTAGGTATGTGGAGCGTCCGCAGCGGCAAATCACCGAAATACGGGTGTACTTCGACGACCTCACTTACGAGAGCTTTGTGCCCAAGAAATGACCGGCTGTGTAACTGCGGTTATCATGCCGTTTTGCAAAAGGCCACCTTTTAGACTGCAAAAGGTGGCCTTTTAGCGTGTAAAAGACGGCCTTTTAGAAGGCAAAAGACCGTCTTTTGCAGAAGCGGAAATGCGCACTGCCGTATTCGTTAGCTTGCAGGCGATGCTTAATGTCCGTCTTTTTTAGCTGTTTGGCCGCTTATCCTTTGGATTACGCGTCCATATTTTGTATTTTTGCAAAAGGAAACGCACGTTTACATTAATATTAAAGAAAAACAGATACAGCATGAAAAAATATGTTTCTGACCTGCGGGTTGTCTCTGTGGAGCATGTTTCCGGCAAGCATGTTCTTATCAAACTGACGCAGGACGGCAGGCTGCCCGATATTCTTCCGGGGCAGTTTGTCGAGGTAAGGGTTGACGGTTCGCCATCCACTTTCCTGCGCCGCCCGATTTCGGTAAACTTCGTTGATTATGACGCTAACCAGCTGTGGCTGCTCGTTGCGGCGGTTGGCGACGGCACGCGCCGCCTTGCCGGTCTTCAGGCAGGCGACGTGTTGAACTGCATGTTCCCGTTGGGCAACAGCTTTACGATGCCTTCCAAAGACGGGGAAAAAGTGCTCCTGGTGGGCGGCGGCGTAGGAGTAGCGCCGTTGCTTTACTTCGGCAAGCGGCTGAATGACGTAGGCTGCAAGCCCGTTTTCCTGCTCGGAGCGCGCTCGAAGGCCGATTTGCTAATGCTTGACGAGTTTGAGAAGTACGGCCGCGTGTGCCTTACTACGGAGGACGGGACGGCCGGTGAGCGCGGTTTCGTCACCAATCACAGCGTGCTGGACGAAATATGGTTTGACCGTATAGCGTCGTGCGGCCCCAAGCCGATGATGGTCGCCGTGGCGAAATACGCCAAGTCGCGCGGCATAGAGTGCGAAGTTTCGCTTGAAAACATGATGGCCTGCGGCCTTGGCGCCTGCCTCTGCTGCGTAGAGAAGACGGTTGAAGGCAACCTGTGTGTGTGCAAGGAAGGTCCGGTATTTAATATAAATAAGTTGTTATGGCAGATTTAAGCGTTGAAATAAAGGGTTTGCGGTTGAAAAATCCGGTAATGACCGCGTCGGGAACGTTTGGTTACGGGCCTGAATTTGCTGATTTCGTGCCCCTTGAAGGCATAGGAGGCATAATTGTGAAGGGCACTACGTTGAAGCCGCGCGAGGGCAACGATTACCCCCGCATGGTAGAGACGGCATCGGGTATGCTCAACTGCGTCGGCCTGCAAAACAAGGGAGTGGACTACTTCTGCGAGCATATTTACCCGGAAATAAAGGACATTGACACCAATTTCATAGTCAATGTAAGCGGTTCTTCGCCAGAAGACTACGCCGAATGCGCCGCCCGTATAGCTGAATTGGAGCGCATTCCGGCCATCGAACTGAACATATCCTGCCCCAATGTGAAGGACGGCGGCATGGCGTTCGGCGTTACCTGTGCCGGTGCTTCGAGCGTTGTTAGGGCCGTGAGGGCGCGTTATCCCAAGACGCTTATCGTGAAATTGTCGCCCAATGTGACCGACATCGCCGAGATAGCGCGTGCCGTCGAGGCGGAGGGAGCTGACTCCGTGTCGCTTATCAACACGCTTATGGGCATGGCAATCGACATCGAGAAGCGCCGCCCAATGCTAAGTATCGGCACTGGAGGGTTGAGCGGTCCGGCGGTGAAACCTGTCGCCTTGCGCATGGTTTGGCAGGTGGCAAAGGCGGTGAAAATCCCTGTAATTGGCCTTGGAGGCATCTGCAACGCACGCGATGCCATAGAGTTCATCATGGCTGGGGCTACCGCCATCGAGATTGGCACGGCCAATTTCATCGACCCTGAGGTAACAATCAAGGTGCGCGACGGCATCAACGAGTGGCTCGACGCGCACGGATGCAAGTCTGTAAGGGAAATAATCGGAGCGGTTTTGTAAGCGGACAAGCTTGCGTAATAAAAAAGTAACAATTAAAAATTAACAAGTAAACCACGTTGTTTAATTTTTAATTGTTACTTTTTTATTGCGTTAGCAGACTTCCTTGTCTGCTATGAAAAGACGTTATTTCACGCCTTCCACGGTGTAACCTGCCTTTTTCAGCTGTGCCAGCAGGCCGCGTTCGCCGGGCAGATGGCCTGCTCCTACGGCGAATAAGGTGCTTTTCTGCTTCATTATTTCAGGCATCTGCTTCATCCAGTTGTCGTTGCGTGCGTAGATAAGCGTTTCCTTTTCCTCTGGCGTTCCGTCGCAGGTGTTGTTCATCTTGGCGTCCATTGCCTTCTCGATGCCGTCGAGGTCTTGTGCGAAAAAGGCCTTTATAATGTTTTCAGTCTGCTCTTCGTTGAACTCAAGGTTGTCCGCCAGGCAGAGCAACAGCTGCTTCTGGCGTTCCATTGTGGTGCTTTTGAACAGCGTGTTTATTTGGAAATCAAACGTTTCCAGTCCCCCTACGCCCTTTCCTTTGGCTGCGGCTTCCTTCTGGAAGTAGCTGTCAAAGCCGTTGTTGGGGTTGAATACGGGGTGCTTCTTCATGTAAATGAGCACTCCGAGTTGCGTCTGCAAGGCGTACGGAGTCAGTTTTCCGAGCTGCTGCATTACCATGGGGTTGGTCAGTTCCACGCCCAACACGTTCTTCACCAGCGCGTTGATGCGTGCCATCTCGTCGGCGTTGTAGAGCTTGTCTATGGTCTGTCCGTCGGGAAGCATCATCGCCGCCTGCATCTTTTGCATGTTTTCAGGCGAAGTCATGTCAGCCATTATTATTTCGCCGTACACCTGTTCCGATGCGTCCAAGGCTGCCTTGAGACCCTTAATGCTGTCGGCGAACGACGCGTCGGCCAGGTGATAGGTGCCGATGATGTACGAAGGCTTTTGCAGGCCGTTGCCTGATACCTTCCAGAGCAGTTGCGCCTGGACGGTGATTGCCGCCAAGAGGAGCAGCAACATTGAGCAAATCTTTTTCATAAAATTGTTGAATTGATGTTAGTTTGGTGATTGTTTATTGTTTCATTTTGCCAACAAAAGTACGAAAAAAGCCGCCAAATGAAGAACGGGTTTAGTTTTTTTTCATAATGATACATATTTTAACGGACGACGGTTGCCCGCTGTGCGGCATACGAAAAGAGAGCGGCCAATTGACCGCTCTCAACCAACACAAAAACTAAACTAGACTTAATTAGACACGTTCAAGATTTTCACAAACCCTGAATTGTCAATGCAAATATACAATTTAAATTTTATTGCGCCAAGAGTTATTTGTTTTTTCTACACTTTTAGGGCAAAAAAATCATATTTTTACAGTTTTATTCAGCAAATATTCGTCCAATATTGTAATGGCAGCCATCGCTTCAACAATCGGTACAGCCCTTGGTAGCACGCACGGGTCATGGCGGCCTCGAGCCTTCAGCGTAGTGTCGTTGCCTTCAATGTCTACGGTCGGTTGTTCTTTAAGCAGTGTTGCGACAGGTTTGAATGCTATGCGTAGATAGATGTCCTGTCCGTTGCTTATTCCCCCCTGTATGCCACCGCTGCGGTTTGTAAGGGTGGTAATGTTACCGTTTTCGTTGGCAAATACGTCATTGGCTTCACTTCCGTGCATGCCGGCCATGGCGAAACCAGCCCCGAACTCGACACCTTTTACGGCATTAATTCCGAGCATGGCATAGCCCAACGCTGCGTTAAGCTTGCCGAATTCGGGTTCTCCAAGTCCCGGTGGGCAGCCTCGTATGACGCATGTTATTGTACCGCCAACGGTGTCTCCCGCTGCTTTCACCTCGCTGATGAGGCGTATCATGGCCTCGGCCTTCGCCGTGTCGGGGCATCTTACGATGTTGCTTTCAACCGTTGACAGGTCATATTTGCGATAGTCGTTGTCAAGGGCGATGTCTCCTACCTGCGACGTATAGGCCGTAACGCTAATGCCAAGCTGCCTGAGGGCGAGTTTTGCCACAGCTCCTGCTACGCAGCGGCTTATTGTTATTCGTGCCGATGAGCGCCCGCCGCCGCGGTGGTCGCGTATTCCGTATTTATAATTATAGGTATAGTCGGCGTGCGACGGGCGGAAAACGCCACGCATATTGTCGTAATCCGCCGACCGCTGGTTGGCGTTCCTGACGATGAACCCTATCGGACAGCCTGTTGTCTTGCCTTCAAATACTCCGCTGAGGATTTCCACCTTGTCGGCCTCCTTGCGGTCGGTGGTAATCGGGCTTTGTCCAGGGCGGCGGCGGTCGAGCTCGCTTTGTATGAAGTCGAGGTCGATGTCAATGCCTGCCGGGCAGCCGTCAATTACCCCGCCAATGGCTTCGCCGTGGCTTTCTCCGAACGTAGTAAGGCGGAAAAGATGTCCGAAAGTATTGCGCATGTCGGTTGATTTTACCTTGATAGAGCTTTTATGCTTCTTTTAATGTTTTCAATTTATGTTGTATATGGCCAGCTTCTACTTGTCGTGGTGGTGGCAGCAGCCGCCTTCGTGGTCGTGATGATGACCGCAGCAGCCGCCCTCATGATGATGACCCTCACATCCACCGTCGCCATGATGGCCGCAACAGTCGCCGTCACCGTGGTGTCCGCAACAGCAGCCCTCGCCGCTCATGCGGTTGATAAGACCTTGGATTTCGTCGTTTGTAGCCTCGCGCGACTCGACAACGTGTCCCTTGAAGTTTAGCGTCTTGCCGGCAAGCGGGTGGTTAAGGTCAATCTTCACTTTGTCGTTGCTTATCGCGAGAACACGTCCGAGAAACCTGTTGCCGTCCTCATTCTGCAATGGTACGATGGCGTCTTTATATATGTTGTCATGGTCAAAATGGCCGTTGATGCAGAATATATCCTTGTCAAGGTCGAGCACATGCTCCTGTTCATAATCGCCATAGGCGTCATCCTTTTGCAGGGTGAAGTCGAATTCGGCGCCCTTCTCCAGTCCGGCAATCTCTTTCTCGAATGCGTCAAGGGTTATTCCGTAGCCGCTTATGAACTGGAACGGCTGTTTGTCGGTAGCTTCTTCTACGAGTTTGCTCTCACCATTGTCCACGGTGTACAGCTTGTAAGCCACCGCGATGTATTTGTTCAGATTGTTTTCCATTCTTCTGTTTTTGTTTGTTCAGTGATGCAAATGTATGCAATTTTTTCGAGATAGGCGTCCGTCATGTTGATAATTTATCCATTTTCATTACTTCTTGGTTGATATTGAGGGCTATTGTTCTTTATTGTATGGAAAAATGTTTATATTTGCCGATGTTTATTTCAGGCATGACTGGCGATAGGTATGCCGTCTTGCCGCAGGGTCATGAATAACGAATCTAATAACATAATATGGTAACGCAGGCGTTGAATGCCCACGTGCCTTTAAGTAAAAACTATAACATGAAAACCATTAATCCTAGGAATGTTGTCCTTTCGGTGCTGATGTTTATCGCAGCGGCACCTTGTTGTTTCGTCAATGCGCAGCCGCGCACTGACACGGTCATTAATGAAGGGTGGACCGTCAGTCCTATTTCAGACACCAATAAGAAGGCGGAGCGTAAGCCTGTGGCGTTGCCACATACATGGAATGCTGCATATGATGACGGAAAACGGCACTATAACCGTGAAACAATGGTGTATCGACGTAAGCTAAATGTTACTCCGGAGATGGAGGGCAGACGTCTTTTCCTTTATTTCGAAGGGGTCAATTCTGTGGCCGACGTGTATGTAAACCGCCGTACCGCGGGCTCGCACAAGGGCGGATACACGGCTTTCTGCATAGAGATAACCGACTTTGTTAAACCAGGTGAGAATTCCCTTGAGGTGTGGGCGGGCAATGCCTTGCGCACCGACGTGCTGCCTATAAGCGGCGACTTCAACGTGTATGGCGGTATACACCGTCCCGTCCGTCTGCTCATTACGGGGCGTGATTGTATCTCGCCTTTGTTCTACGGCTCGCCTGGTGTGCTTGTAAGGCAGGACAGTGTATCGTCCGAGAGGGCATGCGTCACCGTGACGACGAAGCTGTCGCTCGAAAACCGTAATGCCGGACTTGTTCTGCGTACTACGATGACCGACTCCGACGGCCAGACAGTGGCATCAGCCGAGACTCCGGTAAACGGCGAGAGTATGGACCAACGGCTGCGGATAGAAAAGCCAGAGCTGTGGCAGGGACGCGAGAATCCGTATTTATATAACATAAAGGTAGAATTGGTAAGAGACGGCGAGGTGATAGACTGCGTGCGCCAGCGTACAGGTTTGCGCTCGTTCAGCGTAGACCCAGGGCGTGGCTTTATGCTGAACGGCAAGCATTATGACCTGCACGGCTTCAACAGGCATGAGGATTTCAAAGGCGTTGGCAGCGCGATGGTACGTAGCCAGCATGAAACCGACATGCGCCTTGTCATGGAGAGCGGGGCTACAATGCTGCGCCTTGCCCATTATCCGCAAGGAGAGACCATCTATGACCTGGCAGACGAGAACGGTATTGTGTTGTGGAGCGAGATTGCCCTTTGCGGTCCTGGCGGATATGACTATACAGGATACGTTCCGAATGTAGAGAATAATGCCAGGCAAACGTTGCGCGAGATGGTGTACCAGAAAATGAACCATCCGTCAATATGTTTCTGGGGACTGTTCAACGAACTGCTTGCCGGCGACGAAGAGCCGCTTCGCCAGTATGACAGCCCCGTGCCTTTCGTCAAGGAGCTCAACGCGCTTTGCCACTCTCTCGACCCGACCCGCCTTACGGTTTTTGCCACATGTGTGGACCAGAAGTATTATCTTGGCTGCGCTGACCTTATTGCCTGGAACAAGTATTTCGGCTGGCGTACGTCCGAACGTGAGGCTGCCGACTTCTTCGACAAGGCCCGTGCCACGGCGGAAGGCTATCCCGTAGGCGTGTCAGAGTACGGTCGGGGCGGCAGCATACGCCAGCATGCCGACCCACTTTATGCCGACGAGTACGATTTTCCTGGCAAGTATCACCCCGAAGAGTATCAGGCTGCTTGCCATGAGGGTTATTGGGCGGCGTTCAAGAACCGTCCATGGCTGTGGACAAAGACGATATGGCAGTTTTCTGACATGCAGTCGAGCATTAAGGACGAAGGCGATACTCCGGGAGTTAACGACAAGGGCATGGTAACTTACGACCGGCAGACGAAAAAAGACGTATTCTATTTCTATAAGGCCAACTGGACATCTGCCCCTATGCTGCATCTTTGCAGCAAGCGTTTTACAGTTAGGACGCATGCGGTTACGGACGTTAAGGCTTACACCAACCTTGATAACGCGACGCTGTATGTCAACGGCAAGAAGATAGGCAAGGCCGCTGCTGACGACATCCGGCGGGTGGTATGGAAGGGAGTTGAGCTTAACCCCGGCGACAATACCATCCGTATAACGGCGCGTAAGGGTGGCAAGACGCTCGAGGATACGTGTGTATGGCGCGTTGAATGAATGTTGCCGCGATAAGGCATAATGCTTGTAGCCATGTGCCGGCCAGCCGCCGGTATTGAAGTATGTACGCTTATGTTTTCCGGAATACGGCCTTTCGCATTGTGAAAGGCCGTATTCCGTGTCCTAAAAGGCCGTCTTTTGCATGCTGAAAGACGGCCTTTTGTTGCGTGTGTGGTAAGTGTCTGATATACAGTCGGTTGCGAAGCGCTGATGGGAAGTACGCCACAGGCGTTACGTAGAGGCATGACAGGTTGCGCCGATGGGTATCTATCGGCACATTAATTATATATAATGACCGTCATAGGGGGTGTAACATGACAATATGTCGTTGTATGTAGCATGCTCGTAACATATTTGTAGCATGACGGAGGAAAAAGCCCTAATTTGTCATGGTATATTTGATATAGGTCAAAAAAGTAAGCTGTTAACGCAAACAGTCTGACATTTCTGCTTGCGGAAAACAAAAATGGTCGTATATTTGCACCGTCGAAAGACAAAAAGAGATAGTTAAAAGGATAACGGGCAGAGATTATTCGTGAGAAGTAAATCGACGCCCAAGGTAAAAAGAAAATTTTAAGGATTATGAAAAGATTGTTTTTAACCGTTGTAGCCGTGCTCAGCATGACTATGACATTTGCGGAGAACGAGAAGTTGAACAGTACTGAGAACGCAAGCGCTTACAACATGTCTGTAAACTACGACAAGCTTGCCAACTGCTTAGGTCTGTCAATCGACCAGGCCGAGGCTGTACAGGACATCCACAAGTCATTCTGTGCAGACATGATGAACGCAGCCGCAGCAAATGCTGACGAGCGCAAAGGCATGGTCCAGAAGGCAATCGAGAAAGACCTTAAGTACATGCGTTACGTTCTTACTAACGACCAGTACCGCAAGTATCTTATGTTGCTGAACGCTACGTTCACCAACCGTGGTTTGGAAAAGTAAATTTTATCTTATATCAAGAGGCCGTACACCTGCAATGGTGTACGGCTTTTTTCGTATGCGGCATAATCATTTTTAGGTATTTGCAGAAACCCTATTTTTAGGTATTGCGCCGTAGGTTGATTTGGTCTATCTTTGCAAACGTAAAACAATGAATAACGTAAAGACAGACAAATATGGATAAGACGTGTATAATCTATGGTTCCTCTACGGGAACATGCCAGGCCATCGCAGAGAAGATAGCAGGCAAATTGGGTGTGGGACAGGCAGATGTCTATGACGTGGCAAACATCACGGCCGATACTGTTGGCGCTTACCGTAACCTTCTGTTGGGTACTTCCACATGGGGAGCAGGTGAGCTTCAGGACGACTGGTACGACGGATTGGAGAAACTCAAGGGAGCCGACCTCTCGGGAAAGACGATAGCCCTTTTTGGTTGCGGCGACTGTGAGTCGTACGGAGACACGTTCTGCGCGGCCATGGCAGAGATATACGACGGGCTGAAAGATAGCGGGGCAAAGTTCGTAGGGCAAGTTTCTACAGACGGATATACGTACGACGATTCGGCGGCCGTCATTGACGGAAAGTTCGTAGGGCTTGCTCTTGACGACGTGAACGAGGACGACAAGACCGACGGGCGTATTGACGCTTGGGTTGAGGAAATAAAAAGCTTTCTTTAATTAAAGGTTAACACTTGGGCGATTGGGCGCGGCCGGGAAGCCTGCCGCCCCATGACCCCGCAACCTTGCGGGACATATTCCGCATTACCTGTTAATATTAACCACGTAAAAACATTAGCGTATGCAGACCGAGATATTGCCGCCGGACATGAAGGTGCTGATGAACCACATATACGAATACAAGAAAGGAGTGCGCCGTATGGTGCTGTTCACGTTCAACAAGAAGTATGAGGAATATGCCGTAGGGCGTCTCAGGCGCCAGAACATCAGCTACATCATAACGCCGGTTGGCAATGACCGCATGAACCTTTTTTTCGGTAGGCCCGAGTGTCTTGACGCCGTACGCCTGATGTTGGCCCGCCCTCTCAACATGCTTTCGCCTGAAGAGGACTTCATTCTCGGCGCAATGCTCGGATATGACATCTGCGCACAATGCGAGAGGTACTGTGAGCGTAAATGCCGTGAATGCAAACAGGCCCAGTGAATGGATATGTAATTCATGAATGATGATAAACTTTTTTAAGAATCTTGTTCGCTAAATAAAATTCATAATGTTTTTGTATAACTAATGTATGGCCGGCTGTGAAGTCGGCCATACATTGTTTCCGGGGTGTTTAAAGTGTTACAAATGTGTTCTTGTTGTTGCGTAGATATTTCAAGCTTGCAACATAAACATTAATTAATTTTTTGCTGGTTTTTGTGTCGGAATAATACATGGAAAATTCATTTTTTGAGCAATTGTAAGGCGATAATTTTGCAGTCGAAATTAAAAAAATGAATTATCGACATGAAACAAATTAACAAGACCAAGCACGTTTCCGACCTGCTGCTCATCCTTTGGGCAGGCGGCGCTGCGCTGCTTTCCTATTCGTTGGTTTACGCATTGCGCAAACCTTACACCGCTGCGGCTTTTGAAGGACTTGAGTTCTTCGGTTCAGACTACAAGGTAGCTGTCACGACAATCCAGATTTTAGGATATGTCATATCAAAGTTCTTCGGTATCAAGATTATTTCAGAGTTGAAGCGTGAGAACCGTTTTCGCTTCTTCGTTGCTTCGGCAGTGCTTGCCGAGGTAGCTTTGGTTGGTTTCGGCATGCTTCCGATGCCTTACAACGTCATTGCGATGTTCGTCAACGGTTTGTCGCTTGGATGTATGTGGGGAGTGATTTTCAGCTTTATCGAGGGGCGCAAGGTTACTGACATCCTTGCAAGTCTGCTCGGAGTGAGCATGGTTTTCAGCTCGGGCTTTGCCAAGAGTTTTGGCCTTTTTGCCATGAACGACCTCCATATAGACCAATTCTGGATGCCTGCTGTCATTGGCGTATGTGCGTTGCCAGTGCTGGTGTTCATGGGTTATATGTTGAAACGCCTGCCACGGCCGACAGCCGAGGACATCGCGTTGCGCAACGAGCGTGTAACCCTTGACGGAAAGGGGCGTAAGGCGTTGTTCATAAAGTATGCCCCGATACTCACACTGCTTTTTATCGGCAACTTCATGCTGCTTGTATTGCGCGACATCAAGGAAGACTTCCTTGTCAACATACTTGATATGAGCGGCCAGTCGTCATGGATGTTCGCCCGCGTTGATACTGTCGTGACCCTTGTGATACTCGGAATCTTCGCCCTGTTCATTTTCTTCCGCAGCAACATCAAGGCCATAATGGGCCTCATGGCACTTGTTCTTGCAGGATGTCTGACGCTTACTTACGTATCGTTCAACTATGCAACGCTTGACCTCCAGCCGGTAACATGGTTGTTTATCATAAGCCTTTCGCTGTATATCGCTTATCTTACGTTCCAGACAATCTTCTTTGACCGTTTCATTGCATGCTTCAGAATAAAGGGTAATGTAGGTTTCTTTATCGCCCTGATTGACTTTATCGGTTATATCGGCACCGTGACATTGCTGTTTACCAAGGAGTCGCTTGACATAAAGACGGATTGGTTTGCCTTGTTCAATCACATGGCATGTTTTGTCGGAGCGGCATGCACCGTCCTTTTCTCTGTGGCAGCCGTGCTGATTTATAAGCGTTACATGCATGGCAGGCGCGACCGGCAGAAACAGGAGGAAGCAAACGTTTTCATGAATCTTCAATATAATACAATCTGATTTCTGCAAGATGGAAAAGTTAAGTTACGATATAGTTATAGTGGGAGGAGGCCTGTTAGGTTGTGCTACGGCATACCAGTTGGCTAAGCGCAAGGCCGGCGACATACTTCTTCTGGACGGCAACGATATTGCTTCGCAGGCCTCGTCGCGTGCAGCCTGCCTGCTGACAAGGGCGAGGACAAAGCCCGGACTGATGGAGATAGTGCAGGAAACGTATGACTGCATAGAGGAGATAGAGGCCATGACGGGCGAAGAACTCGGCCTGCAAATGTGCGGAAGCATAACCACGGCGTCGTCAGATGCGTCTCTCAAAGGGCTTGAAGAACTTGAGGCGGCTGCTACACGCTTCGGTATTCCTAACGAGCGTATTGACCATAAGCGGCTGAAGGAGTTGCTGCCGTGGATTGAGGCTGATGCAGTAGGCGCGGCTTCATACATGCCGACTGACGCTTTTATTGATTCAGCCTCGCTTTGTCAGGGATATGCTCATGCTGCCTCGCAGCTCGGAGTGACGCTGAAACCTAACTGTAAGGTTGCAGGAATAACCGCCGAAGGCGACCGTATAACGGGTGTAAGGCTGCAAGACGGTACAGAGATAAGCTCAGCCGTCGTAGTCAACGCCGCCGGAGCGTGGGCTAACCTGCTGATGAGGCCGTTGCATATTGGCTTGCCTTTCACGCCGGTAAGGAGCCATTTCTGGATTACTTCGACGGATGCAGAGCGCTTTCCGGTGAACCATCCTTTCACGGTAATACCCGATGCGCGAGCCTTCACGCGTTCTGACGTTGGCGCGCTGATAATCGGACTGCGTGAGAGTCAGTGCCAGGCGTTCGACCCTTCTACACTAACCGACAAGCTGGAGGATTTCGATTTCAACCAGGCTGCCAAGTGGACTGTGCTCGACGAGTGTGCTCCGTTGCTCAAGGCATATCTTAAAGACATCGACACTCTGCCCATTGCGCACTACATGTCGGGGCCTTCATGCTATGTGCCCGACGCCAAATTCGTAATCGGTGCGCTGCCCCAATACGTCGGACTGTACACCGTTACGGGCTGTTGCGGCGGCGGAGTGGCTTGCGGCGGCGGCATGGGACGCCTTGCTGCGGAGCTTATCACGGGCGAGGAGACTTTTGTTGATGCGGCGCTGTTCGACCCGATGCGCTTCGGGGAGGTAGACCCGTTTGCCCCGGAGTTCCAGAAACGTTGTGCCGACGCACGCTCGAACAAAAAAGGAGGATAATGTTAAAAGGTAAAAGGGTGAAAAAGTAAAAAGGTAAAAAATGGATAGATATATAGTATTTCTTAAGCAAGTACCGCAGTCTACCAAGGTAGACATTGATCCGGTGACGAAGACTCTGAAGCGGGCTTCGGCCATGAGCCGTACCAATCCTGATGACTTGTGCGCCCTGCAGGCAGCACTCGACATGAAGCGGGATACCGGCGCAGAGGTGGTTGCCGTAAGTATGGGCCCTGATAAGGCCGTAGACGTATTGCGTGAGGCGCTGCAACTGGGCGCCGACCGTGCCGTGCTGCTTTCGTCTCCTGCTTTTGCCGGCAGCGATACGTTGTGTACAAGTATGGCTTTGGCCGCTGTTGCCCGCAAGATAGGTTTCGACATGCTGTTCTTTGGACGCATGGCCGTTGACGGCGATACGGCGCAGGTTGGTCCGGAGGTAGCCGCCCAGCTTGGAATACCTCAGCTGACACATATCGTGGAGATAGACAGTGTCGACAAGGATAGCATAACCGTAACCAGGGAAAACGGCGAAACCGTGCAGCGTTTGCGTGTGTCGACACCGTGCGCGCTCATGGCAAGCAAGGAATTTACTGTGGCTCCGCCTACGCTTGCCGGCTGGCGGCGTGCGCAACGCCAGGGGATAACCCGCTGGAGCGAGGCCGATATAGACTTGTCGCCCGCTGATGTTGGCCTGAAAGCATCGCCTACGAAGGTCGTTTCCACCTCGGTTATCCGCAATAAGAAGAACACGAGATGGATTGGTAGTTGCGAAGATTTCGTGCAGGCGATGGCCTGCTGTGCCGCAAAATAGCGTTATGTGATAATCGTTCTGTGTCTGCCGGATGTTGCGCCGCGGCCCGACAGTGTACGCATGGGCGCTTTACGGTGATGCAAAGAGCCGTCTTTAGGCGTGCGGAAGACCGTCTTTAGTGTCGCTAAAGGCCGTCTTTGGGAGCCTAAAAAGCCGCCTTTTACATTGTAAGCAAAAGTGCTTTGGCACGTTACAGTTCGTGCTGTATATTCTGTTACGGGTGATATTTCATAATCAAATATGGCTGAAAAGTGATAAATTTCATGCCCGTGCTTTCCGGACAATATGCCGGTGGCACTATGTGGAACGGTTATTCATTTATAAAAAATATTGTAGTTTTTATTTGAAAAGATAAATAAAAGAAATGGACAAGACATATAATTTTGCGTTGCAATTGGATAAAGACCTCTGCACAGGTTGCGGAGTGTGTGCCGAAGGGTGTACTTTCGGGGCGATAACGATGGGCGACTGGCCTGAGGTTGACCCATATGCATGCCGTCTGTGCGGCACGTGTGTAAGCGAATGTCCCGTTGGCGCGTGGAGCATGGCCGACGGACAGGACGTGCACGAGGCGGCCGACGCAAGCGGAATATTCGTTCTTGCCGAGACTGCCCACGGCGGAATAGCGCCCGTAACGTTCGAGCTGCTCGGCAAGGCGGCGGAGCTTTCGGCCAAGTCGGGCCAGCAGGTTGAGGCTATATTGGCAGGTTACGGCGTGGCTCCGTTGGCCGATGAACTGATAGCCTACGGCGCCGGGCGTGTTCATCTGCTTGAGTCAGAGGCCCTTTCGTCGTATATCGAGGAGAATTACGCCACGGCCGTTGCTGATGTTGTGCGCAGCCTGCGTCCAGCGATACTGCTTGTCGGCGCCACGGTAAAAGGCCGTGGCTTGTCGGCACGTCTCGCCTCAATGCTGCATACGGGGCTTACGGCCGACTGTACAGACCTTGACATCGATACGGAGACGGGCCTGCTGCGCCAGATACGTCCTGCTTTCGGAGGCAATCTGATGGCCACAATCGTAACTCCTGACCACCGTCCGCAGATGGCTTCGGTACATCCGGGCGTGATGAAGGCGCCTGCGCGTGACGGCAGCAGGAGCGGAGAGACGGTAAGGCATGACATTTCGACAATGAGGCAGGACGAACGCATAAGCCTGCTTGGCGAGACAGTCAAGGCCGTTTGCGGCAATAATCTGGCCGACAGCCGTATTGTAGTGGGCATAGGGCGCGGAGTGAAGAGCCATGAAACCGTTGACGCCATAAGCACTTGGGCTGAAAGCGTGGGCGCTGCGGTGGCCGGTTCACGCGCGGCTGTCGAGTGCGGGCTTGTCGATGCTTCACGGCAGGTAGGCCAGACAGGGCAGACAATCTCGCCCGACTTGTACATTGCCGTGGGAATCAGCGGGCAGATACAGCATACGGCGGCTATTACGGGAGCGAAAAAAATTATAGCGGTAAACCCCGACAGAAACGCGCCAATATTCAGCATGGCCGACTATGGATGGGTGGCAACAGCCGAAGAGGCGCTGCCGGTATTGACTAATATCAGGTTTTAGGGTTATGCGCACATTAGGATACGTTGTTATGGCATTTATGCTGGCTTTAGGCGTCAAGGCCTCGGCCGCGGATACACTGAAAGTGAAGTTCCGTTCACGTGCCCTGCTTGACGCCACGGCGTCAGGATACGGCAAGGAGGATGTACAGGGATACTACCGCCTTGAGGATTTCCGTGTAGGTTTCAAGGCTACGTACGGACGCTTTGAACTTAAGGCCGACATCGGTCTTGGCGGCGGCAAGGTAGCCGTAAAGGACCTTCTGCTCAATTATCATTTCAAGCATGGCGTATTGTCGTTCGGTAACGGTTACGAACCCTTCTCCATGGATATGCTCATAAGTACCGCCGACATGCGCTTCAACCAGTCTGCCGCGTCATGCCTGGCCTTTACCAACAGCCGCAAGCTCGGTCTAACATATCATTTCCATTCAGACCATTGGTATCTCGCTACGGGAGTATATACCAACAACGACATCAACAAATTAGGCGACGACAAGAAGAATTCGCTCGTTTCCACGTCGCGTGCGGTATGGCGCAACCATGATAAGCGCAGCGGACGGCTCATACATGTCGGCGCGGCATTCTCTTATCGAACCAAGGATGTAAACAAGGAAGCGCCCGTAGGTACGATGACGAGCGCCGGGGTGACATCAATGTTTCCCGCTTCTCTGCTCGAGGCAGAGGTCAGTAACATGGGCAGCGAGGTGAAAGGGCTGGTTGAAGCTCTCTACACGTCGCGTAAAGTGTTGCTGCAGGGCGAGTATTTTATCGACCGTATGAACAGGACCGACGGCCTTAAGGCTTATAAGACGCATGGTGGATACGTGCAGGGAAGCTATCTTGTAAAGGGTGAAGGCTTCGAGTATGACGCCATGTACGGCATTCCGGGACGTCCTTCGTCGCCGAAGGCCGTAGAACTTGTGGCCCGTTTCAACTATACGGATATGAATGACCGTGACAGCGGAATATTAGGTGGAGAGGAGAAGGATGTCTCACTCGGCGTAAACTGGTATCTCAATCAATATCTCGGACTGAAACTTAACGGCAGTTATGTATGGAAAGGCGACCATTGTAACAGCTTCTATGATAAGGATTTCTTCCTTGCGCAGGCACGAATACAATACATTTTTTGATAAAAAGGATTGAAAAACCTCTTCTTCCTGTTTCGTATTTGCTGTTAAATCCGTATATTTGTGCATCGAAAAAAACATGGGCTGGATATGGATAAACTGGAAAAGCTCTACGAACAGTTGAAGAAGCTTCGGGCGGAAGGCGTCAAGATGAAAGACATCGCAACGTCGGCCGACATACCGTCGAGCGTGCTTTCTTCCATATATTCGTCTGTACTTCCGGATTATACGGCTATGCTGGCCGAGGGCATTGCGCCCGACAATGCCCTTGACGACGCCCTTAAGAAGGTTACCAACGTGTCAAGACGCAGGCTGGAGGGATGTGTCGATGATTTGTATGCATATGTGTGCGGGTTGTCTTCGTCGATAGCGAGGCCTCGTGACGGCGAGGGCACGTTGCTCGGTGATATAGGTGCGGCGGCCGGCAGGTATCTTTGTGAGTCGAGAGTTTACGCGGGGCTTTATACAGGTTATAGCTTTTCGTTCCATTCAGGATGCATGAAGGCTGAACCGTACATGATAACGTCGGCGGCAGAGGATGACTCGGCGCAGCATGTATATTGTCGTACAATTGACGGGAAAAGTATTGAAGGTATCGGATTGTTCTCTCCATTCCAGGCAGGATACATGTTGTTCAATGAGCGAAGGAACATGCAGTTTGCCTTAAAGACCGTGTGTCTGCGGTTGCCGGTGATGAGTTTTCCGCATTATATAAAAGGTATATGCCTTAGCCATGATTATAATTGTAATCCAGTGGCGCGGCGTATCATCCTTGTACGCGAAGGCGATGAAATTCCGTTTGAAGATTTTTCGGGACTTGAGGCAAGGCTGATAGACAACGGAAAGCTGGACGGTGACCTGAAGGCTTATTACGACTATACCTGCAAAAAGGGAGACGTTGTGAGAAGCATGATATTTACCTCGCCAGGTAAAGGTGTTGAGGACTTGCTTCGCGAGAAGGAAATCCTTGACAGAACGTGAGAAGGCGAGAGGGTGAAAAAGTGAGAAGGTGAGAAAATGAAGATATGTGACAAAGTACTTCTACAAGTTTCTCACCTTCTCACTTTTTCACCCTCTCACCTTCAAAAAAATATTTCCGTTATTTCTTGTGTTTACGGATAAAAATCGTTATCTTCGCAAATAAATAAAACGGAAAAGCCATGATAGATTATTTTGCGGCCAATTTGTGGCAACTTTGGGTGCTTGTTACTGTTGTTTGCCTTATTTTAGAGCTTACGTCAGGTGACCTTTTCATCCTTTGTTTTTCAATCGGAGCATTGGTTACAGCCGTGTTGTCTGCTTTCGGTCTCGGCTTTTACGGTCAGTTGGCCGTGTTCGTCGTCGCTTCGGTATTGTCGCTTTTGTTTGTAAGACCATCACTTGTAAGGCGCCTGCATGGGCGAAAGAAGGAACGGTTGAGTAACGCAGACGCGTTGATTGGACGCATCGGACGTGTCAGTGAGGCTATAGAGCAGGGCGGTTATGGCCGTGTAGCCATTGACGGTGACGATTGGAAAGCAGTGTCTTCAGATGGAACGTATGTACCTATGGGGCAGAACGTGCGCGTGGTAGGCCGTGAAAGTATAATAATAACAGTGGAAAAGGCATGAATTTTTAGGTTATGCGATTGTACGGTTATGTGGTGATACGGTAGTGATGGGAAACGCTTTCTCAAGTAAAAAACATAAAGTCTCACAACCGAGCCTTATAACCTTAAAATCGTAAAACCTCAAAACCACATAACCGTAAAACCTTAAAACCGTATAAAATATGAACATCATCGTTTACGTTTTGATTGCGCTTGTAATTTGTGCAATCGTGTTATTGAAGAAAAGTCTTGTCATAATACCACAGTCTGAGACGAAAATTATCGAGCGTCTTGGTAAGTATTATGCGACATTGAAGCCGGGAATAAACATCATAATTCCGTTTATCGACCGTGCAAAAGAGATTGTTGCAATACGGCGTGGCCGCTATGTATATACAGACTCAATCGACTTACGCGAGCAGGTATATGACTTTGACAAGCAGAATGTTATCACCAAGGATAACGTTCAGACCCAGATAAACGCCCTGTTGTACTTTCAGATAGTCGATCCGTTCAAGGCTGTGTATGAAATCAGTAACCTCCCGAATGCCATAGAGAAACTGACGCAGACAACGCTGCGTAACATCATTGGAGAACTTGAGCTTGACCAGACATTGACTTCGCGTGATACTATTAATACGAAATTGCGCGCCGTGTTAGATGATGCTACTAACAAGTGGGGTATTAAGGTAAACCGTGTTGAGCTTCAGGACATAACCCCGCCCGAAAGTGTGCTTCAGGCAATGGAGAAACAGATGCAGGCCGAGCGTAACAAGCGTGCCACCATACTCACAAGTGAAGGTGAGAAAGCCGCTGCCATACTTAAGTCGGAAGGCGAGAAAACAGCAATAATAAACAAGGCTGAGGCTGATAAGCAGATGGCTATACTGAATGCGGAGGGTGAGGCGCAGGCCCGTATACGTAAGGCTGAGGCCGAAGCGATAGCTATTGAGAAGATAACAGAGGCTGTGGGCAAGAGTACCAATCCGGCGAATTACCTCTTGGCCCAGAAGTATATACAAATGCTTGAGGAACTAGCTACGGGTGACAAGACCAAGACTGTTTACCTGCCATACGAAGCCACGAATCTTATGGGCAGTATTGGCGGTATAAAGGAGCTGTTTAAAGGTGAATGACTTTAAGCGGACAAGTGACAAGTCAACAAGCTGACAAGTAGATTTGGCTAAACAAACGAGTAAGCAAGGTATGATTTGTAGGTAACAAATAATAAAAGCAGATCACCTTGTCTACTCGTTGCTTGTCTGCTCGTAAACCAAAAATATATAGTAATGTTGAATATTTGTATTGTTGCGGGAGCGCGCCCTAATTTCATTAAGGTGGCTCCTCTTGTGCGTATTATCATTAAGGCTAAGGCTGAAGGACGCGCCGTTGATTACCATTTGGTATATACCGGTGCAGAAAACGACCCGACGTTAGAGTCGTCTTTATTCGAGGATTTGGGTATTCCGCACCCTGATGTTTTTCTTGGTGTAGACTGTGTAAACCTCAATGAGCTTACTGGTAGGGTAATGTCGGAGTTTGAGAAGTATCTCGACGCAAACCGGACAGATGTTGTTATCGTTGTTGATGACCTTGCTTCGACGATGGCTGTTGCCATTGTGGCTAAGAAACATGGGTTGACGCTGGCGCATCTTGTTGCCGGCACGAGGTCTTTCGACATCAATATGCCGAAAGAAATCAACCGTCTTGTCATAGACGGGCTTTCCGACTTGCTTTTCACGGCAGGCATTGGAAGCACAAGCACGGCCACTCGTGAAGGGGCGGAGTTGGCCAATGTGTACATGGTTGGCAACATTTTGATGGATACGCTGCGTTTCAACCGCTCACGGCTTGTACGTCCGTCGTTGTTTGATACTTTGCAATTGAAAGAACACGATTACATCGTTTTCACGCTTAACCGTAAGGCATTGTTGGCTGACCGCGACAATCTTGGGCGTATGCTTACGTCATTATGCCGTGCGGCAGGAGATGTAAAGATAATAGCTCCTTTGCGTAACGGGGCGGAGGAAGTGGTGTTACCGCTTGTAAAGGACTTCGATAATTTTATCATCGTCAAGCCTCTTTCATATCTTGAATTCGGATATCTGACGGCCAATGCTAAAGGAATAGTGACTGACTCGGGCAATGTTGCCGAGGAGGCGACATTCAATGGCGTGCCGTGTATTACCCTAAACAGTTATACCGAGCATATTGAAACCGTGAAATGCGGCTCAAACGTGCTTGTTGGCGAGGATGCAGGCAAGCTGGCTGACGCCGTAAGTGACATGGTTATGGGGCGGTGGAAGCAATGCTCATTGCCCGACCGTTGGGACGGACGCACCGCGGAGCGGATATTGCAGATACTTTTTAATATTAAATAAGTAGAGGGTTAAAGAAGTTAAGGGAGTTAAAAGGGGGTTAAGGGCAAATGCTTTCATTATGTACGGCCATCGAAACAGATTAAGCTATTGTCTTCAATTCCTTTTAATTCTCTTATTTATTTAGCTCTAACAACATTTTCATAAAACCCAAAAACATGGAAAGAAAAATAGCATTGATTACCGGCGCGACGAGCGGAATAGGCGAAGCCTGCGCCAGAAAGTTTGCCGAAGGGGGCTACGACCTTATCCTTACGGGGCGTAATGTTGAGAAGCTGAAAGCTGTGGAGGAGCAGGCAAGGCTGCGCGGTGCGGATGTTTTGCCGTTAGTGTTTGACGTGCGTGACCGCAAGGCGGCAACATCGGCCGTAGAGTCGTTGCAGGGCAAGTGGGCGGTTATCGACGTGTTGATTAACAACGCAGGCCTTGCGCTCGGTCTTGAGAAGGAGTACGAGGGCGACATGGATGATTGGGAGACTATGATTGACACCAATATCAAGGGGTTGCTTACGATGACTCGCCTTATCGTTCCGCGTATGGTGGAGCGTAATAGGGGACATGTAATCAACATAGGGTCGGTAGCCGGTGATGCGGCATACGCCGGAGGCAATGTTTATTGTGCAACTAAAGCTGCCGTGAAGGCCATTACTGACGGCTTGCGCATTGACGTTGCGCACACGGCAGTGCGTGTCACGAACGTCAAGCCAGGATTGGTAGAGACCAATTTCAGCGTAGTTCGTTTCCATGGCGACAACGAACGTGCCGACAATGTGTATAAAGGAATACAGCCTTTGACGGGCGACGACATTGCTGACGTCACTCTTTATGCCGCCAATGCACCCGAACATGTGCAGATAGCCGAGGTTCTCGTGCTGGCCACCCACCAGGCAAACGGCACAGTGATAGACCGTAATCACTGATTATAAATTGAGAATGGAGAGTTGAGAATTGACAATTATGATTACACCCGTATGTTTAAAACAGTTTTGTGATAATTAATGTAATCATAATTGTCAATTCTCAACTCTCCATTCTCAATTATTTTACGATGTATTTTTTGTTTCCTATAATATAAATTCCTTTGCTAAGGCCGTCAGTAGCCTTGTCTTTGCTGACGCCCGAGCGTACTTTTATTCCGGTTATTGTGTACACGTCAACGTCTGAGATTTTTTTAGTCGGTACAACGACGGTTATTCCTGTTGTATAGTTGTCATAGTTGAAGATAACGTCCTTTTTGTCTCCCCATACGTATTGTTCCAATCCCGGATAATCGACATACGGGTTCCGGTTGCCTTGCAAATCATAGACAGCTTCGTTTCTGTCAATCTCTTTTTGGCTTACAGGGTCTTCATTTGCCCAACGTAGTAGCATGTCTTGTGCCCATTCAGTGAATGCCGGATATGCATTATTTGCCAACATGTCACTCTTCCAAGTGGAAACCTTGTCTTCATAGCATGTTACCATGTAGAAGTAAATGCGTGCGAAGTCACCCTTGTACTCGTCGTTTGGCTCGAACACGGTACCTGTGTAGCCGTTGATGGTTGAAGCTCCAAGTTTACTGAACCCTCCTTCAGATTCATATCGTTCGCCATTTGTCTCACCGAAAGGGTAATTGCTGCGTCGTCCGTTCACGTATCCATCAGTTGGAACGATGTGCATTAAGTCGCTGTACATTGGCCGGGCCTCGTCAAACCAATCTTTTGGAAACGAATGTTCACGATTGTAACAATCGCCTTCGTCTTTATAATTTGTACCTTTACTTACAAATACATAGCTTGTTATGCTTGAATACATATCCCATACATAACCATCAGGGCGTTTGTCGGTTGTCTTGAATGCTTCCCATAGGTCATTGTCGTATGATAAAACCTTATGATCTTTTATTACTTCCCCCATTGCCGTTTTCAACTCAGCTCCTTTCTTTCCGTCGGCAGCTTGATAATAAGTTCCGCTGTTGTTCGGGCCTTGCGCAAACATCTGTAACGCCAAGATAACCAGCGTGCTGAGCGCAATTATTCTTTTGTGTAAGTTTCTTTCCATAGTCGTTTTTATTCGTTAGTGTAACATATTGATATTCATTGCTTTATAAAAGACCGTGTTTGGGCTTGTAAAAGACGGCCTTTGTGGTGGTAAAAGATGGCTTTTTGGAATGCGAAAGACGGCATATTGGAAAACGGTAAGCCGTGCCTTGTCCGTCAGTATGTCTCAAAGTACCTTTTGACTGATGGCTTATCGGGCAGTGGCTTTGCCCCGTTTTTGCCATTCGAGAATGCCTCCGTCAAGGTTGATTACCTTAAAACCTATATCAGTCAGTTGTCCTGCGGCGTCAGCGCTGCGCTTCCCGCTACGGCAATATACGGCAACTGTCTTGCCTTTGTCAAGTTCACTGTCGGCACGCTGGATAAAGTCCGCTTGTTTTACGTCGATGTTCTTGACGTTTGTAGAGGCGATATGACCCTCATTGAACTCCTCCGCCGTGCGCACGTCCACCAGCTGAACGGTGTCCGTCGAGACGGCTTTCTCGAACTCGTCGGCGTCAACTGTCTTGAAGTCTTGTTGTCCGCAGCTGCATAGGCAACAGCCGAACAGTGTTATGGCGGATAGTATAAGCTTATTCATAATTTGCATAAATGTTTGTGTCTTGCCTGAATTTATTTATGCAAAGATACGTCTTTTAAGTAAAAGACGGTAAGATGTAACATGTTTTTCGCCATTTTTCACATAGACGAAACACGTATATCACCGCAGCCTGAACCTTGCCACAAGGGGCAGATGGTCGCTGTACCCCTTGCGGTATCGCCACGCACGGTAGGTGCGCAAGGGCTGCATGCCGCCGTACTTGTCGTCATTTTCGAGCATGAACGGGGCGTCGTTAACCCTGCACGACTCCAGTTTATCCACTATTGCGGCGCTTATCATTATCTGGTCGAGGCTTTCCCAACGACCTTTATATTTATAAGTGCCCTCGGCTCCGTTGCCGCCTGTAGCTTTGGCGGATATGTTGGTCATGCCTTTCGAGCATATTTGCATGATTGCCGGACTGTCAGCGTAGTCGTTGAAGTCGCCCGCAATGATTATTTTCGGCTCTTGGCAAACTGAACGCAAGGAGTCGATGGCCGAGCAAAGGCGGTCGGCCACGAGCTTGCGGTGTGGTCTTGTGTGCCGCTCTCCGCCGTAACGGCTTGGGGCATGTATCACGAATATGTGGAGTGTATCGCCAGTGATTATGCGCCCGGATACGTACAGAATGTCGCGTGTCGGGCGCATTCCGTCGGCTGGTTTTATGCGTAGCGCATGATGGTTTACCGGGGCGAACGAGCCGGGATGGTAGAGTAGGGCTACGTCTATGCCGCGCTCGTCGGGCGAGTCGGTCATGATGTATTCGTAGTTGGCGTTCCTCAGCAACGACCGTTTCGTAAGGTCGTGCATTACAGAGTCGTTCTCCACCTCGCACAGTGCCACCAAGTCAGGCACCTGCCAGTCGCCGTCGGCGTCGCCGCACGATATGATGCTCTTCGCCGTATTGTTCAGTTTTGTCCAATATTTAGTGCGTGTCCAGCGGCGGTCGCCGTCGGGCATGAACTCGAAGTCCTGCTTAAGACTGTCGTGTCGGTAGTCAAACAGGTTCTCGCAGTTCAGCTCCACGAGCGTGAGGAGCGAGGTAAGGAGAAGCGAAAAGAACATTTGTTAAATGAAAAATGAATAATTAAAAATGAAAAATTGGTTTGCGGATGATTTTGACTTGTGGTGTATTAATTAAATGAATGTCCGTTATTGTCTTGCAGTCGTCAGATACGCATTAATTGACAAGGCAAATGTCTTTAACTCCTTAGCGACCGCAGGGAGCGATAACTAACTTTAACTCCTTTAACTACTGATGAATGTGAGCTTTGCGAACATTCATTATTAATTATGAATTTGCCTTCACGTTCGCCCTGATTTTCTCAAGATAGGCCTTCATTCCTTCCTCGTCCTTGCGCTCGATTATGCCGAGCAGGTCTTTAAGCTCTGTCCTGATGTGCTCTACTTGTTCCGAAGTGTGGGGGTTGAAGAGAACCTCCTGCAACAGGTAATCATCTTCGCTGAGCACTCCGCGGGCTATGTTCATGTGGCGTTTGAACGTAGTTCCAGGTGCGTCCTGGTGTTTCATGACCGCCGCGAAGACGAAAGTGCTGACGAAAGGAATGCTCAACGAGTAGGCTACCGTCTTGTCGTGCTCCTCGAAAGTGTACTCGTATATGCTCAGTCCGAGTCTTTGGTAAAGGTCCTTGAAGAAGATTCTGCCCATGTAGTCGCCCTCGCTTATCACGATGGCGTTCTCCTGGCTCAGCTGGTTGAGGTTCGCAAAGGTGGGGCCGAACATCGGGTGAGTGGACACGTAGCGGTGTCCGCACTCGGTGTAAAACTCCTTCAGGCCGGTCTTTACCGACGCAATGTCGCTTATAATGCAGTCTTCGGGCAGGTGGGGCATTACCTCCCTGAACGCCGGTATCGTGTATTTTACGGTTACGGCGTTGATAACCAGCTCGGGTTTGAAGTCCTCAATCTCTTCCAACGACGTGAAACGCAGGGTGTTGAAAGTAAACCTCAACCTCTCGGAATTCTTCTCATACACAGCCGTCTCGTGCTCAAAGCTGAGCAGGTCGAGGAAAAAGCTGCCCATCTTGCCTGCTCCTAAAACTAAAATTCGCATGATATTTTTATGAATTTATAGGATTTAAAGAAGTTATAGAAGTTAAAGCCGAATGCCGTATTGCTTAACCTTGAAAAGGTAACGGCTATAACTTCTTCTAACTTCTATAACTTCTTTAAATTCCACGAAGCTATTTATTTACAATCTCTATTTGCTGTCTAACCGACTCTTCGTGAACAGCCTCGAACACGGTCTTGATGAATGTCGGGTCCATACCGAGCAAAGAGCCTTGCGCCCCGCGCTTGTCGAGTATCTCGTTGTAGCGTGATGTCTGTAGCACGGTCATGTTATGCTCCTTCTTGTACTGGCCTATTTCGCGGCAGATACGCATTCGCTTGGCCATTATCTCCATCAACTGGTTGTCTATCTCGTCGATTTGCTTGCGCAGGGTAGCTATTCCTTCGGTGCTCATTGTCTGGTCACGGATGACGAGCAGGCTGAGGATATAGTCCAGGACGTCGGGAGTAACCTGCTGCTTTGCGTCGCTCCATGCCTTGTCGGGGTCGCAATGGCTTTCTATGATGAGGCCGTCGAAGCCTAAGTCCATCGCCTGTTGGCATAGCGGAGCTATCAGTTCGCGGCGCCCCCCGATGTGGCTCGGGTCCCAGAAGATGGG